>Ga0209040_10004532_pt1 | contig 10479 bp, 6 predicted proteins | sample BogFormECP12_OM3_FD_188240 | JGI IMG/M metagenome (GOLD analysis project Ga0209040, IMG submission 188240) | Bog forest soil microbial communities from Calvert Island, British Columbia, Canada - ECP12_OM3 (SPAdes) (version 2) | ecosystem: Environmental > Aquatic > Freshwater > Wetlands > Bog ... | reverse complement strand
CCCAATTTCCGCAAGGGCCGTATATGTATGGGCAAAAGTTCAGCTTTAAGCCATTTGCGGAAATCGAAGTTGGCACTCACAACAAGAAAAGGCCATTCAAGGGCATCGAGATTGGCTTCAGCCGGACGGTGGTCTTTGCCGGCCAAAACCACGTGCCCCTGACGTTTGGATCGTTCTGGAACAGCTTTATCAGCTTCGGCGCCGTGCCAGCCGAGATAAAGTTTTCACGCAACGATCCGGGCGCCCGGTTTGGGAGTTTCGACTTTTCCTGGAGGCTGGGAAGTTGGGTGACGATCTACACCGACCTGCTCACCCATGATGAGATAACGCCCTTGGCCGCTCCCCGAAGGGCCGGGCTCAATCCAGGCGTTTATCTCACCCACTTCCCGCGCGTCCCCAAGCTCGATCTTCGGATTGAGGGTCTGACGACGAATCGATTCGTCTCCCCCGCGTTGGGCGCGTATTTCTTCTATTACGAAATTCTTTACCGCAACCTCTATCTCAATAACGACAACTTGATGGGAAGCTGGATTGGGCGCGAGGCCTCGGGTGCTCAGGCGTGGGCCACCTATACCATGACTCCCATGACTAACATTCAATTGGCCTATCGCAACATGAAAATTGCGCGGGACTACATCCCTCAGGGAACGACCCAGCAGATGGGAAGCGTGGCAGCAACTCTCCGGTTTCACAAGCAGATCGAACTAAAGAGCTTTCTGCAATATGAGTCGTGGCTGGTGCCAGTTCTTAACCCCAACCGGCAGCATGATTTTACCGCTTCTGTTCAGTTGACCTGGTTCCCGAACGCAGCCTTCAAGCGCTGAAAGATCCTGGGTGACAGACGGTGTGAGAGGCATCCGCAGGCGATGGGTTCAAGACCGGTCGGCCTGCGACAAAAACGGCCTGGCTCTTTCCCAACTGCAAGCGAACAAAGGCGGTTACATCCCGAAGGATATCGTCCAGCGAATGCTTCGGCCGGTAATTCAGCCAACGCTCGGCTTTCGAAATATCGGGAACCCGGCGCGCCATGTCCTCGAATCCTGGCCCATAGGCCTCTGTGTATGGAATGTGGCGGACAGCGCTAGCCGAGGCCGTGATCGTAGCCACGCGGAGCGCCAGATCGCCGATGCTGATCTCTTCGGTGTTGCCCAAGTTGAAAATCTCGCCGACCGTACTATCGTCAGCAGCGATTGCGAGAAAACCATCGATTACGTCGTTGACGTGTCCGAAACAGCGGGATTGCTGTCCACTTCCAAAAACGGTGATTGGCTCGTTGAGCAGTGCCTGGCGAACGAACGTGGGCACTACCATGCCGTAGCGTCCTGTTTGCCGCGGCCCAACGGTGTTAAACAGGCGGACAATGGTGACCGGGAGCTTGCGCTCGCGGAGGTAAGCCAATGCCAGGAACTCGTCGATAGCTTTCGAGCAGGCGTATGCCCAGCGGCTGTTGTAGGAGCTACCCAGCACCAGGTCGTCCGTTTCCGCGAAAGGCAGCTTGTTCGACTTGCCGTAGACTTCCGAGGTTGAAACGACGATCAGGCGGCGTTGTTTCTTGGCCGCAAGCTGGAGTATCAATTCCGTTCCGCCGACATTGGTTTCGATCGTCTGGACCGGGTAATCGACGATCCGCTTGACTCCAACCGCAGCGGCGAGATGGAACACGATGTCAGCAAAATCCACTAACTCGGCCATAAGCCTGCGGTTGAAGATCGAATCGCCGTGGAACTCGTAGGAGGGATGCGATCGAAACGACGAGATGTTTTCGATGCTGCCGGTAGAAAGATCGTCGATCGCGATAACCTCATGACCCAAATGGAGTAGCCGTTCGGAGAGATGGGAACCGATGAATCCTGCGCCACCTGTAATCAAACACCGCATTTGCCGTTCCTCGCCGCTGGGAGATTGCGTTGCAGGGCCCGCCGCCCGGCTATGTTCTGGGAGGATAACACTTCTACGCGACCTTGCATTACGAAGAGGGAGGAAAAGTGACCACGAAATGTCAGGAACGCGGTGATCGCATTGGTGAATCGCCCGTTTTGTGTTACCCGAAACTGACGGTTGTGTTTGAGCAAAGCGTGTGCAGACGGGCGCTCCGGCTCGATTTGTAAGTAGCTCTTAACTCAATATTTAAGGCCTGCCAACCTCGGCTGACGGTCGCAGATGCGGACATAAGGACGACTGTCTACTATATCGGTAGTACTAATTGTAATTACACACAACCGACAGATTGTAAGCCATCAATTAAAGGCCTGAATCCTGAAAGATTTCTGGTTCACAATGCGGGTATCTTTGTGGTACTTTAGTTGCCCATGGTACAAATGAATCCGGCGGGTTGACGTTTTTGGCTCGCGCAAGAACGCGGGCTTGGGTGCTTCAACCTGTGAACTGGGGTCCTTCCCTCGACTTGCTGCGCCACAGCACATACGAGTAACAGCAACGATCGCAAGATTCGGTTTAGACCGTACCCTGACTGGCCTTGCCAGGGCTAATCGGTGATTCTCCCTTGATGGTGATTGTGAGAACAGCGGATATCCGGGTTTCTCGGTTCGATTCAGCCATCCGGGAACCGTAAGACCTAAAGCGTCGTGTAACGGGAGTTCAGTTACGGTAGCCACTAGTCTAACTCTCCTGCCAATTGTGGCGGTCTTCACGTCCGCTGCATTCACAGCTGGCATCGTGCACATCTGCAGACGGAACGGGTGGGTCGTACAGACCCGTCCGGACCGTTGGCACCGGAAACCCGTCGCGCAGCTCGGCGGCATCGCTATCGTAGTCAGTTTCCTGTTCGCCGGCACCCTGATCCACCCCCATGGCCGACTTCTCGGCGTGGTTTTGCTGACAACTGCGATCGCCGCTGTGGGACTGTGCGATGACCTGCGGTCGTGGAAGCCCGTGACCAAGCTCGGTGCTGAGTTCCTGATCGCGATTGCGACAGTGTCGTTGGGGGTGATTTATCCTCTCCGAAGTGCCAACTGGGTCAACATCTGTTTTACCGTCATATGGATTGTCGGAATTACCAACGCATTCAACCTATTGGACAATATGGACGGTCTGGCGGCGGGGATTGGCATTATCGCCGCTCTAACCTTGGCATTTTTGACGTCCAATTCGATCCTCCAACTTCTGACCCTGATCTTCGTTGGGGCACTTAGCGGTTTCCTGATCTTCAATTTCAAGCCGGCGAGAATCTTCATGGGCGACACGGGAAGCCTCGCGATCGGCTACTTCCTGGCCTGCGCTTCGGTGCTGGCGACGGAACACATAAGCACAGTTTCGTCTGTTCTCTTTGTGCCTGTGCTGGCGCTGTTTATCCCGGTGTTCGATACGGCCTTAGTGAGCGTGACCAGACGGCTGAGCGGCCGGGCCATATCGGCGGGGGCGCGTGACCACGCGTCGCATCGACTGGTTTTGCAGGGGATGAGCGAACGAAACGCCGTACTGCTGCTCTATGGGCTAGCCGTAATGAGCGGAGCGGTTGCGGTGCTGTGGAAGCGGATGTGGCCCGAATTGGGCTGGGGTGCTTTAGGAGTCTTTCTTCTGGTCGCCAGCCTCTTCTGGCTGCACCTGGCTCGACTGCGGCTGCCCGAAGACTACCTATCGCGAACGAATGTTTTCGCCCTGGCTCTACCGGCGCTCCTGCAGTCGGTCGTGAGCAAAGCCGGCGCCGTCTTTCTCGACATGTGCGTGATTGCACTCTCGCTGTATCTGGCGTTCCTGCTGCGCTTCGAGCACTTCGCTGGAGTACAGCTTTCGGAGTATCTCGCTCTGTGCTGTATTGCCCTGGTGGTTAAGCTCCCACCTCTGGCTCTGTTCGGGGCTTACCGTTCGCGGTCCCCGATATCCCTCAGGCTTGCTTACTTGCTGGCGAAATCGGCTATTGTCGGGTCCCTCGCTTTTATCTCTGCGGCGGTGTTCTGGAATCGCTTTAACGGTCTGTCCCGAGCTGTTTTTGGAATCGATCTGGTATTGACCGTGTTAATGCTAGCGGGCGTGCGTTCTTCCAGTTGGTTGTTCGAGCATGCTTTGCGGTCTGGATCCAGGCCCCGTTGCCTACTCGTCGACCATGCACACTCCCGGCTGGTGGCGGCATATTTTGACGATGCGGCCGTCAAGCACGAGCTCGCCGAAATCATTCTCACCGGACCTGAAAATCCAGGATGGTCCAGTGAGTTGGGGAGACGGCTCGGGCGTAACCATATCCAGGCCATTTATTGCGGTCCGGACTGTGACACCGCAGCCCGCGATTATGTTGCCGGATTGGCGGCTTCGCACGGTTTGCACTATTTCGAGATTGACATCGCGATTCGAGAAGTGCCCCCGCATCTCGCGATGGCGATCCAGCCCAAGCCTGTCAAGGCCACCAAAGCGTCCGGGGGACGCGGTCTGTGAAAAAGGTGGTTCGGATTATTGGGCGCATGAACGGTGGTGGCCCCGCTCGACAGGTGGCTTACCTGCACCGCTCCCTGCGCAGCTCTTTTGAAACCATTTTGGTCATCGGAGCCGTCGAGCCTGGCGAATACGACATGCGATATTTATTGGAGGATTCCATCGGGGTGGTGGAGATTCCCAGCATGTCGCGGTCGGTGAAGGTTTGGTCCGATTTGGTCAGCCTCATCACGATCACGCGGCTTCTGCTACGGGAAAGGCCGGACATCGTCCATACCCACACCGCGAAAGCCGGTGTGCTGGGGCGTGTCGCGGCACTGCTGGCTGGGGTTCCGGTTCGCATTCATACCTACCACGGGAATGTTTTTCAGGGTTACTTCGGGAAACGCACGTCGCGCTTAATAATCGCCATTGAGCGGATGCTAAACCGGGTCACAACGCGGGTCATCGCCATCTCTGAGTCACAAGCTGAGGAATTGGTAGGCCGATTTCGGGTGGCCGATCGGCGGAAAGTTGCGATCATTCGTAATGGTTTCGATCTCAGTGCCATGACTGTCTCAGAGCGGCAGCGTGTCGAGGTCCGTCAGACGCTAGGGATTGCCTCTGACGACTTATTGGTTGTTTGGGCAGGCCGCATCGCCCCGATCAAGAACCTGCCTCTGCTACTAGAGGTGGCGAACCGGGCTTCGCACCTGCCCAAGATCAAATTTCTTGTGGCTGGTGACGGTGGAAATCGGGAAGTCGTGGTTAACGCGGCTCAAGCTTCCAGTAACCTGATCTTCATCGGATGGCAAAAGGACATGTCGCCGATCTGGGCTGCCTCCGACATCGCACTGCTCACTTCCAAAAACGAGGGAACTCCTACCTCGCTCATCGAGGCCATGGTCGCCGGAAAACCGTTTGTGGCGACCTCAGTCGGCGGCGTTCTCGATCTCGCCAAGTCTCCCGTGAAAGAAATCTCGGCCGATTGCACGCAGGCGGCAAACGGATTTCTCACGGCAGCAGCACCGGAGGTAATCGTCGCTTGCATTGAGAAATTGTCGTCATCTCCGGGCCTGGCAAAAGAAATGGGGGACGAGGGTCGCAGTTTCGCTCTCGCGAATTATTCTCAGGAGCGGCTGTCCTGCGAAGTGCTCAGTCTCTATCGAGAATTGGAAAAACTCCGGAAAACCGATTGGGGCGATGAAACTCTTCCTAATACGATTGCTCCAAGTCTCAGGAACGACCGAGTTGGCGACAACCAAGTGGTGTGTCAGAAATGACTTTTCAGCGGAAATTCAAAGGACTCGAGCGTTATCGTCGCGGCTGATTCTAGCCGTGAATCTTTGCTTGTTATACGACTTGAAAGATCGTTTCTGCAGGCTTATTTGGCGTGTCAAGTGAACCGCGATCGGTCTTGGGAACAGTTTCGATGATTTCACCTTTGTTGAAAGCGGGTCGTAGTGTCGGCGGTCCGCCGGTCATTAGCGTTCCTTGTTTTATACATTTTCCTGCTGTTCAGTATGTCGAGGCGAAGAGACCAGCTAGGCATGCGAGAAGCCGGTCCGGCAGCAAACAGCAGAGCTTCCCTTCGGCAGATTTTCGAGTACGAAGGGCGCGATTCTGTGGTATTTTTGCCGACAGAAACCAATTATCGAAACCCAACATAATCGTCAGGACTATGGTGAACGAATTTTGCCGGAATGGGAGCGTCCCGACCAGCCGCTTCTCCTACGAAAGAGCCGCCCGGCTACGATTTTGCATGCTCCTCTTCTTTCTTTTTATTGTGGGGGCGCTCGCTGCCTCCGCCCAGGATCAGCTTGCACCAAGTAGTGTCCAGCCATCGAGCGGACTCTCAGAGGCGAACGACAGCACAGCAATACTCAAGTTATTTCAAGACAACCCCTCGCTTTTCGCAAGCGCGAAGCAGGATGTAGCCGACCTACTCAGCAGCCGCGGTCAGAACGTCACGGCCGATTCACTCTCGGATGACGAGTTCTTCCGGATTGTGGAGGGGGACTCCTCGATTGCCAACAGCTTGCAGAAGAAGTTTGCAGATTTCTTGCCGCAGAGTCAGCCGCTCCCTCAGCCGGGGCCCGGAGGTCAGAAGCCCCAGCCCGTCCTTCCGGCTGAGCCGTCTCTTGGTGGACAGCGCCGGGGAATGGTTCCTCCATACCCTGAAAATCCACAAGTCACTCTTCCAAGCCCGTATACCGACATTCCTTCGCTCAAGGACCTTTACAAGCAGTTGCCCGAGTTCGAGGGCCCCGTCGAGCGCTTCGGCATGGCGATCTTTAATGGGACTTCAACCGGTGGAGAAGGAACTGTTTCCGACGGCTCGACTGGCGTCGATTATGCGCTTGGTCCGGGAGATCTTCTCGACGTAAACGTTTCAGGTGGCGCTTCTTGGCATGTCAGCAGGCTGGTTGACCGTGAGGGTCGCGTTTCGCTGCCAGACCTTGGGCCTGTTGCCGTTGCCGGCAAAACCGTCGCTGACGCGCAAGAATCAATCCAAAGGGCGTTCGGGCAGGAATTCAGGGAATTGCGGGTCGACATTTCGATCGCGCGCCTGCGCACGACTCGTGTCTATGTGGTTGGCGATGTGAGAAAGCCTGGCGCTTACACCGTCTTGGGCAACTCGACAGCTTTGGGAGTGCTTGTGGCCGCGGGAGGACCCACCAACTCCGGATCATTGCGAAGGCTGCGTCACTTAAGGGGTTCCAAGTTAGTCGGAGAAATTGACCTGTACCAGTTCCTGCTGTCGGGTGTCTCCACGCAACTGCAGCCGTTCGCCAACGGCGACACGCTTCTTGTCCCGCCAATCGGCAGGCAAATCACATTGGTTGGAGCGATTCGGCGTCCGGGCATTTACGAGCTACGAGACGAGGATACCTTGGATCAAGCTTTAACCATGGCGGGAGGGGTTCCCGTCGGGGGCACCCTGTCTGAAATAGTCATTGACCGGGTCGAGCCTCACACTAGTCGACGCACGGTGACCTTTCAGATCCAAGAGAAAGATAACGCTTCTGCGGCCAAGCAACTACGCGGCTTCCCCATCCAAGATGGCGACCGCGTGACCGTAAGCTCAATTCTTCCTAATCGTCTGATGACTGTTTATCTGGACGGGCACGTGTTTTATCCCGGTAGAAGGGGTTTCAAGGAAGCAATGACGGTGGCCGATCTGATTCCGTCGGCAGATGCCTTGCTTCCCGAACCATCGGACAGGGCTGAAATAATCAGGCTCAAGCCGCCGTATTATCGTCCGATTGTATTGCCATTCAGTCTGAGTGACGTATTGGATAAGCACGTTTCAATCGCCTTGGCGCCGCTCGATACCGTACGAATTTATGGAAGATACGACCGCGACTCGCCGAAGGTAACGATTCTTGGCGAGGTCATGAAGCCGGGCGAATATCCGCTTGCGCTCAACATGACAGTGTCAGACCTGTTGCGCTTGGCAGGCGGTTTTACGCTCAGCGCTTTCAGAGAAGACGCCATTGTTTCCAGCTACGTGGTTCAAAGCGGCAGATCCGTTCAGATCCAGGTGGACAAAGTCGACCTCCGCCGGATCGCTGAAGGCGATTCTAGCGCGGACCTTGTGTTGAAGCCTGGAGACTCAGTGAGCATACGCCAGATGTCAGGTTGGAAAGATATCGGTGCATCTGTGATGCTGACTGGTGAGGTCCAGTTTCCTGGGGCTTACGGCATCACTCCCGGCGAACGTCTGAGCTCTGTAATCCGCAGGGCAGGCGGCTTTCTCCCTGAGGCATTTCCGCGGGCGGCGGTATTCGAGCGCCGGCAGATCAGGGAATTGAACGACCAGGCGCGCCGCGCGATTATCAGAAAGATTGAAATAACCCCTAACCCGGTAAAGGTTACAGAAACTTCAGGACCAAACTCGGAACTGGCCTTCGAGGAAAAGAAAAAGGAGATGCTCAACGCGCTAAAAGATCAGGAGGCATCGGGCAGACTGGTCATCCGAATTTCGGCCGATTTATCGGAATGGGAAAATACTCCGTCCGATTTGCAATTGCGTGCCGGCGATAGCCTATCCATTCCAAAGCAGCCAGGATTCGTCATGGTGACCGGCCAGGTGAACAATGGTACCGCCTTGATCTACGCACCCGGGAAGAGCGTTGGGGCGTATCTTAAGATGGCAGGTGGGCCGACCCGATCCGCTGATACGAAGGAGTTGTATGTTATCCAGGCTAGTGGAAGGGTCATCGGCAAGGACAGCGGCCGCACGTTCCGATCAGTTCAGGATGTTCTTGTATCGCCTGGCGATACTATCGTGGTACCTGAAAAGATCATGGTCGAGTCGCAGACCTGGAAGAACGTCCTAAGCACCGCGCAGTTTATAACTTCGCTGGCGATCGCCGCTGCGGCTGTTCATAGCTTTTGAAGGAGTCATTTTGCCGATCGAACACTGACGCATCGATCAATCTAATGGGTGCTGCTCTTGATGCCAACAACGAACGCTATGCATGAGAGCGCAGAATCATCTCACCTTCGGACGCCGTTGAATCGGACCGGTGCCTGGCTGAAACGGTTTATGTGGTGGTCGTTCCGCTAAGCCTTGCGGCCAACAGCGCTTAGGATTCAGAAAGAGTCTATGTGTGGTATTGCCGGCTATTGGAATTCTACTCGACGAATCGCCTCGGCGGAGACGGTGTGCGCCATAGCGGATGCGATTCGGCTTCGTGGCCCAGACGACCACGGCGAGTGGACTGACTCTGAAACGGGAATAGCTCTGGCGCACCGACGTCTTTCGATTATCGATTTAACTCGAGAAGGTCATCAACCGATGCCCTCGCCATCCGGCCGCTATGTAATCACCTTTAATGGCGAGGTGTTTAATTTTGAGGATGTGCGAGCTGAATTGCCAGATGTTCCATGGCGCGGTCGCTCAGATACCGAGGTCATGCTCGCCGCATTTGAGAAGTGGGGGATACGTCCCGCAGTTCAACGGTTTGTTGGGATGTTTGCATTCGCAGTATGGGACCGCCAGGAGCGCGAACTCTACCTCGTGAGAGACCGACTGGGAATCAAGCCGCTCTACTATGGGTACAGTGGCGGAGTCCTGATGTTCGGTTCTGAGTTGAAGGCCCTTCGGGCGCATCCCGCATTCAATTCAAAGATCAACCGCGGCGCAATTATGCTGCTCATGCGTCATAACTACATACCCAATCCACACTCTATTTATGAAGGGATTTACAAGCTCGCGCCAGGATCCATTCTCCGCCTCCGTTCTGGAATAGAGACGACGGAATCGGTACCTGAAAGTTATTGGGCTGCACAGGAAGTTGCGGAAAAAGGTGTCGCCAATCCGCTAAATGACGACCCCGAATCGGTCATTGAAAGATTGCACGACCTCCTCAAAGCGTCGGTTCGACTTAGGATGATCGCAGACGTGCCAATTGGCGCGTTTCTTTCCGGTGGCATTGATTCATCCACGGTTGTTTCCCTAATGCAAGTCCAGAGTTGCCGTCCGGTACGCACTTTTTCAATTGGCTTTGCCGAACACGGCTACGACGAGGCGCCCTACGCTGCGGAGATTGCTCGACACTTAGGGACCGACCACACCGAACTGTACGTGACCCCAGCGGAAGCCCAAATGGTCATTCCATGCCTGCCAGATTACTACGACGAACCTTTCGCTGATTCGTCACAGATTCCCACGATTCTAGTTTCGCATCTGGCGCGACGTCACGTTACAGTGAGCCTTTCCGGCGATGGCGGCGATGAGCTATTTGCTGGCTATCCGCGGTACGCCTCGACCGAGAAGCTGTGGATAAGAATGAACCGCATACCGAGATGGGTGTGTTCGTCATTTGCCTGGGGACTCGATTGCTTTTCTGCCGAGACTTGGGAATCAGTTCTGCGTTTTGCGGACAAGTGGTTGCCAGGCGCAGTTCGTTCGCGGTGGACAGCCGACAGGGTTGAATCGTTTCTATGTCTGTTGGGCTCCACATCCGAGGACTCGCTTTACTACTCCCTACTTTCTCATTGGCACCATCCTGAGTGGGTAGTGATCAATGGGGCGGAGCCACCTACTGCTTTCACCGACGCGGCGCGTCAGGCTCGGCTACTTCAAATATTGATCGAGCCAATCCA
>Ga0209040_10004531_pt1 | contig 10479 bp, 8 predicted proteins | sample BogFormECP12_OM3_FD_188240 | JGI IMG/M metagenome (GOLD analysis project Ga0209040, IMG submission 188240) | Bog forest soil microbial communities from Calvert Island, British Columbia, Canada - ECP12_OM3 (SPAdes) (version 2) | ecosystem: Environmental > Aquatic > Freshwater > Wetlands > Bog ... | reverse complement strand
TTCACCCCTCCTAGGACAACCACTTTTGCTGTTCCACACCGAAAGTCCGTCTCCCCCGACGAGCCGGACCCACAAAATCCCTAACGTGAAACCACTACCGCATACCGCAAAGCAATTATGATGATGCGTCTTATCAATATTTTGATGGCACTCGTAAGTCTCAGTGCGTCTGATACGGTTACATTCCTTAAGCCGCGCGCTTGCAGTTGCTTGCAGTCCTTGGTAGGCTCACGTAACAGCATTGTTACTTGGTGGATTCCGGTGGTAAAAAACCACGTCCTCGCGGAAGTCGATAAACTCGTCGCCAGCCCTGCTCTTCACGGGTCCGAATCGCTGTGCAAGCTGCTGCGCTATCTCGCCAATCACGCCCTGGAGCATCCCGGCGTCCCTCTGAAGGAATATCAAATTGCCACCGAAGTCTTCGGCCGACAATCCGATTTCGACCCCCAGGTCGATTCCATGGTCCGCGTTCAGGCCGGGCGGCTGCGCACCAAACTCACCGAGCACTACAGCGTAAACGGTGCCAACGACCCCATCTGGGTTGAACTCCCCAAAGGCACCTACGTCCTGGCCTTTCATGACCGCCCGGCCCAGAAAAATCACGATCTGGCACACCACGAGGTCAGCGTCGAATCCCGCCCCGAAGACTCTTCTCACGCCCGGTCGCTCCCGGGCAAATGGCTGGCCGCAGTAGCCGCCTTGTCGCTGCTCTTGGTCGCAGCTCTCGCCGTGCTGGGCACTTTGCTGTTTAACCGCAAGCCCGCAAACCCCGCCACCGTCTCGGCCAGCGAAGCGGTTCCCCCAACATTCCCGATTTTCTGGAAGGGTTTTCTCGTGGGACCCGAGGAACCCTTGGTCGTCTTCAGCAACGCCCAGTTTGTTGGACGCCCCGACGTGGGCATGCGCTACTTCGTCGCCCCCAAAGACGTCGGTGCCGTGACCCTCGACCACTACACCGGCGTGGGCGAAGTCCTGGCCGTACACGCTCTGGACCTCGTCTTCGGTTCCTTGCACCAGCCGCTGCGCATCAAGCGCGGCAGCCTCTTCACCCTGGACGACGCCAAGAACAACAACCTCATCTTCATCGGCTCGCCCTCGGAAAATCTCGCGCTCCTCGAAATTCCCAGCACCAAGCAGTTTACCTTCCACCAGTTGACTTCCGGCCCGCGTCACGGCGACACCGAGATTATCAACGTCCACCCTCGCGCCGGGGAACCCGCCGAATTTCTGGCCACCCCCTCAAATCAAACGCTCTCCGAGGATTACTCCGTGGTGGCCCTCGTCCCTGGCCTCAATCCCGCGCGGTCCGAACTCATCCTCGCCGGAACCACCACCATCGGCACACAAGCCGCCGTAGAATTCGTCTGCAGCGATAATCTGCTCCAGGAGTTACTCCGCCGCCTCTCCGTCTCCACCGCCGGCCAACTCAAGCCCTTCGAAGCGGTCATCCGCGTAAAAGTGGCCCGCGGTGTCCCGGTAGAATCCGAAATCGTAGCGCTTCGCTCCGAAGCCCAACCTTAGCAACAACTTCGCCTCGCGGAAACGAATCCGCCGCTGCTCGAACCGCCCACTCTCCCCCCGCAAGATTGTGTTGCAAGAAACAACACCTCGCAGCAAGAAAAGCGGGGGCTGGAATATCGCCACAATTCGTCTGGCACTACAATAGTGTTCTAACTTGAAAGGAGGCATTTCATGCCCAGCACCAAAAAATCCACCTCCACGCAACCCAAGCAGCCGCGCGCCAAAAAATCCGCGCCCACACGCGAAGAGATCGCGCTGCGCGCCTACCAGATCTATCTCGAGCGCAACGGCGCCCCCGGCAACCCCTTCGAAGACTGGACCCGCGCGGAACGCGAACTACTGGCCAACACCGCCGCCAAGCCGCGCCGCAAGCCGTCACCCAAAACTCAAGCAGCCTAACGAAATCTTCTGAGACTGGGCCCGCGAAGTCCCGCACCTCGCCGCGCCCGCACCCGTTTTTCCCGGCGTCCGCATCACATAGATGTGACCCGCGCGATAAATCTCGTCGAAGTATTCGTCACCCTGTACTTACTGGCGATCATCGGCGCGCTCGCCTACGCCGCCTTCAACGCTTGGGTCACCAGGCGCGGCACGACTCATTTCTTCTCCACGCGCCCGCACGACGTTCCCCCGCCCACGGATGAGCCGTCAGCCCACACGCGCCCAACCATTTCCACGTAATCGATGCAGATGTTCTTTCGCGACCGACGCGGCTACTGCCCACCGCGATGAAGGTTCGATCCCAGATCGAGCCTGAAACTTCTTTCCCTTGCTATGCGCCGTAATTCGCCACCACTCGCGCGACTTTCCCCTTTGCAGACAGCTCCATAAACTCCCCCGAGCGCCTGCCTTTTTGATTTGTGTAACAGAGCACCACGCTGTTCATACCCCAGAGCACGTCCTCCAGACGAAATTGCAGCTCCGGAAAAGCTTCCAGCCCGCGCTGAAAGTAAGCTCGCAAGTTTGCTTTTCCGACCACTTTGCCGTCCGGCGTCCCCAATAGCTGAGCAGCAACGGGCGACGTCAACTCCACCTCATCTTCATAATGCGTCACTATCAGGTCCAAATCGTGCGCATTCCAGGCCGCGACCCAATCATTGGCCAGCTTCCATGCCTCATCTCGCGTCACCACAGTTCCTCCCTCTCACAATGGATTACTTTCAAGTCGACCGTGAATCTACTACGCATTTGCTAGACTATTGCGCGCTCCGCGAAAGAGGAAATCATGAAATCAGCAAAGCTTCCGTCCTTTGCAGTTTTTGTCATGTCCGGTTCGCTTCTGTGCGGCCCGCTTCTTTCAGCACAAACAAATCCAAGCCGCGAGAATCAAAAACCAGCGGATGTAGTGGTTCAACCTGACGGTACCGTCGAACTGCCCGCCGAGTCTGTTCCCGTTTCAAAGTTCCTCAGTCCCGAGGCCAAAGCCTATCTCATCCAACATCTGCACGACATGCGGGACCCGAACATGACCTATGCCGACAAGGGCGTGCCTCGATTCATGGCACCTTACCTCGAACGGCAGAAGGCCCTGTTCGCCGTGGATTTGCAGGACACCAGGATTGCGGGCGTACACGCATTCGTTTACAGCCCGAAGGCGGGAATTCAGAGCCGGAACAAGGAGCGTGTACTGATCGATCTTCACGGTGGGGGATTCTCTGGATGCTGGCCGGGTTGTGCCGAATTGGAATCGAGGCCCATCGCAGCTCTCGCCGGCATCAGAGTCGTAAGCATCGATTATCGTCAGGCCCCTGAGAACAAGTTCCCCGCAGCCAGCGAAGACGTGGCCACCGTCTACAAAGAGCTTCTGAAGACGTTAAAGCCTGAGAATATCGGTATCTATGGGTGCTCGGCCGGCGGCATGCTCACCACCATGTCCGTCGCTTGGTTTCAGAAGCATGCTTTGCCGCGTCCCGGCGCAATCGGTGTCTTCTGCGCGTCGGCGGGAGAATTCGGCGGAGATGCTGCTTACACTTCCACTCCCCTGGGAGAGGGCAGGCTGATGCTGGAAATGCGCGAGGGCGGTATGCGACGGTTAGGCTATTTCAGCAATGTGGATCCAAACGACCCGCTCGTGTCGCCCATCAATTCTCCGGAAATACTCGCAAACTTTCCACCTACTCTGATCCTCACGGGTACCCGGGCGTTTGAAATGAGCTCTGCGGTCTACACCCACTCGCGGCTCGTAAAGTTGGGAGTCGACGCGGAATTGCACGTCTGGGAGGGACTTTTCCACGGCTTCTTTTATAATCCCGACGTTCCAGAATCCCGCGATGCATACGATGTCATCGTGAAGTTCTTCGATCGTCATCTGGGAACCAAGTAGCCGGATTCGCAAGTCCGCATTCTGGCATAACCTCGCGATCCACGGCATTTCGGAGTTTCTCCGACATTTCGTGCCGCATCCAGAGCCATCTGCTTTCCCCCTATTGCTCTTGAACACTGCAACGTGTTGCCGATTAAGGCCTTAGTCCAGCGCATCCGTGGCTTGCCCGTTTGGTCGTATAGGTGCCCCCGGTTGAATCACTGCGACCGCCAAAGGCCAGGCCCAACCAGCATTGCTTGCAAGCGATGACCAGATGCCAACACAAACCTTCACTTCGTTCGAGGCTTTCTTTGACGCATTCCGGTTCGCAAGTATGCGCCCGATGGTTCTCGGGCCCGCAGGCGAGAATTGGGTCCTCTCCACCCTGATTCTCAACAATTTAAGCATTCAATGGGGGAAAGCAGAGGCAAAAGCGGTCGTAGAGGGCGCCCCGCGGGTGGGCGGGATCTCGATCTTCCTCCCAACCCGGACGCCTGAGGCATGGTGGTGCAATGGGCGTCAGTGTGACGAACTCTCTCTGATGGTCGATGCGCCGGGCGCCGATTTCTGCTTAGCCACCGCCGCTGTCCCAAGAAGTTGGTGTGGCCTCTATATTCCGAATCAGGTGCTTGCGGACACAAGCGGAGATGTGACGCCCGCTGTCGGTTCCAAGCGTGGTTTTTTTCAAGTGTCACTTCAACGGATCATGAGGTTTCGATCGGTCGTTGCGCAGCTTGAAGCGGTAGTTCAGAGAGCGCCTACAGTCTTGGAATCAGCCGCTGGGCAGAGAGCAGCGGGTCAGAAGCTGCTCCGAGAGGTCCGTAACTTGCTTGCTGCACCGAACACGGTCGAACTCACACATGGCCGCCACATGGTGCCACGAAAACAGATCATTCGCATGGCTATGGATTTCGTTGAACAGCATGACAGCGAGTACCTATCCGTGGAACAACTCGCCACTGCGGCAGGTGTGTCTGAGCGCACACTCCGTGATGCCTTTCTGAGCTACTTCGGGGTACCGCCGGTGCAGTATCTAAATCGGCGGTCCCTCCACCAAATTCGGAAAGCGCTTTTGGCCGCTGATCCCTCCGCGACAACAGTCACAGAAATTGCCACGCAGTTCGGTGTTTGGCACTTCGGCCGCTTGGGCCAGGATTATCGCTTCCTCTTCGGTGAACTCCCCTCCCAAACTTTGCACCACGCCTCGATTTTGCCGAAATTGGATAGACACTCAGAAGACGACTTAGATACCTTTCGCGAGCAAGTTAATTCGCGTGTGATTCGCAGCTAAATCACTGGCGATCGGATCGTTGGACGCGACTGCCATGATCAGAGCAGAGGACATTGGGTCGCTCACAGATTTTCAGCGGAATACGCAGGCCCACCTGAAAAGACTCAGGAGGACGGGTCGCCCCGAGTTACTGACGGTCAATGGCAAAGCTGAGGTGGTTGTACAAAATGCTTCCGCGTATCTGCGATTAATCGCGTCGCTGGAAAAACTCAAACACGAGTCGCCAAAAAGAGAAATATCTGGGTGAGAGTTGAGGCAGTTACCAGACTTGAGATCCGGGAAGAATCCATTAACTAGACCAAGAAATAACGAAGGGAGATAAATATGAGCGGTGAGAACAGAGTCCCGAATGCACCAGCAGCGAACCAAAACGTCAACCCCTACGGCGGCGGGCCGGGCACCGGCTTGCAGTTCCCGCCATACTACAAGCCGACGCCGTCCGTCCGGAGTCGGATGAACTACTTCCCCGGCAATGAGCCCATCGGGAAAGACGAGATGCGCATCTCGTTCGTCGGCAGTTGCCCTTTCCCGCCCCGGCGGAATCAAGCCGGCACGTGCATTATGGTCGAACTGGGCAATGGCGACCGCTTCTTCTTCGACTTCGGCCCAGGCTGCGTCAAGAACATCCTCGCCATGGGCGTCCCGGTCCCCAGTATTAACGACATCTTTATAACCCACCTGCATGTGGATCACTACCACGACCTGTCTTATCTCCTCCCATTCTCGGCGTGGGCTGGGAGGTGGAAAGAACCGCTGCGGGTCACCGGGCCCTCTGGCCGCACACCGGAAATGGGCACGAAGGCCATGGTTGCGGGCATGAAGCAGATGCTCAAGTGGCACTTGGACGCCTTCGACGCGTGCCCGATCGGAGTCGGCTATGAGGTCGAGGTTAATGAGTTTGACTGGAAGGACGAGAACGGCATCTGCTATGAGAAGAATGGCGTCACGGTCCGCCATTGGCGGCGCTCGCACGTTAAAGACGGCGCCTCGGCCTACCGCCTCGACTGGAACGGCCTTTCGTTCGTGTGGACCGGCGACGGTCGGCCTGACGACCTGACAGCCAAGTATGCCAAGGGCGTGGACGTCTTCGTCACCGAGCTGCAACCCGATCTGGCGCGCATCAACCTGCTGAAGTACGGGCTGCCCGAATTCCTCTTCAACTACACCGTGGACATCCACCATACATTAGCGTACGCCACGGGCTACCTCATTAACCAGGTCAACCCTCGGGTCGGTATGGCAACGCACCTGGCGTTCGATAACGACACGCTCAACGAGCAAACTGCAGACGTTCGCATCCACTGGGGTGGGCTTTTCCTGTACGGCGCGCCGGATGTCGTGACCCTCAACGTAACTAAGGACGCGATCTGGCACCGGGACGCGGTGCTGCCCGGATTCGCAGGTCAGTCCTTGCCGAATCCCACCGTACTATTCGGCGACCCGCTACCGCTGGACACCGGCATGGGCGTGGTACCACAGCCTAGGCTACCGCGCGAGCAACAGCAGGAGCAACTTACACGTGACCTCGAAATTGATCCGAAGAAGTACTATCCGCCGGAGCTTTACCGCGAGCCGCTCACCAAACTTCCGAACCCGCAACTGGTCAATCTGCTTGAGATGGCGAAGGCGATGGGAATTGATCTGAGTCAGATGATGAAAAATATTCCCAAGCCCGCAGACACCAGTAAGCCGAAGTAGCTTAAGGGTGTCCCGGTGTCCCGCCGCGTTCAGCGCGGCGGGCCCGGGGTACCGCGTCGCGGACGATCCTTGTTCTTTTCGAATAGACGCCTTTTGTTCAGAGGAACCAAAACAATGGAACTCATAGACGACAATGGCAAAACCGTTCCGATTACGATCCTGACTGGTTTTCTTGGGGCGGGAAAGACCACGCTGCTGAATCGCATTCTGAACGGGAATCATGGCCTGCGCGTGGGAGTCCTCGTCAACGACTTTGGCTCCATCAATATCGACGCCGAACTCGTCGTAGGCGTGGACAATAATGTAATCAGCCTGTCCAACGGCTGCGTCTGCTGCCAGATTCGCGACGACCTCATCGAGTCGGTGGTCGCTTTGCTCGCACGCCCAGAGGCCATCGAATACATCCTGCTCGAAGCCAGTGGGGTTGCCGATCCAGGCGGGATCTTCGCGACCTTCAGCGATGCCAATTTGCGGGACCGCATTAGGCTGGACAGCGTGACTTGCGTGGTGGATGCCGACCAGGTCTTCGCGCACCCCGAGTATCCCCCACTGATGGAGCTCAAGCTCCAGCAGGTCGGCTTTGCCGACATGCTGATCCTCAACAAGGTAGACCTTGCCGGTCCCGAGCAAGTCGCAAAGGTCCGAGCCTGGCTCGATGGACATTTCAACCGTCTGCGCATCGTCGAAACCAGTTACTGCGAGGTGCCCAACGAGATTCTGTTGGGTGTCGGACGTTTCGACCCTGTGCGAGCAGCCCTCAATTCGCACCCCGTTGAGCCTGACTGCACTACCCCGGACTGTCATGACGACTCCCACGCGCACGACCATCACGGGCAGAACCATTCAAATGTATTCAGCACCTGGAGTTACGAGACGGACCAGCCGCTGGCTCTGGAAGCGTTGCGGGAAACAATGCGTAAGCTGCCGGGAACGGTGTATCGGGCAAAGGGCGTGGTCTACAGCACAGACGCGCCAAAGCGTCGGGCGGTCCTGCAGGTGGTCGGTAGGCGCGTGGACATCTCGTTACAAGACGCATGGGGCCAGCGCGCACCTCGCACGCAGATCGTGGCGATCGGCGCGGCCGGTAGCATCGACGCGAGTCTGCTTCAAAAAACACTCGCGTCCTGCATCTCGGTTGTAGCAGCGACCACATGATTACTGAACTTGGAAAATCAGAATTGCTTGAACAGCCCGAATGAAAGGCGAGCAGAACATGGCAACAGTAAACAAAGCGGCAAAGGCTCGGCCGAACATCGTGTTCATTCTGGCCGACAATGTCGGCTGGGGTGACTTCTCGTGTTACGGAGGGAGCATCCCGACTCCGCGGATCGACAAGCTCGCCAGCGAGGGCATCCGCTTCAACAACTATACGGTTGAGTCGCAGTGTACCCCCACGCGCACTGCGATCATGACCGGACGCCAGTCGGTGCGTTGTGGCACGTACACGGTGGTTCCCGGCCAGGGAAAGCTCGGCCTGACGCCGTGGGAGTACACCATCGCAGAACTGCTCTCGGACTCTGGTTACGCCACGTCGCTGTACGGCAAGTGGCATCTTGGCGACACCGAGGGTCGGCTGCCTAGCGACCAGGGCTTCGATGAGTGGTGGGGCTATCGCAATAGCGTCGATGAGGCTGGCTATTCTTCGTACGCGTTGTTTAGGGAGTTGGCCAAGGCCAAGGGGATCGACACGCCCAAGATCTGGGAAGGCCAGAAGGGCCAGAAGTCCACCGCGGTCCGCGAGTTGGACTTGGAAGTGCGTCCTCTGCTGGACGAGATGATCACGAAGAAGGCCACCGATTTCATCACCCGAGCAGCCAAGGGCGACAAACCGTTCTTCACCTACATCCCCTTCTCCCACGTACACCCGCCGGAGAAAGCGCACCCGGCTTTCGACCAAACCGATCCGACGCGCCTGGGTATGTACGCGGACATCATCGCGGAAATGGACCATCGCGTCGGGCAGATCGTCGACTGTGTGGACGCGGCGGGGATCTCCAATAACACCTTGATCGTGTTCTCTAGCGATAACGCCGCTCTCTGTGTCCCGTCAAGCGGGTTCGGTGGCTCGAATGGGCCATGGAGTGGGGACTTCTTCGCTCCGCCTAGGGAGGGCTCCATGCGGGTCCCGGCGATGGTTCGCTGGCCGGGCAACGTGCCGGCCGGCGTAGTCTCCGAGGAGATGCTCTCAGCCCACGACTGGTACAAGACGCTCGCGGCCTTGGCCGGCGCCTCGGATAAAGTGCCCACCGACCGCCCGATGGACGGCGTCGACGCCTCCAAGTTTCTGGTGGGCCAAAGTGCGACCACTGGCCGGGAGGCCCTCCTCTTCTTCGGGCCGGACGGCTCGCTGATGTCCGTCAAGTGGCACAACATCAAAATATGGCTTCGTTACAGCGAAAGCATCGAAAAGCCCATCGTCACGCCGCAATTTCCGATGATCTTCGACCTCGGCAGCGATCCCGCCGAAAGAAATGCCCTCTTCGCCGACAAGATGGACAACGGGTGGATGTTCGAACTCATCCTGCCGTATGTCGCCGCGTACGAGAAGAGCCGCGCTCAATATCCCAACATCAAGCCGGGCGAGGAGTTCACGGGCTACAAGAAAGCAGCCACGAAATCGGTCTGATTACGATCGAGGTCGACTTGACCAACTTATGCGGTTGCAGAACGAAAGGAAAATAAAAGTGCGATTCCGAATCGAGCTCAAAACCGCTGTCCTTGTTTGCATGTTGTTGGGCGGCGCCTCAACGGCGTTAGCGCAACAGAAGGGGCAATGGGTCCCGGGACAGTTTGGCCTCAACGCCGGTGTGATTCCTGATCCCGGCATCACCTACGCCAACCTGGCGCTCAATTACTCCGCTGGCCAATTGAATGGTCCCAACGGGAACGAGATTGCACGCATTACTGGCAACTACTCGTTCTGGGTGGATGAGAACATTTTGTACTACGTCCCGAAACACAAGTTCCTCGGCGGGTATCTCATGCCCTACATTGCGCTAAGCTACGCGAGCGGTGAACTGGTGGCCGACTTCACCGGGACCAACCTTAATGGCGCCGGAGGGGGATCCGGTTTTGCCGATATGTTCGTCCAGCCTATAAACATCGGTTGGCACTTCGGCAAGCGAGTGGACTTCAACGCTGGATACGCTTTCACCGCCCCCACCGGCCGCTTCACTCAGGGAGCCAGCGACAATGTGGGTTCTGGGTATTGGGGCAATGATATAACTTCGAACATCACCCTCTACATCACCAAGAACCAGGGAACCACCGCAAACCTGGCCACGGATTGGGAGATCCACGGGCAAAAGACCGTTGCCAGCGCGGTGACGGGTCAACTGAGCAAAATCACGCCCGGCCAGGCCTTCACCGACGAGTGGGGAATTGGCCAGGTGCTTCCGCTGAAAAAAGATCTCAGCCAGCTGGCCCAGCTCGGATTGGTTGGGTATGACCAATTGCAGGTCACGAGTAATGGAGGCAATTATCTGGTGGCGGGGATTCCGGTGGCGGCGAGCAGGGTTCCGTATTACTCGGTTCATGGAATTGGTGTTCAGGCCAATTACATTCTGCCGGCGAAGGATCTTGTTCTCTTCTTCAAGTACTACGACGAGTATTCGGCCAAGGCTCGCCCGGAGGGACGGACTTTCGTGTTCGGTGGTTCGTGGACGCT
>Ga0209040_10004530_pt1 | contig 10480 bp, 9 predicted proteins | sample BogFormECP12_OM3_FD_188240 | JGI IMG/M metagenome (GOLD analysis project Ga0209040, IMG submission 188240) | Bog forest soil microbial communities from Calvert Island, British Columbia, Canada - ECP12_OM3 (SPAdes) (version 2) | ecosystem: Environmental > Aquatic > Freshwater > Wetlands > Bog ... | reverse complement strand
GCCCGGCCGCAGCATCGCCCAGCCGCCGATCGACACCGCGCAGAATAGCAGCAGCACGGTGGCCGTCCCCAGCAGATAGCGATCGACGACCGAGGCCCCGACCGCTCCCTCGGCGAGGTAGACGCCGAGCAGCAGCGCGAGCGTGGCCAGCGGGACGAGCACGCGTCGGGGTGCCATCCAGACGGCCAGCGGCAGGCCGACCGCCGCGCCCAGGAGGACCGGCAGCTTGTCGATGCGTTCGCCGTAGCTGAAGACCGACCCGAGCACGCTCGAGAAGCCCTGCGTGCGTTCGAGTTCCTGCGCCAGCCCGGCGGTCGCCGTCAGCGAGTAAAGCGGGTTGCCCGTCACGAGCGCGTCCGTGCCCGCCCACACGACCGGCGCGATCACTGCGAGGGCGAGGTACTTCAGCCGCGCGCGATTGTCCAGCCGCCAGCAGAGCCACAGCCAGTAGGCGCCGCTCAGCACCCAGGCGTCCGGGCGCAGCAGCCCGGCGGCCGCCAGCAGCAGCAGGACCGGCGTGCCGCGCCGTGGGCGCTCGACCTCGAGCACCACGGCCCAGATGATCAGCGCGAGGAAGGCGATGTCGAGATAGCCCTGGGCGGCGAGGTTCTCGACGAAGAAGCGGCTCAGCAGCAGCAGGGCGGCCACCAGCCCGACGACCGGGCCGAAGCAAAGGCGCCCCAGCGTGTACATGCCTGCCACGGCGGCCACGAAGGATGCGATCGAGCCGAGCACCATCAGCCGCGCGCCGTCCTGGCCGAAGATCGAGCAGAACATGCCGAAGGCGATCGCGAGCGGGTGCTCGGTCGGCGCGCGGTAGACGCCGAAGTCGGGCAGGTGCAGGTGCAGCAGGTCGCGACCCCACAGCAGCGCGTAGAAGGAGTCGTAGGTGGGATAGGTCGGGAAGACGATGTAGCCGACAAGCGCACCCACGCACATCACCGCGAAGCCCACCCGTGCCCACGTCCGCGCCGGCACCGCGCGAAGCTGCGCGAGCCGGGTGGAGCCCGGGCTGCGCCGGGTGAGCGTCGCGCTGTCCATCTAGCCTTGGTTAATGAGAGCCCACCGGGCGGGCGGGTTCGATATCGGCGCCGGGTGCGTGGGGTTCGAGACTTGGCGCCAAGACCATGACCTGCGCTTTGGGATACTGCGGGGAGCAAAGTTTAGGCAATCGACGCGATGAAGCTCATCATCCAGATCCCCTGCTTCAACGAGGCAGACCAGCTGCCGCAGACGCTCGCGGAGCTGCCGCGCGAGGTCGAGGGCTTCGATCTGGTCGAGTGGCTGGTCATCGACGACGGCTCGACCGACGACACGGTCGCGGTGGCACGCGCGCATGGAGTCGACCATCTCGTACGCCTCACGAACAACAAGGGCCTGGCCGCGGGCTTCCAGGCGGGCATCGACACCGCGCTGAAGCTGGGCGCGGACGTGATCGTGAACACCGACGCCGACAACCAGTACTGCGGCGCGGACATCAGCAAGCTCGTGCGCCCGATCCTCGAAGGGCGCGCGGACATGGTGATCGGAGACCGCGAGGTCGGCGGCATCGAACATTTCTCGCCGCTGAAGAAGACCCTGCAGCGGCTGGGCTCGTGGGTGGTGCGCCAGGCGTCCTCGACCTCCGTGCCGGACACCACTTCGGGCTTCCGTGCATACAACCGCGAGGCGGCCATCCAGATCATGGTGGTGTCGAAGTTCACCTACACGCTCGAGACGATCATCCAGGCCGGCAAGCTCCTGGTCGCGATCGATCACGTCCCGATCCGGACGAATCCAAAGACGCGCGAGTCGCGCCTGTTCCCCTCGATGGGCGCCTACGTGCGCCGCAACGCCGTCTCTATCTTCAGGATCTACGCGCAGTACGAGCCGTTGCGCGTGTTCTGGAGCCTGGCCCTCCTGATCGGCCTGATCGCCGTCGGGGTGTGGATCCGCTTCGCGGTGAGCTACGCCGAAGGCAACGGCAAGGGCCACGTCCAGTCGCTGATCCTCGGTGCCGTCCTGTTCATCGCAGCCGTCGTGCTGTGGGCGCTTGGTGTGATCGGCGACCTGCTGGCGGCGCAGCGGGTGATGACCCAGAAGACCTTCGAGCGGATCCGCAGGATCGAGCTGGAGCTGGGCGTGGCGCCGTCCCACTACGAAGCCGGAGCGCCGAGCGCGCAGCCCCCGCCGGTGCCCGCGGCGGGCGAGCCCGGGGAGCGCGAACGCTTGACCGGCCACACGGCGGCGGGCGACCCCGCGGGGCGCGAGCCCGCCGCGGACGACCCGGCGCCGAGCGGCGAGGAGGAGCGTCGGCGGGCGTTGCGGGGCAGCGAGACGGTGCCGCTGTGAGCGGCGTCACCGTCTCGCGCGACGGCGTCGTCACCGGCAACACCTACGACAAGTACGGCTCGTCCAACCCGCTCGTGAGGCGCCTGATGGGGGGCTTCGAGCGGACCCTCGATGAGCTCTTCGAGCAGGCTGCTCCGCGCTCGGTGCTGGACGTCGGCTGCGGCGAGGGGGTGCTCGTGCACCGCTGGGCCGAGCGCCTGGGCGATGGGCGCGTGGTGGGCCTCGACCTCGAGGAGGAGTCGATCCAGGCGGGCTGGGCTGAGCGTCAGGCGCCCAATCTCGAGTACCGCGTGATGGAGACCGCGAACCTCCCGTTCGCGGCCGATGAGTTCGACCTGGCGAGCGCGATCGAGGTGCTCGAGCATGTCCCCGATCCGGAGCACACGCTCAGCGAGATGGCGCGCTGCGCCCGGGGCCACCTGCTCGTCTCGGTTCCGCGCGAGCCGCTGTGGCGGATGCTCAACATGGCGCGCGGCGCCTACTGGTCGGCGCTGGGCAACACCCCGGGCCACCTCAATCACTGGTCCAGGCGATCGTTCGTCGGGTTGCTCTCCCGCCATGGCCAGGTCGCGGAGGTCCGCTCGCCGTTCCCGTGGACGATGTTGCTTGTCCGCCTCTAAGGTCTCCCCCGGTCGAGCGACGCGCTCATACGGCAGCGGCGCGCGGATCCTCTCGATCGGGATCGCCTCGACCGGGCTGCTGACGCTTGCGTACTTCTCGATCTCCAGCCACGTGCTGGGCGAAGTCCAGGCGTCTCAGGTGGCGCTCTTGTGGTCGCTGATGTTCGTGATCATCTCCGTGATCTACCGGCCCACCGAACAGCTGCTCTCGCGCACGATCGCCGAACGCCGTGCGCGCGGACATGCCGAGCATCCGCTGCGCGTGCCGATCGCGATCCAGGCGTCCTTCGCGTTCGCGTTCCTGGTGATCGTCCTGGCCCTGCACGAACAGATCGTGGACGACGTCTTCGAACACGACGAAGCGCTGTACTGGGTGCTGGTCGGCGGAACGCTGGCCTACGCCGGCAGCTACTTCGCTCGCGGCTGGCTTGCCGGCCACGAGTACTTTGCACTGTACGGCGGCCTGGTGCTGATGGAGTCGATCTCGCGCCTGTGCTTCGCGTTGGCCGTCGCCCTGGGCATCACCAGCGGCCAGACGGCCCTTGCCCTCGGGATCGCGGCGGCGCCGCTGGTGTCGCTGGTGGTCGTGCCGGCGGCGTTCGCGCGGCGCGGGCGGGAGCGGCGCGAGGCGCTGGGCGAGGTGCCGATCGCCGTGCACGAGACCGACGCTGCGCTGGCCGCGCCGATCACGGCGGATGAGGCCGACGCGGCGCTGGCCGGGCCGGGCACCGAGGGGGTGCAGGAGGCCGCGGCGCACGCCGACGAGCTCTCGCTGCGGCGCGGCACCGGCTTCGCCGGCTGGGTCTCGGGCATCATGCTCTCCGAGCAGACGCTGCTGAACGCGGCCGTGTTGACGGTCGCGGCGACCTCCCCCAACAAGGCCCTGGTGGGCGTCGTCTTCGAGGTTCTGCTGATCGCCCGCGCCCCGCTGCAGCTGTTCCAGGCGATCCAGACCTCGCTGCTGCCCCATCTGACCGGCCTCGAGACGACCGCGGGGCATGCGGCGTTCGCCCGTGCGATCCGCGTGACGGTGCTCGCGATCGCCGCCTTCGCGGCCGCCGTGGCGCTGGCGCTGCTGGCGGTCGGGCCGTTCGTGATGCAGCACGTATTCGGTCAGCACTACTCATATGGCCGCCTCGGCCTCGCGCTGGTGGGGGTTGGCATGGGCATGCATCTCACGTCGGGAGCGCTAAACCAGGCCGCGCTCGCGCGCAACCGCGCGCGAGCGGCGGCTCTGTGCTGGGGAGTGGCGGCGTGTGCGTTCCTGGCCTGGATGCTCACGCCCGCGGTCGCAAATCAGCTGTCGCGCACCGAGATCGGCTACGCCGGCGCGACCGCCCTGCTGGCGCTTCTGTTGTGGACGCTCTACCGCCAGGGGTCCGGCTCGCACGCCCGCGAGGTCCGTCAGTCGGCGACCCCCAGCGAGAGCACGATCGCGCGGTAGGCCTCGCCCGGGTCCGCGCGCGCGAAGATCGCCGAGCCCGCCACGAACAGGCTTGCCCCGACCCGCCTGCATGCAGGCGCCGTCTCGGGGTCGATGCCGCCATCCACCTCGACCGCCACGTCATCGCCGACGAGTGCGCGCACGCGCGGCAGCTTCTGCAGCGAGTGGGCGATGAACGGCTGGCCGCCCCAGCCGGGGTTGACGGTCATGCACAGCGCGACGTCGAGGACGCCGGCGAGCTCCGTCAGCGCGCCGACGGGGGTGCCGGGGTTGATGGCGATTCCGACGCGCGCGCCGCTCTCGCGAATCAGGTTGGCGGTGTAGGCGGCGTTGGGGGTGGCCTCGGCGTGAAATGTCAGCGAGTCGACGCCCGCCCTGATGAACTCGTCGACCTGGCGCTCCGGGCGTTCGATCATCAGGTGCGCCTCGAGCATCGCCCCCGCCTCGCGGACCTGCTCGGCGAGGGCAGCCACGATCAGCGGCCCGACGGTGATCGGCGGAACGAAATGCCCATCCATCACGTCGACATGGATCACGCGCGCCCCCGCCTGCAGCACCTCACCCACCTGCTGAGAAAGCCGCGCGAAATCGGCGGACAGGATCGATGGCACGACGCGGACGCCGCGCAGCAGCTCGGCGGCGCCGCTCATACGGCTTGAAGCATCGAGTCGCCGCAGTTGTTGCACTTGAGGATCGCGGTCGAGGACATCCTCACGATCGTCGAGTGCTCGCCGCAGTTGGGGCACACCGAGGTGAGCTCGAAGCGGTGCAGGCAGTAGACGCAGCGGTAGCGCCCGGGGAGGTTGGTCGGTCGCAGCCAGGGCTCACCGCAGTTCGGACACTGCGGCCCGAGGTCGATCGACGCCTTTGCCGGTGCCTCGCCCTCGCCCATCACCGCTCAGCTCCGGCGCAGCCGTGCGATGAAGAAGCCGGCGGTGCGGTCGCGGTGGGGCAGCGTCAACACGAGACGCGACAGCTCGCCGCCACCCCGATCGCCCGCGCCGAGCAGGGACGCCATGCGCAACGCGGGCAGCGCGGCGCCGAGATCATCAAGGCTGAAGTCGCTGTGGGAGTCCAGGAAGGCGTCGATCAGGCGCTCATTCTCGGTAGGAGAGATCGTGCAGGTAGAGTAGACAAGCACGCCCCCCGGACGGAGGGAGGCCGCCCCCGCGGCAAGAATCCTTGCCTGCTCGCCGGCCATCTCGGCGATCGCGGACGGGGTCACGCGCCAGCGGAGATCGGCGCGGGCCTGTAGCGTGCCGAGCCCCGAGCACGGCGGATCGACAAGCACGCGATCGAAGGCCGGAACGTCCCGGCGCTCGCCGGAGAGCGGGCTCGGCCAGAGGGCCGCATCGCCGAGCTCGACGCGGACGTTGCCGGTGCGCAGTCGCTGCGCGGTGCGCGCCAGCGCGCCGGCCCTGCGCGGGTTGCGCTCGACGGCGAGCACCTCGCCGCGGCCGTCCATCAGCGCGGCCAGATGGGTGCTCTTGCCACCCGGCGCGGCACACAGGTCGAGGACCCGCTCACCCGGGCGCGGTGCGAGCGCCCGCGCCACCAGCATGGCGGCACGCGACTGGGCGATGAAGGCGCCGCCCCGCCAGAGCGGCGAGCCATGGGCGTCGAAGGGCTCCTCCAGCACCACCGCCTCCGGGATCTGGGGGTCCGCGTGGCTCGCCACGGGCAGCTGCGCCGCGAGCGCTGCGGCGTCGGTCACGAGCGTGTTGGCGCGCAGCGCCAGCTCGCCGGGCTCGTTGTCGGCGCTCATCAGCGCGCGGGCTCCTGCCGCGCCCAGCTCCCGCCACCACAGGCGGGCTATCCACTCTGGGTGAGAGTGCTTGATGGCGGCCTGCTCGGGCGTGTCGTCGCTGAGTGCACCCAGCAGCTGACCCGGCCCTTCGCGCGCGGCTCGGCGCAGCACCGCGTTGACGAGGCCGTGGCCGGCGCGCGCATGGACCTTGGCCAGCTCGACGGCATCCGCGACGACGGCGTAGTCGGGGGAGCCGCGCAGGTAAAGGAGCTCGTGGAGGCCGAGCCGCAGCGCGGCCAGCAACGGCGGGTCGAGCTGCTCCGCGGGCCGCTCGGCGAGCTGCTCGATCAGATGATCGAGCGTGCCCCGCCGCTGCACCGCGCCATAGGCCAGGCGCATGGCGAGCGCGCGGTCGCGTGGGTCGAGCTCGCGGGACTCGGCCTGCAGCGCCTTGTCGGCGTAGGCGCCCTGCTCGAAGACCCGCCGCAGCACGGCGTAGGCGCAGCTGCGGGCGGGGGCGACCGGGGCTCTGGAAGGCGTGGGCGCGGCGGGCATGATCTGTTATCCGCTGCGGCTCGAGCGCGCCGGCGCGAGCACCTCGGCCAGGTCGGCCGCCAGGCGCGCGGACTCGGGCTCAGACAGCGTTGCGATCGTGACGCGGATCGCCGGCGGGCTGCCCGCGAGGCGGTAGGCGGCGCCGGGCGCGACGACCCAGCCGCGTTGCAACAGGGCTCCGACCACCCCGGTCTCCTCCGCCACTCCCACCCACACGTTCAGACCCGAGCGGCCGTGCGCCTGCAGGCCGTGGCCGTGCAGATCGGCGAGAAACCGCTCGCGGCGTTCGTCGTAGGTCGCGCTCGCGCGGGAGATCTGCGCCTGCACGGCGGCATCTGTCGACAGCTCCAGCACCAGGGTCTGCAGGATGTGGCTCACCCAGCCGGGCCCGCACTGCTGGCGCCCCTCCACGCGGGCCACCGTCTGCGCGTCGCCGGCCAGCACCGCCAGGCGCAGGTCCGGTCCCAGCGCCTTGGCGACCGAGCGCGTGGCCGCCCAGCGTTCGCGGCCGCCCACGCTGGTGTGCATCGTGCTCCCCGCCACGAGCCCGAGATGGTCGTCCTCGATCACGAGCGCGCCGGGCGAGCCGGCGAGCACGGCCCGCAGCTCCTGGGCCCGCTCTTGATCGACGGCAGCACCCGTCGGGTTCTGCCCGCGCGGGGTGATCACCACGGCGCTCGCGCCGCCCGCCAGGGCGCCGCGCAACTCCTCGGGGCGCATGCCCCGCTCGTCCACGGCGACCGGGTGCAGTTGCAGGCCCTGCGCGCGCAAGAGGTCGTACAGCGCCGCGTAGCCCGGGTTCTCGACGGCCACGCGGTCGCCGGGTCGCAGGTGCGCCTGCAGCACCCGCTCGATCCCGTCGAGGGCGCCGCTGACCACACACACCGCCTCGCCCGGGATGCCGTCGGCGCGCAGCTGCTCACGCGCGAGCGCCGTCAGCTCGGGCAGGGCGCCGTGCTCACCGTACAGGCGCGCGGGGAGCCGGCACCGCGCCAGCGCGCGCTCGAGATCGGGCAGCAGCGCCGGGTCGGGGTTGCCCCGCGAGAGGTCGCGTGCGCCGGGCGGGACGGGAAGCAGCATCCGCGGGGAGCCGATCGGCGGTCCCTGCCCGATCCGGGTGCCGCGGCGCTGCTCGGTGACCACGACCCCACGCCGGCGCAGCTCGGCGAGGCCGGCGGCCACCGTGGCGGGGCTCAATCCGACCTCGACCGCGAGCCGCCGTACGGAGGGCAGGCGCTGTCCGGGGACAAGCTGCCCGCTCGCGACCCCCGCCTCGATGCTTCGCACCAACTCCGCCGCATTGCCGGCCCTGATCCGATACTGTTCCATGTCAGCCACTATTCTGTACTATGACAGATTGGAGGACACTGTGTCTGCCCGGTCGCCCGGCCGATCCGCGAGACCTTCCCCATCGCCCCCGGTCGATGACGCCGCCCGACGACCGCCGGCGTCGCCCGAGCCCGCCTCGGAGCGCGTGCGGCTCAGGCGCAGGCGCGAACGCGGCAGCTACGACCGCGAGGCGATCGACGCGATCCTCGATGAGGCCCTGATCGCGCACCTCGGCATCACCGACGCGGAGGGCCGGCCGGTCGTGATCCCCACCTTGCACGCGCGCCACGGCGATCTCGTCTACTGCCATGGCTCGACCGCGAGCAGGGTGCTGCGGGCGCTCGCCACCGGCGCGCCCGCCTGCCTGACCGTCTCGCTGCTCGACGGGCTGGTGCTGGCCCGCTCGGCGATGCACCACTCGGCCAACTACCGCTCGGCGATGCTGTTCGGCACGGCGAGCGCGATCGACGATCCCGGCGAGAAGCTCGCGGCGCTGCGGGCGATCATCGAACACATCGTTCCGGGGCGCTGGGCCGACGTGCGCGCGCCGAGCGAGAACGAGCTGAAGGCCACGTCGGTCCTGGCGATTCCGATCGAAGAGGCCTCGGCCAAGATCCGCAACGGCCCCCCGCTCGACGACGAGGCCGACTACGCGCTGCCGGCCTGGGCCGGCGTGATCCCGCTGGCGAGCAGGTCCGAGGCGCCCGAGCCCGACCCGCTGCTGCCGCTGGGCATCGCGCCGCCGCCCTACGTGACGGCCTACCGCCGACCCGGCGGGCCGTGACCGCGTAGATACGCGGCGGCGTCCATCGCCCGCCCGCCCGCTGGCTGCACGACGAGCAGCTCGAGCGTGCCGGGGTTGGCGCCGAGCAGCAGACGGCCCTCGCGCACGTTGAGGCCCAGCGGGGACGTCTCATCGGTGAGGGCCGCGCGATGCACGCCGAGCAGCGTGCCGTCGGGGAGCGCCACGCGCGCGCCGATGTGCGGGTGCAGGGCGCGGACCAAGCGCTCCAGCTCGACCGCCGGACGCCCGGCGTCGACCACGCGGTCCGCGGCGCCGATCTTCTCGGCGTAGCTCACGTCCTCCTCGGACTGCTCGACGAACGGCGGGGCCGCATCCAGCGCGCGCACGAGCAGCTCCCCGCCCAGCTCCTGCAGCCGCCCGGCGAGCGTGCCGTAGCTGTCGTGCGCCTGGATCGGCTCCGTGCCGGAGAGGCACACCGGACCGCTGTCGAGGCCGGCGGTGAGGCGCATGATCGACACGCCCGTCTGCGGGTCGCCGGCCATGATCGCGCGCTCGATCGGCGCCGCCCCCCGCCAGCGCGGCAGCAGCGAGGGGTGGACGTTCAGGATCTCGTGCTCTGAGAGCAGCGGCTCCTTGATCAGCGCACCGAACGCGCACACGATCAGCGTCGGGCCGGCCTCCCCGGCGGAGGCTCCGGCGCCGTCGGTGCGAGCGTCCCGAGAGCGGCCGGCCTCGGCGATCAGCGCCCTGGCGTCGGCGCCGTTGACGCTCGTCGGCTGCTCGACACGGATCCCGAGGTCCCTCGCCCGCCGGGCGACCGCTGGTGGGCTCAGCTTGCGACCGCGCCCGCTCGGGCGGTCCGGGCGGGTGAGAACGAGCCCCGGGCGATGGGCTTCGCTGGCCGCCAGGCGCTCGAGCACGGCGGCGGCGAAATCGGATGTGCCGAGGAAGACGGTGCTCAATCTGCCCGCCCTTCTCGCAAGCGGCCGCTAGGCGCTCGGCGAGGACCCGGTCGCGCTCGTCGGCCGATCGCCGGTCGGTTCCTGCGCCTCGCGCATCGAGCGCATCGCCGCCTTGCGCGCCTCACGGGAGATCCGATCGAGGATCAGCACGCCGTTGAGGTGGTCGACCTCGTGCTGGATCACCCGCGCCTCGAGGCCCTCGGCCTCGATCTCGAGCTCGCCGCCATCGGCATCCTGCGCACGCACCCGCACGCGCGCCGGGCGCTCGACCTCGACATGGACCGCGGGGAGGCTGAGGCAGCCCTCCTCGGCCGTTTCGAGCTCTTCGCTCGTCCATTCCAGCACGGGGTTCACCAGTGCCGTGACCGGATCGTCGGTGTAGGCCTTGTAGACGAGCACGCGGTGCAGCACTCCCAGCTGCGTCGCCGCCAGCCCCACCCCGAGCGCGTCGTGCATCAGCTCGCCCATCCGCTCGACCTCGACCTTCAGCTCCTCGTCGAAGCGCTCGACCGGCAGCGCCGTCGCCCGCAGCACGGGATCGCCCAGCTTGCGCACGTGGCGCAGGGCGGCGTCGCGGCGCGCGCGCGTCTCGGGATCGAGCTCCTCTGGCTCGGGCGCGTCCTGCTCGCGCTCGACCTCGACATCTGCCTCCTCGGAGCTCGGCGCCGGGAACTCGGCGGGCTCGAGTGCTGCATCCTGTTCGTCTGTGCGGTCCTCTGCGGCCATCGCCGTTGAGTCTATGAGCTC
>Ga0209040_10004529_pt1 | contig 10483 bp, 9 predicted proteins | sample BogFormECP12_OM3_FD_188240 | JGI IMG/M metagenome (GOLD analysis project Ga0209040, IMG submission 188240) | Bog forest soil microbial communities from Calvert Island, British Columbia, Canada - ECP12_OM3 (SPAdes) (version 2) | ecosystem: Environmental > Aquatic > Freshwater > Wetlands > Bog ... | reverse complement strand
GCGACTGCTATCTGCACAAGGACGCGCAGGACCCGGCGCTGAAGCTCGATTACAAGAACGCGTTCGAGCTGGATTAGCCGATGGGGGCGGTGGCGGGACCTGTTGCCGCAGTGAGGACGCGACGCACGACACGGCTCATCATCCCAGGCGTGGCCTTGCTCATCCTGGCGATGGGCGTTGCCACATGGGATCCCTCCTACCCGCGCTGGGGCGCACTTGGGGTGGCCTTGTACGCGGTGCCGCTTGCCTGCTGCGCTTTCCGCTCCGTCACGATTCGAGTCTGGGGATTCGCGTTCGGCATCTTCATGGTGGTGCAGAGCGTGGCTTCCGTGCTGTTGCCATCGCTGCCGAACGACTACGTGACGCTGCCACATAGGATGCGTCTGGCGATCGACGTGGAGGCCAGCAACATCCCAGGCATTTCCGGGATCCAGAACGTCACGACCGACGAACAGGGCTACCGGGTGATGCCGCCCGTCGACTATGGCAGCGCCGACGCATTTCGCATCTTCGTGATCGGCGGTTCAACAACTGAGTCCATATTACTCGACGACCAGGCAACCTGGCCCCACCTGTTGCAGGAGGCCCTGAACGCCACTCTCGGCCGGAAGGTGGTGGTGGTGAACACCGGCGTCTCCGGGCTCAGAGCGCGCAACCACCTCGCAACGCTGAGCCATATCCTCGATCAGCATCCTTCTGCGGTGATCTTCCTGATCGGTGCCAATGACTGGGGTAACCAGATCCGCAGCCACTTCGCCACCGTGCCGCTATGGTTCGAGGCGATGCGGTTGCGGCGCACCTTGCTCGGTCTGGCGCTGCTGCGATTGAGCGAGGGCGACCCGCTGGCCCGCCTGAACGGCACTCAGCAGACGAAGGTAGAGCATGGCGATGGTTATCGCCGATGGCAGCACTCACTCGATCGGCCGGATAAGCGCCGCTTCACCCCGGCTGCGGTGAGCGCGGGCTACGTCGACTATCTCGAGCGCATCAGCAGTCTGTGCCATGAGCACAACCTGACCTGCATCTTCGTCACTCAACCCACTGCTTACTCGCTCGACGCGAGCGCGGAGGTGCGAGCGAACTTCTGGGGCACGCCGGGCTTTTCCTCGTTCACGCTGCCGCTCGAAGACATGATCAGGATCACAGCGCTGCATAACAACTACCTAGTCAGCTTCGCACGGGAGCACGACCATCCGGTGTGCGATCTGGCGGCAAAACTCGAGGGATCCTTCGACAGCTTCTACGATGAGGTCCACTTCAACACCGATGGCGCCCGCAAGGTGGCCAAGGAGCTGGTGCCCTGCGTCGCTGCCGCACTTCGCGGCCAGAAATCGCCATAGCGCCGCGAGGACTACGCCTTCACCCCCAACCCGCGCATGAACTGATCGCGGATGCGAGGCGGGTCGCGTTCGGTGGTTTCGGCCGGCTTCTCGCGATCGATGCGACAGCCGATCAGCCACGGGCCGTCCTCGCGCAGCGACAGCTCGATCAGTTCCTCGAAATCGCCCTCATCCGCTGCCCACGCGCTCTGTGCGATCCCCGCGCCACGTGCCATGGCGACGATATCGGCACCGAGTTCGGTCGAGGTAAGCTGCCCGCCGGTGATCTGATACGTCCCATTGTCCATGATCACGACGGCAAGGTTCTTCTGCTTGCGCGCCGCCACCGTGGCGAGCGATCCCAACTGCATAAGGATCGACCCATCACCCTCCAGCGCGATCACCTTGCGCTGTGGCTGCGCCAGCGCGACACCGAGCGCGATCGGGACCGCCAGCCCCATGCTACCCAGCATGTAGAAGTTCTGCGGCCGCCGCCCCGCAGCCCACAGATCGAAATTGGTATAGCCTATCCCGCCGATCACCGCCTCGTCGTGCTTCAGCCGCGCCACTATGCGTTTGGTGATGTCGAACCGGTTCAACACCTTCGCCTGATCGCGGCTCACCGGGTGGTTTGCTGCAACCAACATCGCCGGGCTCACTTCGCGAACACCTTGCCCCCGGTGAGCAGGGGCGAGAGGATGAACACGCACGGCGCCTGGGTGGCGACCGCCTGGGTGAGGCTGCGATCGACGATGAACTCCACCTCGTCGAGCCGTGTCATCGTGTGATGCTCGACCGCCAGCGCTTGCAGCACCGGGCGCATGGTGCGCGCCACCAGCGACTGGCCGATGTTGAATTCGCCCAGCGTGCCGCGCTCGGACACCATCATCAGCACCGGAATCTGGAACGGCACCGCGAGCGAGGCGATCGCGTTCGGCAGCGTCGCGAAGCCCGAGGTCTGCATCAGCACGATGCCGCGCAGCCCGCCCATCCAGGCGCCTGAGACGATACCCACCGCCTCTTCCTCGCGCGCGCAGGAGAACGCCGTGAAAAACGGATCGGCATGCACCGCATCGATCAACGGGCGCAGCACATTGTCCGGCACGTAGGTGACCAACTTCACCTGGTGCCGCTTCAGCACATCGCGCACGATCTCGTGCCACGCGGGGGCGTTTTCCTCGTCCATGCCGGCACTCTGCGACGCCTTGCGCCGGGCGGCAACCGTTCGTAAGGAGGCACAGCGAAGGATCAGGAGGCCCCGATGGCTGATGCCGGCCGATATGACGTGATCGTGGTTGGCGCGGGCAACGCCGCGCTGTGCGCTGCTCTCTCCGCACAGGAGCAGGGTGCGAGGGTGCTGGTGCTGGAGAAGGCCAGCGAGGAGGAGCGTGGCGGCAACTCCACCTTCACCGCCGGCGGCTTCCGCTTCGTGCACCACGGCGTCGACGATCTGCGCAAGGACGTGCTGGTCGATCTGTCGGACGCCGAGGCGAAGCAGATGTACATCCCACCGTTCACGGCGGAAATCTACATGGACGACCTGATGAAGGTGACCGAGAATCTTTCGGAGCCGGAACTGGCCGACCTGCTGGTGAACCGCTCGCGCGAGACCGTGGTGTGGATGCGCGAGAAGGGCGTGCGTTGGATACCGATGTTCAAGCGTCAATCGTATCTGGTGAACGGCATCCAGCATTTCTTCGGCGGCATGGCGGTCGAGGCGGTCGGCGGTGGCTGGGGGCTGGTGGATTTCCTGTTCCGCTCAGCCGAACGCAACGGCGTCCAGGTCCACTACAACACCGGCATGCGCAGGCTGATCCAGAATCGCAAGGGCGAGGTCACCGGCGTCACCGTGTTCGGCCCCGACGGCTATGAGGACATCAGCGCCAAGGCAGTGGTGCTCGCCTGCGGCGGCTTCGAGGCCGACCCCGAGATGCGCGTGCGTTACTATGGCCCCGGCTGGGAGATGGCGCGCGTGCGCGGCACTCGGCACAACACCGGCGACGGCATCAAGGCCGCGCTGGAGATCGGTGCCGCGGCATTCGGCGGCTGGTCAACGTGCCACGCGGTGCAATGGGACTTGAGCGCACCGCCGTTCGGCGATCGCGTCGTGCTCGACAACTACCAGAAGCACTCCTATCCGATTGGGATCATCGTCAACGCCAACGGCGAGCGCTTCGTCGACGAGGGCGCGGATTTCCGCAACCACACCTATGCGAAATATGGCCGCGAGGTGATGAAGCAGCCGCAGCGCATGGCGGTGCAGATCTTCGACAAGAAGACCATCGACATGACGCGCGACGAGTACCGTATCCGCCAGGTGACCAAGGCAGAGGCGAACACGCTGGAAGAGCTGGCGCATAAACTGGAGATCAGCCCCGAAGGGTTGGTGCGTACGGTCAAGGCGTTCAACGCCGCGTGCCAGCCGGGCGACTACAATCCCGCGGTCCTCGACGGCAAGTGCACCAAGGGCATCACGCCGCCGAAGTCGAACTGGGCGCTGCCGATCGACGAGCCGCCGTTCCACGGATTCGCGGTGACCTGCGGCATCACGTTCAGCTTCGGCGGACTGAAGATCACCACCGATGGCGCGGTGGAGGATACCACCGGCCGCGTCATCCCGGGCCTGTACGCGGGGGGTGAACTGGTGGGCGGCGTGTTCTACCAGAACTATCTGGGCGGCGCGGGGCTGATGTCGGGCTCGGTGTTCGGAAGGATCGCCGGCCGCTCGGCGGGCGGCTACGCAAAGGGCTGACCCCGGCGCCGGCTGTTTGTCTCGCCCGCCATCAGACCGCTGCCGCTATCACCGCGCGGGCGCCAGGCGACAGCCGGTAATACTGGTGCGAGGTGAGGAAATCCAAGTTATAGTCGCGGAACCCTGAGCAATCGACCATCTGGTAGACGTTTGGCGGGAATGCCGCAGGATCGGCACGGTTGTGGGGACCATCCTGGCCTAGCCGCTTCGCGCCAAGATTCAAGGCCATGCTCAGTTGCAGCACCTGGTCAATGTGGCTGTACAGAACCGCGATGCGATTGGTCAGCCGGTCGAGGCCGCTGAGACGCGCGAGATTCGGCTGATCGAAAGCATCGTAATCACAGTCCCCCGCTGCGAGGATCGCCACGTCAAACATTCTGGCGTCTCCGTTGCCGTTGAGGAACCAATTCTCCACCCCCGCCTGGAGCGCCAGATGGCCCATGCTGTGCGCCAGCAGCACTGCTCGGCGCCCAGTGGCAAGGGCCGCCGTCAGTATCGGTTCCAGATTGGCCAGAAACGCCATCAGGTGGAGTCCGGAATTCCGCGCCATGTGCTGATCGGTCAGATACGCGGCCTGCGGTATCGGGAAACCCACTATTTCGCCCAGCGATGGCCAGCTGAAGGCGACGACCGACATGTCCAATGCAGCATTGGCGGAAGCTGCGAGCCATTCCCGATTGAAGGCCGCACGGGTAACCGCGTCGGAAAACGTATTGTCGAAGCCGTGGATGAACACCAGCAGGTTGCGCCCCGGGCTAGAGAGATCGCCGATCGCCTGTTGCGAAAAGCCGCCCTGGTTGATGTCCACGATCTGAGAGACCGTGCCCGCTGATCCCGCAGCCACGTCCACCCCGTCGATGAACGCCGTTCCGTAGGTGATGTCTTGTGGCCTCGACGGCGGAACCATCGTGTTCTTGTAACCGTTAGCCGCGTCGCCGGCATCGGTGACGACTCGATTGGTGGCGAAATGGACCGTGGTTGGCATGGCTACACTCCCTCCTCAGTTCAGACCCCTGCAGGCGTGGTCTCAGCCGGTCGGTCGCACCCCCAGTATCCGCTCGAACCGCTCGGAATACGCCGGCCATACTTCCGGGTTGATCAGTCGCGGCGGGCGCTTGCCGTCCAGAATGTCGATCAACTGCTCCGCCGCGAACCGCGCCATGTTGTCGCGCGATTCGAACGTTGCGCCCGCCGTGTGCGGGCTGACCAGCACGTTGTCGAACGCCATCAGCCTGTGGTCGTGTGGCGGCGGTTCGTCTTCCCACACATCGAGCCCCGCCCCCGCGATCTGCTTCGCCGTCAGCGCATCGGCCAATGCGTCCTCGTCGTGAATGCCGCCGCGCGCGGTGGTGACGAAATACGCGTGCTTCTGCATCAGTGCGAACTCACGCACGCCCATCATGTTCTTCGTTTCTCGCGTGTAAGGCGCGTTCACCGACACGTAGTCCGCCTGACGCAGCATATCGTCGAGCTTATCGACCTTCTCCGCCCCCTTCGCGGCAATTTGCGCCGCCGACAGATACGGGTCGTACGCCAGCACCCGCATGCGGAACAGGCCCTTGCACAGCTCCGCCAGTCGTCCGCCGACATTGCCGATGCCGATGATGCCGATCGTCTTGTCCAGCAGCTCGGTGCCGATGTAGTCGTTGCGTGGAATGTCGGGCGCGCGACGCATGCGGCGATCGACCTCGATGATCCGCTTCGACAGCGTCAGCAGCATCGCCAGCGCGTGCTCGGCCACCGCCTCCTTGTTGCCGCCCGACTGGTTCACCACGATGATGCCCTGCCGTGTGCAGGCATCCACATCGATCGTATCGTAACCCGCGCCATTCGATGACACCGCAACCAGATTGGGCGTCTTCGCCAGCAGCGCATCGGTCACCTGCAGGTGCTTGCCGATCACCTGACGCGACGCGCCGATCTGATAAGCGTGCGCCTGCGATAGGACCGGTTCCGCTTCCGCGTCCGGCGTCTCGTTCTCCAGCTTGTCGAGCTGGATGTCAGGGCGCTTCGCCAGGATCTGGGCGAAGATCGGCCCCGACAGATACTTAACATAGAACACGCGCTTTGCGTTGGGCGCCATGGCACGAGCTTTCTTCCTGGACTGGCCCCGACCCTAGCCGCCAGTTGCGCATCGCGGCAACCGGCCGCATCGTTCAATACATGCACGAGCCATTGTCCGACCAGGCGGGGCCGCCCGATGTGTATGTTCGAGGGGCGCCTCCACCGCCTCCCACGCAGAAGCTGGAGGACGGACGTCACGTCGCGGTTGCCGTCATCGGCGCGGGCTTCACCGGGCTCTCAACAGCGCTGCATCTGGCCGAGGCGGGCATCGATGTCGCGCTGCTGGAGGCGAAGGAGATCGGTTGGGGCGCATCGGGTCGCGCATTCGGCCAGGTGGTGCCGTATCTGAAGCCGGGACAGGACGCGATCCTGCACCATTACGGGCCGGAGCGCGGCCAGCGCATCGTCGATGCGGTGGCGGCGGGACCCGACCTGGTGTTCGAACTGATCGGCAGGCATGGCATCGAGTGCTGGGCGATGCGCTCGGGACTGATCTTCGCCGCGCATTCACCTCGCGGCCGGCGCGAGCTCGAGCGTCGGACGCGATTCTGGCAGCAGCGCAACGCGCCGGTCGAGATGCTGGAAGGCGTGCGTTGTGCCGAGATGATCGGCTCTACGTTCTATCATTGCGCGTCGCTCGATCGCAGAGGCGGCAACATCAACCCGTTCGCGTATGCGCGCGGACTCGCCCATGCGGCTGCCAACGCCGGCGCAGTGCTGCATGCGCGGACGCGTGTGCAAGCGCTGGCGCGGCGTGACGGACGGTGGGTGATCGACACCAGCAGCGCCAGCCTGACGGCGGACAACGTGGTGATCGCCACCAACGCCTATACCGGTGATCTCTGGCCCGGACTGCGCGAGAGCATCATCCCGATGCGCGGCCACGGTTTCGTCACCGAGCCACTGTCGGATAATGTGCGGCACACGATCCTGCCGGAACGCCAGTCGCTCACTGACACGCGGCTGCTTTATTCCGGCGTGCGCATGCTGCCCGACGGTCGGCTGCACGGCAGCGCGCATGGTCCGAGCTTCGGTGCCGAACCACGGTCCGACTGGCGCCGCGTCGATGTGCGCATCCGCCGACTGTTGCCCCAGCTTGGCGCGGTAAAGTGGCAGGAGGCGTGGAGCGGCTGGGTGGCGATGACCACCGATCACTTCCCGCGCCTGCACGAGCTTGCTCCGGGGCTGTACGCCGGTCTTGGCTACAACGGCCGTGGCATCGCCGCGGCGACGATGATGGGCCGCGATCTTGCTGCGTTGGTCCGCGGTGCGCGCGACAATGCGACGGTGTTTCCGTTGACGCCGTTGCGCCCGCTCGGCTGGCATCGCGTTGCGCCCGTGTTGATCCGCGGGCTGGTGCAGGTGTACCGCGCGCGCGACAAGGTCGATGAATACCGGCTTGGACGTGCCGCCTAAGGGGAGGAATTGACGATGAGCGTTGCCGACAAGGTTATCTTGATCACCGGCGCCGCACGCGGTCTAGGCTTCGAATATGCCCGCTTCCTGGGCGAAGCCGGAGCGCACATCGTCGCCGGCGACATTGCCGACTGCGCCGCCGCCGCCAGCGCGGCCGGCAATGGTGCGATCGGCGTGACACTGGACGTGACCGACATTGCATCGGCCGACTCGATGGTCGAGCTGGCGATGGAGCGCTTCGGACGCGTGGACGCGCTGATCAACAACGCCGCGCTGTACGGCTCGCTGCGTGGCGGCCGCTTCAATCAGATCGCGGAGGCCGACTGGGACGCGACGATGGCGGTCAACGTCAAGGGCATCTGGAACTGCTGCAAGGCGGTGGTGCCCGCGATGCGTCAATCCGGCGGCGGTTCGATCATCAACATCGCCTCGCTCGCCGCAACCTACGGCATGGCCTTTGCGCTGCACTACACCACGTCAAAGGCCGCGGTGATCGGTCTGACGCGTGGCCTCGCGCGCGAGCTCGGCCGCGACAACATCCGGGTGAACGCACTGGCGCCAAGTGCGGTGTTGACCGAGGGCACCGCCGAGTTCTTCGGCGAGCGACTGGATCGCGGGCTGGAGGTGATCCGTGCCGGTCAGTCGATCCAGCGCACGCTGGAACCGGCCGATCTGACCGGAACGGTGGCGTGGCTCATATCCGATGGTAGCTGCTTCGTCACCGGACAGACGATCGCGGTGGATGGCGGGACAGTCATGCTCTGATCGCCACTGGCAAGTCCCCTGCCTTGCCGGTAGATTGCATGCAACATCTCGTTGCGGGGACACGCCCATGTCAAAAGCTGAATTATCGCGCCGCGCCATGCTGGCCAGCCTCGCCGCCAGTCCTGCCGCGATGGAATTCCTGCGCAGCTCGGTCGCCGAGGCGCAGACCAGCCTGTCGCAGTCCGGCCTGGTCGGCGAGATCCAAGGCCCGACGATGATCACCGATCCGGCGAAGTGGCCGAAGAAGTTTGCCGAGGCGCCGATGCTCGCGGAGCTGGTGAAGGCGGGCAAGCTGCCGCCGGTCGAGCAGCGGGTTCCGGCGGAACCGATGGTGTGGCAGCCGCTGAACGAGATCGGCAAATACGGCGGCACCTGGCGGCGTGCGTTCACCGGACCCGCGGACGGCGAGAACGGCAACCGCATCCTGTCCACCGACAAGCCGCTGAACTGGAGCGCGGACGGCAGCAAGATCGTGCCCTGCATGGCCAAGGGCTACGAACTCGGCGAGGACGGCAAGGCCTACACATTACACCTACGCAAGGGCATGAGGTGGTCCGACGGCGCGCCATTCACCGCCGACGATTTCATCTTCTGGTTCGAGGATATTTACAATAACCCGGAGATCGTGCCGACGCCGACGCCGGAAATGCGTCCCCAGGGGAAAGCCGGCCGCATGGTCAAGGTGGACGAAACCACCGTGCGCTGGGAATTCGACGTGCCGTATTTCCTGTTCGAGGAAATCATGGCCGGCGATACCGCGATGGGTGGCGGACAGGCCGTCCGCCAGGCCGCCAAGGTCAGCTTCGGCGCCTATGCGCCCGGCCATTACCTCAAGCAGTTCCTGCCGAAATACTCCTCCGTCGAGGCGGTGAACGCTCGGGCGAAGCAGGAGGGATTCGAAAGCTGGGTGCAGATGCTGCACTTCAAAAAGGACTGGGAACTCAACCCCGACGTGCCGGTGCTTGGGCCATGGCGCAGCGTGCGACCGATCAACAACCCGATCTGGCTGCTGGAGCGCAATCCGTACTACTACGCGGTCGATACGGCAGGCAATCAGTTGCCCTATTTCGACCGGGTGCAGTTCACGCTTGCCGAGAATCTCGAGGTCATCAACCTCCGCGCGATGGCCGGGGAATACGACGAGCAGGAGCGTCATATCGATCTCGGCAAGCTGCCGGTGCTGCTCGATAACCAGGCTAAGGGCAACTACAAGGTCCATCTGGATCTCGGATTTGCCGGATCCGACTTCATGTTCCACGCGAACCAGAGCTATACGGGCGATCCGGAAATCCGCAAATGGCTCACCAATGCGGATTTCCGCCGGGCGCTGGCGCTTGGTATCGACCGCGACCAGTTGAACGAGACGTTCTGGCTGGGTGTCGGCACGCCCGGCTCGCCCGCGCCCGGTGAGATCATGCCACAAAGTCCCGGGCCGGAATGGCGCAAGAAGTGGTCGGTGCTCGATGTGGCGCGGGCCAATGCGCTGCTCGACAAGATCGGCCTGGCCAAGAAGAACGCGGATGGTTTCCGGGTGCGCACCGACAATGGCGAAACATTGCGTCTCCAGGTGATCGCGATCGCGGCGTTCCTGCCATATCCCAAGCTGTCCGAGATGGTCGCCGATCAGTGGCGCAAGATCGGCATCCAGGCGGATGTCAAGGAGATGGAGCGCGGACTCGGCTTTGCCAAACAGACCAACAACGAACATCAACTGTTCGTGTGGAACAATGGCGGGACCGAGTTGCTGTATCTGTTTCCCACCTGGGCCGTGCCCGTCGTTCCCGGCGCCGCATTCGGGCCCGAGTATGCGGCGTGGTACTCGTCCGGCGGCAAGCAGGGCAAAAAGCCAGACGATCCGAATATCCTGAAGATTTTCGAGCTGTATACCGAGGCCGCGGGCCTGCAGGCTGAAGGTCGCAACCACAATGCCCAGGAGATCTGGAAGATCCTGGTCGATCAGCAGTACGGCATCGGCACGGTCGGCCAGTCCCCGGCCGGGCTCGGTGTGCGCCTGGTGTCGAACCGGCTAGGCAATATCGCCGCCCGGGTATGCAACGCGCAGCACTGTCGCACACCGGGAAATTCCCATCCGGAAACATGGTACTTCAAGGCATGATCCTTCGTCCCATCGTCATGGCGGGCGAAGGCCCGCCATCCACGACTTTGC
>Ga0209040_10004528_pt1 | contig 10483 bp, 10 predicted proteins | sample BogFormECP12_OM3_FD_188240 | JGI IMG/M metagenome (GOLD analysis project Ga0209040, IMG submission 188240) | Bog forest soil microbial communities from Calvert Island, British Columbia, Canada - ECP12_OM3 (SPAdes) (version 2) | ecosystem: Environmental > Aquatic > Freshwater > Wetlands > Bog ... | reverse complement strand
ATGCGTTCAAACGAATCAATCGGGAGAGACGACATACCGGCTTGAATCAAGCCGTCGTTAACGCTCCCTTTCCGCCCGGAAATCTGCCCCGGTTACCGATTTTCACGGGAAATATTTCTTCGTCCTCCTTTCGCCCAAGAGCTGCACCGCCTTTATGGCCGCCGTGCGAGGCTCGGGTTGAATTGGCTGCATGTCAGGCATTCCGGAGATCAGAATAGGAGCATGGCCTTTGAGAAAATAGAAGAAAATGCTGAACAGGCTTGGTCCAGGGGCAGAGGGGCAGGGCGATTGCGAAGAGGCGCACTCAGGCTTCAGCGGTTGTCGCTTGGAACGACAGCGCCGTCTTGCTGACCCCGACTTCAAGCGGCGTCACGTCGGACCAGAAGGCCTTGGCGAACTTCGTCGCATCCACCTGATACGGCCGATCCCACTGGAAGCGCATTTCCTTCAGTTCCCTGAGGAAGGGCGAGAATACTCCAGCGAGGGGTAAGAGCTGGGCGGGCAGGGCGTTGATGCGCAGCCTCACGCCAAGCGCCTTGGCGGCCAGCTCGAGGATCTCGCGCGTCGTGCGGGTCGGCGCGCAGGGCATGTGCCAGGCTTGGCCAAAGGCGGAATCCGACGCGTCGAGCAAGGTCGTCACCGCCCGGGCGATGTCGGGCACATATACGAAGTCGTGCGGCATGTCGGGCGAACCGATAGAGAAAGCGGCCTTGCCCTTGGCCAGGGCGCCGATCGTGGCGTCGCCGAGCCGGGAGAGGCCGACGTTCGCCCCATAGAAGTCGGGGGCGCGCAACGCCGCGATTTTGACTCGTCCGGCCCCCGCAGCTTCCATCCAGATGCGGGTCGCCGCCGAGCGCGCGGCCGGCTTCACTCCGTAAGAAGAAAGGGGCATGGTCTCGACCAGCGGCGCCGCTTGCGGCCCGTACATGTAGAGATTGTCCACGAAGACCATGCGCGCGCCGGTCGCCTCTGAGGCGGCGACGAAATTGGCGAGGGCCTTCGGCCAGGCCTCGCGCCAAACTTTGCCTACGTAAGGGAAACCGATCGCGACCACGATCTGGCGTGCTCCATGGGCGGCGGCGAGCACGGCCTCCCGGTCGAGCGCGTCGCATGAAACGAAGCTCGCCCCTTCCGGCAAGGCCGGAGGCGCGTGGCGCTGGGCGACGACGATCCGACGGCCTTGCGCCAGGAGGCGCTCGCCGGTCGCCTTCCCGGTCGGACCCCAGCCGAAGATTGTGACATCCGCCATCGCGCAGGCTCCGGTCTCGTCTACTGAGATCATACGCGGCCGCGGCGTGCGCGCCTATTGACGGCGCAGGCTACCCGGCGCCCCGATGAGGCGGCGAGGTTTCGACGGCGCTCCCGCCCGCGAACGGCGACGCGCCCGGCGGTCGGTCCCGACGATCGTTTGAAGACCGCGGCTATCGCGACGACGAAAGCGTTTTCGGCGCGAGGCCAATTTCCGAGTTTTTCAACACAATCGGTCGAATTGAGCGCTTCAGAGCGAAGGGCGTTAACCGCCAGCGGAAAGACTCGAACCGCCCCCCAATTCTGACTGCCTCTCAGTCGATGAACGCGACTCCCGCCGAGGTCCCCTTGAGCCATGTCACTCGGGCCTCTCTTGTGGCGTAGCCGCCGGCGCTATCGTAAATCTGCAGCTCAAAGGTCTTGGGCAGCCAGATGAGTTCGTTCCCGGCGATTCGCGCTCCCGTCGGGCTGATGTCGCGAACCATCACGTCGAGGGTCGACGCGCCCCCGTTGAAGACGCAGCGGGCGCGGCGGAAACTCCGCGCGCGGCGCAGGCGCCGCCGCTCTGGATAAAGGTCCGAATCGGAAGCTGGCATGTTACGAAATTGGCGATCGCCGCTTGCGCGGAACTGAATTTGTTAAGGCGGCCAACCCCCCCGCCGCCCCTTCGTTCAAATTGCCGGCGACCCTTACTGACTAGGAAAAGGCGGTGCCCTCTCGGCGTTTCCCCCCAAAGCCAAGCCCCGACTTGGCGAGACTTGAGCCCTCCCTTTCGCGGAGGGGCTTTTTGCGTGTAGCGTTCGATATGCGTCCGGCCCTGCCGGAGCGAACTCGACAGCGCCGCGTTGAAGCCAATGAGACCGTTCTTCTTCCTCGCGGCCGCCGCCTGCTTCGCGCTCGCCGCCTGCAACTCGCCCGCGTTTCAAGCTTCCGCGCCCCTTGCGCCCGGCTCGCTCGCGGTCACCCCGTCGAACTTCGAGTTCCCTGCAGGAGGCAGTTGTTCGGCCGAAATTGCGCGATACCGGGCCGTTCAGGACAATGACCTCGCGATGGGACATGTCGCCCGGTCGGTCTACAACGCAATGAAACGGGAGACGGAGGCCGCCTCCGCCGCATGTTCGGCCGGGCGGGACGCACAGGCGAAGGCGATGGTCGCGGCGTCCAAACAACGCCACGGCTATCCGGCGGATCTGTAGCGAAGTCTGAAAGTTGAGAGGTTGCGTTCATCACCGGGTCTAGCTTCAATCCGGGGCACGCCGCCGCAAGGCGCATCGCGGCCGCGTCGCCAATAAGCCTCGGTCGATGTCAGGGAGAGCCCATGGAAACCAATTTCCCCGGATACTGGATGTGGTCGGAGGCGTTCGAGATGCTGGCCAGGGCCGAGCGAATGCATCGGCAGTTCTTCCAACCGGCGAGATCGTCGGTCGCCTGGGAGCCGCCGGTTGACGTGCTCGAAACCGACCGTGACGTTCTCATTTTCGCTGCCCTGCCGGGGGTTGAGCCAGACGGCGTCGATACCGCGATCGACGGGAACGATTTGATCATTTCCGGAAAGAGGACCTATCCGGCGGAGATGAGGACAGCGAGCATCCACCGTCTCGAGCTGCCGCAGGGGCGATTTGAGCGGCGCGTGCGGCTGCCGCCTGGACGCTATTCGGGGGTGGATAGGGTCTCGTCCAACGGCTGCCTGCAGATCACTTTGCACAAGGCGGAGTCTCGCAATGGCTGACGCGGAGACTGTCGCCGCTGACGAGGCTCAACGCGACACGTCGAAGCCGCTGCCGCCGGACGCGCTCATCATCGTCCCGGTGCGCAACATGGTCCTGTTTCCGGGCATGGCGCTGCCGATCGCGCTCGGCCGTCCGCGCTCGACTCTGGCCGCGCAACGCGCGGTGAAAGAGCAGAAGCCGGTTGGCGTCCTCATGCAGCGCAACGCCGAGGTCGCAGATCCTATCCCCGTCGATATGCATCGAATGGGAACAGTCGCCAATATCGTCCGCTACATAACCGCGCCGGATGGAACCCACCATCTCGTCTGCCAAGGGGAGCAGAGGTTCCGCGTCGTCGATTACCTGAGCGGCTGGCCGTTCTTTGTCGTCCAGGCGTTGAGGGTCCCGGAGCCGGCCCCGTCGTCCAACGAGATCGAGGCGCGGTTCCTGCACCTTAAGAGCCAGGCGCTCGAAGCCGTGCAGCTTCTGCCGCAAGCGCCGAACGATCTCGTCACCGCGATCCAGAATATCGATTCGCCCGGGGCGCTCGCCGACATGGTCGCGACTTTCATGGACGTGGCGCCGGACGAGAAGCAGGAAATCCTGGAGACGGTGGACCTCGGACCCCGTTTGGAGCGGATCTCTCGCCTGCTGGCCCACCGGATCGAAGTGCTCAGGCTCTCTCAGGAGATCGGCCGGGAAACGAAGGCGTCGATTGACGCGCGCAACCGGGAAGCCCTGTTGCGCGAGCAGATGGCGGCGATTCAGCGGCAGCTCGGCGAGGCCGACGAGGGCAAGGCGGCCGAGATCGCCGAGCTCGACAAGGCGATCACGAACGCGAAAATGCCGAAGGAGGTCGACGATCAGGCGCGCAAGGAGCTTCGGCGCCTGCAGCGCATGCCGGAGGCCGCCGCCGAATATGGCATGGTCCGGACCTATCTCGACTGGCTGGTTGAGCTGCCGTGGCGGCTGCCAGAGGAGACGCCCATCGACATCGCGGCGGCCCGGCGAATCCTCGACGAGGATCATTTCGGCCTCGAGAAGATCAAGCGGCGCATCATCGAATATCTGGCGGTGCGCAAGCTCGCGCCGAGCGGCAAGGCGCCGATCCTTTGCTTCGCAGGGCCTCCCGGCGTCGGCAAGACCTCGCTCGGCCAGTCGATCGCGCGCGCCATGAATCGCAAGTTCGTGCGCGTCAGCCTCGGCGGCGTGCACGACGAAGCCGAGATCCGCGGCCACCGGCGCACCTACATCGGCGCGTTGCCCGGGAACATCATCCAGGCGATCCGCAAGGCCGGCGCGCGCGATTGCGTCATGATGCTCGACGAGATCGACAAGCTCGGCGCCGGCATCCAGGGCGATCCGGCTTCGGCGTTGCTCGAAGTCCTCGATCCCGAGCAGAACAACACGTTCCGCGACAACTACCTCGGCGTTCCGTTCGATTTGAGCCGCGTCGTTTTCATCACGACGGCGAACATGCTCGACACGATCCCCGGGCCCTTGCGCGACCGCATGGAGATCATCAGCCTTGCGGGCTACACGGCGAGCGAAAAGTTCCAGATCGCAAAACGCTACCTCGTTCGACGCCAATTGGAGGCCAACGGGCTCAAGCCGGAACAGGTTGAGATCGACGACGACGCGCTCAACGCTATCATCCAGAACTATACCCGGGAAGCGGGAGTGCGGAACCTGGAGCGCGAAATCGGACGCGTTTTGCGTCAGGCCGCCATGCGCGTCGCCGAAGGCGAGAGCGGACCGATCGTCATTTCCGCCGGAGACCTCGCGACGCTCCTCGGGCCGCCGCCTTTCCAAGACGAAGTCGCGATGCGGACGAGCGTTCCCGGCGTGGCGACCGGGCTCGCCTGGACGCCGGTCGGCGGCGACATCCTCTTCATCGAGGCGACCGCCACTCCCGGCGCCGGCCGGCTCATCCTCACCGGGCAGCTCGGGGACGTGATGAAGGAGAGCGCGCAGGCGGCGCTCAGCATCGTCAAAAACCGGGCGGTTTCCCTCGGAATCGACCCTGGCCGGTTCGAGAAGACGGACATCCATATTCATGTGCCCGCGGGGGCCACACCCAAGGACGGCCCGAGCGCGGGGGTCGCGATGTTCATGGCGCTCGTGTCGCTCTTGACGAACCGCACCGTACGCAGCGACACGGCGATGACCGGCGAGATCAGCCTGCGCGGCCTCGTGCTTCCGGTCGGCGGCATCAAGGAGAAGGTGGTCGCCGCCCATCGCGCCGGGATCGAGCGGGTGATGCTGCCCGCTCGCAACCGCAAGGACTTCGAGGACATCCCGGAAGAAGCGCGCCAAGAGCTGAGTTTCATCTGGCTCGAGCGGGTCGAGGAAGCTGTTGAGCAGGCGCTGGAGCCGGCCGCCGCCGCGCCGGTCCCCGAGCCGGCGCCGGCTGGCTGAACCGCTATTCGGCCACCGCGGCGGCGCTCTCCTGGCTCGGCGCCCGGCCTTTCCCCGATACGGCCGCGCCCGCCTCGGGCGGCAGTCGCGCGAAAATGAGCGTCGACAGGCTCGAAATGGCCGCCACCATCAAGAAGGCGATGGACAGGTCCCGCGCGATCAGCGCCTCATCGCCGAGCGCGACTTGAATGAGCTGGATGCAGACCGCGGCGACCGCGACGCCGAGTGCGCCCGACATCTGCTGCGAAACGCTGGCGAAGCTGGTGGCGCGGCTCATGCGCGGGGAATCGATGTCGGCGTAGCTGATCGCGTTGAGCGCCGTGAACTCGAGCGAGCGGAAGAAGCCGCCAAGCAGCAGCGCCAGTAAAATGACCCAATGGGGCGTCGCGGGCGTGAACAGCGCGTATGACGCCATGAAGGCGCCCGAAATGAGCCCGTTGACGATGAGCGTGGGGCGGAAGCCGAACCGGCGCAGCGCGGTCGAAGCGGTGAACTTCATAAGCAGCGCGCCCGCCGCCGTCGCGAAAGTGAGCGAGCCGGACTCAAAGGGAGTCAACCCAAATCCAACCTGCAGGAGGAGCGGCAGGAGAAAGGGCAGGGCGCCGATTCCGATGCGGAAGATGAGGCCGCCGACGACGCCGGAAAAGAAGGTCGGGATCTTCAACAGCCGCAGGTCGAGGATGGCGTCCTCGTTGAGGCCCGCGCGCCTCGCATAGAGCGCGAGCAGCGCCGCGCTCGCGGCGATCATCGCCACGACTTCCCACACCGGGGCCATGCCGCGTCCGATCAGCGACAGGCCGGAGATGAGGCCAACGAGGCCGAGCCCGGACAGAACGAAGCCCTCGAAGTCGAACTTCGGCACGGCCTCTTCGCGCAGGTTGGCGATGAAGCGCAGCGAGAGGGCGACGCCAAGGAGGCCGATCGGCACGTTGATCCAGAAAATCCAGCGCCAGTGAAAATAAGTGGTGATGAAGCCGCCGAGCGGCGGGCCGGCGACCGGGCCGATCAGCGCTGGCACCGTCAGATACGCCATGGCGTTGACGAGGTCGGACTTCTCGACGCTGCGCAGAAGCACGAGCCGCCCGACCGGGACCATCATTGCGCCGCCCAGTCCCTGAAAGACGCGCGCGGCGATGAGCGTCGTGAGCGAAGTCGAGGCGCCGCAAAGGATCGAGCCGAGCGTGAAGACGATGATGGCGCTACAGAACACGGTGCGGGCGCCGAAGCGGTCCGCGACCCATCCCGAGGCGGGAATGAACACCGCCAGCGTCAGCATGTAGGAGGTCAGCGCGAGCTTGAGGACGATCGGGTCCTGATGGAGGTCGCGCGCGATCGCCGGCAATGACGTCGCGATGACCGTCCCGTCCATGTTCTCCATGAACAGGGCGGTGGCGACAATGAGGGCGGTGACAAGGGGCAAGCGCATACCGGCGGCCCAACTTGTGACTGACGCGCTGGGCTCGGGCAAGCCGCAAGCGGCCTCGCCGCGTAACGATTCAGTGAAGAAATGGTAGCCTCAGCGGGCGCACACATGCGGAGCGCCTCTCGACAGGGCGCCTTCCTTCGAGCATCCCCAAGCGGGTCAATTGCTGCAGTTCAGCGTCCCGGCATTGGCGCCGCTCGATCCAGTGCAGTGCATGGTGGAAATGTCGGGCATGCTCGTTTTCGGAATGCCGAAGCTGGTCTGGTCGGGATTGTCGACCATCGTGCCGACCCCGTGGCCGCCGATATAGGCGCCGGACGCGTCGTAATTGGCGTTGCCGTACCTGTCGAAGGCGGGCGGCTTCGGCCCCGCCTCGGACATCGTCGGCCCCGTGTTGGCCGGCGCAAGCGGGGGCGCGGACACAATCGGCTGTTGGTAGGCGGTTGCGGCGGGCCCGGAGGGACCGCACCCCGCCAATCCCAAGCAGCCCGCCAGAAGGAGCAGGCCAATTGTTCTGCGCCTCATCGCCGATTTCCTCCGACCCAGCCTCGCCGTGAGCGGATTTCTCAGGGCGCGGCACCACATTTGCTCCTCGCGAGCGCCACAATGCACACTGTGCGATCTCGATCGATCCGGCAAGCCGCCGTTCTAAAGCTCGCTAGGGGCCATGCGGGAGCCTGTGCAACCGGATTGATCGCTGACCTATATTCTGAATGGGACTTGCGTGTTTTCGTCAACCCGCTTCCGTTACCTCTCCAGGACGCCGAGGATTCGCCGGACGTCGGCCAGCGCCTTCTCGCAACCGGCCCGGTCCCCCGCCTGGTCCGCGTCGCGCGCCTTCGCCAGGTCCGCGACGACCGTCCTCACGTCGGCCTCGGAGAGGTCGCCCGCCAGGCCCTCGGCCTGGGCGATCGAGCCGGGCGTCGGCTGATGGTGAAGCTGCGCGCCCACGGATTGGTGCTCCGTCTTCCCGCGTGCGGCGGCTGCGTCGAGCCTTTGGTTCACCGCGACGTTGGCGTCATAGATCTCTTTCTCGCACGGTCCTGCGTGCCCCGTCGCGGACGCGAGCGCGAGGGCAAGGAAGCTAAGCCAGAACGAACATGATGCTCGCATGTCAAATCCTCATCGTTTCAGCCCAGTTTATCGCGCTCTGCCGCAGCTGGATCAGCGGCGCCTGGTCGCACAGGGGCTAATTTTTCGGCGCGAAGAACGACTCGCCGATCCACGGTCGCAGCCGCGGCTCGCTTGCGGGAATCATCGAGCGCCACGAAGCCGCGTCCGCGCGGTCGCCGGCCCCGCCGTATTCGGCGAGGGCAGGGTACGCAAAAACCGGCCGCGAGCCAGCCTCACCGGTCAGCACGAGCCTGTCCGGCGCCTTGCCGCTCTCGACCCAGGCGATGAGCGGCGTGAGGACGTCCGTTTTTGTGAACCCTTCGCCGCCCTCGCAGTGATAGAGGCCGGGAATGAGAAAGAGGCGCACGGCGGCCTCCGCCGTCTCCGCGCCGAGAGCGGCGCGCACGGCCTTGTAATAGGCGATCGTGTTGAGCGGCGAGATGTGCGGGTCGGACCACCCGTGCCACAGGATGAGCCGTCCGCCGCGACTCGCGAAAGCTGAAATGTCCGGATTCGTTGCGTCGTAGAGCGCGTGCATGGGCTTCAGTCGCTCGAAAGTCGCGGCGTCGAAGCCGAGTTCGTTCAGGCCGTAGGTTTTCGGCGGATTCGGATCGAAGGCGAGAAAGGCGATCGTGCCGCCGGCGATCATGCGTCCGAAGATTTCGTCGGAGCCCGGCTTCGGCACGAACACGCCGGCCCACGAGAGCTCCGAGCCGCGCTGCGGCCCGCCGATCGTGAGCCAGACACCGTCGCCCGTGCGGGGCCCCTCGTAGATCTTGCGCGCGGCTTCGACTTTCTCGGCGCTGAGGCAATCGTCCGTCTGGCCCGGCGCGCAGAGCGCGGTCTTGGGGTCGAACGCGCACCGGCGCCGCGGATCGGCGATCACGCCGTCCTCCGCCAGACAAGCTTTAAGCGCGGCGCGATGCAGGACCGGCAGGTCCGCGGCGACCAGGATCGGCTTGCCGTCGGCGCCGGTGTTCGAGCGCGCGTTCCATGCGTGATAGAAGGTGTTCTGGATCTGGAAATTGAAGGCCGGCGCGCCGGCGGCGATCCCGTCGAAATCGCCCGCATAGCGCTGCGCCTCCATCAAGCCTTCGCGTCCGCCGTCGGAACAGCCGATGAAGTAGGAGCGCTCGGCCGGCCGTCCGTAGAAGGCCGCGACGATCGCCCTTGCCGCCTCGGCGGTCACGTGGACGCCGCGATGGGCGAAGTCGATCCGCAGCTGCGGGTCGGCGCCAAAGTCCGGGCCCGGACCCTCGTGGCCCATGTCCGTCGCGGCGATGGCCAACTCGACCTTCTCGAACGGCGCGCAGCCGTGGACCTGATGGACCTCGTCGCTGATGCGCCCGCATAACCCCCCGCAGCCGGTCTGCAGATAGCGCCCGTCCCAGCCTTCCACCGGCAGCCGCACGCGGAAGCGAACCTGCGGTTCGACTACGCCGATGACCTCGCAGACCTTGCGCCCGAGGGATTCGCCTTCTCGAGCCGAAACGACGCGCGCGGGCTTGTCGGCCGCTTTCGAGAGGTCGAGATCGGCGAGGCTTGCGCACGAGCGCTGAGGCTCTGCGCGCGCCGGGCAGCAAAGGCCCAGGACCGACGCGGCTGTGATCGCTAAGGCCAGCAAGCGGGTCATCGAACTCCTCCGTAGCCAGGGTTGGGTTTGCCATCGCGGTCGCAAGCGTCGGGTCTCGCAAGGCGAAGCTTGAAAGCCGCCCGGCGCGCGTGCGAGGATAGGATACTCTCAACGCCAGCCTGCCATTTGGGGGCCGCAATGAGCAAGATCGCCACACGGGTGCGGACCAAGACGGAGACCAAGGTCGACCGTCCGCGCCTGCACAAGGTTCTCCTGTTCAACGACGATTACACACCGCGCGACTTTGTAGTGCAAGTTTTGAAAGCGGTATTCCGAATGAACGAGGCGCAGGCGACCAGCGTCATGCTGACGGCGCACAAGAAGGGCGTCTGCGTGGTGGCCGTTCTCGCCAAGGACGTCGCCGAGACCAAAGCCGCGCGTGGAACGGAAGCGGGCGCGGCGCGCGGCTACCCCTTGCGGTTCGGGACGGAGCCCGAGGAATAATGGGGGGACCGCAGATCCGCACGCGCAAGCTCGGCCGGTCGGGCATCGAGTTGACCGAGCTTGGCCTCGGGACCGCGCCGCTCGGCGAGCTTTTCGTCAGGGTCGAGGATCAAGAAGCGGACGCGGTCATCGCCTCCGCCTGGGACGACGGCGTGCGCTTTTTCGACACGTCCCCCTGGTACGGGCGCGGTCTTTCGGAACATCGGCTGGGGCGGATGCTCTGGCGGAAGCCGCGCGAAACTTTTGTCCTCTCGACCAAAGTCGGCCGGGTGCTGCGCCGGCCCCTAAACGCCAACCCGATCAAGGACCAGTGGCTCGGCGGCCTCCAGTTCCAGCCGGTGTTCGACTATTCCTACGACGGCGCGATGCGTTCCATCGAGCATTCGCTGCTGCGCACCGGATTGGACCGGCTGGACATCGTTCTGATCCACGATTGCGATGTCTGGACGCATGGGCCCGTCGAGGCGGCGCCTCGCTTCAAGGAAGCAATGGCGG
>Ga0209040_10004526_pt1 | contig 10485 bp, 10 predicted proteins | sample BogFormECP12_OM3_FD_188240 | JGI IMG/M metagenome (GOLD analysis project Ga0209040, IMG submission 188240) | Bog forest soil microbial communities from Calvert Island, British Columbia, Canada - ECP12_OM3 (SPAdes) (version 2) | ecosystem: Environmental > Aquatic > Freshwater > Wetlands > Bog ... | reverse complement strand
TCCGTCGCGGTGAAGTCCGCTGCCTGGGCCATGCTGTTGCGCATCTTCCTCTTCGGCCTCTATCCGCTGCGCTCGATGTACGTGCCGCTGCTGATTTTCGTTTCAGTCGCCACCATGACCGGCGGCAACCTGGCCGCGATCACGCAGAACAATCTGAAGCGGTTGCTGGCGTACTCGTCCATCGCGCACGTGGGCTACATGTTGCTGGGCCTCATCGCCAGCGATGGCCAGAACAACTCCACCGGCATCGTGGCGGTCCTGGTTTACCTGCTGGTGTACACTTTCATGAACCTCGGCGCGTTTGCGGTCATCACCTCGCTGCGGCGGCGCAACATCATTGGTGACGAGATTGACGACATCGCCGGCCTTTATTTCAAGGCGCCCACGGAAGCGATCCTGATGCTGGTGTTCCTGCTGTCGCTCGCCGGGATTCCGCCACTGGCAGGCTTCTGGGGCAAGTACTTCATCTTCCTCGCTCTTATCCAGACCGGGCACTACACGCTGGCCGCAATCGGCGTTCTGTATTCGGTAGTCGCTCTCTACTACTACATGCGGATCGCCAACTCGATGCTGATGCGCCAGCCCATCGATGCCGAACCGGTCGAAACCAGCCCGGCAATGCGTCTGGCGCTGACCATCACCGCGGTCGGCACGGTTTGGATTGGCCTCTTCCCGAACTTCTTCATCAACGCGGCAACCTGGTCGTTAGGATTGGTGGAAGGCTCGCAGCGCATGGCGGCGCTATTACGTTGACAAGTTTCTCCGTTGTCATCCCGAGCGGAGCCCGCCACGGCGGGCGGAATCGAGGGATCTGCGGTTCCCTCGAAACTGACAACCGACTACTGACAACTGATTTTGGAGCGGGAGACGGGGATCGAACCCGCGACATCGAGCTTGGGAAGCTCGCGTTCTACCGCTGAACTACTCCCGCTCGCTCCGCCGTTCACTATAACCTATCATGACGGCATCCTGCGAAGAGAGAGGCTATTATCGGTATTCTGATACTATATGTGATATCATCTTCGCAGAGGAGCTGCTATGACAAACATACGATGGAAATCACGAGGCACGAATGGCGACTCTCGAGAAGGTGAAAGAGAAGATTTCGGAAATTGCCGGCCGGCGAAAGAACACGACGGCATCTGAGATCGAGTGGGTAGTGAATCAATTGCAGCAGCATGGTTTCGACGTGAGGGAACCTCGAAGGACGCGGCACGGCGTTCTGTATGGAGTGGGACCGGCGCGTTTTATGGTCTGCACGCATAATCCCGGCAGCAAGCAGGTTAAGGCTTGCTACATAGATGATTTCTTGAATGCAATGCTGGAGCTCGGCTTATATGAAGAGTGAAGTTGCCAAAAGGCGGGATTACTATCGCACTCTCCCGTATGGAATCCTCCTGTGCAAGGACGAGGAGGGCGACTGGGTCGCTCGGATTGCGGAATTGCCCGGCTGCACCGCTCACGGTAGCACCCAAATCGAAGCTCTGAAGCGCCTAGACGAGGTGAAGGAGGCATGGCTTGAGGACGCGCTGACGACCGGCGCTGCAATTCCCGAACCCCGAACTGCCGAAAAACTTCCCAGCGGCAAATGGCTACAGCGAGTCCCTAGATCATTACACAAGAGGCTCGCGGAAATGGCTGAGCGTGAGGATGTAAGTCTTAATCAATTGGTTACATCGATCCTGTCAGAAGCTGTCGGCCTGAGGGGCTCGGCGCAGGTTCTTGAGGCCGAGTACCAGGAGCAACCCTCGAATACCGTGCTCGCTATTCTCAAATCTAATCAACCGACTGCAAAGCACGTTGTCCAAAACAAAACAGAGCGAGCGGTAAGCTTTGAGGATTTGTAGTTGCACTGGATTGGAGAAAGTCTCGCGCGTTCAGTGCTGTAATACTATTTTGCCGGGAGCTTCCTATGGTGCGATCTTTTGTAGCAATTGTGTTGCTTTCCATTTCTGTTTTTGCACAGAATCATTCAACTTCCAGTCCCGCCCCCAACTTCGACGGCAAGAGCTGGTGGGAGTATGTGAAGGTGCTGGCCGCCGACGACATGGAAGGCCGCGAGACCGGCAGCGAAGGTCTGCGCAAGGCTGCCGCGTACATTGTCGAACAACTAAAGACTGACGGGCTTGAGCCCGCAGGTATCAACGGCTACTATCAGCCAGTCAAGCTAGTGAGCCGCCAGATTGACGAATCCGGCTCCAGCCTCGCACTGGTTCGCAACGGCAAAGACGAGCCTCTGGTGCTTGGCGAAGACGCAATGTTCAGCACCCGCGTCGATCTCGCTCCCGAAGTTGATGCCCCGCTGGTGTTCGTCGGCTACGGCCTGCGCGTTCCTGAAAAAGACTATGACGATCTTGCCGGCCTCGACCTGAAGGGCAAGGTGGCGGTGATGATCTCCGGCTCTCCATCAGAGATGCCGTCCGCCCTGGCGTCGCATTATCAGTCCACATCAGAGCGCGCCAAGGCCTTGCGCCAGGCTGGCGCTGTCGGCATGATCTCCATCCCGAACCCGGCGTCCATGGACATTCCCTGGAGCCGGATGACACTGGCGCGCACGCGTCCTAGCATGGCGCTGGCTGACCCCAGTCTCAACGAGTCGCAAGGTATCAAGCTGCTGGTGATCTTCAACCCTGCGGATGCCGACAAGCTGTTTGAGGGATCACCGTACAAGTTTCAGCAACTCGCCGATCTCGCGAAAGAGCGCAAGGACCTGCCGCGTTTCCCGCTGACCGCCAGCATTAAGGCGCGCACCAAGGTCATCCAGAAAGACGTCGAGTCGGACAACATCGTCGCCAAGTTGCCCGGCGCCGATCCCAAGTTGAAGGACGAGTATGTCGTGCTCTCGGCCCATATGGACCACCTCGGCATCGGCGAGCCGATCAACGGCGATCGCATCTACAACGGCGCCATGGACAATGGATCGGGATCGGCGCTGGTGCTCGACATCGCAAACTCACTGGCGCATTCGCAAGCCAAACTGAAACGCTCGGTGCTGTTCGTCTTCGTCACCGCTGAAGAAAAGGGCTTGCTGGGATCGAAATACTTCGCCGCTAATCCGACGGTGCCGAAAGGCTCGATTGTCGCCGACATCAACACCGATATGTTTCTGCCCATCTACCCGCTGAAGATCCTCACGGTCTACGGACTCGACGAGTCCAGCCTCGGCAGCATGGTGCGGCAGGTCGGGCAGGAGCAAGGCGTGCAGGTGCAGCCCGATCCTGAGCCGCTGCGCAACTCTTTCATCCGCAGCGATCAGTACAGTTTTATCCGGCAGGGCATTCCGTCGATCGCGATGAGCGTAGGCTTCAAGCCGGGAACGCCGGAAGCTGCCGCGCACAAGAAGTGGCTCACCGAGCGATATCACGCTCCCTCCGATGACGTGAACCAACCCGTCGACCTCGCAGCAGCCGGCAAGTTCGAGGACATTGTGCAAGCTCTGGCGGTGAAAGTCGCCGACGCTTCCCAGCGTCCGCAATGTACAAATGACAGTTTCTTCCAACGCTTTGTGGTGGCGCCGTTGATGGGAAACTAGGACCTGTCAACCTATCTGTTTACTTGGTAGTGGCTGAAATTGAATTTTCCGACGGCGGGAGCCTTGGAAAATTACAATCCGAGCGTGCCTCCGATCATCTCCCACATGCACGGCTGGTGGAGCGCAATCACTGCTCTCCTAACCGCCTTTCTCCTGCTGTACGGGGGAGCGGTCGCCGTGCGTAAAAGCTACTGCTGGATTCTCGAACTGTACGACCGCAAGGTTTCTGACCTGCTGCTAACCCGTAGATTGCTGCATGGATATGTTGGGGGAGAACTAAGGGAGCCTCCGATAATCGAATTGCCCTATACCGTAAAAGAGATTGCAGCTGCGCTGAGCCGCAAAGATACGCGAGTTCTTAAATCGCTAGAGCGGCTACGCAGGCACGGTAACGCAGAGCCATATAGAAACGGATGGCGGTCGCCAAATTCACCATATCAACCCTATTAACCAGGAGATAAACAGATGAAATTCAGAAATGTTACCAACTATGTACTTGACGATACCTTACGGCATCTGTATATTGCCATAAGGAAGGCAGGAGCGACCTTAGTGGCCGTCCGATTCATTCATCGCGGTAAGAGATGGGAAGCGGATACCCCTGAAGAGGCCGTGCGCCTTCGTAAGAGGCTTGAGGAAATGGATGCCCAAGAACCCGGAGCCGATGTGCGAGCAGAACAGCAATTGCGTTCTGAGAGCGTATGGACGCCCGACATGCTTTGGAACTTTGTGCATAACATCAAGCCGCAGCAGAAGAAAGCCGTGCTTGCACTATTCGAGAATCATAGCCTATGGGCGGACGGCCTAGCAAAAGCGATTGGAATTGATGAGCGTGCGCTGGGCGGAGTACTCAGCGGGTTATCAAAGCAGTTACGGCATTTGGAACTTAAGCCTTCTGACTTGTACCAAGTCCACACCGATTGGAGCAATGGCCAGAGAAAGAGAATGTTTTTTCTACAACCCGCTTTTCGGCTTACCGCAGATGAAGTGGGATGGCCCGAAGAAAGGAAGGTGCAAGATGCCGCCGCCACCAAACGACAGCGCAAATAGCAAGAGCCGCTAGAGACGCGAATCTCTGACGGCCCTTAAACCAACAACCCCGGCAAGCCGAGACTGCTAGTCCACAAACGCATTATCGGCTTGCCTCACTCCGCAGTCAAGCGGGAAATCGAGGAGCCGATATGTACACACTTTCCACCGAAAAGAAGCTGGCCGTTCTCTCCGCGCTCGTTGAGGGCAACAGCCTCCGCGCCATTAGCCGCATGACGGATGTTGACCGCAACACCATCACGTCCCTACTGGTGCATACTGGCGACCACTGCAACGATCTGCTAGACGGTAGCATGAGGAACCTGCGCTGCGGCTACGTGCAGTGTGACGAAATCTGGACTTACGTGGGTAAGAAACAGCGTCAAGTGCGGGCGGGTGATTCACCCGAAGTGGGCGACCAGTGGGTATTCGTGGCGATGGATGCTGAAACCAAGCTGGTTCCTGTGCACACGGTCGGCAAGCGCACTGAGGAGACCACCTGGTATTTCATTAACGAGTTGGCCGAACGGCTAGCGAACCGAATCCAGTTGACCACGGATGGATTCCATTTCTACCAGCGCACCGTCGAGGATGCGTTCGGCGCGGAGGTTGATTTCGCGCAGCTAATCAAGCTGTACGGTCAGTATGGACAGCACGACGCAGATGCGAAATACTCCCCATCGCCAATCGTCGAGGTTATATCCAAAGTGCGAAACGGTGACCCCGACCCTGAGCACATCTGCACCTCGCACATCGAGCGGCAGAACCTGACGATGCGGATGCAGATGCGGAGGTTCACGCGCCTGACGAACGCTTTCTCGAAGAAGCTGACGAACCTGAAAGCGGCTTGCGCTTTGCACTTCGCGCATTACAATTTCTGCCGGGTTCATTCATCGCTCCGAATAACTCCTGCAATGGCCGCTGGACTGACCACGGAAGTATGGCCGCTAGCAACTCTGCTTGGGTAGCAAGCTGAGAGTAAAGGAGATAAAGAAATATGGCCTCGTCTCGTGCTATAGCGTTCTCCAGATTCGCTACATGGAAAAATTCTAAAACCGTTTTGAGGGTTACGGTTTTCACGAAGGGGGGCGTACCAGATATCTGGCAGGGACAGGTATTCTCCGTGGATGAATCGCGCGATCTGGTTGGAGTTACTGACGACGCATCACGAAAGTTTTCGCGTATAGACCTAAGCGAAGCGTCTTTCAGTGTTGAGGCACGTTCTGTGATAGCCACACATGAAATAGGTTGGGTTCGATTTGAAGAGTTATTAGTGTGTTGACCGGGCTTACGCGTCTGTGGCATAGTGCTCCTTAGACGCGGTACACACACACACACACCGCGCGAAAACCTTCAAGCCCCGACTGGCATCGGGGCTTTTCCTTTTCCCATTGAACCACACCTGTCAAGTCAGGCTCTTGACAGCCGAGCGTAAACTTGAAACCGAAAGCAGATGGACGAAGACGATCTCAAACTCTGGTTAGTGCGAATCGTGGTGTTCGGGATGCTCGGAGGAATCGGCTACGTCATCGTTCACTTCATCGTCAAATACTGGTGAGAGGGCAATCTATATGCCATACGACGCAACGCAGAACCGCAGATTCAGCCACTACCGTTTACTTGGTTGCGATCATCAGGTTAGCCGGCCCCGGAATGCGCACCCGCTTGGCCTCGGCGAAGCCCGCCGCTTTCAGCCATGCCTCGTATTCCGGCTCGCTGTAGCTTGCGCCGGCGCGCGTGCCGACCAGCATATTCAACGCGAACAGCGCGGCAAATCGCGGTGCAGTCTTGTCCGCCTCAAGGATGAAGTCTGAAACCACCAGCCGGCCCTTCGGCGCCAGCGCCCCGTAAGCGCGCTCGAACAGTTGCCGGTTCTCCTCCGGCGAGTACATGTGGCAGATGGCCGACAGCAGCACCAGATCGTAGCGGCCGCTCTCCAGCGGAATTGTCAGCATGTCACCCGCGCGGGTGCTGATGCGATCCCCCATCCCGGCCTCGCGAATGTATTCCTCCGTGATCGGCAGCACCTCGGGCAGGTCAACAATCTCGGCCCGTAGGGCCGGCGCGGCTTTGGCAAACGCGATGGAGTATGCGCCCGAACCTCCGCCCAGATCAAGCAGGCGCTTGCCGCCGTTGAGCTCGACCGCCTGTACAACTGCTCGAGCTCGCCCGCGCGCCGTATGGTCCATGGCCGCGATGAACGGCGTCACCCAGCCGTTCTCGCCGCGCGGAGCCACGCTGGTGCCCGCGCGCACGGCATCCGTCAAAGTTGACCAGCGCTTCCATAGATTCGCGATGTGCAGTTGCGCGGTGCGCGCGCTGTCAGGCGTGCCTTCGACGAAGAAACGCGCCGACATCGGAGTATTGCTATAAACGCCGTCACGCTTCTCCAGCAAATTGAGGGTGACCAGCGCGTTGAGCAGCATTTCCGTCCCACGCACCGCAGTCTGAATTTTCGCGGCGATCTGTTGCGCGGTCCCTCCCTTGCCAACGGCGGTAAACATATCCAGCTCCAGCGCAGTCAGCACGGCGCGGCTGGGCATGAATCCGCGAATCAATTCGCTCACGTCGTCAGGCAGCACACCGGCGGCATCTTTCGCCTTCAACATCGCCAGATATTTATTGCGGTGATCGAGTATTTCCGCCTTCATCTCCGCGTAATCGTTGCGCGCGAGCCGCGCCACTTTTTGGCCCGCCTGAAAGTGCGATGCGACGATCTCCGGCACATCCCCCGCAGTCAGCTTCGTGTACCACGTGCCCTCGGGATAAACGATCATCACAGGGCCGCTATCGCAAACTCCGAGACAGCCGCAGCTCGAAACCTGGACCTCATCGGCCAAGCCTTTGGCGCCGAGCTCGCCGTGCAGCGCGTTCAGCACGCGGAACGAACCTGCGACCGAGCAGCAAGGAACTCCTTCAGCTTTTTCTTGAGTGCAAACGAAGACGTGATAACGAAACGGCTCCACGGGACCTCCAAATCAGTTGTCAGTTGTCAGTTGTCAGTTGCCAGTTGTCGGTGAACTCTTACTCTTCATCATCAAGCCGGCGCAAACGTCGGGATAGTGCAACGCTCACATCGGACTGTGACGAAGGATAGATGAGAGTACCGAGTGACGTTCTGGAGCCCATCGCCGAGATTGGGCGAAGACCAACAAGAAGACACGGAGTCACGAGGCCAAATCCACGCGATAATCGTCGAATTATCTGGAACCGAGCCGCGAAGCGGCGGCGGAGTTTTGAGCCCGGGGTGATTCGCAAATTGAAAGGGAGCCGCGTAGCGGTGACAGCCGAACGCTATGTTACAGCTAGGAAAATTCTTCCCGCGTTCATCACATAGTCACCCGAGTCGTGAATAATTTATCTTGACACTGCACGTCCCTGCTTTATGATGTTTCAAACATTCTCTGTGGGATTTGTTTCGGGCCACAAAAAGCGATGCAGCAGACCTTCACGTCGAACGAGGTGATAGCGCTGACGGGGATTACCGCGCGCCAGCTCCAGTGGTGGGACGAGCGCGGCATCGTCATCCCTTCGCGGGAAGGTCACAAGCGCATCTATTCGCTCGATGACCTGGCTGAGCTCGCCATCCTCTGCGAACTGCGCCAGCGCGGCTTTTCGCTGCAAAAGATCCGCCTGGTCATCCGTTTCCTGCAGAAAGAGCTCGGCAAGCGCCTGGTCGAGACCGTCACCGCCGCCTCCGAGTACCACCTGCTGACCGATGGCAGCCACATTTACCTGGAGGATTCCGCGCGCGGGGTGGTCGATCTGCTGAAAAACGCCCGCCAGCCGATGTTATCGGTGTGCCTAAGCGACACCATCCAGCGGGTGCTGCACCCCCTCGAGCGCAAGAAACCTGCTCGACGCGGAGACCGGCTAGAGCCCGCCTTTACGCCGGCGTCAAGGCGGTCGCAGATATTCCTCGGCGAACGCGGCGTTTCCGCTGGTTTGACCGAAGCGGCCCGGGGGAAGCGCAACGGTTCCGTTCGTCAAGTTACCGTACGACGTCGTAGGGCTTCTTAGGTCCTGAAGGAGGGCACATGACCGGAGAACTGAGCGTTCTAAGCGAGTGGATCCCCGAACAGATGGAGCCTGGAACCATTTTTGTGCTGGAAAATGCCGGCGAGATGGGCGAAAAGGAGGACCCATTTTGGGCCGTCCTGTCGTGCCCCTCGTGCGGGCAGCTCGGCCTCGTCACCCGCAAGCAGATCGCCGGCCTGCTGCCGGTCATCTGCGGCTCCGAAAAGTGCTCCGCCCAATTCTTCATTCGCGATGAGGAGATTGTGGCGCGCAAACCGAACTAGGCCGTCAGCCCTTTACTGGACGGAGGCTGGCCGCAGCATCGTTTGTACTTCTTGCCTGAACCGCACGGACACCGGTCATTACGGCCGATTTTGGAGTGAGTGCGGTGCGGTGCAATCTTGTCATGGGCGGCCGCGGCCCGGCGACGATGGGGCGCAAAATACTTGTATAGGATTGTCACCGCGGCCGCCGCCCCCACAATCAACTCGTCACGCAGTTCCGCGCTGACCGGCTCCTTGTAAGGGCGCATCTCGGGATCAGGATCATGTTCATGGAACAATGCCAGAATCGGTACGAGCGGCCCGGCATGTTCTTCATCGTTGAATAATTCCAGCCATGCCTCATGCCGCATCTCGACGCCCTGCATAAAGCCCCACGCCCAATCATTGGCATAAACGATGCCATCGTCGTTCTCTTGCAGGAATGGCAGAAATATCTCGCCGGAGGAGAGGGTGTGGGCAATGTTGTTCCAGTGACGCATGAGCAGGTCCAGGAACTCATCAAGCTCCTCCAGATTTTCGAAGTCGAAGTCGGCGTCGCTCGATTCGAGACCACAGATTTGCGGCAGGTACTCGCTGGGCAGGACGATCTCAGGACCGCAGATCAAGGCGGCAAAGAAACCGTCCAGCTCCTCCAGATTCATGGCGCCTTCGCCATTCGATCGGAACAGCAGTTCCTGTAGGCGGTCAAACTCCTCATCACTAAGTCTTTGCGAAGCGATCTGCATGCGAGTGAGATGAAGAGAACTGGCGAGTGCCCGTTCCCACATTAGACTATATTGTTGACGAGGCCGCTGGACAACAGATTTCAGGCGCCGCAGGCAGTCTACGCGAACGTATGGTAGTGACTCGCACGTACAAATTAGAAGGCCTTTAACTGCCCCGCCGTAGCCAACATATCCTCAATGTACTGCGCCGCGAGGGCCTTTTTTACAACATTCATACGCCGCCGCCCTGCCTGTTTCAGTCTCTGGCCGCAAAGTGGTGTATCCCAACATTTCGCTCGCCCGAAGCGAGAAAGTGATTTTGAGCAAGGCAATCAGGTGTAAAATGCTGCCTGCCCGAGAACCTAAAAGTTACAGTCGGGCCAACTCCAAAATCTAACCGATCACGTGTGGCGCGCTAAGTAGCGCACAGGAGGACAATATGGCTGAGCAGACAGGCACCGGTAGGAAGATGACGGAACGAAGCATTTATCCGGCACACGGTGACCCTATTCGGGTCGTCCCGCTAAATGTTCCACAAGAACTGATTGGCGACAAGGCAGCCCCGGCGGTGGCGCCTCACCTCACTTACCGCAACGGACCACTGATAAAGAACGTGGAAGTGTTCACCATTTTCTGGGGGGCAGGGTGGGAGAAAAGCCCGGCGAGCAATCTGATTGCGCAGGTCAATCAATTTTTTGGCCATATCCTCACCAGCCCGCTAATCGATCAGCTGGCTGAGTACAGTGTGCCCGGACAGGCCATAGGGCATGGAAAGTTCACGGGTACGCTCTCCCTAACGACGCCGCCTCTGCACCACTCGGTGAGCGACACCGGAATCCAGCATATGCTTCAGCATGTGATCGCGACGGACAACGCCGTTCCCCAGCCGAGTCCAGACACCCTCTACTTTGTCTACATA
>Ga0209040_10004524_pt1 | contig 10486 bp, 9 predicted proteins | sample BogFormECP12_OM3_FD_188240 | JGI IMG/M metagenome (GOLD analysis project Ga0209040, IMG submission 188240) | Bog forest soil microbial communities from Calvert Island, British Columbia, Canada - ECP12_OM3 (SPAdes) (version 2) | ecosystem: Environmental > Aquatic > Freshwater > Wetlands > Bog ... | reverse complement strand
AATTCCGCCGCCCTGGCATTCCAACCCGACTCGGCGGATGCGTCCCGATAGAGGCGCGCGAGACGATCGTGCCGGGACTCGTTCGCGTACTTGGGCTGGCCTGCGGATCGCTCGCCGTGGTGCTGGCCAGCTCGTGTGGCAGCAGCGCACGGTCAGTCGGCACCGCGCGTCACGTACCCGAACCGCCGCGAGCGACGGTCGCCCTCTCTCCGACCACACATGCCGGGCCGAGACCGGTCACCGTCAAGGTGGCCGCGAGCCGATATGGCCGGATCCTGGTCGACGGGCACGGTCGCACGCTCTACCTATTTACCCACGACGCCGCCGGCACGAGCCGCTGCGCGGGAGCCTGCGCGCAAGCTTGGCCCCCGTACATCGTGACGAACCACGGCCGTGCAGGCGGTGAAGCCCACGACTCGCTCGTTGCCATCACTCGTCGAACAGACGGCTCCCGTCAGCTGACCTACGACCGCCATCCGCTCTACTACTACGTCGGTGACCGCGTGCCCGGGGAGATTCTCTGCCAGGACGTCGAGGAGTTTGGGGGTCATTGGTGGGTCGTATCGCCGGCGGGCACAGCAATAACCAAGCAGGGATCGTCTTGCGCTCGCCCCAGTGGATGACAAGCGCCGCCAACGCCAACGGCCCAGCCTCTCTCACGCCTCTACGAACGCTTTGACAGCGTCACGGCAAACTGGCCCAACGGGTCGGTCAGCCACTCGACGAGCTCAAGGCCGGATGCCCCGAGATCGCTTTCTAGCCGCCCGCGCGTAAACTTGGCGCTGATCTCGGTGCGGACCTCCTCGCCTGCCTGAAAGACAACCTGCAGGCCGAGTCGACCGAGGGTCGCGACGTGACGCGCGCGGGCGCGAAGGCGCATCTCGATCCATTCCTGGAGGGGATCAAACAGAGCGACATGCTCGAAGTTATCGAGGCAAAAGTCAGCATCCAGCTCACGGTTGAGCACCCGCAAGACGTTGCGATTGAAGTCCGCGGTCACACCCGCCGAATCGTCATAGGCAGCTTCAAGAGTCGCTCGATCCTTGACGAGATCGATGCCGAGCAGAAGCATGTCGCCCGCGTCGATCAGGTCTCTGATCGCGCGCAGCAGCCGACGGCGGCTGCCCGGAGGGAAGTTGCCAAGTGTGCCACCGAGCATGACGATCAAGCGCTTTCCTGCCCGGGCCGGGACGTGGACGAGATGACGCTCGAAGTCGCCCACGACACCGTGGACATAGAGTCCGGGGTACTCCTCGGCCAGCGTCGCTGCGCACTCGTGCACCATGGACTCGGTCACGTCGACCGGCACGTAGCGTCGCAGCGTACCGCCGGCAAATAGCGCGTCGAGCAGGACGCGTGTCTTGGCCGCCGTGCCCGACCCTAGCTCAACGACTTCAGCAGCGCCGACGAAGTCGGCGATCTCAGCCGCGCGCTCCTGGAGGATCGCGCGCTCCAAGCGAGCCGGATAGTACTCGGGCAGCTCGCAGATGCGATCGAACAGCGCCGCGCCGCGCGCGTCGTAGAAGTACTTCGGCGAAAGCTCCTTGAAAGGACGCGTAAGACCGTCGAGTGCGTCATTGGCTAGCGAGCGATTGTCGCTCTCGCCGAGGTAGCAGTCGACGCGACTCGAGTGTACGGGCGCCTCGACGAGCTCGGTCACGGTCGTTAGTCCTCGGCCCGCCGCCGACGTTACAACGCGCGGTTCGGCCGCAGTCCGGGTGCGCCCCACGCACATGACAGCGACGTAACAACGAGGCGACTCCCGAGACTGCCACCTAGATGAATTCGACCTCCTCCCCCAGGCCATGCTCGGTGGCCCGCGGCCCCGCGGACGCGCCCGCTGTGGCGCTCGCCCGGTAGCTTCATGGCGGTGGACGACGACGAGGACCTGCTCATACGGCTGCGGGCCGGCGACGAGGAGGCCTTCGAGGAGTTCGTTGTCCACCACGACAGCGCGCTTCGCCGGGTCGCACGCACGTTCGTGCGCACCCCCTCCGCAGCCGATGAAGTCGTGCAGGAAACGTGGCTGGCTGTGCTGCGAGGCCTGAGCGGGTTTGAGGCTCGCTCGTCGCTACGGACCTGGGTCTTCCGCATCCTCATGAACCGTGCCCGCACCGCCGCAACGCGGGAAGCACGACAGGTCCCATTTTCGACGCTCGACGAGGACGATCCCTCCGTCTTCGAGCCCGGGTTCGGGCGCGACGGGCGCTGGATCAGTGCCCCTGCGCGGCTCGACGGAGATCCTGAGAGGCAACTTCTCAGCCGCGAGCTGCGTCAGCACCTGCTCGACGCCGTCGACAACCTCCCGCCCGGCCAGCGTGTAGTCATTACGCTACGCGACATCGTGGGACTCGATGCCGATGACGTTTGCGAGCTGCTCGATCTCACCGACGTCAATCAGCGTGTCCTCTTGCATAGGGCGCGCGCCCGCGTGCGAGCCGAGCTCGTCCCCTGGGTGGAGAACCGCCAGTGATGCCGCTCTTCCGACGTCACCGCCACGTCGATCCGCTCGTGTGTCGCGAGTTCGTCCAGCTTGTCAGTGACTACCTCGAAGGCGCGCTTCCTGAAGATCAGCGCCTCCGCTTCGAGGCGCACCTGGCCGAATGCGACGGCTGCGAGGGCTATCTGGAGGACATGCGCCGAGTCGTGGACTCACTACATGCCGTGCCGCTCGCCCCACCCGAACCCGCGACGCGGGAGGCCTTGCTCCGCGCCTTCCGCGATCTGCGCGGAGGGTAGGAAGCTGCAGCTCAGGGTCCGCATTTTCGAACCGGAACCAGGATCGCTTTGCTAGCAGCCCGTCGTCAGCTTGCCGGAGGCCCGGAGAGAATGATTGGGCGAACGGAGTTTGAGACTGAAACGCCCAACGACTTGCGCTCAGTGCCGCTTTCGGACGGATGCGGGCGCATGGTCATGAGGGCGCTTGCTTTCGCAATGAACGAGGAGCACTCGTGCGGCTGGGCCCTCGGCTCGCTTCTGCTTTCCACGAGGTCGTCGCGATAGCGCGTGGACTGATCGGGCGGAGACGTGGTGTCCGTGTGCCGGCATGTCAGACGAAGCGTCTACGGACGCATCGAGGGGGGCGGCGCCGACGTTTCCTTCATGGCTATCGGGTCGCTCGTTTAGGCAATCCACTCCGTGCGGGAGCGTCGCTCCCGCACGGCGCCGATGGATGACCAGCACATGCGCGGAGCAAATCTGCTCGCTCGGAGGCGATGCTGCTCGGCTTTATGAGCATGGAGCAACTACGACTTCGCAACCAGACAGCTCCAGCTCTTCGGAGATTCAACGAGCTCGCGGTCATCGACCGGCACAGCGAGCGCGCCTCACGAGGGACGCACTAATGGCCGCGCGTCCCGCTGACCGGATCGCCCTTGGTGCGCTCGACGCGGCGCTCGTGCTCGCGCGCGAGGCGGGCGAGGAGCGGCCGGCGCTTGAGATCCTCGCCGGCTCGCTCGCCGAGATGGGCGTGCGGCCGGCCGGCATGACACGGTCAGGTCGACTGCTGACGCGCGACCGCGACGCGTGGCTCATGCGTCTGCGAAGCGCCGAACGCAGCGCGAGCTCGATCAGCGCCTACCGGTACGCGATCGATGACCTCCTGTCTTGGGCGCGGCGGCACGATTGCACCGGCGAGCTGTTCGAGGAGCGAACGATCGTCGGCTACCTCGACGACTACCGCGAGCGCTGCGATCCGGCACCCGCGACGTATCACCGCCGCTTCCTGCTGCTGCGCAGGTTCATGAGCTGGGTGGGCCATCGCAACGGGCTGCCGGACGCGTTCCTCGAGCTGCAGGCGCCCCCCAAGCCGCGGCAGGAGAGCGATTGGCTGACCCGGGAGGAGTTCGTCAGGATGCTCCACGCAGCCGAAAACCCGATTCGCCGGCGGCCCGGGCTGGCAGAGCGCGATCGCCTCGTGCTCCTCACGCTCGCGATGACCGGCCTGCGCCGATCGGAGCTGATCGGCCTGAACTGGGGCGACGTTACGCTCGACGGGCCGCGCCCGTCGCTGCTCGTGCGGCGCGGAAAGGGCGGAAAGCCCCGTCGCCAGCCACTCCCAAGCCAGCTCGCCGCAGCGCTCGCACGCTCGCGCTTACAGCACTCCCCATCCGTGGCCGATCCGGTGTTCTGCGGTCTTGGCGGCGCGCGGCTTCAACCCACGATCCTCGCCGGCATCATCCGCCGCGCCACAACACGCGCGGGAATCTCAAAGCACGTGACCGCGCACACGCTGCGCCACACCGCCGCGACGTGGTTGCGGCAGGCGACCGGTGATACCCGCCTGGTCGCGGAGTACCTCGGCCACTCAGACCTCTCCACGGTGTCGCGCTACGCGCACGTCGCAAGCGAGGAGCTGCACACCGCGGCCCAGGCCCTCGCCGACGGTCCCGACCAACCTTCCCCTCACCCAGCGCCCGGCGGCGATCTGACTGACACCGCCGGAGGGGTCCATCCCGGCCAGCTCGCCGCGTGGGAATGAGGATGCGGGCGTCCGCGAGCCCTGCTAGAAATCCCTGCGCGGCACGGATCGCTGCCGGAAAGCTTCTCCGGGCGCCCGCGCCGAGCGATTCCATAGAGATCGCCCCGCCGACGACTGCGGAGCCTCCTGTGACGAGAACCGAGCGACTCGACATATAGAAAAGCCCCGCCGGAGCGGGGCTTTTCCGTAGCAGGCCGATAAGCCGGATTCTGTCGTTGTGCAGCCATCCATCTGAGCGGCCTACCCGGACCTCGGCGGGCAGCCTGCGAGCGGTCCTGTTCGGCCTTGCATCGGGTGGGGTTTGCCCAGCCGCCGCGTCACCGCGACGCTGGTGCGCTCTTACCGCACCATTTCACCCTTGCCCGTCCGCCGTTCACGTGGGACGGCGGACGTCGGCGGTTTGTTTCTGTGGCACTTTCCCGCGGGTTTCCCCGGGTCGATTCCTCGACCACCTCGCCCTTTGATGTCCGGACTTTCCTCGAAGGCGGAGCCTCCGCGGCTGCTTGGCCTGCCTTTCCAAGCTAGCGCCTCGGCGGCCCCGTGTGAAGGGCAGCGCTCAAACGCGCCTGAGCAGGCCCACGACCCGGCCGAGCACCTTGACCTCCTTGCTCCGGATCGGCTCCATCGCCTCGTTCTCGGGCTGCAGGCGGATGTGATCGGATTCGCGGAAGTAGCGCTTCACGGTCGCCTCCTCGCCGAGCAGCGCCACGACGACGTCGCCGTCGCTGGCTGTCTCCTGCGGATGTACGACCACGTAGTCGCCTTCGAAGATGCCCGCTTCCTTCATCGAGTCGCCACGGATCCGAAGCAGGTAGGAGCCGTCCGAGCCTCCCGCGAGCTCGGGCACCGACACGTACTCCTCGATGTTCTCCTCCGCGAGCATCGGCTGTCCGGCAGCAACGGACCCGAGCAGTGGGAGCCCCTCCGCGCGCACGATCCCCCGCACGCTGTCGACCGCGCTCCCCACGGCCCGGTCGAGCAGCTCGATCGCGCGCGGCTTGGACGGGTCGCGGCGTAGCAGACCGATCTTCTCGAGGTTCGCCAGGTGCGCGTGCACGGTCGAGGATGACGCGAGCCCGACGGCTTTGCCGATGTCGCGCACCGTCGGCGGGTAGCCGTACTTCGCCGAGTACTTGCCGATGAAGTCGAAGATCTCCTGCTGGCGCTTGGTCAGATCCATGGCTGGGCGGCTCCCGGTTAGGGTGGATTGATGGCGGCAACGAACATGTGTTCGCACTCTAGCGCCGCCTCTGGACGGATGCAAGAAGACGCCACCGACGCCGAGGGCGGCGGTCGCCCCCGAGGCTATACTCGCCTCCTCTGCGCCCGTGGCGGAATTGGTAGACGCGCAAGGTTGAGGGCCTTGTGGGGAGATTTCCCCGTGGTGGTTCGAGTCCACTCGGGCGCATTGGGCCAAATTGGCCCCTGTTAGAGGCGGCTATGCGAGCTGCGCGGTCGCTTCTACTTTTCGTCCCGCGCGACGCTGTCGATTGCATTGGGGTCGCGTCCCGAGCGCGATCGCGACCCGGAGATGGCGAGACGCGCGCATCGCTCTGTGGGCCGGCGTGTCGGAGGGTCTCGCTCGTGGCGGTGAAGATGGCCTGGTCGCGTGGGAGGATCTCCTCGAGCAGCACGCGTGCGTCCCTCTGGGGTGTCGACGATCTCGACCGTCATGCCATGCTCACGAAGAGCTGTCGCAGCACGCTGGATCTGCTCCTCGGTAGCGGGCTCGGCGAATGCCTCATCGATTGGGATTCCGTGCTGGGTTGTTGACAGTGTGCGCAAGTGCAACTCCTCGGTGGTGTCTGCTGAGAGTGTGAGCGGGCCCGTCCGGCACGGCGCCGACTATCAAGGCGAATTCACTCGACCTCCACACGGGCCCGGTCCGCCTTGACGCGCTCCAACGCTCTCTGAAATCGCGGTGGCGGGTTCTTTTCGAACTCCGGGTCTGTGTAGAAGGATGCGTCCGATGCGTTGCGGGGATCGAGCGCAGCCTTGATCTTCTGCTGCCAGCGGTCGTAGTCGTAGCAGTGCTCGCTGAAGATCATGTGGTTCCCGGGCCCGATGCCGTTGATGCAGTCCCCGAGGAAGTGGTCGACGCACGCTAGGTTGGCGTCGATGCAATAGTCGTTGGCGTGCTCCAGGCAGTGCGAGTCCCTGGGGTCGTAGCAGGCAAGCTCCTCCAGGTGCGAGTAGGCGCCGCCCTCATAGAGCCCGCCCCAGGCATTGTCGCCACCGTCGTCGAAGAGCACGCCGTCTCTGATGTACTTCTCCTTGACCTGGGCCCCGACCTTGGCCCCCAGGATGGCGTTGTCCCAGGAGACCAGCGAGCCCATAGCGGTATGAAAGGTCCCGCCGAAGCGGAACACGCCGCGCATCTGCATGGCGTTCCGGACCAGCGCTCCGTACATCATCTCGCTCAGACGAGTCGTGACCTCGGGAGCCACTCCCTCCACGCGTCCCAGCGCGACCGGCAGCATCTTCGGGATGGAGCGGAGAACCGTGCCCCAGCCGGTGTCCCTGGCGACGGCCCGTATCGCTCGGCCCGCCCAGTACAGGCCGGACGAACCGGCTCCGGTCATCATCAACCCGCCACCTGCCTGCTTGACGATCCTCTTGAGCGTCTTCATGCGGTAGGCGTAGTCCTCGCCGTCGCGGCTCAGGATCACGAAGGTCAACATGTAGGAGATCCTGCTCGCGAGCGGGATGCTGTAGAGCTGGGCGAAGGCGTTGTTGTCGACGGTTGCGAGGGCGGTCAGGAGCGAGGGGGCGTTGCGTCCCAGCAGGTCCACGATCTCCGCCTCGCCGAGCGCGTACCCCACCTCCGCCATCTTTTCCCAGCTGTCCACGACGATCAGCCCGGCCGCGTGGTGCTGCGGGATCTCGGTAAAGAAATCGGGCGTCCTTCCAGACGCTTTGAGCTCCGCGGGCCCGTACCAGGGATAGATCTTGACGGCGGCCCTGGTGAAGACACCGAGGCCGCCGAATGCCCCGCCGAAGCCGCGCATCGCCCCACGCAGCGAGAAGCCGGGACCATCTCCCGCGAAATCCGTGCCGGAGGCCTCGAAAGACCCTAGCCGGACGATCCTCCCATCGGGAGTCACCCACTCCACGCCGAGCAGGTTTCGGTTCGAGAAGCCGAGGGAGATCCCGTCCCAGCCGTGACCGAATACCGAGGTCGCCGACGCCAGAACGGAGGTCTGGCAGCCAGCCCCTACCATGTGCGTGTTGAGACCCCGCTTGAACAGCTCGGTCTGGAGTTGGTTCCCGGTCACGTAGGGCTCGACGACCGCGAACATGTTCTTCTCGTCGATCTCGACGATCCGCTCCATGCGCCGCAGGTCGATCTGAACCACGTAGTCAGGACGCGTCGGAGCACCCCACGCACCGAGGCCGGTGCTGATCGCCTTGTACTGGCAGCCGATGCGGTTGCAGATGCGGACAACCTCAGCGACCTGCTCGGTCGTGCTCGGCAGCACCACGGCCAGCGGTTTCTCCATGTAGTTGGTGCCGGTCGTCAGCTCAGCGATGTACTGCCAGGTGTAGGTGTCGAGGATCTGCGGATCCGCCGTGGCCCACCGCTCGCCGACCGCCTGGCGCAGCTCGCGCAGCGCGCTCTCGCGGAGCTCCGCGATCTCCTCGGGTCTGCGATCGTCCTGGTAGGTCTCGCCTGCGATGCCCATCGCCATTCTCCCTTCAGCCCGTTACCGAGTCGTGTAGTAGATCGACCACGTTCGCGACACGGATCGAGAAATCCGGCGCGACCGCGGCGAGGTTGTCCTCGCTGTTCGGGCAGGCGCTGGCAACGACCTGCGCTCCGACTTCGCGCGCCTCGTCCATGCGGTGGCGTGCCGTGTTGCGCACGAACTCCTCCCAGCCGGCAGCACTCAGGACGCCCTCGTCGCCACACGAGAAGGCATACTCGCGGCGCCGTTGGAACTCGACCAGCTCGACCCCGGGGATCGCCCCGAGCAGCCGCCGCGGTGGGTCGTAGACCCCGTGCGTGCCGCGGTTCACCGGGCACGGTGGGTCGTACACGACCAGCTGCCCCAGTACCTTCTTGATCTCGCCCTTCCAGTGCTGGAACGGCTCGGACAGGCGGCCCAGTGTGTCGGGGTCGTGGTAGGCGATGCGGGCCTCGAGCGGCCGGCGGGGCACGATCCGGTGGCGTGCGACCAGCTCATCGAGCAGTTCCACCGCGTGAATGACCTTCACGCCGCCCAGGTCCTCGACCTTGGGCACATGCGCGCGAAGGGTGTTGAAGTCGAGGGCATCCGCGCACAGCACCGTGTCGGCGCCGCTCGAACGGATCGCGGCTGCCACCTTTTTCGCCTGCCGGTCGAAGCGCTCCTCGTCTCCGATGTCGAGCGCCACGCGCCCGGTGCTCGGCTCCTCGTCGCCGAGTAGCCCGAGCCCGAGCTTGGCTCGCTCCAGCAACTCGATCAGGTGGAGCAGGGTCTTTCGGTGCTGGGGCTGCAGCGCGTAGCGGTCACCGACGAAGAGCAGCGTCTTTGCGCCATTCATGCCCGGCTCGCGCCCGCTCTCGCGGATCCAGTCCCCCTTCCTGCCCTCTTCGAAGAGGGGGTGGCCGACTGCGTCCAGCCGCTCCAGCATCCGCTGGTGCCCCGGCAGCGGCCCGGCGCGGCGGAAGGACTCCGCGCGAAGCGCGTACATGCCGGCCAGGGTCTCGATGTCGGAGTGGACCTTCACGCTGATGTCGCAGCCGCCGCACATGGAGCACTGGAAGATGGCGTCGCGCGCCTCATCGCTGATCTCCTCAATGCGCTTGTTTGTGAGGCTCATGGCCATGACCAGGCGCCCCTCCCCCGAGTGGCTATGGAGCTTGTACTCCAAATACGAGGGACAGATTGAGGAGAACTTCTGCGACCGCACCAGGGCCATCGGCGGGAACTTGTCTACCGACAGCCGCGCCAGCTTGCCATTGAAGGGGAGAAGCGACTCGAGCGTGGGGTGGCTAGACATGAGCGGGCCCTCCAAGTGCCAGGCGACCGGGCGCAAGGATCCGGTCTGGATCGAAGATCTTCTTCATCTCCTCGAAGATCCAACGCGATGAGTGCGCGGCGTCCATTGCCGGCTCCGCCCACGCCCCATGCGGTCTCGAGAAGAACGCGCCCGCCGCGATCAGGGGGCCGGCTGCCTGCGCGCAGAAGCGCTGCACCGCTGCGATGTCGCCGGTGTCCTTGACATCGGCTGCCACGATCAGCTCTACGTGACAGCAGCGCCCGCCGATCTGCGGCTGGAGGTAACGCGAGACACGGTCTGCGTCGATTCCGCCCTCGCTGGCCAGTGCGTCGAAGCGGGCGATCAGCTCCCCCGCGCGGTCCATCGTGGTCTGGAAGTAGACGGAGCCGTGTGCGCCGCCGGCGCCGTCCCTCCAGTGCGCATCGCCCGCCCTGCGGCGCCAGGCCGCCGGGTCGACCAGCAGCTCCAGGAGCTGCGTCTCGCTCACCACGGGCGACGGTCGCAGGCGCCCCCCACTAGCCTCCACGTCGCGACGCGCGCGCCTCGCCAAATAGGCGGCGCGCTCCTCGGGAAAGTGCTCGATGCCCGACACCGAGTAGACGAGGTTCCAGGCGGCCGCGTCGCGCATCGCCTGCTCACGCTCGCGGGCGTTCGTCGCGACCAGGTTCGCGAGGGCTTCGCGATCCACCAGGAAGTGGATGTCGGTGAGCTTGCCGTGGAACATGCGATAGCTCGCGTCGATGAGCGGCTCCGGGCTGTCGGCACCCGCGACGTACAGCTGTTGAACCCTCGGCAACACCTCGCACTTGGCAGAGCACCAGGTCGCGACCCCGAGCGCACCCTGCGCGCCCTGCACGAGCCGCATCCAGTCGTTCTGCCCGGGACCCATGGGCCCCTTCTGGAAGTCTCCCGCCTTCCACTGCTGCTCGAGGCTCCCTGGGCCACCGGCAGACCCCGTGCGGAGCAGGTCGCCCGTGCCAAAGATCACCTCGATGCAGAGCAGCGGATCAGACAGGTCCCACT
>Ga0209040_10004523_pt1 | contig 10486 bp, 8 predicted proteins | sample BogFormECP12_OM3_FD_188240 | JGI IMG/M metagenome (GOLD analysis project Ga0209040, IMG submission 188240) | Bog forest soil microbial communities from Calvert Island, British Columbia, Canada - ECP12_OM3 (SPAdes) (version 2) | ecosystem: Environmental > Aquatic > Freshwater > Wetlands > Bog ... | reverse complement strand
GTCAGTGACGGATGTCACCTGACCGGTGTGCAAAGGCTCTCGTATTCGGCTTACCGACGGCTCCTAGCTCGCCACCGGCGAATCGCGATGCACTACCTTCACGTTGTATCCGGCTTTTGGCCAGGCGTTTTTTCACATCTTCGGATCGAAGTTGAAAAGAAAGCCCCGGCACTTTGCTTGGGCGCCGGGGCCTCCGGTAAGGCTTAAAGAGCAACAACGCAATGACGACCGCTTTGCCTGATACTCATCAGAAGACAATCAGCGGTCGCATCATGTCGTGCTCTTCGTGTTCCAGAATGTGGCAGTGCCACACGTATTCGTGGCCGCCGGTCCTGGGGCTAACGGCCTTGCGCATGGCCTCGGTCGGCAAGGTTGGCAGGTTGAACTGCATAATCACCGTAGTTATTTCTCCCGGGTTCATGCGCACGGTCTCCTTCCACCCAATCTCATTGGCATCAGGCGGGGTCGGCGGACCAGTGTAGCTCCAGCCATTCGGGTCTCCGGTGAAGGGCTGCCGCTGAATCAGTTGCACGTTGACCAGGTGGAAGTGCAAAGGATGCGTGTCACCCGTCAGGTTCATAATCTGCCAGACTTCGACTGCGCCGGCAGATGGGGTCTCGGTGGGCGATGCCATGTAGGCCAGTCCCCATGTCGGTAGTCCCTGGTTGTTGAGGCTTTCCGAGGTGAATGTTCCGACCGTCTGGATAAGGCGGCCATATTCGTCGAAGTCCTCATTCAAGGTGAGCATGCGATTGGCCACACCAGTGAAGGGGAATTTCGGCTCCCACGGCAATCCGGCATTGTAGAGCAGTGCCGGCTGGTTTCCGCTGGCGAAATTGGCCTGCAGTTGGGCATTGATTTCGTTGAGCCAGGTTGTAGTGGGGACGCCATCGCCGGATCCGCTGGTTACGGTGATTTTCAACAGCGTCCGCGTGTTCGGTCCAAAGCCTAGCAGGGTATTGGGCGCTCCTCCAATCTTCGTCTGGTCCCCATCTCCGGTGAAGTAATCGTTACGAGAATCCCCACTGGGGAAGGGCGCGAACGAGTCGTTATAGAGAATAAAAGTGGAACCCGCTGGCACACCGTTGAAGTCGATGACCAGGTCGGCGCGTTCCGCCGGAGCCAGCAGCAGATTGAAGGGACCGTCCGGATTTGCGTCATCTTCACCAAGTATTGGCAGGGGTGTGGTGTTGTTGTGTATGGCCACCGCCGGGAGGAAACCGCCCTCGGTGCCTACCTGGTACATGATGGGTCCGGCCTTGCCAACCTTGGCCTCTCCCGGATTCGACCGATCTTCCTTATATAGGTTCAGGTGATAGAAGCGCGCCTGAGAGCCGTTGAGCAACCGGAACCGCGTCCGTTTGGGCGAGACGCTGACCTTGGGATAGACGCCGCCATTAATCAGGATGGTGTCGAAGAAAGCCTCCGGCACGATCGAAGCCGGCTTGGGAAGAGGCTTTGTTCCCTCCGCGGGCGGCATGACTGTCGGGCCCCAGTCCCACCGGCCCTTCGGGTTCGTGCGGCCATCGGAGAAGATATTCACCTCATACTGGTGAGGGTACCAGAGGTCTCCCGGCTCTCCCCATTGCCAGGTCGGGTCCTGCCGGCAGATGTCGGTGGGCACGAAACTCTTGTCCTGAATAATCAGCGGAATGCCTACCAGGTCGGGCAAGAGCCCTGAACTCACCAGTGCGGCTTCGAAGGCGTCGGTGATGATGTATGCCGAAGCAATTCCGGCATACGCATTGAGCCTGGTGATGCCGATGGCGTGGTCGTGGTACCAAACCAGACGGGCGCTTTGCTCGTTGGGGTAGTAGTAGGTTCCTGTGCCACGAGGCGCCTGGTAGCCAGGAACATTCATGAAACTGGCGCCGTGCTGGCCGCTCGGTGTGTACCACTGAAACGGCGTGCCGTCGCTGAACCACGGCGTTCGGCCACCGTGCAGATGGGTCGCAATCCGGTTGTAGGGAAGGTCGCCAACCGTAAGTCCATTGGGCCCGGCCATGAGGGTGAGATCCACCGGTAGAATGTGCCTTCTCGGCACCTGATTGGCAACGGTGAGAAGGACCGGCGTGCCTTGGGTTGCAACGATGGCCCCGCCGAGGTATTTCTGGTCGCAATCGCCATAGCCGAAGAAATTGGTTTTTCCCGGCAGGTCAGGATGCATCAATTCCGCGAACTGGGCTGCGGCAAGATTGTAAAGATCGGTGGATTGGCCGGCAAAGTTGATCGTGTTTTTTGTGGCCAAGGGGATATATTGACCGATTTCGTTCTTTCCCGATGGTCCGAGACCGGGAAGCGAGGTGACGAACTTGCGAAGGTTGGTTGGACTTTGGGCAAACGGCCACGCTCGACCCCGTAACGCCAGTACTCCCGCTCCTGCGATGGCCGTTGACTTGAGGAAGCGACGTCGGTTCATCATAGCTGATCTCCTGACTCAGCCCGATCTCGGACAGTGAGGTTGATTTGCGAGTTGATTGTCTGGCCTGGGCTCTATCGGCCGGACAGTAAGACAACCAGGGAAAAGGCGTGCAACCTACGCATGCCTATGATTAGCTTTGTAGCAGTTTGGAGATCGGAATGCTGCGACCTGGGTCACGAGACGGTGTGACGAATGGACATCAACGCGTTGGCGGACACACTGCGTCGCAACCCCATTGCAGAGTGCTACCCGCCACTCTTATGAGGGGCTGAACCGGAAATATGTTGTTGGAGAGTTGCCCGGTCAAAGCGGAAAGAAATCCGCTTCCTGCTAGCTTGCCACCGGCGAGTCGCGATGCACCACCTTCACGTTATATCCCGCCTTGGCCAGGCGTTTTTGCACATCTTCGGCGATCATCACCGAGCGGTGCTTGCCGCCGGTGCATCCGAAGGCTATGGTCAGGTAGCTCTTGCCTTCGCGGATGTAATGCGGGATGAGATAGATGAGCAGATCGGAGATACGCCGGATGAACTCCCGAGTCTGCTTGAACGAGCGGATGTACTTCGCCACCTCGGGGTGGTTTCCCGTGTGAGGACGGAACTTGGGAATGAAGTGAGGATTGGGTAGAAAGCGAACATCGAAAACCAGGTCGGCATCATCGGGAACGCCTTCGCGATAGCCAAAGCTCACACACGAGATGAGGATGTTTTTGTCGCGATTGCCGGCCTGGAAGCGCTCTGTCAGCGAAGTGCGCAACTCGTGGACGTTGAATTTAGTGGTGTCCAATACCACGTCGGCCAGCGCCCGCAATGGTTGCAGGCGTCGGCGTTCCGCGGTAAGAGACGCCTTTACGCTGTGCTGCTGGCCCAAGGGATGAGGCCGCCGGGTTTCGCTGTAACGACGAACGAGCGCATCCTCGTCGGCTTCCAGGAAGATTACTGTCGTCTTGACCAAACGCCGAAGCGATGCCAGAACTTGCGGCAGTTTATCCAGCCGCGCGCCTTCGCGGATGTCCACCACCAGGGCAGCCCGCTGGATCTCCAGCGAGTCGAGCACCAGCTCGGCGAAGTTGGAGATCAGCCCTACCGGCAGATTGTCCACGCAGTAGTAGCCGAGGTCTTCGAAGGTCTTCAGGGCGGAGGCTTTGCCAGCTCCGCTCATGCCGGAGATGATGACAAGTTCGTGCTGCTCGCGGCCATGGGGCGTGACCAGCGGCTGCGGATCAAGCGCAGTCGCTGTGGCCTTTTTCCTGGCTCGTTTCGATGTCGGCATGACTTCAAACGACCCCACTGCGCCGAGAGTACCAGAGTTGTTGCGCGGCGTCAGCTGACTAGACGGATGCGGCGGCAAAGAGTAAAGACGCAACCGCTACTACCGGTCCGATTTGCTATGCTCACCTCGTGAGATTTCATACGCGCCGGGTGGTTCTATCGTCGGCTTTGCTCGGAACGATCTTCTGTTCACTTGTCGTCAGAGGACAGGCGACCGCTCAGCCCGCCTGGAGTGCGGACACGCTGCAGCAACTGCGTCAGCTTCAGCAAGCCGCGCTCCAGGATGACTATGCGTATCAACAAACGGCCCACCTGACAGACAACATCGGGCCGCGCCTGGCTGGGTCTTTGCAGGCTGCGGGCGCCGTGGAGTATGTCGCCGAGGAGTTGCGTAAGCTTGGTCTCGCCGTGACGCTGGAGAAGGTCATTGTGCCGCATTGGGTGCGAGGGGAGGAGCGAGCCGAGCTGGTCAGCTATCCCGGCCAAGTTCCGGGTACGCAACAGAAGATTGTGGTAACGGCCCTGGCGTCGTTGAACATCGCCACACCACCCGAAGGAATCACGGCGGAAGTGGTGGTGGTCAACAGCTTCAATGAACTCGACGCTCTGCCCCGCGAGAAGGTTGCAGGCAAGATTGTCATCTTCAATGAGCGCTTCGATCATCGCATGGCTGCTGCGGGCTTCGCGCTATCCGCGTATGGGGAAGCGGTAGCGTATCGCGAAAACGGCCGCGAGCGCGCCGCGCGCCAGGGAGCTGTAGCCGCGCTGGTTCGCTCGGCAGGAAACGCGGACTTCCGGCTGGCGCACACCGGTGAAACCGGCTACGACCCGAAGCTGCCCAGCATCCCGGCCGCGGCGGTTACAACCGAGGACGCTGAGCTCCTGGCGCGCCTCTCGGCGCAAGGGCCAGTTCGCCTGCATCTCGTGCTCACGCCGAGGATGCTGCCGGAGGTCGTGTCTTACAACGTGGTCGCTGACCTGAAGGGCAGCGAACACCCCGAGCAAGTGGTGATCGTGTCCGGTCATCTGGATTCGTGGGACCTGGGCACGGGCGCGCTCGATGACGGCGTGGGAGTTGCCGTGGCCATGGAGGCCGCGCAGCTGTTGAAGCAGTTGCATCTCCAGCCGAAGCGCACGATTCGGGTGGTGGCTTGGATGGCCGAAGAGATGGGTATCTTCGGAGGGAAAGCTTACGCAAAACAACATGCGGCTGACGTGGCAAATCATTTCGCAGCCATCGAGACCGATTTGGGCGCTGGGCATCCGCTGGGGATTAACGTTGCCGGCGACGAAAGCATGGTCCAGATCCTTCAGCCAGTGGCAGAGGTGCTAACGAGTTCCGGTTCGGGAGTTGTGCGCTCGTCGGATGAGACTGGGGCGGACATTATTCCGCTTAAAGTTGCCGGCGTGCCGACCTTCAGCCCCATACAGGACGTCCGCAAGTATTTTGACTACCACCACACCACCGCCGACACCCTGGACAAGGTTGATCCAAGTGAGTTGCGCGAAAACGCTGCCGTCGTTGCGGTGCTGGCCTATGCACTGGCGACGGTGAACCGGGAGTTGCCTCGCAAGCCATTGCCCATGCCGGACTGGCTAGAATAGGCAAGACCGGAATTTTCAGCATGAGAATACGCACAAATCTTTGCCTCCTCGGCACCATCCTCGTGGTCCTTGCTGGCGGTTTGGCAATGGCGCAGCAGCTTCCGGAGGCGCCTTCAGCCCAGACTTCGGGTCAGAAGCCGGCGCCCGCGAAGCCCGCTGAACCACCGGCGCCGCAGACGTCCCCGGCACAAGGTGTGCCTCAAAACCCGGCAGATAAATCCGCGCCGGAGCAAGCTGCACCCCAGACCCCGGCAGACCAATCCGCGGCGGCGAAGCCCATCATCCCCGCCGTTGCGGAACGCCACTATCGCCAGGCAATCCAGTACGAGAAAGAGGGCGACCTCGGCGACGCCGTGGCCGAGTACCGGGACGCGATCAAGGAATATCCTGATTACTTCGAGCCGCACTTCAATCTGGGCCGCATTTATTACGACAAGAAAGGATACCTTGACGCGATCGCGGAGTTCAGAGAAGCTGTGCGCATAAGACCCAATAGTGCCGACGCGCACAATAATCTCGGGCTGGCGTACAAGCACAATGCCGATCTGAATGGCGCCATCGCCGAGTACAGAGAGGCGGCCAGGCTGAACCCCAAGCTGGCCTCGGCCCAGAACAATCTGGCCAACGCGCTCTATGCCAGACGGGATTTCGCCGGGGCCATCCAGCACTACCGCATGGCCCTGCAGCTTGATCCCAAGAACGCGCAGGCGCGCATGAACCTGGCCAGCACCCTCGATGATGCCGGCAAGCCGGACGAGGCGATCACCGAATACAAGGAAGCGTTGAAGCTCGATCCCAGGAGCGCCAACATTCACTACAATCTGTCGATCGTGTATCAGAAGAAAAAGGACATGCCGGCGGCCATCGCTGAATTGAAGACAGCGGCGCGGCTGGCACCCGATTGGCCAACTCCGCACATCATGCTCACCAAACTGTTGAAGGATTCCGACCCCAAGGCCGCGGTTGACGAATGTGTGGTTGCCGACGGGCTGACCCACGATGCCAAGCTGCATGACCAGTGCGTGGAGTTGATGAAGAAAGTGCAGTAGTCGTTGTCCAGTCGCGGACGTGTGAACTGAGCTCCCCACCCAACAAAAGGAAGGTTGGGTGGGGCGTCGGACACACCGCCCGCTTTAACCTCTAACCGTGTCATCCTGAGCGGAGGTTCGTCCGCCAAGCGGAGGAACCGCAGTCGAAGGACCTCTATACTGCGACAAATGTGTCCTCAGCAACAGCGGCCCTTCTGCGCTCCTCGCTCAGGATGACACCGCCAAGGCAAACCTAGGCCACACCAGCGCTCTGGGCTGCCTGCTCGTATTCCCTTTCCGACTCGGCAGGCAACAAGACCCACAGGCTGTAAATCCCAAGCGCGGTCCCAAGCGGAATGTTGAACAATGCCAGGAACGAAAGCACGATGGTAAGCATGCGCGCCCAGGGTTCGCGGTGCAACAGCCCCCAGCCGGCAAAGAACCCACAAGCCGCTTTGATCAAAATGAGGCTGCCGATCGCGCTGAACAGCGAACGCAGAAAGCCGGCAGGCACGTCCGGCGGCACCCCTCCCATCTCGTGCAGATGCGCGAACAGCGTGTTGCCGAGTATCCACAGCACGATACCGGCAACGGCATTGAGAGCAGAAAGGGCCAGCCACAGGATGCCCAACAATCGAACGTGCTCCCGCACCCGGTTAGATCGCGGATAAGCAATGGCGATGGCCCCGGAGAACTCCTTGCCACATTGGCCGCAGAAGCGCTGCTCCGGCTGCACACTAGCGCCGCATCGATCGCAGAACACAGGCCCTCCTTCGCATTGCCCGGATGGGAACAACAAAAGAATACCGCAATTCTGGAATTGTTAACGCGGTTCCGGAGTTGCGGTATGGGAAGAGAGCGGCCCTTTAGTCCCGCTGATCATGCTGGGCGCTTGTGGTTTCTGCAGCCGGATCAAGGCTTGAATTGCGGTGGCCTCGTCGGCCTCAATATCGAACACCTTGGACAACTTGGTGATCTGAAGCAGATCACTTACCCGCTCACTCGGGTTCACTAGCGTGAGCTGCCCACCCTGGTTACGCACCGTCGCGCAGATCCTTACGAGTTCTCCCAGACCCGAGCTATCGACGTACCCGACATCGTGCAGGTTGAGCAGGATTTTCTTGTTTCCCTTCTCGACGAGTTCACGAACCGTCTCGCCCAGCGTGAAGTTCTCCTGGCCCAGCGTTATCCTCCCGCTTACGTCCACAATCGCGACGTCTCCGATCTGGCGGATGGCCGTCTGCATCCTCTGCGGCGTACGTCCTCGAATTCCCAGACCCAGCCGATCCAGAATTGTGGAAGCCACCCTCGCGGTCTCCTGCCACTCTGTACGCACCACGATCAGACTGCGCCCGGCTTGCAACACTTCGCGGAAAAACGTTGCCTCCTCCGAGTTCTTTTCATCGGAAGCAACCTGGGTAGCGCCGCTGTCATCCGGGGCGGCTGTGCTTACGGCGGCCCCTATCCCGGCACCCACTAAACCCAGGAGTGAGGCTGCGCCCACGCCCAGCGCAACCACTTCACCGGTGCCGGGAACAGCCAGCAGTGTGGCTGCAACTACCCCGGCAGACATTCCGGCCCCCAGGCCGACGAGTTCGCCGAAGGTCGTGCCAGGCCCCTTCTCCGCCGGCTTGTCCTCGGTTTCCGACCGGGTGAGAAAGACAATTGATTCCTGCGGGACCTTTCCCACCAGCAGTTCACGTACTGCCAGTGCGGCACGCTCACGCGAGGAAAATACTCCAATTACAGTTTCCACGACCACCTCCCGAGCACTGCGCTCAGTGCCCTGGGTGCCATAGACTTGTATGGCCGATTGCGGTCCTACTCGCGGGCCAAGTCCTAGGCGCTGCCTTCGAGGACCTTGCTGAGGTGGGTGATGTTCAGCAGGTCCTTGACGCGCGGATGCACGTTGATGAGCTTCAATTCGCAGCCGTCGGACTTGGCGGAAACGTAAGTGCCCAGGATGCTGCCCAGACCGGAGCTGTCAACGGAATCCACGCCGCTCAGATCGGCCAGCACGACCTTATGCTGCGGCGTCAAGCTCTTGACTTGCGACCGGAACTCCGTGCCGTCCTCCAGGGTGATGCGCCCGCGGCAGACAAGCGTCGGCGTGCCGTCGGCGGAGGTGCGGAGTTCAATGGTCAATTCACGTTGCGGCGTCGGATTGGCAGACATAAGGCGTCCTTAAGCGTTTGGATTGAACAGTACCAAGCCTGATGCAAAGACAAGCCGAATTATAGCCGGAACCGGCGACTGTTGCACTCCGGCTGACCTCTTGCATTTGCCGGCGATACTAGCGCCTCCTCGGCTAAAAATTAACGTGACGAAAAGCCCAGAACAGGGTGGCTGCAAGCATGATGGAGACGGGGAGCGTCAGCACCCAGGCCATCACCAGGTTGCGCACCGTAGCCCACTGCAGGCCCGATTTGTTGGCCATCATGGTTCCCGCCACACCCGACGACAGCACGTGCGTCGTACTGACGGGCAAACCGTAATAATCGGCAGCTCCGATCGTCACCATGGCGGTGATTTCGGCCGCGGCGCCCTGTCCGTAGGTCAGGTGGTCCTTGCCAATCTTCTCGCCGACGGTGACCACGATCCGCTTCCAGCCGATCATGGTGCCGAGTCCGAGCGCCAGCGCCACCGCGACCTTTACCCAGGTGGGGATGAACTTGGTTGCGTAGTCAACATGCTTCTTGTAATTCGCCAGCGTCTTGAGGTCGGTGACTGAAATCTCCACGTGAGATTTCTGCATCAGGCGGATGGCTTCACTCACCAGGTACATGTCGTTACGGAAGTTGCGCACCCGCTCCTGTGGAATATAGCGCAGTTCCTTGTAGTTCACCACTTCATTGCTAATGTCGTTGATCATCGTGCGCAGCGCCAGCACGGTGTTGGGAGTGAATTCTTTCGTGCGCACATAACTTGCAACGTCCTCGCGCGGGTCGCCAACAACCGCATCCGGGGAGACGTAGTGTCCCACGGCGTTCGCCGCATCGCGTGACACGGAGACAAAGTCATCGGATTGCTTGGGAGTAATGGCATGGTTCAGGGCGTAGGCCGTCGGCACGGTGCCGATCAGGATAAGCATGATCAATCCCATGCCCTTCTGCCCGTCGTTGGAGCCGTGAGCGAAGCTCACACCGCTGCAGGTCAAAATCAGCAGACAGCGAATCCAGAACGGAGGAGGCGCCGACCCTTCCGGCGCCTTGTAGAGGGCCTTGTTAGGGATGAGGACCTTAAATACGTTGAGCAGCGTGAAGGCGAGCGCAAATCCGACGATCGGCGACAACAACAGCGACTTGCCTACGTTCAGGGCCTGTCCCCAGTCGACGCCGCTGGTCGCGGTGCGCGTCGCCATCAACTGGTTCGCGATACCAACCCCGATGATGGAACCGATCAGGGTGTGCGAGCTCGACGATGGCAGGCCGAAATACCACGTCCCGAGGTTCCAGATGATGGCCGCGGTCAACAGGGCAAAGACCATGGCAAAACCGGCGCCGGCGCCGACTTGCAAAATCAGTTCTACCGGCAGCAGCGAGATGATGCCAAAGGCCACGGCGCCCGTCGAGAGCACAACCCCAAGGAAGTTCAATGCCCCTGACAATGCTACGGCAATGTGCGGATCAAGCGAGTGGGTGTAGATCACGGTGGCCACCGCATTTGCCGTATCGTGAAAGCCGTTGACGAACTCGAAGCCCAAGGCCACCAGCAGGGCGATGCCGAGAAGGACAAAGGGGTAGATGGACGGCGAATGTACGGCGGAAAGATCGGAGATCAGGTGGGCGGCAGCATAGACGAAACCAATGGCCAGCACCACCAGGAAGATCGCGGTCCCAATCTTGCCCGGTGACTTGTTAAGCTTCGCGTGGACCTCGCGAGTTGCGGGAAGAGCCGATGGTGCAGACGTTTGCGCAGGAGCTGTCGCCATGCTTTGTCCTTTTCTGTTCTTGGATTTTCCCCGGTTGACGGGGCCAAACACAGTCAGCGAAAGGTACTATGCCGCAAGGCGCTCCAGCATTAAGGCCAGATGAATGCTTCGTTAAAAATCTGGCGACAAGATGGCGTATCGGCTCACGTTCTATCCTATGCAGTCTTTCTTTGGTAGTTGAGGACGAGAAAGACGCTGGGGAAGGAAGGAGCCTTCACTCTTATCCAAT
>Ga0209040_10004522_pt1 | contig 10489 bp, 7 predicted proteins | sample BogFormECP12_OM3_FD_188240 | JGI IMG/M metagenome (GOLD analysis project Ga0209040, IMG submission 188240) | Bog forest soil microbial communities from Calvert Island, British Columbia, Canada - ECP12_OM3 (SPAdes) (version 2) | ecosystem: Environmental > Aquatic > Freshwater > Wetlands > Bog ... | reverse complement strand
CATTGTTTTCATACAGGGCGAAAGCCGACCTCCAGTCGCTATCGCGCGGCTGTCCGACGGAGCCGGGGTTAATGAGGTAGCGCTCGCCCGGAGTGAGCCACATGGTCGCGGTGACCGGACCTTCCACGCTGTCGTAAATCGGGCGGAAGGGCCGCGATTCGCCGCCTTCCCCAATGAAGCCACCCTGGATGTGGGTATGGCCGAAGAAGATCAGCGGCGCGTGGCCCGGCAATTCGAGATTGTCGTCGGCCGCAGCCGTGTTGAGCAGGTACTCGTCTTCATCCAGCGGCGAGCCGTGCACGAACTCCATCCCGGAAAACTCTTGCCTGAGCAACGGGCCCTGCGGCAGCGCACGCAGCCGTCGCAGGGCCGGGCGCTGCCGCCAGCCAGACCGCCGGAGGCACTGAACAGGCGTCCTCGACATCGCTGGAATCGGCGGCGGCCAAGGCCGGAAACACGGGCAGGGCCGTCGCGATGAGCCTGATCGGCCTGGCGTTCGCGGTGGCGGCCACGGTCCTCGCCTTTCGTCGTGACTTCAAGGAGGCGGCTGGGGTGTTCGCCGTCGGGATCGTCTCGGTGCTGCTGGCGACCCCCGCGGGAGTCAGCTTGCTGCGCGACACCGTGGCGTCGCTGTTCGGGTCGCAGTGATCGAGATCCGCTCATATCGGCGCGTATTCGATCTCGAGCGGCGCATCTACCGCGTCGATCGGCTGAGACTCAATCCGGGCGGTGTTCCGGTGCGGGGAATCGTCTACTTCCTCGCGATCCTCGGACTCGTCGCGCTCGTCGCTCAACTGCCCCTGATCGGCGCGCTCGGGAAGATGGTCCCGTGGTACCTGCGAGAGCTGGCCGTGCCGGCGGCCTGCTCGACGGTGCTGAGCGTGGTGCGCATTGAGGGCCGCCCGTTTCACTTGGCGGCCCACGCGCTCCTACGCTACCGGGCGGGTCCTCGGCGGCTGGCGGGCATGCGCCGCTGCGCCGCTGTGGGTGGGCGGTGGCATCCGAGCGAGGTCGTGCTCCTGCCCGACGGCTCCGACAGCTGCCTGCGCCGCCTGCGCTATACCGGGCCCGGCGCTGTGCTCGTCTCCATCGAGCACGAGCGCGGCGGTGGTATCACCGAGCTCGGTCAGCTCGGGACGACTCGCCGTTGGGGACGCGGGGCCGTCACCATCACGGAGTCGGCTGCGCCGCGTCCCGCGAGTCGCGGACAGGTCATAGCGCTCGCCCGGGGAGCCCGGCTGTCGGTACGGCCGCGCAGCGCGCGGGGTCGCTGAGGCGATGAGCCTGCCGATCGCATTCGTCTATGGCAACTGCGTCTTCGCACAGGCCGCCGACGACGGCTGGGCAGCGTTCGCGATGGGCGTCTCGTCGTACTCGTGGCTGGGAGAGGACGGCAAGCGGGCGCCGTTTCTCGCGCTCATCGGGGCCTTGGAGTCGATCGAAGCCGACGTGCAGATCCTGCGCGTGGGGAGGAGGTGGCCCGTCGAGCGGTATGCCCGCGAACTCAACGGCGCCGACGAGCACACGCCGGCAGTGTCGACCCCCCACATTCGCGCGCGCCGCCGTTACGTGGATGCACACGCTCGGCGCCTCGAAGAGATCGCAGCCGTGCAGCCTGTGGTGTTTCTGCTGGTGAGCTTGCGCGACCCCGAGCGCGATGTCGCCTCCTACGTTTCGCAGGCCGCGGCGCGACATCCGCGAGAGTGGCTGGCGGGCCTTCGCCGCGCGCTCTCGGTATCCGACCGGCGCATGCTCAGCTTGGCCGACCTCGAGCGCGCCAGGGTACGCGCCGACCAGGCACATGCGCGTCTCGCCGGGATGCTGCCCGTGCGCCCGGCGCGCGGCGTGGAGCTGCAGTGGCTCGTTCGCCGCGCGTTCTGTCGTGGGCTCGGTGAGCCCGCGGTAGACGGTCTGCACGAGCCGCGCGCGCTGATGTTCGAGCGCAACGGAGAGGCCGTGCTGGCCCCGCTCGAGGGAGACGTGATGCGCTGGATGGACAGCTACGTCGAGCACCGCGGCAGGACGCTGATGATCGAGTCGGAGTTGGGTCGGAGCTGGCAGGCGCACCTGGTGGTCGGGGCGCTGCCCGAGCGTGCGCAGTTCCCCGGGGCACATGCCGAGCTGATGTTCGCGCCACCGGAAAGCCTGCCGTTCGGCGTCGACCTGTCGCTGAACGCGCGGTTCCTGCCCAACGAGCTCGCGCTGAGGATCGCGCGCAGGCGAATCCAGGACGCCGACCAGATCCTGCGCGCCGAGTCCGACGGGGAGCAGGGGGTCTCAGACCTCGGATACGAGCGCACGCAGGAGGCGCGCGACCTGCTCGCGCATCTGCAGGCATCGAGCAGGCCGCCGCTGCTTCGCGCAACGCTCGCGATCGCCGTCGCCGGCGCCGACGAGGAGGAGTTGGAGGAGCACGTCGAGGTGTGCAGACGGGCCTATGGCGAGATCCGCTTGCATCGGCCGCTCGGGGACCAGCTCGCGCTGTTCCTGCAGCAGCTACCTGGACAGCGAACCAGGCTCGCCGGCTACGACGACACGCTGACCACAGAGCAGGTGGCCGCGATGATGCCGAGCGCGACGCACGTCGCGGGGTCGCACACGGGCTTCTATCTGGGACACACGCTTTCCGGCTCGAGGCAGCCGATCCGCTTCAACCTGAGGGAGGGATCCGACAGCGATCGCAACGCGACGGTCCTCAGCGTGGGCGCGCTTGGCTCGGGCAAGACCACGCTCGCGCAGAAGCTCAAGTACGAGGGCTTTCTCCAGGGAGCGAGGGTCATCGACTGTGACCCGAAGGGTGATCACCGCTTTCATCTGCTCGATGACGTGGCGCCGCACGCCGAGTGCCTGACGCTGCGTCCGGACCCGGCTCTGCGCGGCCTGCTCGACCCCCTCCGGGTAGCGCCTCCCCACCTCCGTCAGGACGCGGCCGTGTCGTTCCTGCGCGACCTCCTGCCCTCGCGGGCCGAGCCGGCGTGGGAGACGGCCGTGGTGGCCGCGGTCGATCGGGTTCTGATGCGCTCCCGCGAGCCGACGTGCCTGGAGGTCGTCAAGACGCTTCGGACCGGGGACGCGATCGAGGCGCTCGTCGGCAAGACGCTCGAGGTGTATGCCCGCTCGGGTCTGACGCAGCTGGGCTTCGCGGACCCGCGGGTGAGGATCGCGCCGATCGGGCAGCGCCAGGTCACCTACATCCTGATCCGCGACCTGCCCGGCCCTCAGCCGGGGACACCGCGCTCGGAGCACTCGCAGTCGGAGCGTGTCGGCGAGCAGATCGTGCGGCTGATCGCGATGTACGCGATGACGCTCCTCGGGGCCGAGCGCGATCGCCTCAAGCTGTTCTCGTTCGACGAGGGTTGGCGCTTGTTGGGCGATCCGGTTGGCCGGACCTTGCTGGCGTCGCTGCAGCGCATGGGACGCTCCGAGCTGGCGGTGCCGATCATCAGCACGCAGCTGATCACAGACACCCTCGTGGGCGAGCGCGAGTCGCTCGAGAACCTGATCGGCGCGACGTTCGTATTCGGCATGCGCTCGGAGGCTGAGGCGGGGCGGGCGCTGGCGCTGCTGGGACTCGATGCGGATGATCGAAGGCTCCGCCAGAGCCTCCTGGAGCTCGACGCCGGGCGGTGTCTGTTCCGCGATCACCGCGGACGCGTGGAGGCCATCCAGGTGGACATCGTCGCCCCCTATCTGCTGCGGGCGTTCTCGACGACCCCTCGAGCCGGGTGACGGCCAGCCGCGCCGCTCGCGCGACGCTTGCGACCCTCGTAATCGGCGGGGCGCTCGCGCCGGGGGCGGTGCGCGCGGGTGCCGCCGATGCCCATCGCGCGGCCGTCGCGCCACGCTCGCGAGCACCGTCAACTGCTGTCGCGACGCAGGCACCAAGCAGCCCTCCCCTGCTGTCGGGCGGCCTCGCGACAGGCGCGGGGGCCGGCGGAACAGAAGACGCGACCGGCTCGCCCCAGGGCGAAACGGACCCGCTGGTGAGCAACGGCCTGGGCAGCCCACTGTGCAAAGGCGTGCTCGGTGCGGGCGAAATCCCTGCGAGCGCGGCGCGCCACTGCGAAACGTCGGGCTTCGTGGCGGCGCCGGCGCCGACCGGGAACTACGGGATCGACGTGCACATCGACACCGGGGTGCTCGGCCTCAGCTCCGGCGAGCTGTTGAGCGTCGTTCAGGACCTGGTCATCACACCGCTGTGGATGGCGCTCGTGTGGGCGGTGCATGCCTTGGTCGTGACGCTCGAGTGGAGCTTCTCGATCGATCTCCTGGATAGCTCGGCTGCGAGCGGCATCGGACGCGGTCTGCGCCAGATGCAGGCCGCGTTCACGCAGCCGTGGCTTGCGCTCGTGCTCGCCATAGCGTCCGTGCTCGCGCTCTACAACGGGCTAATTCGCCGGCGCGTCGGGGAGACCGTTGGCCAGGTGCTGCTGACGGGAACGATGATGGTCGGGGGGATGTGGGTGATCGCCGACCCCACCGGTACGGTCGGCGTGCTCGGCGGATGGACCAACCGGGCGAGTCTGGGAACACTGGCTGTCGCTGCCCGCGGCTCGCCCGCCGGTCCCGGCACCGCGCTTGCGAGCAGCCTGGAGGAGGTCTTCGCAGCTGCGATCGAAGTGCCGTGGTGCTACCTCGAGTTCGGCGACGTCGGCTGGTGTCGCGATCCTGCGCGGCTTGACCCCCGGGTGCATGCGGCCGGGCTGAAGATCGCGGCGGAAGAGACGTCGCTGATCGGCTGCAAGCTCGGCCCGCAAGCGCCTACACCCTGCACAACGCCCGGCAGCGCCCAAGCCGAGACGCTCGAACACAGCGCCGAGCTGCTCCGCGCGGCTCGCAGCAACGGCGCAGTCTTCCTCGCACTTCCTGCAAACGGCCCGGCGCGCAACTCGATCAATGAACAGGGCTCGTTGCTGCGGACCATCTGCGGGAGCAGCGAAGCCACGAGCTGCCGGGGGCCGACTGCGGCCGAGGCGGAGTTCCGCACCAATGGAGGCACGTGGTGGCGCTTGGGCGGCCTGATGCTGATCGCGGCCGGCGTTCTCGGCATGGGCCTGCTGCTCGGTTTCATCGCGCTGCGGCTGCTGGCGGCGGCGATCTTCAGCCTGCTGTATCTGCTGCTGGCACCCGCGATGGTCCTCGCGCCGGCGCTTGGCGAGGGGGGACGCGCCGTGTTTCGCCGTTGGGCCGCGCAGTTGCTCGCCGCCGTCGTTTCGAAGCTGCTCTTCTCGTTCCTGTTGGGCGCCGTGTTGGCGGTACTCGCGATCCTGAGCGAGCTCGAAGCGCTCGGATGGTGGACGCAGTGGCTGATGATGTCGGCCTTCTGGTGGGGCGCCTACGCGCGCCGACACCAGGCGCTCGAGGTCGCCGGCGGCGTGGTCGGGCGCGAGCACCACGGCGGGGGACGGTCAATCGTGCGGCGTGTGGGCGACGCGCTGGAGTCCCCGCGCAAGGCGGTCGGCGCGGCGCGCTGGACGATGAGCAGGCTGGGGGGCTCGGCCCCGGGCGTCGAGCGTCGCGGTCCGCGCATGCGCGCGACGACCGGGCGTGCGAGGCGCACGAGAGACGAGCAGGCCGCGCGGGTTCTCGAACACGAGCGTCGCGACGCGCGCATCCGCATGCAGACGGCGCCACGGATTGAGCGGCAACTCGCCGCCGAGCGTGCGCGCCTGGAGCGCATCGATCGCGAGCGCGCCATCGCGCTCTCGGCAGGAGACACCCGACGGGCGCTCGAACTGGGCGATCGCCGCGCGCGCGTCGCGGACGAGCTCGAGCGCGAGCAGGGGGCGCTGAATGCCACCCGGCACTTGGCCGCCGACGACACGCACGCGTGGCGCGGTGCGGGTTCCGCACGCACGGTCGAGCAGGCCCACGACCGGGCGCTTTTCCTTGACGAGCAGGCGGGGTTGCCGGGCGCCGGCACCCCAAGCCGGCGGGCCGCGGGACGGGAAGATCTGCGGCGACGCGACTATGCAGCGCTCGCCGGTCTGGCTGGGCTCGCCAGGCGCGAGTACGAACAGCTCGACCCGCCGGCGCGTCGGGCTGTGCGTCTGGAGGTGGACCGCGAGCTGACATTGCGCCGCGAGCTCGGCGAGACCGCCCGGGTGCCTGGAGCGCACTCCGCAGGCCCGCAGCCCGATCGCGCCAGGAGCAGTTCGCACGGGGAGCGCCCGCGAGCCGCCGCGCGCCCCGCACGGGTGCATGGCAGCGGGCCCGAATCGAGCATCATGCGCGACGCGCGTGAGGTCGCGGCTCGGCGCAAACGTCAGCTGGGCCCCGACCGTCCGTGAGCGCGAACTCCGCGACAGCGAGGCCCCGGACGCACGGTGCGCGCCCGGGGCTCGCGCCCGGCGGGAGCACAGTGCTGTTGGCGGGCGTGGGCACAGCGCTACTGGCGGGCGCCTTCGTGTTCGTCGCCGTGATTGCGGCGCTGGGCGGCGCATCCACTGGCGCCGCGGGAGACGGGTTGGGGGACCACGCCGCGGGTGTCTCGGTCCTGGCGCAGCGTGAAATCCCTCTGCTGTACCTCCGTCTGTATCAACAGGCTGCGCAGCGATACGGGCTCGAATGGGCCGTCCTCGCCGGGATCGGCAAGGTCGAGTGCGATCACGGGCGTGACCCGGACCCCTCGTGCACGCAGGAGGGGATGGTCAACTCGGCCGGCGCGGGCGGTCCGATGCAGTTCATCGCCTCCACCTGGGCGCGCTATGGCGTGGCCGTCGACGGAGGAGAGCCGGATCGGTGGGATCCCGCCGACGCCATCTTCGCCGCCGCCCACTACCTGACCGCGGCCGGTGCTCCGGGCAATTATCCACACGCGATATTCGCCTACAACCACGCCGGATGGTACGTGGCGGAGGTCGAGAGCTGGGCGGCGAGGTACCGAGCGCAGCCGAGCCCGCAGGCGACGTCGCTGGCCGGCGAAGCAGACCTGGCCGGCGAAGAAGGCCTCCCGGAAGGTGCGGACACGAGCCTGGAGGGCCTCACGACGACGCCCGTGCGCTTCATCGCGGGGGGACGCGCGATGCTCTCGCCCGAGGACGGACACGTAGCGCTGATCCCGGCCGGCCTGCCGGCAGTCGTGCAGGCGATGGTGGTCGCCGGCAACGAGTTGCAGGAACTCCCGTACGGTCCGGGCGGGCATCCGGACCCGAGGGGCGCGCGCGAAGAGGACTGCTCGAGCACGGTCAACTATGTGCTCTACCGCTCCGGCGTGCGCCCGATTGCAGAAATCGTGGCAGACAATCCGCTCGCCCAGGCTTACGTTCGTTGGGGGGCGCCCGGCCCGGGCCGGTGGGTGACGATCTACGCAGCCGACTCTCCCACGCCGCACGTCTTCATGGTGATCGCGGGCCTGCGCCTGGACACCAGTCACGACGGCACCGACGTTGGCCCAAACCGCGACGAAGGCGGCCCCCGCTGGCGCGTTCTCGATCACATCCCCACCTGGGCGCACTGGTCGGTCCGCCATCCGCCGGGGCTGTAAGGTGCCGGGGGTGCCACCCCGCAAGGTCGACTATCTGCTGATCGGCGGAGGCCTGGCCGCGGCCAACTGCGCGCGCTGGCTGCGCGAGGAAGGGGCCGCGGGCGAGGTCCTCATCGTGGGCCGCGAGGGCGATCCGCCCTACAACCGCCCGGACTGCTCCAAGGGCTACCTGCGCGGCGCCGAGGCTCGCGAGGAGGCCTACTTCCGCCCGGACGAGTGGTGGACCGAGCAGAACATCGAGCTGATCACGCGCACGAGCGTGATGGGGCTCGACCTCGACACGCGCACCGCCAAGCTCTCGAGCAAGGAGGAGATCGCCTTCGAGCAGGCGCTGCTCGCCACCGGCGCCAATGTGCGCCGGCTCAACGTCGACGGCTGCGAGCTCGAGCAGATCCACTACCTGCGCACGCTCGGCAACGCCGACGCGATCCGCGAGGGCGTGGCGGACGCCGAGGAGGTCGTGCTGATCGGGGGCTCCTACATCGGCTGCGAGGTCGCCGCGTCGCTGAGCATGCTCGGCAAGCGCTGCACGATCGTGATGCAGGAGCAGGCCACCCTCGAACGCGGCTTCGGGCAGCAGGCCGGGCGCTTCTTCCAGGGGCTCCTCGAGGAGCACGGCGTGCGCATCTACGGCGAGGATGAGCTCGAGCGCTTCGAGGGGTCGGGGCGCGTGTCAAAGGTCGTCACGCGCCGCGGCCTCGCGCTGGACGCAGGCGCGGTCGTCGTCGGCGCGGGGGTCACCCCCGACGTGCAGCTCGCACGACGCGCCGGCCTGGAGATCGGCGAGCGCGGCGGCGTGCGCTGCTCGGCCGGCCTCGAGAGCGCAGTGCCCGGCGTGTTCGCGGCCGGTGACATCTGCGAATACGACTCGCCGATACACGGCGGACCGCTGCGGATCGAGCACTGGGACGTCGCCTTCAACCAGGGCAAGACGGCCGCGCTGAACATGCTCGGACGGAACGTGGTGCATGATGTCGTGCCGTATTTCTTCTCGGTGTTCGGCGACTGGGGCGAACTCGAGTACGTCGGGCCCGCCTTCGACTGGGACGAGGAGATCGTGCGCGGCTCGTACGAGGAGCGGTGCTTCACCACCTGGTATCTGAAGGGGGGCGTCGTCAAGGCCGCCCTCACGTTCGGGCGCTCGGACGACCTCGACGCGGCGCGGCGGCTGATCGTCGCAGGGACCGCGCTCGACGCCGCCGGCCGGGCGGCCCTCGGCGACCTCGACGCGGATCTCGTGGAGATCGGCCGGCCGGGCGGATAGGGCCGTGCACGCGCCGACGTGCACAGGCAGCGGCGCAGCTTCATGCCGGACCGCGAGCCGGCCGTCGGGTAGACTTCGCGCCGTTCATACGGTCGGTGGCGAAGGGAAGCCGGTGAGAATCCGGCGCGGACCCGCCACTGTGACCGGGGATGCCCAGCCGCGGCGCGCCAGCAGGGCGCGCGGCCACTGATTCGCCGCCGGCGGGTTGGGAAGGCGCGGAGGGGTAGGCCCGGGAGCCAGGAGACCTGCCTCCGACCGCAAGCCCACAAGCCCTCGTGGAAAGGGGTTGGCTTCATGCTCTCATCTCGTCGCATCCATTTGGCGCTCGGCGCCGTCTGTCTTTCTCTCTTGGGCTCTGGCGCCGCCTCGGCGCTTGCCGGGCCGACGGTGACCGTCAGGGTCGAGGGTGAATCCACCACGCTGCTGCCGCTGACAACGGTCACGCTCGGGAAGCTCGATCCGTATGCGACCAATTGCCCGTACAACAGTGCCAATGCTGCGATCAATCTCGCAGTCGAATCCGTCGGAGGCACGTGGGATCACGGCAACGAGAAGGGGAGTAAGGGCGACTTCACCGAAACGATCCTCGGGGAGACGCACGACTACGAAGTCGACGGAACAACGTGGGATGTGTGGATCAACGACAAATGGGCGTTCGGGATCTGCACCGACCTGCTCAGCGAAGGCGACGAAGTCCTGCTCGTCGCCGACCACCTCGGACCGGAATACGCTCCCACGAGACTGCCGCTCGTGATTAGCGGTGCGCCGGCCAGCGTCCAGGCGGGAACGCCCATCACACTCGATGTGGACAAGATCACGCTCCCCCACGGAGGGGAAAACGAAGGGGAAGGCGAACCCGAGCCCGAGGACGGCGTCACGGTCTCCGGCGGGGGTGTAAGCGCCACCACCAACGCGGCTGGGATGGCCACCGTCACACCGTCACAGACCGGTCAACTGACCTTGCTCGCCACGAAGTCGGGCGATGCTCCCTCGGCTCCGCTCGTGATCTGCGTCCACAACGGCAACGACGGCAACTGCGGCACCACCGCACCCGCCGGGACCACGACCGCGCCAACGAGCGGCACCAGCTCCACGGGCACGGGTGTCGCGGGCTTCCAGTCCACCAAGGGCGCGGTCGCGCTCGAGGCTCAGCTGACCGGGCTGCTCGAAGACCACGTCTACGGCGAGCGCCAGGCACCGCGAGTGCTCGCCGGGAGCGTGACGTCGGGTGGGCCGATCTCCTCGCTGAGCATCGAGCTGCACCGGCGCTACCAGGGCCGCTGCTCGGAATACGACGGCCTCCGGGAGCGCTTCGTGCCCGCCCGCTGCGGCCGGGGGAAGTTCTTCAAGGTCTCCAACAACGGCGTCTTCTCCTATCTGCTGCCCGCGGCACTCGGCCCCGGGCGCTACGTGCTCGACCTGGAGGCCGCGGACGTCGGGGGCGGGCACACAAAGCTCGCCCGCGGAAGCACGAGGATCGTCTTCTATGTCCGCTAGGGGACCGCTCGCAGTCCTCCTGCTCGCGGCCGCGCTGTGCACCTCGGCGGGCGCGGCCGCTTCGATGGACGCGCTGCCCGGCGCCCGCGCCGCGGGCGCCGGCCCGGGCGTGCAGACGATGATCGTCGGCACGGGCGGCGCGGTCCTCGCGCGCGCACGCACGGTGACGGCGAGCGCGAGCAGCGTGCGCGTGGGCGGGCGCAGCTGCGCGGTCGCGGCGGGTACGCCGCTGGCGGTGCTCG
>Ga0209040_10004520_pt1 | contig 10489 bp, 12 predicted proteins | sample BogFormECP12_OM3_FD_188240 | JGI IMG/M metagenome (GOLD analysis project Ga0209040, IMG submission 188240) | Bog forest soil microbial communities from Calvert Island, British Columbia, Canada - ECP12_OM3 (SPAdes) (version 2) | ecosystem: Environmental > Aquatic > Freshwater > Wetlands > Bog ... | reverse complement strand
GCCGCGGGGGAAAACAGCGGCTCGTAGCCGGTGATTCGGGTGTCGCTGGTGCGCGTCATCGCGCGCGTCTCCCTCCCGGGCGGGCGGCTGCCCGGGCCCCGGGAGCCAGCGCACCCCATAGCGATACAGGGCTGTCTGTCGTGTTACTGGCTCCAGGCGGTGAATAAGCGCAGGCGCGAGCGCCTGGCTCCGCCTGGAGCCAGGGTAAAGCGCCGATACCGCTGTGACACGCGACCGATGCTACACCCTGGCGCCTGCGGGCCATGCGAGCGGTCATACGGGCGGTCATACGGGCGCGAGCCAGCGAGTTCTGAGCGTGGACACACATTCCGCCTAACTAGTTCTCAGACTGAACGAGCACCCTGGTCGTGCGCTTCAGCATCGTCGCTTTCCGGTATGCGGGAACGCAACACCCGGGGCCAAGGCCGGGGCCATCCTTCGACACCAAGGAGGCAGCCGCCTTGGCACGCCTGCTGATCACGCCCGGCGCCAGGGCCCGTGCGGCGCCGGGCCCCGCGGCGCCGGGCGCCGTGGGGCAGGCACGAGCCGGCGCGCTCGCCGGGCGCACCGTGCTGGAGCGCGGCCAGAGCACCGGGACCGCGGGCGCGACGGGTGCGGGGCCGGCCGGCACGCGCCGGCGATGGGTCGTCCTGCTGGTGGCCGGCTGGCTGTGCCAGGCTGGGCTGCGCGCGTGGTTCGGCCGTATGCAGGTCATGCCGCTGGCCAATCCGGATGAGACCGCGTACCTGATCGCGGCGCGGGTGCTCGCGGGCGGGCCCGGCGCCGACCTGTCCGGCTCGACCCTGTACCCGGGCGGCTACCCGCTGCTGATCACGCCGGTGTACTGGTTCACCAGCAACCCCACCACCGTCTACCACGCCGTGCTGATGATCAACGCGGCGGTCAGCGCCGCCATATTGCCGCTGGGCTACCTGGCCTGCCGCAGGCTCGGCCTTGACCGCCCGGTCGCGTACGGCGTGGCCACGGTGGCCGCCCTGGTGCCCGCCGCGTTCTTCTACAGCCAGTACGCGATGACCGACGCGGTCTTCCCGGTGATCACCCTGGCCTGGCTGCTGGCCACGCACAGCTGGCTGACCGCCACCTCCGCCCGGGGCCGGTATGCGGCGGCGGCCGGTTCGGCGCTGCTGGCCTGCTACGCCGACATGGTCCACTCGCGGGGGCTGGTGATGCTGGCCGGCTACGCCGCCGTCGGGGCGTTCATGGCCTGGCGCCGACCCGCCGCCCGCGGCAGCGTGGCCGCGGCCGCCCTGACCGCGATAGTCACCGCGGGCGCGGCCTGGAGCCTGAACCGCTACCTCGCCTCGGCCATCTACCCGGAGGGCACCCGCAGCCTGTCCGGTCAGATGGCGAGCAGCCTGCACAGCGTGTACGGCACGATCCACGTGTTCGAGATGGCGGCCGGCCAGCTGTGGCGGCTCGTGCTTGACAGCTGGGGCATCGCGGGGATCGGCCTGGTGGCCGGGCTGGCCGCCGTCGCGCGCCGCGGCGTCCGGACCGACCTGCGGATCATGGCCGCGCTCTGCGTGGCGGTCACCGCGGTCATCGCCTGCACCGCGCCGGCCGCGCTCCCCTCGGACCAATCGCAAACCTGGGCGTCCGGACGCTACCTGGACGGCATGATCATCGCGTTCTTCCTGGCCGGCGCGGTGGTGCTACTGCGGGCCGGCCGCCGGCCCATTCTCGGCGCCGCCGCCTGCGTCACGGCCCTGTTCGTCCTGGCCGCCGCGACGGTGGCCATCTACGCGGGATCGTCGCTGCCCACGGCGGGGTTCGGGTCAGCGTTCAACTTCGCCGAGCCCGCCGTGCTGACCCAGAACTGGACCCAGGCCAGCGTGCTGCTGGCCACGGCAGTGACGCTGGTCCTGCTGGCCTGCTGGGTGGCCTTGGCGTTGGCCGCGCACCGCTGGCGGGCCGTCGTCCCGGTCTTCGGGGCCTGCCTGGCCGCCGTGAGCCTGGTGGCCGTGACCCAGATGACCAGCCAGGTCTCGCGGGCCGCGACCACGGCGGCGCAGGCGGTGAACGTGCCGGTGAGCGCGAGCGGGGTGCGGCCAGGCGAGCAGGTCGCCGTCGCCTCCGACCTCGGCTGGCAAGCCTGGATGCCGCTGGCGTTCCAGGTTTCCTGGATGGAGCTGGACGTCTTCAACCCGGCCAGCCAGCCGCCGGCCGGCGTGACCGTGGTGGAGATGCCGTGGCCGGCCGGCCAGGCCGCGCAAGCCAGCTGGCCTCATGCCCCGGCCGGCTGGCGGGTCGCCGCCTCCGACCAGGCCGGCGGCTGGGTCCTCTGGCGGAAGGCCTTACGGGTCGGCAGCCGCCCGGTACAGGAATGATCGTGGGCTTCTGCTTCCCTTATCGGTGATGTGGTCGCCCACGATAACCGGCGCCCGAGCACGAACCGCGGTTTCCTCATGCGCCCGCCGCCCGCGTTTGCCTGTCTGTGATGACAACTAGCATGAGACGGACGGACCGGAATCCGGATCGGAGGATGACCAGCGTGGTCGCCGCATGCGAGCACGGCGCGGAAAGCCACGACGGGACGGAGCCTTCGCTGGCTTCGGCGCCCGAGGCGTCCCGGGCCTGGCTGCTGATCGAGCACCCGGGGCCGTGGCCGCATGAGGGCGCCGACGCCGCGCTGCCCGCGCCGCTTCGCGCCCTGGTCGTCTCCGCCATGGAACTGGGCATCCGGATCCAGATGATCCGCAGGCCGGGCCGTCGCCAGGTGGGTGACGTGCGCCGCGTCTTCGCCGGCTGGACCGCGGGCCGCGAGCCCTGGCTGCGGTTCGGGTCGGTGTCGGCGACGTCACCTGCGCTGACCGAACGCGACCTGAAAGAGCTGGCGGCCGGGATCACGCCGACGTTCGGCTCACCGGCCGACGAGCCGGTGTTCCTCATGTGCACGCACGGCCGGCGAAGCACCTGCTGCGCGCGGTTCGGCGCGCCGCTCGCGCAGGCGCTCGCCGCCCGGCATCCCGGGCAGATCTGGGAGACGACGCACGTCGGCGGCCACCGGTTTGCCGCCAACTTGGTGATCTTGCCGCACGGCCTGTACTACGGCCCGGTCGGCCTCGACGCGGCCACCGCCGCGATCAGCGCGTACCGGCGCGGCGCGGTCGCGCCCGGACGCTACCGGGGCCGGGCCGGGCAGCCGAAGCCGACCCAGGAAGCCGAGCACGCGCTGCTGACCCGGACCGGGTCCCTGCCGCTCGCGGCTCTGTGGTAGTGCCGCTGGCGGCCCTGGCCTAACTGGGCTCACGCTCCGAACGTGAAGCGGGGCTCGGCGGGCGCCAGCAGCGCGGCCGACGGGGTGGCCGGTGATGCCGTCGGCGTGCAGGACCCCGGGGACGAGGGCGGGAAAGTTACGCCTGATGTCGGCCGAATGCTGGAAGTGCATCAGTCTCTCCCTTCGCGGAAGCCGAGAACCAGGCCGGCCGCGACGACTGCGATGCCCGCCCAGACCAGCGGCCTGGGGGCCGGGCCGCCGAGCAGGACGCCGGTGGCGGCCGCGGCGACGGGGGCCACGCCGGTCAGCAGGCCGACCCCCACGGCCACGCCGAGGACGGCGGGGGCCTGGCCCGCGCAGGCGCGGGCCGAGCCGGCGGAGCGGCCTGATCTCACGCCGCTGCCGCAGCGCTGGCGAGCGCGAGCGGAGATCGACCTGTCCCCCGGCGTGCCTGACCTGTCCGGGTTCCCGCGCGCCGCCTGGCTGCGCGCCGAAAAGCTGGTGCTGGAGCAGGCCAGCGTGGCCGACCTCGGCTACGGCGATCCCCGCGGCAGCCGGTAGCTGCGGACGGAGCTTGCGGGCTGGCTCGCGCGCACCCGCGGGCTGCGCGCCGATCCGGACGACATCATCGTCGTCACCGGGGTGGCTCAGGCCCTGGCCCTGCTGGCCCGGGTGCTGCGGGACCTAGGCGAGATCGCGGTCGAGGATCCGGGCTCGCGCGGGTCCCGCGACGAGCTGGTCTACTGGGGCCTGCGCCCGGTGCCGGTCCCGGTGGACGAGCGCGGGCTCCGGGTCGACGACCTGGCCCGCGGCGACCTGCGAGCGGTGCTGCTCACGCCCGCGCACCAGTTCCCCACCGGAGTGGTGCTGTCAGCGGCCTGGGGAACCCGGGATCGTTCTGGGATACGCCGCGCACCCCCTGACCAACTGCACGAGGCGGTGCGGCGGATCGCCCAGGTCCTTAGCGGGTAGGGCTCCTTAGCGGGTAGGGCCGGCCGACCCCCCGGCGGCCTGAGCCGCCGTGACGCGCTTGGCGTCGGCGCGCCGGTGGCGGCGGGCCACGGTCCGCAGCTGGCTGATGCGCGCCGCCCCGGCCAGGACGACCAGGAGCACACCGCAGACGGCCGAGAGCAGCAGGGCCACGCCGAGCGGGAGGTGACCGTGCGCGCCCATGTAAGAGATGTCTACCTTGGTGCCATTCTGCAGGATGAAGATCAGCAGGAGCAGCAGGACGACGGCGAAGAAACCCACCGAGACCCACAGCCCGCTGATCCTGGTTCGCCTGATCTTGTGCTGGGGAAGCGGCGGCGCTGTCTGCTGTGGTGCGGTTGGCTGCGGCGGAGCCGTCGGCGCCGAACCGCCCGGTGTGAGTACCCCGGCATCTGTTCCCGGCGCAGGCCCCCCGGCGTCCGGCACCGGCCTTGTGGGCTGCGGTTCCGCAGTCATCTGAAACCCCCTGATCTGCGGCTGGAACACCGCGCACCTTTACTGCCCAGCCCGTCAGATCTTATGCAGCCCGGGACCGCCCGTGGCGTCGAACCAGGCGTTGACGGTGGCGAACGCCGGCTCGTACAGCACCGCCGCGCCGGCCAGCCCGATCCCGGCGAAGGCCAGGTAGAGCCCGAGCACATCACCGGCCCGGGTAGCCGCGGCGGCGCACGAGGGTACCCCGGCTGGCAGCGGTCATGCGGCGGCGGGCTTGACCGCCCGGATGATCGCGGAGTGCATGCCGGGGGCCGCCTCGGCGGTGAAGGTGACCGACGCGCCGGCGAACCCGGCGGCGGTGAGCCCGTCCAGGTACTCGGCGCGGGACAATGCCCCGGCGATGCAGCCGACGTAGGAGCCGGCCGCCGCGCGGACGGCCGGGGGCAGGTCATCCTCGGCGACAACATCGGAGACGCCGATCCGGCCGCCGGGAACCAGCACCCGGAACATCTCGGCCAGCACGGCGGGCTTGTCGACCGACAGGTTGATTACGCAGTTGGAGATCACCACGTCCACGGCGGCATCAGGCAGCGGCAGCGCCTCGATCTCGCCCTTGAGGAACTCGACGTTCCCGGCCCCGGCCTTCGCCGCGTTTGCCCGGGCCAGGGCCAGCATGTCGTCGGTCATGTCCACGCCGTAGGCGAAGCCGGACGGGCCGACCCGCCGGGCCGACAGGAGCACGTCGATTCCGCCGCCGGAGCCCAGGTCCAGGACACGCTCACCCTCGCGCAGGTCCGCGACCGCCAGGGGGTTACCGCATCCCAGGCTGGCCTGCACGGCCTGGGATGGCAGCCCGTCTGTCTCGCCCTCGCCGTACAGCTGGCCGCCGAAGCAGCCGGCGGTATCCAGGGCCGCCGACCCGGTGGCGTGCTTCCCGTCGCAGCACGATGAGGTGTCACAGCACCCTGATGCGCCCCCCGCAGCCGCCCTGGCCTCCTCCCCGGTCGCGCAGCAGGATGGGCCACAGCCGCACCCGGAGCCGGCCTGCGGGTTCAGGACTGCCCGGGCGGCCTCGGCGTACCGGGCCCGGACCTCTTCCCGGAGATCACTGGTTGTCTGGTCGCTCATCACGATCACCCCTAAGGCATAGACGAGTGTCGATGCCTACCCTGCCTGATACATAGACAGATGTCAATACCTGCCGCATACTGGACAGGTGCGAACGCCACTGACCATCCAGAGCCCGCCGGTTCTCCCGCCGGCAGATGCGTGCTGCGCGCCGCTCCTGCGCCAGCCGATCACCCCCGCCCAGGCCGCAGACCTGGCCCGGCTGCTCAAGGCGCTGGCCGATCCCACGCGATTGCAGCTGGTCTCGATGGTCGCGGCCAGCGACGGCGGCGAGGCATGCGTCTGTGACCTGACCGGGCCCCTGGGCCTGACCCAGCCGACGATCTCCCACCACCTCAAGATCCTCGTCAATGCCGGGATCTTCACCCGCGACAAGCGCGGCGTCTGGGCCTACTACACGCTACGGCCCTCCGCCCTCAGGGCACTCGCCGCCATCCTGGGCGGTGACCCGTACGCCCCTGACCCGCCCCGGGCAGGGGACCACGGCTAGCCCGTACCCGGCGGGGTCTGCCGTCGTGCGGCACCGCGCGGCACCGCCGGGCGACCGCCGTGGTTGAAGGGGGGCGTTCTTGTGTCCGGGAGCGCCCCCCTTGGCCTGCTCGGCGAGTGTCCCCCGGATGCTGGCAGGCTTCCGCGTCTGTCAGTCGCGGCGCATGTCGGCACGCGCGGCCGTTCACGCGCGCACCAGTCAGCCAAGAGCCCGGGCAGGTGACCTACGGCCCTGACCCGCGGGCGTGATCGCGGTGAATCATCGGGGGCGTGGATTCGATCCTTGCCTACATTGCCGGGGCTGTCGTCGCCGTGTGGGGCGTGGCGCACGCGATCCCGACCCGCCAGGTGCTGGCCGGGTTTGAGCCGGTCAGCACGGATAACCGGCGCATCATCTTGCAGGAGTGGCTGGCTGAGGCGTTCACAATGTGGGGAATCGCCGCCGTGGTGATCGCCGTGACCGCGGCCGGCGGGACGGATATGGCTGCCCGGGCGTGGGCCTACCGGGCCGCTGCCGTGCTGCTGGCTGCCCTGGCGGCGCTGACCGCTGTCACCGGCGCCCGCACTGCGGTGGTCTGGTTCAAGATCTGCCCGGTGCTGCTGGCCGGCTCGGCCGTCCTGCTACTGATCGCGAGCGTGCATTAGACCGGGTCGCGGCGCATCGGCCCTCGCCACGCGGAACGGCCGCCCCGCGACACGGGTCGGCGCGCCTGGGCAAACCCGAAGACCCAGATGCGCCCTGCGGACGCACTGCCTCCCGACGCCGGCGCGGAACCCGCGCGCCGCGCGCAGGCAAGGTCCCGGGGCCGGGCGGGCAGCCGCGGCGATAGCGTCAGGTGCCGCCGAGTGCCTGGCGGACGGCGGCGAGCCGCCCGGGGACGATGCGCCACCAGGTCCACTTGCCGCGCTTGTCGCCTTCAATGAGCCCGGCCTGGGCCAGGACGCGGGTGTGGTGGGAGATGGTGGGCTGGCTCTTGCCTAGCGGGTGCTCCAGGTTGCAGCTGCACACCTCGCCTTGCGCGGCGACGATGGAGATCAGCCGGAGCCGGACCGGGTCCGCGAGCGCGGCCAGCACCGCGGCCAGCGCCGCCGCGTCGGCTTCGGACAGGGGCACGTCGGTGATCGGCGGCCCGCACAGGTCGTCGCCGTCGGCGGCAATGAGCGGGATCGTCCGGGTACGGCGGGCGGCAGCCATCACACCTCCCATTGACAGTGGTCGATCCGACCCGGATACTGGTCACATCGATTCTAGTCAATGTACCGGATGGCGCCGATGCCGCACTACCCCGCTCTTCCCGTGGACCCGGGTGGTCCGCGGTGAACGAGGCGGCGCTGTGGCGGCGGCTGCTGGCTGAGCTGCTGGGCAGCGCGTTCCTGGCCGCGGTGGTGGTCGGCTCGGGGATCGCCGCGCAGCGGCTGTCGCCTGGTGCTACCGGGCTGGAGCTGCTGGAGAACGCGGCGGCGACAGCGGCCGGGCTGTTCGCCATCATCTTGATGTTCGGGCCGGTTTCCGGCGGCCACTTCAACCCGGTGGTGTCCTTCGTGGACGCCGCCTTCGGCGGGCTGTCCTGGCGGGACGCCGCGGCCTACCTGCCCGCTCAGGTGGTCGGCTGCATCGCCGGCGCGGTGCTGGCGAACCTGATGTTCGCCCTGCCGGCGGTCAGCATCTCGGCCAAGCACCGGGCCACGCCGGCGCATTTCCTGTCCGAGGTCATCGCCACCCTGGGGCTCATCGTGGTGATCTTCGCGCTGGCCCGGTCGGGCCGGTCCCGGGCCGCCCCGGCCGCGGTCGGGGCGTATATCGGGGCGGCGTACTTCTTCACCTCCTCGACCAGCTTCGCCAACCCGGCGATCACCGTGGGCCGGATGTTCTCCAATACCTTCGCCGGCATCGCCCCCTCCTCGGTGCCGGCCTTCATCGCCGCCCAGGTCATCGGCGGGGCCCTGGCCGTCGCGGTGATCAGGGCGCTGTATCCCGGCGTTACCCCTGCCGAGGCCGCTGACATCATCTTCCCGCACCACCGCAGCCGTCCCGAGCTGCCGACCGACCGCGCGGCGGGCGATGGCGCATCCCCGGCTGCCGGCCGACCGGCCGGTCCAGGCCGGCCTTCCTGACAAGCCAACCCGAACGGGAGCCCAGCCATGCACCTGATAGCGATCGGCGGCAGCGACGCGGGGATCAGCGCCGCGCTGCGAGCCCGCGAACTCGACCCCGGCGCCGAGGTCACCGTCGTGGTCGCGGACGCCTACCCCAACTTCTCGATCTGCGGCATCCCCTACTACATCTCCGGCGAGGTGCCCCACTGGCGCAACCTGGCCCACCGCAGCATCGCCGACCTGGAAGCGACCGGGATGCGGCTGCGGCTGGACACCACCGCGCGCCGGATCGACGTCGCCGCCCGCAAGCTCCTGGTGACCTCCCCCGACGGCACCGAGGAACTGCTCGGCTACGACAAGCTCGTCGTCGGGACCGGCGCGGTCCCGGTCCGGCCCCCGATCAGCGGCCTGACCGGCCCTGACGCCCCCAGCGCCGAGGACGGGGTGCACCTGCTGCACTCGATGGGCGACACCTTCGCCGTCATGCGGACCCTCACCCAGGCCGCGCCGGCCAGCGCGGTCATCGTCGGCGCGGGCTACATCGGCCTGGAAATGGCCGACGCCCTGACGGTCCGCGGCCTGCAGGTCACCCAGATGGAACAGCTGCCCGAGGTCCTGCCCACCGTGGATCCCGCTCTCGGCGCGCTGGTGCACGCCGAACTCGCCGCCCGCGGCGTCGAGGTCCTGACCGGCACCACCGTCCGGCAGATCAGCCGCACCCCGGCCGGCCAGGCGGGGCGGCTGCGGGTCCAGGCCACCGCGGCCGACGGCACCGCCGTGACGCGGCTGGCCGACCTGGTCCTGGTCGTCGTCGGGGTCCGCCCCGACACCACCCTGGCCGCCGCGGTCGGGGCCACGCTGGGCGCCCGGGGCGCTATCGCGGTCGACCGGCGGATGCGGACCAGCCTGCCGGAGGTGTTCGCCGCGGGGGACTGCGTGATTACCCATCACCGGCTGCTCGGCGAGACGTACCTGCCGCTCGGCACCACCGCGCACAAGCAGGGCCGCGTGGCCGGCGAGAACGCCCTCGGCGGGGACCGGGAGTTCGCCGGCAGCCTCGGCACCCAGGTGGTGAAGATCTTCGACCAGGCCGCCGCCCGCACCGGGCTGCGCGACCACGAAGCCGGGCCGGCCGGCTTCGACCCGGTCACCGTCGCCGCCGAGGCCGATGATCACAAGGCTTACTACCCAGGCAGCCACCGCATCCATATGCGGTTCACCGGCGACCGGGCCACCGGCCAGCTCCTGGGCGTGCAGCTGTTCGGGCACAAGCACGCCGAGATCGCCAAGCGCATCGACATCGCCGCCACCGCGATCTTCCACCACATGACCGTCGACGCCGTCAGCGACCTGGACCTGTCCTACACCCCGCCCCTGGGTAGCCCCTGGGAAGCGATCCAGATGGGCGCCCAGGCCTGGGTCCGAGACACCCAGCCGCACTAACCGCCCCGGATCTTCAGCAGAGGAACAGCCATGTCAGGGCACAACAGAAGGACCGGCCCCCAGCCACACCACACACGGCACCCAGCCATCAGGGCCGCCGCCGCCGCGATCATCGTCCTCGCCCTCGGCGCATGCAGCAGCACGACCACCACGCCTGCCACGAGCACCGCGGCCAGCGCCAGCGGCGGGCCGGGCACCCTCACCGGGGCGGGTTCGACGTACGTCGCCCCATTCTTCGCCCTGGCCTTCGCCAGATACCACCAACAGCACCCCGCGGTCACCGTGACCTATTCCCCCGTGGGCAGCAGCGCGGGCATCGCCGCGATCAGCGCCCGGCAAGTCGACTTCGGCGCCTCCGACGTGCCCATGAACGCCAGCGAGCTGGCAGCCGCCAAAGGCGGCCCGGTCACCCAGGTGCCCGACGCCCTGGGCGCCGAAGGCATCGCCTACAACCTGGACCTCCCGGCAGGCGCCCGGCTGCACCTGACCGGCCCGGTCCTCGCCGCCATCTTCCTCGGGCAGATCACCCACTGGAACGACCCGGCCATCACCACCCTCAACCCCGGCCTGACCCTCCCGGCCGCGTCGATCGCCGTCGTGCACCGCTCCGACGGCAGCGGCACCACCTACATCTTCAGCAACTACCTGTCCAGCGTCTCACCGGCCTGG
>Ga0209040_10004519_pt1 | contig 10490 bp, 7 predicted proteins | sample BogFormECP12_OM3_FD_188240 | JGI IMG/M metagenome (GOLD analysis project Ga0209040, IMG submission 188240) | Bog forest soil microbial communities from Calvert Island, British Columbia, Canada - ECP12_OM3 (SPAdes) (version 2) | ecosystem: Environmental > Aquatic > Freshwater > Wetlands > Bog ... | reverse complement strand
GCAGCGTTCGCCCGGCGCGAGCTTGTCGGGGTTCATCGCGAGGCACATCGAGCAGCCGGGCTCACGCCACTCGAAGCCGGCGGCGAGGAAGATCTTGTCGAGCCCTTCCGCCTCGGCCTGCGCCTTGACCAGCCCCGAGCCCGGCACAACCATCGCGTTGACGCGCTCGTTGACCTTTCGTCCTTCCGCGATGCTGGCGGCGGCGCGCAGATCCTCGATGCGACCGTTGGTGCAGGAGCCGATGAAGACGCGGTCGATCTCGATGTCGGTGATCTTTTCTCCGCCCTCGAGGCCCATATAGTCGAGCGCGCGCCGGATCGAGGCGCGCTTTTGCTCGGTCGGAGCGTCGGCGACGCGCGGAACATGGCCGAGGACCGAGGCGACGTCCTGCGGGCTCGTGCCCCAGGTGACGATCGGCGGCAGATCGGCCGCGTCGAGCCTCACGTCGGCGTCGAAATGCGCGCCCTCGTCGGTGCGCAAACTCTCCCAATGCGCGCGCGCCTGATCCCATAAGGACCCCTTCGGAGCCTTCGGCCGGTCCTTCAGGTAGTCGTAGGTCTTCTCGTCGGGCGCGATCATGCCGGCGCGCGCGCCCGCTTCGATCGACATGTTGCAGACCGTCATCCGGCCTTCCATGGTGAGCGCCTCGATCGCCGAGCCGCAATATTCGATGACATGGCCTGTGCCGCCCGCCGTGCCGATCTGGCCGATGATCGAGAGGATGATGTCCTTCGCGGTGACGCCTTGGGGCAGCGCGCCCTCGACCTTGACCCGCATGTTCTTGGCCTTGGTCTGGATCAGCGTCTGGGTCGCCAGCACATGCTCGACCTCGGAGGTGCCGATGCCGTGGGCGAGCGCGCCGAAGGCGCCGTGGGTCGACGTGTGGCTGTCGCCGCAAACGATCGTCGTTCCGGGCAAAGTGAAGCCCTGCTCCGGCCCGATGATGTGCACGATCCCCTGCCGGCGGTCGAACTCGTGGTAATATTCGATCCCGAACTCGCGCGCGTTCGCCGCCAGCGTCTCGACCTGCTGCCGGCTCTCGGGGTCGGCGATGCCCTGGCTGCGGTCGGTGGTCTGGATGTTGTGGTCGACGACGGCGAGCGTCTTTTCCGGCGCGCGCACTCTTCGCCCCGCCAGACGCAGGCCCTCGAACGCCTGCGGGCTCGTCACCTCGTGGACGAGATGCCGGTCGATGTAGATGAGGCTCGAACCGCCCGACGTCTCGATGACATGGTCGTCCCAGATCTTGTCATACAACGTGCGCGGCTTGCCCATTGTGGTCTCCGGCGCCGGTTCGGCGCAGATGAAGGGGAAATCGGGCGCTATCTATGCCGAACGGGGCGAAGAAGAAAGAGCGAAACGTCGCCTGGAACAGACACGGTACGTTATTCAATTGAAACCATCCGGCGAGACCCGTGTTGATGTCTGCGGGGTTGTACTTGACACTGTTACTCCCCACGTTAAACGACACCAGGCTGGGACATGGGTCGATTCTGAAGCCGATTTTCGAAAAATCGCCCGACAATCGGAGTAAGAGGTCGGCCTGAGTGTTCCTGGAGCGGGGAGGACATAGCGCGGTGAATCCGACCGACTTCAAGCATCCCGATTACTTCCACAAGGTGATCGACTGCCAGTGGGCCTGCCCGGCTCATACGCCGGTCCCCGAATATATTCGCCGAATTGCGCAGGGGGATTACAACGGCGCCTATCTCATCAACTGGAAGTCGAACGTTTTTCCCGGAATTCTCGGCCGCACCTGCGACAGGCCGTGCGAGCCCGCCTGCCGCCGCGGAAGGCTGGAAGAGCAGCCGGTCGCGATCTGCCGGCTGAAGCGCGTCGCGGCCGACCGCAAGGAGGACATCGCGGCGCTCTTGCCGAAGGCGCCGGCGGCGCGCAACGGCAAGCGCATCGCCTGCGTCGGGGCCGGGCCGGCCTCGCTCACCGTCGCCCGCGATCTCGCGGCGATCGGCTACGAGGTCGTCGTATTCGATTCCGACTCGCGCGCCGGCGGCATGATGCGCAGCCAGATCCCGAAATTCCGCTTACCCGACGAAGTGATTGACGAAGAGGTCGGCTACGCCCTGTCGACAGGCGGCACGTTCGTCGCGGCCCGGCGCATCAACAGCCTCAAGTCGCTGCTCGGCGAAGGCTATGACGCGATCTTCGTCGGTTGCGGCGCGCCGCACGGCCGAGACCTTGACATTCCCGGCCGCCGGGAGGCCGCCAACAACGTGCGGGTCGGCATCGAGTGGCTGGCGAGCGTGTTTTTTGGCCATACCCACAAGATCGGTCGCCGAGTAGTGGTTCTCGGCGGCGGCAACACCGCGATGGACTGTTGCCGCACCGCACGCCGCCTCGGCGGGGCCGAGGTCAAGGTCGTGGTGCGCTCCGGCTACGCCGAGATGAAAGCCTCGCCCTGGGAAAAGGAGGACGCGATCCACGAGGGCGTCGAGATCCTGAACTACCTCGTGCCCAAGGCATTCACCCACGCGGGCGGCCGCCTGAGCGGCGTCATGTTTGAAAAAGTGAAGGCGGAGAAGGACGAAAAGGGCCGGCGCGTTCTGGTTCCGACCGGCGAAGACGAAGTCCACATTCCCTGCGACGATGTGCTCGTCGCCGTCGGCCAGGAGAACGCCTTTCCCTGGATCGAGACCGATCTGGGTATCGCCCTCGATCGCAATGGACTGCCGGCGGTCGATCCGGTCACGTTCGAGTCGAGCTTGGACGGCGTGTTCTTCGGCGGCGATGCCGCTTTCGGCCCCAAGAACATCATCACCGCGGTCGCGCACGGCCACGACGCGGCGATCTCGATCGACGCCTATTGCCGCGGCGAGGACCTTCGCGTCCGCCCGCCTCCGACAACCAATCTCGTGAGCCAGAAGATGGGCATTCACGAATGGTCGTACGACAGCACGATCACGCTCGACCGCCGCTTCGTCGTGCCGCAGGTCGAGCGCGCCGCGGCGCTGAGAAATCTTCGCACCGAGGTAGAGCTCGGCTTCACCCTCGAGCAGGCGCTCGGCGAGGCGCGCCGCTGCCTCAATTGCGACGTCCAGACCGTATTCTCGGCCCCCGCCTGCATTGAATGCGACGCCTGCGTCGACATCTGCCCGATCGACTGCATCTCCTTTGTGCCGAACGCGCCCGAGGACGAGTTGCGCCGGTCGCTCAACGCGCCGGCGATCAATCTGGATCAAGCCATTCTCGTGTCCGAGCCGGTCAAGAGCCTGCGCGTCATGGTCAAGGACGAGGACCTATGTCTGCACTGCGGCCTGTGCGCCGAACGCTGTCCCACCGGGGCCTGGGACATGGAGAAGTTCACCATCGAAATGGCTCAAGCGGGGAATACATGCCAATCCAGGCGGTAAACGATTTCGTCATTCGCTTTGCCAACGTGAACGGGTCCGGCTCGGCGAGCGCCAACCTTTTGTTCGCGCGGTCGATCCTGCGCATGGGCGTGCCGATCGCGCCGCGCAACATCTTCCCCTCCAACATCCAGGGCCTGCCGACCTGGTACGAGGTGCGGGTCAGCGAGCGGGGCCATCTTGGCGCGCGCGGCGGCGCCGATATGCTGGTCGCGATGAACGCGCAGACCTTCGCGCAGGACGTCGCCGCCCTCGAGCCCGGCGGCTACCTCTTCTACGATTCGACCCGCCCGCTCCCCCCATCGACGATCCGCGACGACATCGTGGCGCTCGGGATGCCGCTCACGGAAATCTGCGCCGCGCAATATTCGGAGGCGAGACAGCGCCAGCTCTACCGCAACATCGTCTATGTCGGCGCGCTCGCCGCCCTCCTCGATATCGACCTCGGCGTCATGGAGACGCTGGCCGCGGAACGATTCAAGGGCAAGGACAAGCTCATCGAAGCCAACCAGCGGGCGCTGCGCATCGGCTATGACGAGGCGATGTCGCGCTTCGCCTGCCCGCTCGGCGTTCGCGTCCGGCGCAGCGAGGCGGTCGGCGACCGCATTCTGGTGGAGGGCAATTTCGCCGCCGCGCTCGGCGCGGTTTACGGCGGCGCGACGGTTTGCTCGTGGTATCCGATCACGCCGTCCACGTCGCTCGCGGAGGCGTTCGAGCGCAACTGCGCGCGCTACCGCATCGACGCGTCCGGCCGGAAGAACTACGCCATCCTGCAGGCCGAGGACGAGATCGCCGCCATTGGAATGGCGATCGGCGCGGGCTGGAACGGCGCGCGCGCCTTCACCGCGACGTCGGGGCCCGGGATTTCGCTGATGCAGGAGTTCTTCGGTCTCGCCTATTTCGCCGAAATCCCTGTCGTCGTGTTCGACGTGCAGCGCGGCGGCCCTTCGACCGGCATGCCGACTCGGACCCAGCAGTCGGATCTCCTGTCCTGCGCCTTCGCATCGCACGGCGACACCAAGCACGCGCTGCTCATTCCCGACGGCCCGAACGAGGCGTTCGAGTTCGCCGCCAGCGCCTTCGATCTCGCCGAGCGGCTACAAACGGTCGTTTTCGTTATGCTCGACCTCGACATCGGCATGAATTCGCATCTCAGCGCGCCCTTCAAATGGGATGACGCGCGGACTTACGACCGCGGCAAGGTTCTCTCGTTCGAGGAACTGGAACAGGCGCCTAATTTCGGGCGTTACGATGACGTCGACGGCGACGGAATTCCCTATCGGACGCTTCCTGGCGGCCATCCGACGCGCGGCGCCTATTTCACGCGCGGCACCAGCCGCGATCGCTTCGCCCGCTATACCGAGGAAGGCCTGCCCTATATCGACAACATGGAGCGGCTGGAGCACAAATTCGAGACCGCGCGCGGCCTGCTGCCGCGGCCGGTCCTCAAGCAGGCGGCGAAGCCGACGCGAATCGGCGTTCTCCATTATGGTTCGACCGCCGCGTCCATGGACGAAGCCCAACAGATGCTGGAGGGCGACGGCATTTATGTCGACGCCCTCCGCATCCGTGCGTTTCCGCTTGCGCATGCGGTCGCCGAATTTATCGACGGCCACGATCAAATCTTCGTCGTCGAGCAGAACCGCGATGCGCAGATGCGGACGCTCGTTTCGACCGATCTTGGCGTCGCGACGGACCGCTGGACGCCGATCCTACACTATAACGGAATGCCGACCTCCGCCCGCTACATTCATCGCGAAATCGCCGCGCGCTTGCGGAAGCCAGCCGCGCCGCAACATCTCGAGGCCGCTGAATGACCTACGTCGCCAAACCAAAGTTTCATCATCCCTCGATCCCGGTCAACGCGCTCGGCTTCACCCGCCGCGACTACGAAGGCTCGATGTCGACGCTCTGCGCGGGCTGCGGTCACGACTCGATCACCGCGGCGATCGTGCACGCCTGCTTCGAACTGGCGCTGCCGCCGCATCGCATCGCAAAACTCAGCGGCATCGGCTGCTCGTCCAAGACGCCGACCTACATGCTCGGCCAGAGCCACGGCTTCAACTCGGTGCACGGGCGCATGCCGTCGGTCCTGACCGGCGCCAATCTGGCCAACCGCGACCTCATCTATCTCGGCATATCCGGCGACGGCGACACCGCCTCGATCGGCTTCGGGCAATTCGCGCATGTGATGCGGCGCGGCGTCAACATGACCTATATCGTCGAGAACAACGGCGTGTATGGCCTCACCAAGGGGCAGTTCTCGGCGACCGCCGACCGCGGCTCGAAGAGCAAGAAGGGGGTCGGCGCACGCGACGAGCCGATCGACCTCGTCGCCGTCGCGATCCAGCTCGGCGCCACCTTCGCCGCACGCAGCTTTTCCGGCGACAAGGCGCAGCTCGTGCCGCTCATCAAGGCCGCCTTAGAGCATCGCGGCGCGGCCTTCATCGACGTCATCAGCCCTTGCGTCACCTTCAACAACCACGAAGGCTCGACCAAGAGCTATGACTATGTTCGCGAGCACAACATCGCGATGAACGCGCTCGACTACATCACCGGCAAGGAGCCGATCACCATTGACTACGCCGAAGGCGCGGACCAGGCCGTGACGATGCACGACGGCACCACCATCCATCTGCGCAAGCTCGACGCCAAGCACGACGTCTCAGACCGCGCCGCAGCGCTGACGACGCTTGAGCACGCGCGCGACGCCGGCGAGATCGTCACCGGACTCCTTTATATTGACCGGGAGGCCGAGGAGCTGCACGACGCGCTGAACACCACGACCCGCCCGCTCAACCAGCTGACGGAAGCCAACCTCTGCCCGGGGTCGAAGGCGCTCGAGGCGATAAACGCAGGGTTGAGGTAGGCGAAGGTCGCCAAAAGGCGAAGCTCGCTATGGCGGCCGCAATCTGCTGCATCGCAAAGACGCCTCTTTCCCGTGTTGCGGTAGCGACGACGCCAAACCTCAGGATGGCGGACCAACAGTCCGTACCTCTTCTTGTGCAAGCACAGCGAGATAGAAAAGCGGTTGTTGCAGCTCACTTCGGCCGGAGATCGAGGCCGACGCCTTTGTCGACGAACTGCAGGGTGAAGGCCTTGCGGTAGTCAGTGCTGGCGTCGATGAAGCCCGTCTTCACCATCTTGTCGAAAAAATCCTTCCATTGGGCGTCGGTCATCGCCCCGATCCCAAGTCTCAGCGCGTCCCCTGAGTCGACGACGCCGTAGCGTTTCAATTCGGCGATCGAAAAGGCGATCTGGCCGTCGGTGATGTCCGGATTGTCGGCCTTGATCATCGCGTTGCCCTTGGAACTGTCGCCGTAGAGATAGTGATACCAGCCGATCGCGGAGGCGTCGACGAAGCGCTGCACCAGATCGGGCTTCTTCTCCACGATGTCGGTGCGCGTCACGATCAGCGTCGAATAGGTGGTGTAGCCGTAGTCGGAGAGCAGGAATACGTTGGGCTTGAAATGGCCCTGCTTTTCGATCTCGTAGGGCTCGGCCGTGATGTATCCCTGCTGGATCGCATGCTTGTTGACGATGAACGGGGCCGAATTGAAATTATAGGGCCGGATGTTCTCGTCCTTAAACCCGTAGGCGATCCTGAGCCAGGCGTAGAATGTGTTGATCGCGCCGGCGCCCACGTAGGCGGGCGAGGCCTTCGGCAGATCCTCCCATTTGTCCAGCCCGACGTCGGGATGCGACATGAGGATCTGCGGGCTCTTCTGGAAGTCCGCGGCGACGGCGATCAGCGGCAGCTTGCTCTCAGCCGAGAGAAAATTGCCGATCATGTCGCCGCCCATGAAGAATTCGATCTTGCCGAACAACAGCAGGAGGCCACCGTTCGCCTGGGGGCCGCCCGGCACGATCGTCACGTCGAGCCCGTACTCGGCGTAGGTGCCGTCGGCCGCGGCCTGGTAGAAGCCGCCTGCCGCCGGGTCGGCGAGCCAGTTGGTGCCGAATTTGACCTTTTCGACGGCGTGGGCCGATTGGCTGAAGAGGCCGATGAGGCAAGCCAGCGACGCAATGATGGGAAGGAAATTCGCAAACCGCATCCGACGCCTCCCGGCAAAAAACCTGACCATTTCAATCGACGTCGATGACTGTCACGTGGTCGGGTCGATGTCGATGAGGTTCATGTCCATCAGGCGGCCTTCGTCGTCCGAATTGGAAGGGCGGCCGTTTGCAGCGTCGTGAGATCGAGGCGGCTCGAAGCGCGGTCTATGTCGAAACCGACCACGTCGCCGTCGGCATCGAGATCAACGTTGAGGCCCGGCGCCGCCTCGCGCGTCTCGGCTCGCGGCGCATCCTTCAACTCAATCGTGAGGCTGTCTGTCTCCGGATAGGTGTGCAGCTTCATGGGTCGTTCTCCCGAAATCCCCGGTCAAAGAAAGCGTTTTGGATCGTCTCGCCGTCGTCAAGCGTGACAACCCGCAGACAGCCACCGGAAGGTGGCGCCGATCCTCCGACTTTTGCGCGGGCTTGGAAAGCGGCGTTGTTCCGTGCGAACGAGGGTCGCGGCAGCGCCAACCGGGACAGAAACGATGAAGACGCGAATCGTCGAGGCGGAGGACGCGGACGTTCCGGACATCCTCCGCTTCATCACGGAGCTCGCGAGGTTCGAGAACCTCGCGCACGAGGTCGAGGCCACAGAGTGCGCCTTGCGCGAGTCGCTGTTCGGCGCACGGAAATACGCCGAGGTTGTGTTTGTCGAGGAGGACGGCGAACGGGTCGCGTTTGCGCTGTTCTTTCATAATTATTCGACCTTCCTTGGCAGGCCCGGGCTCTACCTGGAGGATCTCTATGTCTGTCCGGAGAAGCGAGGGAAGGGTTACGGAAAGCTGTTGCTGCGGCATCTGGCGCAGCTTGCGCTCGCGCGCGGCTGCGGACGGCTTGAGTGGTGGGCGCTCGACTGGAACAGGGGCGCAATCGACTTCTATCGTTCGCTTGGCGCGGAGCCGATGTCGGACTGGACCGTCTACAGATTGTCCGGTGAGGCGCTCGAGGCGCTGGGCGCAACGAATGCGGCGGGCCTTGAGTGAAAGCTTTATCCGGTTCATCGTCATAAGGGCAGGCCGCCCGAGCGCTACGGGAGACTTCGCATGTCGGACCTGACGCCGGGCAACCGGCTCGACCGGCCGGTCAACCCCAAGGTCGATCATATTCTCGGGCCCATCGACGCGCCGATCACGCTGGTCGAATACGGCAGCTACGCTTGCCCCTACTGCCGCGCGGCCAACGAGCGGATCAGCAAGGTGCGGGACGAACTCGGCGATCGTCTGCGTTATGTGTTCCGCCACAAGCCGCTCGCCGGCAACCCGCTCGCCCGACCAGCGGCCGAGCTGGTCGAGCGGGCCGACAGTCCGGAGCGGTTCTGGGACGCGCATATCAAGCTGATGACGCGCTCGGAGGTGTTGACCAGGGACGATCTTGTCGCGGTCGCTGCCGACCTCGGCGTGGAAGGCGACACGCCCGACGAGCCGGCGATCGCACGCGCGAGCGCGCGGGTCGACGCCGACGAAGAGAGCGCGCGGGCGAGCGGCGCGTCTATCACGCCGACCTTCTTCATCAACAGCCGCCGCTACGACGGACCTTGGGACGACAGCGCCTTCGGCGACGCGATGATTGGCACGCTCGGCCACCGGTTTCGCGCGGCCGCGCTCGATTTCGTCAGCTGGGGACCGTCGGCCGGCGCTCTGCTTCTCCTGGCGACGATTCTTGCCATAGCCATCGCCAACACGGACGCGGGACCGGCCTTCACGGCGTTCTGGGAACAGCGGTTCGGATTGACGCTCGGCGGCGCCGGCTTCGCAATGTCGTTGCGCGGCTGGATCGACGACGGACTGTTGACCGTGTTCTTTCTCGTCGTCGGACTTGAGATCAAGCGCGAGTTTACGGTCGGACGTCTTTCCGGCTGGCGCTCTGCCGCGCTGCCGGTCGCCGGCTCCCTTGGCGGCATCATAGCGCCAGCTCTTCTCTACCTGACGGTGATCTCGAGCGGCCCCTGGTCGCACGGCTGGGGAGTGGTGATGTCGACCGACACCGCTTTCGCCATCGCGCTGATCGCGATGCTGGGGGCGAGAGTCCCGGTCGAATTGCGCATCTTCCTGACCGCGGCGGCCATCGTCGACGATCTCGTCGCCATTGTTGCGGTGGCGGCTTTCTATTCGGGCGAGCTGCGGTTTGTTTATCTCGCGGCGGCGATCCCGCTGGTCGGCGCGCTCGCCATGCTCAATCGGTCGCACGTCTATATTCTCATGCCCTACGTCGCCGTCGGCGCCGCCTTATGGGCGTGCGTCCTTGCGAGCGGGCTGCATCCAACGCTCGCGGGCGTGATTCTCGCGCTGTTCATCCCGACCCGGCCGCCGGCGAACCTGAAGGCGCTGATGACGCAAGCCAATGTGATCGTCTCCGCCGAGGCGGAGCGCGTCGGCGAAGTGCTGCAGCACGGGCCGTCGCTGCCGTCGCTGCGCGCGCTCGACGCCATCCATGACCGGATCGAATCGCCGGCGGATCGCCTGTTGAGAAACGCGGGTGCGCGATCGAGTTATCTGGTGCTGCCGCTGTTTGCGCTGGCCAACGCCGGCGTCGCGATGACGGGGGGCGTTCTCGCTGGACGGGGGCGCCTGATGGCGGCGATCGTCGTGGGGCTCACGATCGGCAAGCCGCTCGGGATCATTCTCGCCTCCGCGCTCGCGGTCCGCCTCAAAGTCGCGGTCAAGCCGGCGGAATATTCATGGGCGCAGCTCGCGGGCGCGGGCGCGCTGGCCGGGATAGGCTTCACCATGTCGCTCTTCATCGCCGGCCAGGCCTTCGCTGTGGAGGCGGATTTCGAAGCCGCAAAAATCGCGATCTTGGCCGCTTCCGTCCTGTCCGCGGCCATCGGCGTGACGGCGCTGTCGTTCGCGGGGGGAAGGACGACGGAATGAGCGCCGCGAGCGGCGGTCTCGCGGCCTCGATCCGGCAACGCGGCCCTTGGAAGCAGATTGGAGGCTGTCGGCGCCGACAAGTTTTGGCGGCGCAAAAAAGTCGGGCCGGGGCAACTACGCCAGCCTCGGCCCGCACTTTCAGAGAGGCAGATGTACCCGCGTCGGTGACGTCTTTGAGGTCACGCCCCATCCGATG
>Ga0209040_10004518_pt1 | contig 10490 bp, 6 predicted proteins | sample BogFormECP12_OM3_FD_188240 | JGI IMG/M metagenome (GOLD analysis project Ga0209040, IMG submission 188240) | Bog forest soil microbial communities from Calvert Island, British Columbia, Canada - ECP12_OM3 (SPAdes) (version 2) | ecosystem: Environmental > Aquatic > Freshwater > Wetlands > Bog ... | reverse complement strand
ACCCGGCTCGTACCAGGACTTCGACCTGGCCGACGTTTTCTTCGTCATCGGCGCCAATATGGCTGACTGTCACCCGATCCTGTTCCTGCGGATGATGGACCGCGTCAAAGCGGGCGCGAAACTCATCGTCGTGGACCCGCGCCGCACCGCGACCGCGGACAAGGCCGACCTCTTCCTGCAGATCGCCCCCGGCACCGATCTCGCACTACTCAACGGGTTGCTGCACCTGATCGTCGAAAACGGGCACACCGACAGTGAGTTCATCTCCGAATTCACCGAGGGCTGGGAGGTGATGCCGAGTTTTCTGGAGCAATTCACCCCCGACAAGGTCAGCGAGATAACCGGCATCCCCGCCGAAGACATCCGCACGGCGGCGCAGTGGATCGGCGAAGCCCCCAACTGGATGAGCAACTGGACGATGGGGCTCAACCAGAGCACCCACGGCACCTGGAACACCAACGCGATCTGCAACCTGCACCTGGCCACCGGCGCCATCTGCAAACCCGGCAGTGGCCCCTTCTCGCTCACCGGCCAGCCCAACGCGATGGGCGGACGCGAAATGGGTTATATGGGACCGGGTCTGCCGGGTCAGCGGTCCGTAACGTCCTCCGACGACCGCGAATTCGTGGAGGACCAGTGGGGCATTCCCCGCGGTTCGTTGCGCGCGGACGTCAGCGACGGCACGATCGACATGTTCTCCCGCATGGCCGGCGGGCAGATCAAAGCGTGTTGGATCATCTGCACCAATCCCGTTGCCACCATGGCCAATCGGAAGACCGTGCTCGCCGGTCTGGATAAGGCCGAACTGGTGATCACCCAGGATGCGTTCTTCGAAACCGAGACCAACGAATACGCCGACGTGGTGCTGCCGGCCGCCCTCTGGACTGAGTCCGACGGGGTGATGGTCAATTCCGAGCGTAACCTGACCCTGTTTCAGCAAGCCGTCGAGCCGGTGGGGCAAGCGCTGCCGGACTGGCAGATCATCGCCCGAATCGCCTGCGCGATGGGGTATTCGGATTCGTTCAGCTATGCCTGCGCCGAAGACGTGTTCGATGAGATCACGCGGTTCTGGAATCCGAAGACCGGCTACGACCTGCGCGGTGTCAGCTACGACCGGCTGCGGCAGACACCGCTGCAGTGGCCGTGCCCGCCCGGCAGCACTGCAGACCGCAACCCGATCCGCTACCTCAACGACGGAATCAGCCAAACCCAGTTCGTCCGTGCGGACGGCACTGTGCCCCGATTGGTGTTCCCGACCGCGAATGGTCGTGCGGTGTTCTTCGCTCGCCCGCACCTGCTGCCCGAGGAGATGCCCGACGCCGACTACCCGTTCTTGCTCAATACCGGACGCCTGGCGCACCAATGGCACACGATGACCAAAACAGGCAAGGTCGCCCAGCTCAACAAGCTCAATCCCGGGCCGTTCGTCGAGATTCACCCCGACGACGCCGCGCAGCTGCAGATCCGCGACAGCGAGCCGGTGGAGATCGCATCCCGTCGCGGCCGCGCCGTGCTGCCGGCCGTGGTCACCGACCGGGTGCGGCCGGGCGACTGCTTTGCGCCCTTCCACTGGAACGACGTCTTCGGCGAATACCTCTCCATCAATGCCGTCACCAACGACGCCGTCGATCCGATATCGCGACAACCGGAATACAAGGCGTGTGCGATCAGCCTGACCAAGGTCGCGGTCGCCAAACCGGAGTTGTATACCGATCCCCCGGTGGCCGACACCCGGGTCGATGCGCTCGCCCAACTCCTCGGGTTGGCGAACGAACCAACGCCGCAGTTCGGTCCGCTCGGCCGCTCCTACCTCGCGGGTGTGATAGCCGGGCTACGTTCGGAAGCCGGTCGGCGCACGACCGGGGTGCCCACGTTGCCGCTCAGCGCCCCGTTCGACTCCCGTACCCGGCTGTGGGTGGACGGTCTGCTCGCGGGGCTGTTCTCGCGCGCCCCTGTTCCCGAATCAATGCCGATGCCGGCCGTCGGGTCGCCCGATCCCGACCAGGCGGCCCAGCGGGCACCGATCGTGCTGCTGTGGGCCTCGCAGACCGGGAACGCCGAGGAGCTCGCGGCGCAGGTCGCCGCGCAACTTGGCGAGGCGGGGCTGCCGATCGTGTTGCATGCCATGGACGACTTCGCGGTCGCCGACTTGCCGAAAACGCGGGAGCTGCTGCTGATCACCAGCACCACCGGGGACGGCGAGCCGCCCGACAATGGCGCTGCCCTCTGGCGGGCGCTATCCGCCGACAATGCGCCCCGTCTCGCCGACACGCTCTACGCCGTACTTGCGCTGGGCGACTCCAACTACGACGACTTCTGCGGTCACGGGCGCAAACTCGATGAGCGCCTCGCCGAGCTGGGAGCGACCCGCATTGCCGGCCGCGTCGAGTGCGAACCCGATTACGAGGACACCGCATCCGCATGGCTCAGCGATATCATTCGGGCGCTGGGCGCCACCACGGCACCTGAGGCTCCGATCCGGCCTTCGAGCCGGCCGGCGGCACAGACGTACACCAAGAAGCGTCAACTTGTCAGCTGTCTGGTCCGCAACACCACGCTGAGCCAACCGCGGTCGGCAAAAGATGTGCGGCACTTGGTATTTCATTTGCCCGACGCGACCGTCAGCTACGAGGCCGGCGACGCGCTCGGGGTTTGGCCGCGCAATGGCAAACGGCTCGTCGACGAATGGCTGACACTGACCGGTCTGGACGGCGAGACCGCGGTGGAGGTCGCCGACCACGGGTCGATGATATCTATGTCACTGCGTGACGCTCTTATCGACCGATTCGAGATCGCCCACATCAGCCCGAACATGCTTCGATTCGTGCAGCAGCACACCGGCGACGCGGAACTGGCCGAGTTGATGAAGCCGGAAAACAAAGCCGTGCTGGCCGATTGGGCGTGGGGCCGTCAGTCCGTCGACCTGCTGGGTCAATGCAAGGTCACCGCGTCGGTCGACGAGTGGCTGAGTGTGCTCAAACCGCTTCGGCCGCGCCTGTATTCGATCTCGTCCAGCCCGAAGGAGAGCCCGCGGGAAGTCCACCTGACGGTCTCGCCGGTGCGTTACAACTTTCACGGCGTCCCGCGCCGCGGGGTGTGCTCGACATACCTCGCCGACCGCTGCCCCGGCGACGAGGCCGCCGTCTACGTTCGGACCTCCAGCAATTTCCGGCCCCCGAGCGATCCGCACACACCGATGATCATGATCGGGCCGGGCACCGGGATCGCCCCCTTCCGCGGCTTCCTGCAGGAACGACGAGCACTCGGCCACGCCGGACCCAACTGGCTGTTCTTCGGGGAGCAGCACGCCGCGACCGACTATTACTACCGCGACGAGCTCGAGCAGATGCGTGCCGACGGGTTCCTCACGGAACTCGACCTGGCGTTCTCCCGGGACCAGCGCGACAAGGTCTACGTGCAGCACCTGATGCGCAAGCGCGGGGCCCAGCTGTGGCGCTGGTTGCAGGACGGGGCACAGCTGTACGTGTGCGGCAACGCCGACCCGATGGCCAAGGACGTCGATCGCGCGATCTGCGAAATCGCTGCCCAACACGGGAGCCTGGAACCGGATGCGGCGAAGGCCTACGTCCAGTCGTTGAGCGCCGACAAGCGCTACCACCGCGACGTCTACTGAGGCCATCCCGCGGTCTGCGCGGAACCGTAATACGGCGGAAACGTCGGGCGCCCTCCGTTGAAACATCTTCGCCGCACCATTCACCTCAATGGTTTGGTTGCGCGCGAGGGAGGGACGAACGCGTGGCACAGGGGTTTGATCGGCCCGCTAGGGACGACGTGACCGCTGTCTGCCCATTGCGGTGCCGCCTGCGCTACGGCGCCAACCCACCGGGTGACCCGGGGCGGACAGGTGCAGAGGTCGATTGGGCAGGGTTACCCATCGACCTGGACTTGGCGTTCTCCCAGCAGCAGCGCGACAAGGTCTATGCGCAGCACCTGATGCGCAAGCGCGGCGCCCAGCTGTGGCCATCATTGCCGGCCAGCGCACAGCTGTGCGTGTGTGAGACCGCGGCCGACAATGAGCACCTCGATCCGGACGCGGCGCAGGACTACGTCTCGTCGTAAAGCGCTGGCAAGCGGTTACCACCGAGACGTCCACTCACTCAATCTCGACGCAAATCGTCTGGATTGCGTTGCCGCCGTAGCCGAGACGATTCCATTCGGGCTGCTCGGGTTGGGTACGTCCGGCCTGATCGGTCGCCCGTGCTCGCACGGTGCCGGGACCCCGTACGTCGCATTGTGCGAGGAGTTCCCACCACTGCCAGCTGTGTCGGCGGCGTTCGCCGATCAGTCGTGCGGGCTGCCACGGACCCCCGCTGATGGAGATGTCAACCCGTTCGATTGGCGCCGCGCCCGACCAAGCAACGCCGCGCACCACGAATTCATCGCCAGTCACCGACGTGCCGTCTGCAGGCTCAGCGATCAACGCGCGAACGCGCTGCAGCCGAACGGGCTCGCGGACAATCCCGCCATCACGCTCCCAATAGTAGCTATACCGCTTCGTCTGGAAAAAAGCCTCGAACGGTTGGCCGATCACCTCGATCTCCGTCAGCCACTTGACCGACGCCACCGCATACCAGCTTGGAACTATCAGCCGGGCCGGGCGTCCATGTTGCAGCGGCAATGGTTCGCCGTTCATCGCGTATGCGACGAGTGCACCGGAGCCGCGGGCGTCGTCCATCGACAGGGCGCGCTCGAACCGCACAGGCGCGGTTGCGCCGTCGACCAATCCCGCGTCGGCTCCCCGAAACACGACGTCTTGGGCACTGGCCGTCAGGCCCGTCCGGTGGAGGAGCTCCACCAGCGGAACGCCCGTCCATTCCGCAGTGCTCGCCGCCCCGAAATGCCACTGCTCGCCGGGGACCGCCGGGTTGAAATACTTTCGGCCGTTGCCGGCACATTCCAGCGTCACGACCAGCGACTGTGACGGCATGCTGTGCAGATCGCGCAAGCGAAGACGCATTGGCCGCTCAACCATTCCGGCGACCGTCAACTCATAGAGCTCCGGATCCAGTACCGGCGTCGTGAAGTGGTTGCGAATGTAAAAGTGGGCGGAGGGCGTCACGACGCCCCCGGTCAACGCGGCGAGCGACGTCTCACAGTTCAGCGGTTCCTCCCGGACTACCACGAGACCGGGGTCCGCCCCACCGGTAACGACCGGCAGTCCGGCGGCGGCCCACGCGCACATGCCGCCCGCCAGGTTGACAGCGTCGAAGCCCGAGCGACGAAGCGACGCCGTCACCGCCGCCGAGCGCCCACCCGAACCGCACACCACCACGATCCGGCGGTCCCGAGGCAATTCATCTTGTCGAGCACGCACGCGACCGGTCGGCAGCAGCATCGCACCGGGCGCGTGCTCCGTACACCACTCGTCGGGCTCTCGCACGTCAAGCAGTAATGCTCCGCCGTCGACCATCCTTTTGGCGGCTTGGGGGCCGAGCTGCGGTGTGTCGGCGACGATGTCGGCTTCCCCGCCACACGATGAGGGCAGACCGGCGCTCTGCCAGGCACCAAATCCTCCGAGCACATCCGACACGTCGTCAAAGCCCGACGCCCGAAGCGCGCTCGCGGCCACCATGGAACGGTAGCCGCTGGCGCAGTAGACGACCACTGGGGCTGTCTGGTCAAGACTTTCGATCGAATCCGTAAAAGCCGGTAGCGGGATTTCGCGCGCACCCGTGATGGTGCCCGCCGCAGTCTCCTGAGGGTTGCGCACGTCCACGAGCTGCAGACACGGTTCCAAGCCGCGCAATTCGGCGAGCTGCTCGATGGTCAGTCGTGAACTAGTCTCGACGAGATCCGGCCGTTGCGCGAAAACCTCTGCGAGGTCACGCAATTGACCAACGACCCGGTCGAATCCCACGCGGGACAGGCGGATTTTGGATTCACACGCACGCGCAGCATCGCCGACCAGCACGATGTCGCGGTCCGGCGACAAGACATTGCCGGCCCATTCGGCGAAGCGTCCCTGCAGGCCAACGTTGACCGCACCGCGCAGATGCCGGCACGCATAGTCGCCCGGCTCGCGGCTGTCCAGCAGCGTGGCCCCTGCCTGGACGTGTCTGCACACGTCGTCGATATCCAGCAAGGGCAGTGGGTTTTCGTCGAGCAGCGGGCGCAGCAAGCGATTCCGGTGCGCGGCGAACGCGAAGTAACGCGGCCGGACCGGCTGTCCCTCGGTAACCGTGGCAACAAACCGATCCACATCGATCGCCCGTAGCGCATAGTTGGTCTGCCGCTGCTCGCCGATCGTCGAACTGGTCTCACTCGACAGCTGCCTGCCGCAGGTCGATCCGGCGCCATGCGCGGGAAACACACGTGTGGTATCCGGCAGCTTCAAGAGCTTGCCGTGCAGCGACCCGTAGAGCGTCGCAGCGAGCGTGTCCGCCGACAAGCCGGAGGCAACGAAAAGATCCGGGCGCCCTACGTCACCGACGAATAGTGTGTCACCGGTGAGCACACCGTAAGGAAGTTCATCGTCGGCGTGCTCGTAAACCACGATGCAGATCGACTCGGGAGTGTGACCAGGTGTCGCCAGAATCTCGAGAGTCACGTCTCCGAGCGAGATCCGCTGGCCGTCCCGCAACACCTCGATCGGGAACTCGACATCGGCGCCCTGGCCGAAGGAGATCAGCGCCCCGGTGGCCGCAGCCAGCTCCAGGTGACCGCTCAAGAAGTCGGCGTGGATGTGTGTCTCGATGACGCGTTCGATAAAGAGCCCGTGCTCGGCCGCTTGGCCCAGGTAGTCGCCGATATCGCGGCGTGGGTCGACCACGACGGCGCGGCCGCTGGTCTCATCCCCGATCAGATAGGAAGCGTGCGACAGACAGTCCAGGTAATGCTGTGTGAAGATCATCGGGTCTTCCCTTCGGTGTCATCGGTTACGCGGGGCCGGCTGCCCGTACATCGCCACCACGACGGTGCGGTCCAGGCTGTTTTCCGACCACACCCCCATCGCGGTATTGGCGCAGTCGCGCATGATCGCCATATCGTCGGGGTTGTGGTACCACTGCTTGATCAGTTCGAGGTTGCTGACGGACAAGGCCGGGTTAGTCGCCACCGTCTCGGCAACCTTCCCGCGAAAACCCGCGGCGTTAGCGCGGTCCTGCGGGGTCGATCCGTCGGATCCCATGTCGTCGTTGATGTTTCGGTTGTTCAGCATGTCATCCGCGTGCCATTCGGCGGCCAACGTCAGCGCGTTGTTGCTGTTGACGTCATTCGTACAACCCGCCTGGTGCTGGATCGTGTAAACGTCGGAGATGACGGCCCTGTTCAGGCTAGAGTTATCGGCATGCGCGGTCGGGGCGGCCAATGCTGAGGAGAGAATGACGGCAACCGGCAGCAGTCGGCCGCAAAGTTGTATCCGCTGGACCATACGGCCTCCTCTGATCACACGGGGTCGAAATGTGAAACCAGCCATTGGCCATTGACCTTGTCGAGTACTACCCGCACCACGGGCGCGGTATCGGTGGGCACACCCTCGCCGATTGTCACGGTTTGGTTGACGAACACCAGAACCACGGCGTGGCTCTCAGTTGCCGAAACCGAAGCCGCCGCGGCGACTTTGGCGACCGCTGAGATGTGCTTTTCTTTTGCGCCCGGAATGACGACCTGGCGGGTCAGCGAGGTGTAAGCATCCTTGAAATCGCCGGTCAGCCGTTCACGCGCCGCGCCAAGATCCTTGTCCACCGACGCCGCGTGATACGTCAACAAGGCAACGGCGTCTTCGCTACCGAGCCGGACCGTTTCATCGCGCAGCGCTGCGGAATCCGGAGCCGAGGCACCCGACCAGTTGAGATATCCCGCCGCCAGCGCGAAAAGCAGCGCTAGTGCGGGCAATACACGGTAAGCGAACACACGCGACCATGCGATCCGGCGTTTTTCCCGCTTGTCGGACGCATCGTCGGGCGCGGTGTCGGCCTCGGCAACTTCCGATTCTTGTTGCGCAGTCTCGACTTCGGTCGTCGACTCTGCGCCTGCGGACTTGTCCCCCGCCGAAGCTTCCGAGTCAGCCTCGATGACCTCGTCGTCGGGTGTGGTGGTGGCGTCTTTGAGAGTCGTCATGGCACGAATACCACGTTGGACACCTTGGCGCCGTCTCCGACCGCCTGAACGTCGATTCGCATTCGCCATTCGCGCGGCGACTGTTCGCCTGCAGCGGTCCGCGACTTCACCGAGACTGCCACCAGCACCCGAGCCCAGTCGCGCCGTACGGATTCCAGTCCGGCTTCGGTGACGGTGCCTTCCGATTGTGACTGCGCGGCTTTGACGACCTCGATGAACGGCTGCGAGCGCTGCTGAAAGTCGCCGCGGAATGCCCCGGTAGCCGAGTCAAGTATCCGCTGCACGTCGGCGTCGATTCGGGTGTAGCTGAGCGTCGTGAGGTTCACCGCGCCCTGTCGGGCCGTCTGAACGAATAGGTTGCGTTGGGCTTCGGCCCGGTGCTTGTCGTATTCCTGGTAGCCAAGCCAGCCAGTCAATCCGGCCAGTGTCGCCACGGCGACAGAGCTGGCCACCAACGCCCACCCAACGCGCGAAAGCCGCCGGCGGGCGGGCCAATGAGGCCGGCGGGCAGGCCAATTCGGCCGGCGGGCGAGCCAACGCCGGCGGCGCGCCGGCCGATCGGTGGATTTGCCCTCCTCCTCGTCGGCCTGGTCGACATCGACTTCCGTGACATCCGTTGAGTCGCTGACTTGTTCTGAGATACCGGCGTCATCAGGTTTGACAGCCATGTTGCTCCTTCACATTTCGGAGGACGGTAGGTCCCCGACGAATCGGCATTAAGCCAAAGGCTTTTCGCATGAGCTCCCTATCTCGCGAGATTCACTGTGACGGTACAAGAAGTTGCTGCCAACTCTTGGCACCCGGATGCGCTAAGTCGGACTGGGTGTAGCGGCGCCCGTCCGGCCCTATGTAATCGCCGGTGGCCGGATCGTAAGTGGCAACCGCGACCGGCGGGGGTGCCGGCGCGGTGCGCGCTGTGCCCAGGGGCGGCGGAAGTCGCGGATCTTGTCCCGGCGGGTACTGCGGTACGCCTTGGCCAGTATTGGTGGCGTTCGGGTCGCCCTTCCAGTTGTAGCCTTCGTTGAGCGGCACGTATTGCTCGTCGCTTTCGCACAGCTCGACGGTGGGGGCACGCTTCCACGGCTTGGTCTCGCACGGGATGTTGCGTGCTCCACGAACATTCAGTTCCGAGTCTTGCGGCAATCGGCAATACAAATCTGCCGCCGGGCGGTCCGGCGCGTCCACGCTGGCCGGTGAGCGGCGCTGAGTCGGCGGCAGATACCCGGTGGTGCACGGCGGCGGCAAATTGATGTTGAGGTTGAAATCCAACTGGGCGCCGCGCAATTCCTGCTTGGTGTTAGAGCTCGGCACGACGATCGCGGCCATTCCCGCGATGCCTTGTGGGAACAGCACCAGGAGTTGTTCGATGTCGTGGCGGTAGACGACGGCGATGTCACCCAGGCTGACTAGGTTGGCGAACAGCAGCGGAACCGCGGGCGCCACCCGATCGAGCAGAGCGCGACTTTCCTCCAGCCCGGAAGTGCCCTGCGTCAGCAGGTCTCGCACCGCAGCATTCTGCGCCTTGAACTGCGCCATGATGGCTGCGGTGCGGTTAGCCCATGTGGCGATCGCATCCGATGTCTGTACCTGGGAGTTCAGCACCGGAGGGGACTGGTCGATGAGGGTGGCAAGCGGGTCGACGGTTTGGCCACCCGCGATCGCCAGCGCGGTTGACCCGTCGACGATCCGGGAGAGCTCGGGCCCAAGGCCACCGACCGCCCTGTTGGTCTCGTCGATCACGGTGCGCAAGTTGTCACGCGGAATCGCCTGCAGCGCACGGTTCGTGATGTCGAGCAGGTGTCCGATGTCGACGGGCACATCGACATGGCCGGCGGGAATGACGTCGCCGGTTCGCAGCGGCCGGGAATGTTCCCCGTTCTTGCCAGGAAGCGGGGTCAGTTCGATGTATTGCTCACCGATCGCCGAGCGGCTGTGCACCGACGCCTGGACGTCGGAGGGCACCTTGACCCCGGATCTCATGGCGAGCACAGCACGCACCCCGGTGGCGGTGACCTCCACCGACTTGACCTGACCCACGTCGGTGCCGCGGTAGGTCACGACCGAGGTCTGGTAGAGTCCGCCCGACTGCGGCAGGTCGACCGCCACGTTGTACTCCCCGACGCCGAACAGCGTCGAGGGCAACTTCATGAAGTTGAAAGCCATTGCGCCACAGGAAACGACCGTCACCAGAGTCAATATCGACAATTGGATCCACGTCCGGCGGTTTAGGCGCAGCATTCAGTATCCCCCGAAGTGGTACGGAAGGGTAATTGGGTTCCCCGCGGTGGCCGGGCTGGGCTGCATGCCGATTGTGCGTCCCCACAGCAGCTCGAGTTGGGTGAGGTTACCTTCCCACCGTGAGCCGGTGAAGATCCCTTGGTCGATGCGGCTCAGCGTCAAATCGACGACCA
>Ga0209040_10004516_pt1 | contig 10495 bp, 9 predicted proteins | sample BogFormECP12_OM3_FD_188240 | JGI IMG/M metagenome (GOLD analysis project Ga0209040, IMG submission 188240) | Bog forest soil microbial communities from Calvert Island, British Columbia, Canada - ECP12_OM3 (SPAdes) (version 2) | ecosystem: Environmental > Aquatic > Freshwater > Wetlands > Bog ... | reverse complement strand
GCACCTCGGGCGACCAGTCTCCATTGGGGTATGCGAACAGATCGCACTCGCAACCCAGCATCGTCTCTAACTTGTGCTTTGACTCCCTGATCTCCTGGGCCGCCTCATCCAGCGGCACCGCGCTCAATATCGGATGGCAGTGGCTATGTGAACCGAAACGAATGCCATTGCGATGCATCTCGCGCACCTGCCCCCAATCGAGCGTCGCGTCCACCAGGTGAGTTTCGGCTGCATCGTCATTGGGCGATTGACTGAGCAACATGCTTACGTGCCGTTCCCTCGCATCCGGGGAGCAGTACTTCAAGCTCTCGACCAGTGCCTCAATCAAATTCTCTGCCCGTTTTCCACACCTGCGGCGCATCGAGGGCCGTAACGCCCGGCGCACTTGTTCGGGCCAAAATGGCGAACTTTGGCCCGCCAGGCCGGTACAGAGAAACACCGTGGCCGGGATTCCGCTCGCGCGCAGGATGGGCAGCGCGTGAATGTAGTTGTCCTGCCACCCGTCGTCGATGGTGAAGGCCATTCGCGGGCGCTTCGTCACCGTGCCGGGCACGGCGTCGTAAACGTCCACCGATTCGTAGTGGTCCGAAATGTAGCGAACCAGCTTCGAAAAGGTGCGCTGCCGGACCACAATAAACGGCAAACTGTCGGTCTTTTCAAAAGCGTCGTCCCCCAGGATGCGGTGAAAGGTCACTACCACGATGGCCCCGCTGCGCCGCAGTTCCCGTTTCGCCCACCAGATCGCTCCGGTCAGGTACAAGGTGCGAACCCACATCGCTTGCGCCAAATTGTGAACCGCGTCCAAGAGGCGGCCGATGTAATACAACCAATCGGATGATGCCGGTCTCACGATGCCATCCTGTGCTTGAGTGAGCGCAGCCGGTCGTACATCCAGACCCGCGGCCCGCGGCGGCGGATGCGGGTCCAAACCAACTGGCGCCGGCCGGTGGACATCCACTCTTTATAAGCGGAATCACCCGCGAGAAAATCGAATTCGTCGAGGCCGGCTGCGCGGTTGTATTCAATGGCCAGAGCCAGAGTGACCACGCCCGGGCTCAAGCGCTTGTCATCGGTGTAATTGTATCCGCATTGATAGAAATAGGCTTTGTTCTGATGTACCAGGTTATAGAGCACTCCAACAGTCTGGCCGCCCGCCGTGACGCGGAGCATCTGAATTTTGCCGCCCGCAAAGCTTTTTTGGACAAAGCTCCTATGAAAGGCCGAAAAGCGGCTGGATTTCCACACTCCGCGGCGCCCCAGCGCATCGAATCGCCGGCTGTTGAGAATGGCCAGTTCATCCAGCATCGCCAGCGCTTCCTCCGCGTCAGCCGCCGCCTGTATCCGCAACTCCCCAAGCCGCGCGTGATAGCTGATCTTCCGCTGCACATATTTGCCGCGGCCGGCTCCCAACGCTTTGCTATAGGCAACGCCGGAAGTTCGCAGGGCGGCCAAATCCACGTGATAGCTGGCTTGCCATTCTTCTTCGATGTCAAACCCGGCGAACTGCATTTTCAAAACATCGTAAGCAGTCCCGGAACAGAAGCCATCCAGCCTGCACTCGTCCCAGGACTCGCCGATCAGATAATCAGCCAAAGCGCCGGCGGTTTCGCTCTGCCAGCCGGGACGGCACAAGATGTCGTTCAGCTCCACGTAGAGCGTGTCCGCGGCCGGCTCGCCGGAAGCATTCAGAGAGACTTTCCGCAAAGGTTGGGCCAGCGATGGTGCGGTGTGAACCACCAGGCAGGCGCCGATGTCGTGGCCGGCGGAGCGGAACGACACCAGAGACGCGTTCACCAAGTCGCCAAATATCTCGATCCACGTTTCAATCCAAAGCGGCGAGAGAAAAATCGAATACTCGGCCCCCTCGGCAAGCTTTTCCCAGTGCGCGGCAAACCTCGGCCAGTTCGAGGTTGGCTCGACGATTCGCTCCAGCGGACCCAACGCACGCGGTATGGACAAGCGCGACAAACTCCCGCTACTGAGAGGCACACTCATGTTCAACGAACTAGCAATTCTTGCCTTCGGCGGCGGCCTTCAGGGGCAGACCGCCGTTGGCGTTCTCTTGCCGTTCAAACAACCACTCGACGTCGCTCTCGAGCGCCGTGGCGATTCTAAGGCGCAGGTCGGCGCTCGGTTCGCGAAAGCCATTCACCACTTTGCTCAGAACCGTTTCGTCGATCTCCAGCATCTTGGCCAGCCGGTTCTGACGGATACCGGACCTCCACAATTGCAATTTGAGGTTTGGATACATCGTGAAACCCAATTCGGTTACAGCTCCGGATCTTTCTGCGTGTAGTAATAATCGTTGTCCCGGTTGCCCCAAAGAAACCAATCCGGGACCGCGTTCAACAGCGTCCCCAGCAGCTTTTCCTTGGGCACGGTTTCTAATGCCTTGTGAAACAAAGATCGCTTGGTATGATCTGGCCGCAAAACCAGCAGCACGGAGTCGCTCACTTGTTGTACGAGCTGAAAATCCGCAACCGCCGCAACCGGCGTGGTGTCGATAATGACGTATGAAAAACTCGCGCGCAGCCGGTCGCTAATCCGTTTCCATTGCATCGAATCCAGCAGCTCGGCCGGATTGCCGCCGGTTTCCCCGCAGGGCAGCACGTGCAGATTCGGAATCTCTTCCACCCGTACGATTGCCTCTTCTAAAGAGCACTTTCCGCGCAGCGCTTCGGTCAGACCGGGGGAAACTGGAATACCCAGCGAAGCGGCAATTTTACACTGCCGCAGATCTCCGTCCACCAATAGCACGCTGGCCCCGGTCTTCAATGACAAGGTGCCCGCCAGGTTTATGGAGGTCACGGTCTTTCCGTCGCCCGGGCTGGCGCTCGAGATGGCGATTATCTTGGGACGAGCCGGATGCAAAAGAATGTTGGTGCGGAGCATCCGGTACTGCTCAGCGGTCCGGCTGTCTGATCCGTCGAAGGGACACAGCGGTCCGGTTGCCAGGTTTAGCGTGACGGTCCGATAGTTCACTGGCTTAGGATCGGATACCGCCGGGTCGGACAGGAAACCGCCATCCGTGAGCGCGCTGCTCGAATTCTCGATGGAATCCAGCAGCGCCGTCGTCGCGGAATCATCGCGCTGCTTTAGCGCTGAAAAGAATCGACTCACTTCTTCCTCCATTTGGCGAAAAGCCGATTGGCAAAAAGACGATTGGTGAAAACTTGGCCAACGCGCGGGGAAATTCCGTTCGCATGTATGGTCACCAGATTGAAGTGCGCCAGCCAGCTCATGACCGGCGACGCTTTCTGCGGTTCAGGACCGTGACGGTCGAGTTTTCGCACGCGCACCGGCTCCTGAAGGACATTGGCCGGCAGCGCCGGCGCAGCAGTGCGAGGCGTTGGCGCGGAAAGTGGCGGCGGCATTGGCGGCACTAGGGGCGGCGGAGTGATTGGCGCCTTCACCGCCGTTCGTTCCGATCGTTGAAACACAGATGGCCGCGGGCGCGTGGCTGCCTGGGCCCGAACTCTTTCGCTGTCGACCAGCATGTCTGGTTTTGCTGGCGTTTCGGCGGTTGACTGCACAGGTTCGGCAGCCGGCACGGCGTGATCGAGGTGACGCGCGGAAACCGCTGCGGAAGGGGCTCCGCTCGGCGGGTATGTGGCTTTGTGGCCATTGCCGTTGCCGTGCCCATTGCCGTGGCCATTAGTTTCAGGCAGGACCACCTTGATCTCATGGACCGGAACCGTGGCCGTCGCTGGCTCAGGTTCTACTTCCTCCGGATGAAACTCTTCCAGCGGAACCGGCAGATCCAGATCCCGCGTCACTTCAAGAATCTCCTCGGCTCCGACCTTGCGGACTTGTTGGCTGAAAGCGAGTAGCAGGGCGTTATCGCAGATGGAATTCACCAGCCGGGGAATACCGCGCGACCACTGGGCAACCAGCGCGACCGCTTCCTTGGTGAACGGATGCGGGTCCGCGCCGCCAAAACGATTCCAACGATACGCGATAAAAGCGCCGACTTGCCGCGTGGCCAGGGGGTCGATCTGTAACCGTACGGCAATGCGCTGCTTCAGTTGCCACAGGTCCGGATGACTGAGAACGCTCTTCAGCTCCGGCTGGCCGGCCAGCACAATCTGCAGGAGCTTGTCTTCGGCGGTCTCGAAGTTGGTCAGCAGCCGGATCTCCTCGAACACGTCGTGGCTCAATTTGTGGGCTTCGTCCACGATCAACACCGCCGTCTTTCGGGCCCGATGCGTTTCGAGCAGCAGTTCTTCCAGCTTGAGAAGACGCAGCGTTTTGCTGGCCGGCATGTCGCGCAAACCAAAGTTGAATAGCAACAATTCCAGGAACTCCGCCGGCGAAAGCAGCGGATTGAACACCACGCTGCAGCGGGCGCTGGATTCCTTCGAAAGCTCCACTAGCCGCCGCAAGAGCGTGGTTTTGCCGGTCCCGGCTTCCCCCGTCAGAACCACAAACCCTTTGCGGCTGAATGCTCCGTAGGTCAACCCCGCAATGGCCTCCCGATGCGCCGCCGTCAGATACAACGAACTCGGATCGGGCGTCATCGAGAACGGGTTTTTTTGTAGTCCGAAGAATTGGTAATACATGGCGCTTAGTCTCGTCTTCCCAAACTGAATGCGGGCGGCTGAATACAGGTCGAGACCCGGCCCAGCACCAAAATCTTCGAGGGAAGTTCCCACTCGCCCAGAAACACATCCTTCTTTAGTTCTCTGGCCAGGCTCAGCGCCAGCCCCAGCGCGAGGCCAGCCAGCGCGCCGAATATATACATCACGCGGCGCCGCGGTTTGATGGGCAGCTCCGGCGGGCGGGCCGGTTCGAGCACCGTGAAGCGCTCAGACTGCTGGCTCTTCTCCATCTCGGTGGCCATTTCGGCCGAGATTCTCTTGTCGAGCAGCGACCGGTAGTTCGCTTTGGATGTCTCGTAGTCGCGCGTGAGCGCCGCCATTTGCTGCTCGCGTATGGGTAGTTTCTCGACCCGAGCCTGATAGTCGGCCATGTCTCTCAGGATTCGCTGTCGCTCCACCGCCCGCCCGCTGATTTCCTGGTCGAGAACTTGCAGTTGGGTTCGCGTGGCGGAGGCGCGTTCCTTCTGCTTGTCCAACTCGGCCTGAAAGGGAGCAGCTTCGGCGCCGCTCGCCACGGCCGCGGGCGTCTCGGCAGTGGCCGCAGGCGGGTTCTTCGCTTCGTCCGCCAGTGCTTGTTCCAACTCGCGCTTCACTCGCCGCACTTCCGGATGGTCGTCATAGTATCGCTGGCTCAAATCGTTCAGTTGCGCCCGGAGCCGCACGGAGGGGAGCACAGGGGCGGCCGGCGCCGGACCCGCCGGTGGATTCGCTGCCGCCGCCGTGGCTGCGCGCGTCAACGTAGATACTGAACTCTCGGCGAAACGGAGACTGTTCTCGAGCACCAGCTTGTTTTGCTCGGCGCGCGCGGTTGCCTCTTGATTGCCTTGCAATTCCTGCTGCAACCGTGACAGCGCACCCATCAGAGCCGTTTCCTGCTGCGGCAGCTCTCCCGCCCATTTCAGCTTGTAAGTGCTTAGTTGCGCTTCCTGCAGATCCAAACTCTTCTTAGCTTGCTTCAATTGGTTTTCAATAAACTCCGACGTTCCCTCCGCCCGTTGCTCGCGAGTCTTCACGTTCTGCGTGACAAACAGGTCGGCCACTTCATTCACTACGCCCGCTGCGACAGAGGGACTGGGCGCTTCATAAGCCACCCGGAACGCCCCCGGCCGGCCCAGACTGAAACCCCGCTCCAGAGTAATATCCAGATCGTGGCGCAGCTTGTCGACCAGCTCTTCTTTAGGTTTGACCTTACGCATGCCCGGATATAAGTTGTACTTATCGAGAATTTGCTCCAGACGGGCTACGGTTAGAACTTGCTGACTAATAGAGTTCAAACTGTCTTGGACCGAGACCTGCACAGTGGAGGCGACGAACTTCTCCGGAATCTTCTGCGAATCCACCAGGATCACTGCTTCGGCCTCAAACACATCGGGCAAGTTACGAATGACCACGTAGGCCAGCACGCTGATTACTGCCCACACACACAAGGCGAGCCAACGCTGCTTCCAGAACATCCGGACGATGGACCGTGGCAGAAAACGCGGCTGCGGCGCGAACGAATTACCGGCTTGCGGCATCGGGATCACACCCGCCTTTCTCACTTGTCAACATCTTGTTGTGGCCGTGACCACTAAGCATTTCAAAGTCCAATCGGAAGCGCTCCTTGGTTCCTCGGTGCTAACGTTTTCTTCAGTTGCTGGCGAAAGCCCCGCGATTCGCGTCTACGGCGTAGTCTTGACGGCTCCGCCCAGAGGCCCTGCGTTTCCGGGTATCTCTGTCGGAACCGGAATCCACGTAAATGTGAGCCGCAGAACCTGAGCGCTCAAGTTGTTGTATACCGTCACCGGCGCCAGGCTGCTGCTCAGATAGCCGTAGCTCAGGCTTAAGGCCATTTTCCTCGTCAGCGCCCGGGTCAGGCTGGCGCTCGCCTGCCAGTTGTCGCCGTCCCCAACTGGCCCACCGGTCAGCCGTTGATAGAAGATCGCGAGATCGGCTGACCAGTTGCGGCCTGGTTGGCGCCAGCTAAGTATGCTCCGGACGCCTTGGCTCGAGGAAGATGCGAGCCCATAGAGATCGCCCGCCATCTTCTGATACGACACAATGAACGACGTTTCGCGGCCGTGGTAGCCCAGGCCCAGGCTGGTAGTGAACTGTGAACCGGAAATTGGGATTCGCGGCAGTCCGGCGGGAGTACTGACGGGGATGTAAGTCGCCACTCCCGCGTCGGCGTATGCCGACCACCGGCGTGACAACTTCCTCGAAAAAGTTCCGCCGCCTGAGGTGGCGCGATAGTCTCCGAATACGGTGTGATATTGCAAGACCGACGCCTGGCCCCCAACCTCCGTTCGAGGCGTCAGCGAGTAAGCGGCGATTACATCTACGTTTTCAAACTGTGCCCTCGGTATGACATAGCCGGCTGTGTTAGCCGTCCCGGAAGACCCGCTACGCGTTTGTGATTGGAAGAAACCGCCCTCCAGGGAGATGCGGAAACGAGTGGTGGGCCGATAAGTTACACCGGTATGGCCGCCGGCGGAAAAAACCCGCCCGCCATATAGCAATGTCGGTCCCGGAGAGACCGTGGACATGGTGGTACCGACAAACGAGCCGAGATCCTGGCCGCCGGCCAGCGTGTTAATGCCAGGCTGCAGAGCAAACGCTACTACGCTGCTGTCGTCCGCGGTCGCCACCAACGAGAACTTCCACTTGGGTGCAAACCGCGATTCGAAAACCAACTGCAGATTCTCATTGAAGCCTTGCGCCCCGGTTAGTCCGTAGTAGTTCGAATAGGACGGAGTATAAACTGCATCGAAGCGGTTAATGGGTCCGGTGTGCGTGTAACCGGTTGTGGTCGATGCCACGCCGTAGCAATCGCACCCTAATTGGCGAAAATCCGATCCGCTGCCCAGCAGCGAAGATAGGGTGGAATAACCAACCGAGCCGCTGACTTGATAGACGTGAAATCCGTTCTTGTTCACAGCGGCGGGAACGCCGTCTGCGACTGCCGGATCCGGGACTAAGTTCTGCTGCGCTGGGTTTTGCTCTTGTTGCTCTTGCGCGCGAATCGGAGCGGCAGTGAACAGCGCCGCGATGACGGCCAAGCTCGCAAACTTCAAGCGCCAATCTTTTTGGACAACATCCCACACTTTCTCCCACGCTCCCCCCGTCGTCGCGGAACTCCTCATTAGCATTCACTCCTCATTGCGGGCTCACTCCTTATTGCGGCACCACCACTGTGTCTCCAGGGCGCAGGATAATGTTCTCCTCGCTCCGTTTGCCTTGAATCACCGCCGAATAGTCGAATGGCAAGCGCACCTCCTTGCCGTTTTCGCGGCGCAGAATATAAATCTTGCTGCGCTTCGCGTAGTCCGTCAGACCGCCCGCTTCCGCTACCGCCTGTAATACCGTAAGCGGCGCCTTCACCGTAATCGGGCCTTCTTTCTTCACCGCCCCAATCAGATAAACCTTTTCGCTGTGCACTTCCTTGACGATCACGGAAATGTCCGCCTCCCGGAAGAAGTGCGCAAATTTTGAGGAAAGCTCCTTTTCCAGCTCGATCGGAGTTAGACCGGCAGCCTCAACTTCCTTGACCATCGGCATCGAAATGAACCCATCCGGGCGCACCACCACAGACTGCAAAGACGCCTCCGGCTCCTTCCAAACGTTGATGGCCAACACGTCACCCGGCCCAATCACGTAGTGGGAGCTAGCAGGAGCGGCCGAAGGACCGCTTGCGGTGCTCGATTGCGGACTCGCGAGTGCGCACACCGAAAAGCAAATCAGAGCGCGAATAAAACGGTAGCCTCGATTTCGTGGGCGCATGAGCGTGCTCGAAGTCTCAGCAAGACGGTTGCCAACAAATTGCTGCCAATCTCGTCCGTCAGTACTCGCCGCCCGCCGCCGAGGTTGCAACCCGATAACTCTCGATGCGGAATGCGACGCCGAATCGCTTTGGGTTGCCATCGGCGAACTCACCGTCTGCTTCCACGCGAACTACGCGCACCGTGCATTCGAGATGCGCCCCGATTTGCGCCGGCCGCTCCAGTCCGGCAATCTCGAGCATGGATTCCAACTGCTCGCCGCACACAAATCGTTCCTCGCACACGCTGTAGAACCCGCCGATGCTGATGTTCCGCGTCGTGATCTTGATTACATCCGGCCCTCGAAAGATGTGTGCCGGAACTTGCAATTCCTTGCGCGCGTGTTTTCTCCGCTCCGCAAGGTTCAGATGAGTTGTCGGATCCATGCGTAGCGTGATCGTAGTCGTAGCGAAGCGCGGAGCAATTTGCGACCCATAACCGACTCATGGCTCAAGGATGGTAGCAGGAAAGTTCACAACGGTTCAATACATCGCTCAGGCAGGACTCACAGTACGTATACCGATCTCATTGATCCGCAAGGTAACTCCAACAGGTTACAGAACCGATGGTTATTTGCCAGCTAGTACTTACTGGCTCCAAATACCCGGAAAGTGCATTGACAGCAAGCCAGTTCGGCTCGTATCCTCAAGCTTCCCGGTAGATTCCCAGAATTTGGTACTATGCGCTGCGGAACGATCATATTTGAAATCTTTTGGGCCGTCACGTGATACCCATGGCAGCCACCAAGCTTACTGTCATCTCGGAGGACGCCGGCCTGATCGCGATGTGCCGCGAAGCGCTTCGCGATCTGGCCCCGGCCGGCGCTTGGGAACTCCTAACGGCAACTGAGAACTTGGCTTCGAGCACCGGCGTTTGCCTTTGGGATTACGCTCCGGGCCATACGTTCGTTTCCAATCCGGCTACGCTAGGGCTAATGCACCTGTTCCTGGTCAATCCCAAAGACTTGGATGAATTCCGCCGGGCTATACCGCTGGCTGACGGTAGCATTCTTCTTAAGCCAGTTACTCGCGCCGTTCTTCAGGCCTTTCTCGGTTCCCTTGTTTCTTCTCCATCTCATAACTCGCTCCGAGCGCAACGCGACGAGTTACTCGGTTGCCTGCTGGAAGCTAATCTGAAGTTACAGGAATACGATCGTCGCAGGACTAACTTTCTGGCCCGAGCCGTCCACGAGTTTCGGGTTCCGCTCACTGCTCTTACTGGCTTCTGCGGCTTGCTGTCGGCCGGAGAACTGGGCGATCTTAATCCCAATCAACTGGATGCCCTGCACCGCATGCAGCATAGCCTTTCCCGCATGACGCGTATGACCACGGCCATGTTTGAACTCAGTATCGCGGGTCAGGGCGGCGGGCAAGATCAACCACGCCCGCACTCGGAGGAAGGGAACCTGGCGGAATGCCTCGATCAAGCCATCAAGTTGATGCGTCCGCTGACTGAGGAGAAAAGCCTCCATATCATATCCGCCAACCTGCTGCCGGCGGACCTGCCGCTGTTCTTTGAGAACGAGCAGATTGAGCAGGTTCTCGTCAACTTACTGGATAACGCCTGCAAGGCTTCGCCTCGGCACGGCTCGATAGAAATCCGCGGCTATCCTTATTTTTGGGAACGGCGCTTCCTGGCTGGGGATCGCAATCCCCTGGCTGGGGACCGCAATACTAATGACCGTCGCCGCCTCCAAATACCGGCGCCGAACTCTTATCGAATTGACATACGCGATCAAGGTCCGGGCGTTCATCCCGAGCATATTGAAAGCATTTTTGAAGAGTACACATCCTACTTCGGCCCCAATGACCGCTCCGGCGGAGGATTGGGATTGGCCATCTGCCGCCTGATCGTGGAGCGTCACAACGGCCGGATCTGGGCCGCTTCCGAGCCCACCGGCGCAGTGTTCTCATTCGTACTTCCCTACGCCACCGCCAAAAAAGCGCAGAAAGCGTCCGTGCCGGGGCAAAGATCTCAAACCGCGTGACGGAGATGAACCATGCTTAACTCAGACACATCACGGGAGACCATTCTTATCGGCGAGGACGAGAGCGAAGTGCGCGGATTTCTCGAGATGACCCTGCGCTGTCAGGGCTATCA
>Ga0209040_10004515_pt1 | contig 10495 bp, 8 predicted proteins | sample BogFormECP12_OM3_FD_188240 | JGI IMG/M metagenome (GOLD analysis project Ga0209040, IMG submission 188240) | Bog forest soil microbial communities from Calvert Island, British Columbia, Canada - ECP12_OM3 (SPAdes) (version 2) | ecosystem: Environmental > Aquatic > Freshwater > Wetlands > Bog ... | reverse complement strand
GACGACCTGGAGCGGCGCGATGGGTGGTGCGGGCCGCCGATTGGGACCCGCGGGTCTACGCCGCCGTGTCAGAATAGTGACCTGAAGCACATATCCATGCAGGCTCCTCGCACGGGAAGAGGAGACGAACCCCATGCGCAATGACCCCGATCCGGTGGAGACCAGCGAGTGGCGGGAAGCGTTCGACTCGGTCATCGAGTTTGACGGGGCGGACCGGGCGGCGTTCCTGCTGGAGGAGCTGGTCGGCGAGGCCCGGCGCAACGGGGTGCCGGTGCCGTACTCGGCGAACACCCCGTATCTGAACACGATCCCGCCGCACGCACAGCCGCCGCATCCGGGTGACGGGGCGATCGAGCACCGGATCCGGTCGCTGACACGGTGGAACGCGGTGGCGACCGTGTTGCGCGCCAACAAGGAATCCTCCGAGCTGGGCGGGCACATCGCCAGCTTCCAGTCCGCGGCGACGCTGTATGACACCGGGTTCAACCACTTCTGGCACGCCCCGTCCGAGGATCACGGCGGCGACCTGGTGTTCGTGCAGGGCCATTGCTCGCCCGGTATCTACGCGCGTTCGTTCGTGGAGGGGCGGCTGACCGAGGAGCAGCTGCTCGGGTTCCGGCAGGAGGTCGGCGGCGGCGGCCTGTCGTCCTATCCGCACCCGTGGCTGATGCCGGATTACTGGCAGTTCCCCACGGTGTCGATGGGGCTGGGCCCGCTGATGGCCATCTACCAGGCCCGGTTCCTCAAGTACCTGGCCAACCGGGAGCTGGCCGACACCGCGAACCGGCACGTGTGGGCGTTCCTCGGCGACGGCGAGACGGACGAGCCCGAGTCGTTGGGCGCGATCTCGTTGGCCGGCCGGGAGAAGCTGGACAACCTGATCTTCGTGGTGAACTGCAACCTGCAGCGCCTGGACGGCCCGGTGCGCGGCAACGGGAAGATCATCCAGGAGCTGGAGGGCATCTTCCGGGGCGCCGGCTGGAACGTGGTCAAGGTGATCTGGGGATCCGGCTGGGACCCGCTGATCGCCGCGGACAAGTCCGGGCTGCTGCTCAAGCGCATGGAGGAGTGCGTCGACGGCGAGTACCAGGACTTCAAGTCCAAGAACGGCGCCTACGTGCGCAAGCACTTCTTCGGCAAGTACCCCGAGCTGCTGGACCTGGTCGCGGACATGTCCGACGACGAGATCTGGGCGCTGAGCCGGGGCGGCCATGATCCGGGCAAGGTGTACGCGGCGTACAAGGCGGCGGTGGACAACGTCGGCTCGCCCACCGTGATCCTGGCCAAGACGGTCAAGGGCTACGGCATGGGTGAGGCCGGTGAGGGCCAGAACATCACACACCAGCAGAAGAAGATGGGCGAGGACGTGCTGCGCGCGTTCCGCAACCGGTTCTCCATCGACCTGGCCGACGACAAGATCGCCGAGGTGCCGTTCCTGAAGCTGCCCGCAGGCGGACCCGAGGAGCGCTACCTGCGGGAGCGGCGAACCGCGCTCGGCGGGGCGTTTCCGGTGCGGCGGCAGCGCTCGCGCGATCTCACGGTGCCGGGGCTCTCGGCCTTCGCGGCCCAGCTCAAGCCCACCGGCGACCGCGAGATCTCTACCACGATGGCGTTCGTCCGGATCCTGACCACCCTGTTGCGGGACAAGGCGATCGGCAAGCACGTAGTGCCGATCGTGCCCGATGAGTCCCGCACGTTCGGCATGGAGGGCCTGTTCCGGCAGTTCGGGATCTTCTCCCAGGTCGGGCAGCTGTATCAACCCGAGGACGCCAAGCAGCTCATGTACTACAAGGAGGACCGCTCCGGTCAGATGCTGCAGGAGGGCATCAACGAGCCCGGCGCGATGTCGTCCTGGATCGCCGCGGCGACCAGCTACAGCGTGTCCGACACCCCGATGATCCCGTTCTACATCTACTACTCGATGTTCGGGTTCCAGCGCATCGGCGACCTGGCCTGGGCGGCCGGCGACTCGCGGGCCCGCGGCTTCCTGGTCGGCGGCACCGCCGGGCGCACCACGCTCAACGGCGAGGGCCTGCAACACGAGGACGGCCACTCGCACCTGTTGTCGGCCACCATCCCGAACTGCGTCTCCTACGACCCGACCTTCGCGCACGAGGTCGCGGTGATCGTTCAGGACGGCCTGCGCCGCATGTACGCCGAGCAGGAGGACGTCTTCTACTACCTGACGGTGATGAACGAGAACTACCAGCATCCGGGCATGCCGGAGGGCCGGGAGGACGAGGTTCGCGAGGGCATCATCCGCGGCATGTACCTGCTGCGGGAGGGGCCGGCCGCGAAGAGGGACGCACCCCGGGTTCAGCTGCTGGGCTCCGGCACCATCCTGCGCGAGGTGATCGCGGCCGCCGAGCTGCTGAAACAGGACTTCGGCGTAACCGCCGACGTGTGGAGCGTGCCCAGCTTCACCGAGCTGCGCCGCGACGGCATCGACGTCGACCGCTGGAACATGCTGCATCCGGGCGAGGAGCGACGGCTCAGCTTCACCCAGCAGTGCCTGGCCAGGCGCCCGGCCGGCCCGGTGGTCGCCGCGACCGACTACATGCGGGCCTTCGCCGACCAGATCCGGCCGTTCATGGACCGCCGGTACCGGGTGCTCGGCACCGACGGGTTCGGGCGCTCGGACTACCGGCGCAACCTGCGCCGGCACTTCGAGGTCAACCGGCACTACATCGCGCTCGCCGCGCTGACCGAGCTGGCCGCCGAGGGCGCCGTTCCGGCCTCGGCCGCAGCGGACGCCATCGCCCGCTACGACATCGACCCCGACAAGACCGCACCCGCGCTCACCTGAGCGTTCGGACCCGATCAGGAAGAGACGATCTACATGACAGCACCTACCGAGGTCAAGGTTCCCGACATCGGCGACTTCGGCGCTGTGCCGATCATCGAGGTGCACGTCAGCGCCGGCGATCAGGTCAACGCCGAGGACCCACTGGTCACCCTCGAATCCGACAAAGCCACCATGGACATACCCGCCCCGGTCGCCGGCTCGGTGGCCGAGGTCCTGGTCAAGGTCGGCGACGAGGTCAGCGAGGGCAGCCCCATCCTGCTGCTCATTCCCGGCAACGGCGCGGTCAGCACCCCGCCGTCACTGGTCGAACAGCAAGAGCCCGCACCCGCCTCGACCCCGGCGGCGGCCCCCGCGCCCTCGGCACCGGCCGCGGCCCCAGCGGCGGGTGGAGTCGACACCCCCGCCGGAATACACGCCGGGCCCGCCGTGCGGCGCACCGCCCGGCAGTTGGGCGTGGACCTGGCCGCGGTCACCCCGACCGGGCCCAAGGGCCGCATCACCAAGGACGACCTGCTGGGGTTCCTGAAGGGCCCGGCCCAACCCGCCGCCGCGACCGCGACCGGCGCGGGGATCCCGGATATCCCCGCGCAGGACTTCTCCACGTTCGGGCCCATCGACACCGCGCCCCTGCCACGGATCAAGAAAGTCTCCGGACCCTTCCTGCACCGCTCCTGGCTCAACGTCCCCCACGTCACGCACAACGACGAAGCCGACATCACCGACCTCGACCGTTACCGCAAAGAACTCGACACCGCCGCCAAGAACGACCGCAACCCCTACCGGGTCACCCTGCTCGCGTTCCTGGTCAAGGCCTGCGTCGCCGCCCTCAAAAAGTTCCCCGAGTTCAACTCCTCACTGTCCCCGGAGAAAGACGCCCTCATCCTCAAGCACTACTACAACATCGGCATCGCCGTGGACACCCCCGGCGGCCTGGTGGTCCCGCTCGTCAAGGACGCCGACCGCAAGGGCATCGTGGAACTGTCCCGGGAGTTCATGTCCATCTCCGGCAAGGCCCGCGACGGCAAGCTCGGGCCGACGGACATGGCCGGTGGCACGTTCACCATCTCCAGCCTCGGCGGCATCGGCGGCACCAGCTTCACCCCCATCGTCAACGCCCCCGAAGTCGCCATCCTCGGCGTCGTCCGCTCCAAGCTGAGCCCCGTCTGGAACGGCACCGAGTTCACCGCCCGCAACATGCTGCCCCTTTCCCTGTCCTACGACCACCGCGTCATCGACGGTGCACTGGCCGCCCGCTTCGCCCGACACCTGTGCTACCTGCTCGAAGACGACCGACGGCTGCTGCTGTGACCGCCTTCGCCGCTGAACACTACGACCACCAGGGAGCAACTCGATGAGCGCGCAGGAGATCAAGGTCCCGGACATCGGCGACTTCTCTGACATCCCGGTGATCGAGATCCACGTCGCGGCGGGCGACACCGTCGCGGCCGAGGACCCGTTGGTCACACTGGAATCGGACAAGGCCACGCTCGATGTACCAGCCCCGGTAGCCGGGACGGTGACCGAGCTGCGGGTCACCGTGGGCGACACCGTGTCCGAAGGCAGCGTGATCATGGTGATCGACGCCGAGGGCGGCGACGCCGCCCCGGCAGCTTCGGCCACGGCACCGACCCAGCAGGTCACCGAGACCGCCGCCGCGCAGCCGGCGGCCGCGGCTACGGCGGCGCCGGTGGCCGCCGCGAACATCGACCGCGGCGACCAGCACGCCGAGGTGCTCGTGCTCGGCGCCGGGCCGGGCGGCTACACCGCAGCGTTCCGGGCCGCCGACCTCGGCAAGCAGGTCGTCATGATCGACAGCCGCGGCCCGCTCGGCGGGGTATGCCTGAACGTGGGCTGCATCCCGTCCAAGGCGCTGCTGCACGCGGCCAAGGTGATCGCCGAGACCAAGGAGATGTCCGGCAACGGGCTGACCTTCGCCGCGCCGACCGTCGACCTGGACGCGCTGCGCGGCTGGAAACAGAGCGTGGTCAACCGGCTCACTGGTGGGCTGTCCGGGCTGGCCAAACAGCGCAAGGTCACCACCGTGGTCGGCACCGGCAAGTTCACCTCGCCGAACATGGTCGAGGTCACCGCCGACGACGGGTCGACCAGCACGGTCAGCTTCCAGCAGGCCATCATCGCCGCCGGCTCCGAGCCGGTCACGCTGCCGTTCGTCCCGCACGACGATCCCCGTGTGATCAACTCCGCCGGCGCGCTGGAGCTGGATGGGATCCCGGAGCGGCTTCTCATCCTGGGCGGCGGGATAATCGGCCTGGAGATGGCGACCGTCTACTACGAGCTGGGCTCGAAGGTGAGCGTGGTGGAGCTGCTGGACCAGCTCATCCCCGGCGCGGACGCGGACCTGGTCAAGCCGCTTACCCGGTGGCTGTCCAAGCGCTACCAGGACATCTGGGTGAAGACCAAGGTCACCAACGTGGAGGCCGGACAGGATGGGCTGACCGTTTACTTCGAGGGCGGCAAAGCCCCCGAGTCGGCGGTATTCGACAAGGTCCTGGTCGCGGTCGGGCGCAAGCCCAACGGGAAGGTGATCGGCGCCGAGGCCGCGGGCGTGCAGGTCGACGAGCGCGGGTTCATCCCGGTGGACAAGCAGCAGCGCACCAACGTGGGGCACGTCTTCGCCATCGGCGACGTCGTCGGCCAGCCGATGCTCGCGCACAAGGCCACCCACGAGGGCAAGGTCGCCGCCGAGGTCACCGCCGGGCACAACAGCTACTTCGACGCCACCGTCATCCCCTCGGTGGCCTACACCGACCCCGAGGTGGCCTGGGTCGGCGTCACCGAGAACGAGGCCAAGGCGGCCGGCATCAAGTACGGCAAGGCCAACTTCCCGTGGGCGGCCAGCGGCCGTTCGCTGTCGCTGGGCCGCGACGAGGGCATGACCAAGGTGATCTTCGACGAGACCACCGACCGGATCATCGGCTGCGGCATCGTCGGGCCGAATGCCGGCGACCTGATCGCCGAGGCCGCGCTGGCCATCGAGCTGGGCGCGGACGCCGCAGACATCGCGCTGACCATCCACCCGCACCCCACCCTCTCCGAAACCGTGGCGATGGCCGCCGAAGCCTTCGAGGGCACCATCACCGACCTCTACATGCCCAAGAAGAAGGCGTCGAGATGACCGCCGACGCTCCGGCGGCAGACCGGTGACCAGCAACGACACGACCAGCAACGACTTGGCCGGCGAGGACGTGACCGGTGACGAAACGTCCCGCGAACAGCGGACTGGATCGCGAAAGGACATTATGTCCGAGGGACCCTACGAACTTATCCCGTCCGCCGACGGCTACACCGTGCGGATCCACGCTCGTGGCCATGCCGTGCTGGGCTCCCCACCATCAACCGCGGCACCGCGTTCACCCAGGCGCAGCGCCGCCAGCTCGGGCTGGTCGGCCTGCTTCCCACCGGTGTGACCACATTGGACGGGCAGTCGCGACGCACCTACGCCCAGTACCTGGCGCAGGCAAATGATCTGGGGAAGTGGGTGTATCTGGCGAACCTGCGGGACCGCAACGAGGTGCTGTTCTACCGGCTGCTGTCCGAGCACATCTCCGAGATGCTGCCGATCGTCTACACCCCCACCGTCGGGCTGGCGATCGAACGGTTCAGCCACGAGTTCCGCCGCCCTCGCGGCGTCTACCTGTCGATCGACCACCTCGAGGACGTCGAGACGGCGTTGCGCAACACCGGCATGGGCGCCGAGGGCGTCGACCTGCTCGTGGCCACCGACTCCGAGGGCATCCTCGGCATCGGCGACCAGGGCGTGGGCGGCATCGAGATATCGGTCGGGAAACTCGCCGTCTACACCGCCGCCGCCGGGATCCACCCGCACCGCGTCATCCCGGTGGTGCTCGACACCGGCACCGACAACCTCGCCCTGCTCAACGACGAGATGTACCTGGGCGCCCGGCACGCCCGGATCCGCGACCACCGCTACGACGAGCTCATAGACGCCTACGTCACCGCCACCACCAAGCTCTTCCCCCACGCGATGCTGCACTGGGAAGACTTCGGCGCCAGCAACGCGCGCCGCATCCTGAACAAGTACGCCGAGCAGGTCTGCACCTTCAACGACGACATGCAGGGCACCGCCGCCGTCGTGCTCGCCGCCGCCTTCTCCGCCGTCGCCGCCGCAGGCACCCGCATGCGCGACCAGCGCGTCGTCATCCATGGCTCCGGCACCGCCGGGCTGGGCATCGCCGACATGAAAGTTCATGTTTGAGGGCTTTGGGGCTGGGGAGTTGCCGGCAGCTCGGCGACCCGCTCGACCAGCCGTATTTGAGCGACCGAGATGCTCGCGCGACCATGCGATCAGCGTGTCGGGAATCGGCTGTGGCGGTTGCTGGGACAGCTGAGTTTCGCTCGATCCGCGTCGCCATCGGCATGCCCTCAGATCAGCGACTCGGTGGTTTCGTCCCGGTGCTTGCGCAGGTATGGCAGAAATGGCGTACTACCGGTGCCGATCGTGGTGGGGTTGGCCGGACTGGACTGCGCCTGCTTGAATACATACTCGGCGGCGTATCCCAGGTGTCGTGATCTGAATCGTTCGATCCAGGTGATGCAGGTGTTGTAGGCCTCGCGCAAACCTTCGTCTGCACGGTGCTGGTAGACGTAATCGCGGATCGACGGCCCCGCTTCGATCGCGGCGAGAAAGGCGCGATGACGTGGCGGCATGTAGTTACGCATGTCGAGGAGGTACGGGCGCAGCGGATCATCGCGGTGCCATACACCCAATGCCGCGTCGAGCGCGGGGATAATCGTGCTCTGTGCGCCGCTCTCGCCTGCGAATTGCTGCGGAGTCCCTGCGAAGGCGCCCTCGTAGATCAGCCCGTCGGGCAAGGCCGGATTGTTCTTCCAGCCGTGAATGTAGGGGCGGACCCGCCGGTAATACACGTGCGGGTCACAGTGTTCCGGCATTCGCGCAAGCGTCTGGTACATGCCTTCCAACGCGCGCGCAATGGTGCCGAGCGTAATCTCGACCGCGTCTGCGTGGTCGTGCTCTACTGCCTGCTGCGCTTCCCCGATCGCCGCCAAAGCGTTGCCTGCGCGGGCTTCGATGTCGACGTGAACGAGGATGAACCATTCCTCATCGATGCCGCCGGCGAAGTTCTGCAGCAGCACGATGTTGCCAAGCGCGATAGGGCCGTCGGGATCAACGCGCCGCCAGTTGGCGAGTGCGTACGACGCGTACGACAGGACTGGCGGGCGGCCGAGTCTCACTGCGACATCGTGCCAAGGCCGCGCCAGCGACGCGGGTAGCCGGTACACCGGCCGAACGTCGCCCCACACGTATGCGTGCCCCAGATACGACAAGATCAGCATCGCTCGTTCGACGTCGGGCTGCGTCGTGAGCGGCGCGACGTCGAACACCGGCGGTCGTTCCAGAAACGCGCGAACCCGCCCGGTTGCCATCAACTTCGGCAAGTTGCTTGCAAGTTCGTCCCATTCGGCCAGCGCCGAGGGTAATCGAGCGATCGGATCCTCCCGAGACAGGAATCCGCGTTCGGCGGTGATGCCGAAGCGTGCGTCAGTGACGTTGTCTGCATCGGTCATGGAAGCCTCGCACGGTGTGACTCGTATCTGCCATTCTCCCTCGAATCTGCTGCGACCATCGCCGATGACGCGGTTGCCCATCTGCGGTGTTCACCCTCGGTTACGCCGCCCCGGCGGGTACCGGCAGCACGACGCTCGAATACTTGGCGGCGTTCACCGGGCTGGTCGTGATCGGCTTGCAGGTCGGCTATCTACCTACCCTCTACGCCGCGTTCAGCCGGCGCGAAACCGAAGTCAGCCTGCTTGGCTCGCGCGCCGGCGTCCCAGCGTGGGGACCCGAGATTCTCGCCCGCACCCGTTGGGGGATCGATGACGGCGACACCCGCCCTGTTCTCGAGGAGCTGTTTACCGCATGGGAACGGTGGCCGCCGAGGTTGCCGAATCACACACCACCTACCTGACATTGGCCAGGCCGCGCTCACCGCGGCCGCTGTCGCACTGGCTGATCGCGCTGATCGCGGTAATGGATGCCGCCGCCCTGCACCTGGCGCTGGCACCGTCGCGAGAACCCAAACTCGCCGCGCGGCTCTCGCTTCGGATGGGCTTCGTTGCGCTGGGACAGATCGCCAGAACCATGCGGCTCCCGATACCCGACGATCCAGACCCGGACGGGTCGATCTCGGTGTCGTTCGACGAATTCAGGGCGGCCACCGTAATGCTGCGCGAACTCGGGTACCCCATCGAGCGGACTGACGAGCAAGCCTGGCCGAACTTTCGTGGCTGGCGCGCCAACTACGACACCGCTGCACTGCTGCTCGCCCGCCAACTCGACGCACCGCCGGCACTGTGGACCGGCCCGCGCCGGTGGCCATCGACACCGATCCCGCCCGCCGCCCCGCCGCCAGACTGCCCCGAGACGCCCAACACCGGCCGACGTACTGCCGTTAAGCCCTCATACGGGTTGGCCGAAGCCACTTTGTCTGTCTCGACGACCGCCCCTGATGCCCGGCCGAACGCGATCTACCTCGACCGCCAACAACTCAGTGAGCACCGCGCGGTGCCAATCGCGCCCGACTCCCCCCACGCGGTGGCCCTTGTTTCCTGCGGCCAGGTGATGCGCAGCCAGTGGGCCGTCATCGCCGACCCCCAAACCGGTGCCGAGCTGCCCGACGGCCAGATCGGCGAAATATGGTTGCACGGCGACAATATCGGCCGCGGATATTGGGGCCGCGAGCGCGAAACCGAGTCGACATTCCGCAACAAACTGCAGTCACGCCTCGAATACGGCAGTCACGCCAAGGGATCCCCTGCCGCCGGGCAGTGGCTGCGCACAGGCGATCTCGGTGTCTACCTCAACGAGGAGCTCTACATCACCGGCCGGATCAAGGATCTGGTCATCATCGACGGCCGCAACCACTACCCACACGACATCGAAGCGACCGTCTCGGAGGCCTCCCCGGCGGTGCGCTCCGGTTTCGTCGCGGCGTTCTCCGTGCCGGCCGACAGCCTGCCCGGCGCCACCACAGCCGACACCCGGGAGCGGCTGGTCGTCATCGCCGAGCGGGCACCCGGCGCGGGCCGCGCCGATGAGGCGCCGGTCGCTGACGCGATCCGCGCTGCCATCTCACGCCGGCACCATCTGCCAGTTGCTGACGTGCGATTAGTCGCCGCTGGCACCATACCCCGCACCACCAGCGGCAAGCTGGCCCGCCGCGCATGCCGCTCCAGCTACCTATCGGGGGTGTTCAGACGCGGCTGACCGCATTGACACACCACCCGTCGGGCCCTGGAAAGAGTTGAGATGCACGCCAGCACATCCAGATTCGGCGTCCCTGACCTCTCCGCCGACATCGCTTGCGCCACCTTGCCGACATCGCCAACCCGAAGATCCTCGAGTTGGCATCAAGCGACGGCAAGCTCTCCCGCCGCACTGCTCGACAAACATCCCCATGTCGAGATCACCGTCACCGACCCCGATCCTATGGTGGTCGGTAACCTGACCCTCAGCGACCTGGGCAACCATCCTCGCGCGCTGGTGTGTCACATGGATGCCGCCACGGCTATCGACGCACCCGACAGCTTCTAAGAGCAGAGCGGAACATTGAGCACCCATCGAATCTGGCCGAAAGCCGGGCACGGGGACGACGACGCGCATCTGCGCGAGCGCCGCGGTACCACCCC
>Ga0209040_10004514_pt1 | contig 10495 bp, 6 predicted proteins | sample BogFormECP12_OM3_FD_188240 | JGI IMG/M metagenome (GOLD analysis project Ga0209040, IMG submission 188240) | Bog forest soil microbial communities from Calvert Island, British Columbia, Canada - ECP12_OM3 (SPAdes) (version 2) | ecosystem: Environmental > Aquatic > Freshwater > Wetlands > Bog ... | reverse complement strand
TGTCGGTCAACTGGGTAGCGTCGTCAATTTTGCCGGTGTTGAGCATGATCTCCAACAACCGCAACTGTAACTCCTGGTCCTTGGCGTCCAAGGCCATTCCGCGCTGGTATTCCTTGATCGCCGCTTCCGGGTTTCTCGAGGCCTGATAATAGTCGCCGATGGCGGCGGCCACCGACGCCGATTTTGGCTGTTTGTCTCTTAGCTGCTGGACTACCTGCTCTCCGTCGGCCTTGTGCCCCTCACGCAGTAACAGACCGGCCAGCCGCAGATAAGGCACCGGATCTTCGGGAGCGGCATTCTGGATGGCCTGACGAAGCACCTCCTCTGCTTTCTTGGGATCTCCTTTGTACATGTAGAAGTTGGCAAGGGTGTAATAGGCTTGCATCGCTTTCGGGTCGATGCTGATCGCCCGGCGCAGGTCCTCTTCTGCCGGCCCATCCTGCTTCATGGCCGTGTAGGACACGCCTCGATTGAGATAGGGGCCCGGGTCATTCGGCTTTAGCGTGATTGCCTTGGTGTATATGTCAATGGCTTCCTGCTGATGCTTCTGCCGCAGCAGAATGTTGCCCAGCAGCATGTATCCCTCGATGTTATTTGGATCGTGCTCTATCACAAACCGGGCGTACTCCTCCGCCTGGGGGAGATTTCGCGCCTGCCAATACATCGTCCCCAGCGCAAGATGTGCCTTGACGTGGTTGGGGTCCTGATCAATTGCCGCGTTGAACTCCCGGAATGCGGCGGACCAGTGTTGCTGGGCCGCTTCGGCAGCTCCGAGCTGGTAATGCGCCTCCGCATAGCGGGGATCAATTTGCAATGCCTTCTTGAATTGAATCACGGCAGAGTCGTACTTCTTCTCGTCCATGTACTTTATGCCACTCTCGACGTACTTGCGCTTGGCGGCATCGGGGTTGCGGGTGCAACCGGCGAGGACGACCAACAGCACAGCTATCATGATTGAGACGATGTAGCGTTTGCGCATGAGTTCTCCTGGGTCACCGGGGAATAATCTGATCAACATCATGGGTTATTTGTTTTGCGAAAGCGATCGCCCGCGAACGCGCCTGCTCCTCATCCCCGTGATTGATCGGGGCGGTAATGCGAACTAACGCGGCGTCGGTGCGGTTCAAGCGCAACGCGTCGTAAACCAGGTAATACTTGCCCCAGTATTCGCTGGCCACTACGCGGCCGTGCGCCTGGTACCAATAAAGGACAAGCTGTTCATCCGAATCCTTGCGAACGATGTACAGGTTGATGGGGACTTTGCGTCCGTCCTCGAGAGGCAGTTCGTAAACCTTCGCCTCCTCCGGCTGCCATCCCGAACCCGGTAGACAGTTCTTGGGAGAGTGAATGCTGGCACCCGTCCGCTGGCTCCGGAAGTAACCGATGTAAAGTCCGAGTTGCCCTTCGGACGGCGAAAAATATCCGCGATTGAGATAGTCCGTCACCCCGAGCGCGTCAATGAATCTTTGTTCCAGAGGAAAATCGGCAAACGCCTTGAATCCGGCGATCTGGGTGGGAAAATCGGAGAGCGGCTTTGCCGGCGGGGTGGCTTCTCGTTTGGATAGGTAAGCCATCCCGGCCGTTGCCCCCAGCAGAACCGCAAGCATGGCCCAGTAACGCGCTCCGGCCTTCACTTGCCCACCTTTGCAGCGGAGACATTGTGCGCGTCTTCGGGAAGCCATCCCAGCATCTTGCGGGTTTTCGTCACCAAAGCGTAGAACCCCAGGAACAACGCTGTAGCCACAACAAAGATCACCCATCCCGAGAATTCGTGCATGAATCCCTCGGCCGCCTTCGGCCCCATGTAATTCGCCATGATTGCCGTGATCATCACGCGTGTTCCATTGCTGATGATGGCGAGTGGAATCATGGCCAGGAAAAGGATCCAGCGAACCGCGGTGCTGCGTTCCACCAGATATCCAAAGCCCGCCGCCAGCGCCAGTAATGACAGTAAGGAGCGGATTCCGCTGCAAGCTTCCACGACTTCCAGCGACATGCCGGGCAAGATCAGCACGTTTCCTTCGCGCATGATGGGAAATAGGTCGATCGTCTCCAGGGTCCAGGTCGCGAACTTGGAGGCAACAAACTGCAACGGGAAAACGATCTCGTTATAAATGAGTGCCGGTATCGGAATAGCAAAAAGCAAGAAGGCCATGGGAAAAGCCAAGGCGCGCAGCATGGCCCAGCCGCAGAAATATACGATGAGTCCGCAGATGGTGCACAGCAAGGACGTACGGGCCAGGAAGAGTTCTGCGCCGAGGCTGCCGAGGAGCAGGAAACCCAGCGACGCCAGGACGATGAACATGCCCGAAAAAGAAGGACTCCGCGGAACCAGGCGCAGCTTGTCGCGCCGCTGCCAGATTAAATAGGCGGAGAGAAACGGCACCAGAAACCCATGCGAGTAGTCCGCGTCATGGTACCACTGGTCAACCAGGGTTCCCATGGTCGGCGTGTAGAGCGCGATCATAACTGCAACCAGCAGCAGTCCTTGCCAGCCAAACGGCTTGACCGTTTGCCAGAGGATGGAGAACTTGGAGCCGGGAGGAGATCCCAGCAGGACTTCCTGGTCCGGCGGGTGGGACACGGTCCCCGCCGGTTTGGTGCCGACCAGCGCCACTGGCTGTCACTCCATGTTTGGATTCTGTCTTAGACCCGTCAGGGCATGTGCAATTGTTTGGCCGAGAGTGTTAGATAGCATACTTCACAACTAGCTGAAAAGCCAGCAGTTTGGATTCCTGGTTTTGGCGACCGCAAAACTTTGTCTGCAAGTGATGCAAGACTTTTCACATCCGTTCCAGCCCAGTTCACTCCCCGCACACACATCTCGTTCAAGAGATCCCGAACATCGCATCACGTATTCCTTTGCGAGGAAAGCTGAGGTCGGCCCCAAACTTACTTCCCTAGAATTGTAACGCCGCGGCGTCCAGATTTTCTAGTCGGCATGATTTTGGGTGTGGGCTATTTTGAATTTTCATCAAGATTCATCGTACACTGCGCATGAGTCCAGCAATAGCTGCTGGCGTTACAGAATCGTCTCTGGGATGTTGCGGACCTCGTAGGCCTCTAGGGGGCTCTACGAGCCGAGGGTGGAAAGAGCGGCGTAGGTCGTGGAAGGGGGAGAGGCGAGAATGATTAGGCTAGTCTTCGGCGTATTCTTGCTGATTTTGGGCAGTGCTTGCGGTATCTCTATTTTCATTGGAGCCGTAAGCCGAGACACCGTGACAGGACCCGTCATTCCTAGGCTTTCTACGCTTTGGGCACTAGGCATCCTCTCTTACGTTGGAGGACTGTTGATTCTTGACATTATCTCGATACCCTTTCTTTCAAATTAGCCCACTACCTTGTGTTCTGGATTGTGAGCAACTCGCCAGATGCTCGTGGTAACCGTCGCGATTACTTTGGTCAAGACGTTACCATCTCATTCTCGCTAAGTTTGGCAACCACCTTGGTAAGGCGTAGAGAGAGCAGACGTCGCTAACTCGTCATCATCAACGCCGCTGGATGGACAGGTGTTTTACAAGGGAGCTCACAAGCAATGATGAGTTCGGCGCAATCTGGATTGACGGTTTCCCAGTATCTCTCCCACAGATTCATAGGTTCGGCACGGGGCAGGGTTGCCGTCACCGTGATACTCCTTGCCTACGGAGCACTGGCCCTATACCACTTGGGAGTGCCGGACCTGGACGCTGATGAGGGGCGGTACGGCACCTCGGCGCTGAACATCCTCAACGACTACCGCCAGATAGCCATCGTTTCGCCTGATCCGGGTGGCGTGCCCTGGTCGACTTGGCCATACGCGTATCCCACCCTGCTCGCTGGTTCCATTGTTCTGCTGGGCAAGACCGAGTTTGCTCTGCGCTTTGTCAACGTCGCGCTCATGGTCTTGACAGCTCTATGTATCTACCGGCTGGCACTGTTGCTGATAAAAGACCGCACCATTGCTCTGCTCGCGTTTGGGCTGTTTCTTCTGAACCCGTCCACCATTGCTTATGCGCGATCGGCCATGGCCGAGCCCTCGGTCGTGTTCTGGGGCTGCGCGGCCATGGTCGCAGCGGCAAGTTATCGCGAGTCGGGACGGCCAGCATATGCAGCGCTGGCTGGAGTTGCGCTCGGTTTGGGATTCTTGTCGAAGCTGTGGCTGATCTTGCCCTTCGGCGCGGCGGTTGCGCTGTTGCTGCTGTCACGTCTCCCAGACAAGAGGTTGGGGAAGATTGTGCGTGATGCCGCCCTCGGCTTTGTTGTCTTCCTGATTGTGGCGGGCTCGCACCTGTTGTTGTTGCGACTGCTGTCGCCGGAAAGCCTGAAGATTTGGTTGGGGACCTATTTCCAGGGCGCCGCCGCCACCCGCGTGGGCGGTGCTGGCTATGATCCGAATATGTGGTACAAGCCCTGGTGGTTCTACTTTGGGGCGTTGTTCAAAGGGGTCTTCTTCGGTCTGCCTCTGCTGTTTCTCGGCATCTCCGATCTGGTACGGCGCCGTCGCTTTCTCGTATTGGGCTGTGCGGCGTGGCTCGTGGGGCCGGTCTTCGTGCTATCACTGTTCAAGGTCAAGGAGGCCGCGTACGTAAGCCAGGCTTATCCGGCACTGGTGCTGCTGATGGCCTGCGGTGCCCTGCCATTCCTCGAAACAACGCGGCCCCTGGAAGCCGCGCTCAGCGTGCTGGCTTCGATTGCGCTTGCGGGATTCTTCTTCGTGGTAGGAGCGGTGACCAGAACGCAGGTCGTCATGATGCTGGCGCTGTACGTCGTATATCTGGCCGCAGCCCCGCCGAAACTGCTTCTGCTGCGCTTGCGCAAACGGGCGGCAATTGCAGCCGCCATCGCCACGCTGCTGTTGACGGATGCCGTGGTCGTGCAGCGGGCCCTGGCGCATCGAACGAACTATCGCGAAGTCGCAGCATACTTCAAACCCCGCGTAGGCCCTTTGCACTCCGGTGTGGTCACCTTCACCTCGCCGGAGTTTTCCGCGTTCGGTTTCTACCTCTTCCGGCAGGGCGAATACTGGGATACGTTCTATTTCCATAAGAGCGATGAGCAGTTTCAGTCCGAACTCGAGCACGGGGACCGGCTGTTTTACGTTGTCGATCCCTCCGGCACGCTTTACGGCGGAAAGTTCAAGCCGGAATGGGGAGCATTGCTGGCTCAGAACACACGCGACATAACCGCCGAGGTCGAGCAGGCAACGGGCACCAGGATCGGGCTCCGCGTGCTGGTGCCTGCGACAGAACACTAACCGTGAGGATGATGCGAAGGCGCGATTGCGTGAGATTATCGTTCTTAGGTCACTACCGAAACTAATGACAGCCCGCGACAACAACAAACCGCAGAGGTATTCAAATGCGGCCTCCCGCTTCATTCGCTGGTTTTGGATGGGCCTTGTAGTCCTCGCCTTGGTATTGGCTTTCACGCTGCTCAGCAACAACTTCTCGCTCCATCGCCCGTCGCGCGCAGCCGTCAGCGCGCAACTGGACCATGACCTCGACGATGCTATCAACTGGATAAAAGGCAATCCCGAAATCTCGGAAAGAAACCCTTCGATGATGTACATGATTGCGGACATGGAGAGGATGTCGCATGACCCGAGACTGCAGGCCGTGCTGGAGCATTATCAGAAGCATTATCTGGCTTATCCTGCCACCCCCCTCGATTTCGCCTGGCTTCGCTTGATCGACCGGAAGGCTGACGTGCCCGTCATCCGCATCCCTGATCTACACGGCGAACTCAACGAGTTCGCTTGGGGCGCCTATGCCGTTGCACCCGACAAGATTTCCCTTTCGCCCGGCGACCGAGACAACATGTTCTCTACGACCAGGTACATCTGGGGAGCGCGGCAGCATCAACTCCTGGCGCTGGTCATATACCGCGACTATAACGGCGGCTCGCCTGAGTTGAACGACACCATGAACTATCTGGCGGAGAAGATCGCCCGCGACGCGCAGTATGACTTCCGCATTACCGACTCCTATATTCAGCGGACGGCGTTCGTCCTCGCCGCCGGCCGCCCTGACCTGATTCGGCGCCGATGGGTGGAACGCATCCTTGACCACCAGAATGCCGACGGCTCGTGGAATAGTTGCTGGTACGGATGGTGCCGTGGAGTATTCGAGTTCCGAATCGTCAACGGCGGCGATGGCCATGCGACGGTCCAGGCGGCGTGGGCGCTGACAATGTTGAAGTATCGCTATCCGCAGTGGATTGCATCGCAATACCGGAACTAAGGTCAGCAGTTCTGGTTGTCGCCGCACCACGCCGGGTAATCGCCGTTTACGGTTACTTGGACCAACATCCTTCATCCCCGCTCTATAACCAATCCGCGCTGACTCACTCTAGTGATACAATCGTGAGACTTGCCCGCTCGACAAGCGTTGGCTGTGTCCAGCCTTGAACCGGACAACGCACCGAATTTCATCAGAGGTGCCAGCGTGTTGGGAACCCAGTTGTTTAGAGGCCTGAAAGTATTTCTCGTCTTTGCATCGATCAGTATATTGCTACTCACCAATGCCGCCGTGGCGCAGGGTCCTTTCCCCAGCAATGCCGATTTGCTGCAACCGTATTCCTTTAATTTACAAATCGTGCTGCACCGGTTCGGCAAGGCGCCTTATACGTATCAATTAGTGTTGGGAAGTCTTCCACCAGGGCTGACGATGGACCAGTCTGGCATGATCACGGGCACGGCCACCACCCTTGGCATATACCCTTTCACGGTGAGGGTCACGGACTCTTCCACGCCGCCTAAGCAAGAAACACTCAACTACACGATCAAGGTAGTCCTGGGACAAGACATGTACGGCGGTTTAAAGGGAGCGCCTGTGCCGGGATGCACCCAGACCGGCTACTTCCAGGTCATGAAGGTGAGCATTGCAAACCCACCCTCCCAGAGGTGGGTTTTTGCCTCCCCCACTTGCAACGCTTTTTACCAACGCAGTGTGTATGACGCCGATAGAACTTACATCCTGCCGCAGATCATGCAGCAGCGGTACAACAACCTAACTTCGGCGTGGGCATTTCACTCGCTTGAGCGGATGGGGGGGTGGGGCTTCAATTCGATCGACATCTATTACAGCCTCTATATGCTCCCCGTCGGCACCCTGAACAACATCCCGCCAGCCCAAATCAAAGTTCCATTTACTCTCTATTATTCAGCGCTGAAGGATGTTCTGTACAACTACCAGGAACTCGGCCTGCCAGAACCTGTGAAGGACCTATGCCGGGGGTTTGACGGCAACGGTTATCACAACTACTGCCTCAACATGGTTGATGTATTCGATCCGAAGTGGCAAACCGGCAACAATGCGGAGCTGACTCTTCAAGAGCAGCTGTTCACCAGCGGTGGCTTTGCAACCGATCCGTGGATCACCGCGGTCACGCTGGGCGACTCCGACTTCGTCTTCGCCCTCAAAGGAGATGGGGCGGGCTCCTATCCGCACGCCGGGATGATGGTCGCTACCGTAAACTTCCAGTACTCCGGCTATCAAGACGACACACTACATTCCAAAGCTGCCTGGGTCACTTACCTGCAAAACGAGTACAACAACGACATCTCAGCCCTTAATGCGGAGTGGAACACGGGGGGTTTCTATACCACGTTTGGCGATGCTGGCGGCTTCGGCAGTGGGACTGGCGTCCTCGACGAAGATGGGCGGCACACGGCGTGGTTCGGCAACGACTACTTTAATCAGACGGGTATGAACCCCAACCTGAAAGCCGACCTGGACGGCTTCCTTTATCAATTTACCCTCCAGGCGTACGGCGTTCAGGTCAGCACGGTAAAAAGCTACGACCAGAACCATCTGATGCTCTGTGGGACCTTTGGAGGCGTTGGTGAGTATGGCACCAGAGCACCCGTTCTGCAAGGTTTGAAGGACTCGGGCTGCAACATTATTGGCGAGCAGTGGAACTCGTACAACCCATCGATTGCGGTTGCAGGAAACCGTCAGGAATACGATGCTACGGGACTACCAGCCGTTATATGGTATGGCAGCTCGGCCCAGGCGGACTCGGACGAGAGCAATTATCCGAATAACGGAGCCCCATTCGCCGACTACCCAACTCAGGCGCTTCGTGGCCAGCAGTACGCCACCGACCAGCAGACTATTCTTGGAGTGACGGGAACGAACGGCGACTCCTTCATCTTGGGGACCGCCTTCTGGTCACTGACCGACAACACCAGCGAGGGAACCAACTGGGGCCTGATCTCTTTCAGTGACAACGCCTACGATGGCCGATGCGCGGTGATACAACCAGGCAAGGACCAATACGGCTACCCGTGCGGCGGTGAGCTGGCCAATTACGGCGACTTCCTGGACAGTGTCACAAAGATCCATTCCAGTATTAACTTCCAACTTTTTCAGGCGCTCCAGCAGTAGTCGCTGCGCCAGATACGGTAGAGGTACGCCCTAAATCTCAAGTATCTGCTGACAGCCGCTTCAAGAGCGACCTTGCCACGCGTTTCCTGTCAGAAGCCTCCAGCCCGTGAATTTCGGTGGTGCAATCTTGGGAACTCGCACCATTTCGGGAGCCGCGCTTCCGGGAGCGCCCACTCGGGAAGTCCAGGAGTGACACGGCTGTTCACGAAAATGTAGAATCGAATTTAATCCCCGCGAAAGGAACTTCTGTGGCAATTCAAGAAAATGTTGTGGTCGTGGGCGGTTGTGGCCACGTTGGGCTACCGCTTGGAATCGTGCTGGCAAGCCGCGGCTTGTCCGTCGCCCTGCTGGACATTGATGCGGCCAAGGTCGAGACCATCAACTCCGGCAAAATGCCTTTCCGCGAGGATGGCGCTGAACCCGTTCTCAAACAGGTCCTGGGGAAGACTCTCCGCGCCACCACCGACGTAAACTGTCTGCGCTCCGCTGACATCGTCATTACGGTCGTCGGTACTCCCGTTGACCGCCATCTGAATCCCACGGTCCACGAGCTATACCGAAGTCTGGACAACGTTCTCCAGTACATTCAGGATGGGACGTTGCTGGTGCTGAGGAGCACGGTCAGCCCCGGCGTTACCAAGCTGGTGTACCAGCGTATTCGCTCGCTTGGCCGCGAGGTTGATTTGGCATTCTGTCCGGAGCGCATTGCCGAGGGCAATGCCATGGAAGAACTGGTCAAGCTGCCGCAGATCGTCTCCGGCTTCGAGCCCGCCGCGGTCCGCCGCGCGCGCGATCTGTTCCTCACTATCGCGCCCACGGTCATCGAATTGTCACCCCTGGAGGCCGAGCTGGCCAAGCTGTTCACCAACAGTTGGCGATACCTGAACTTCGCTATCTCCAACCAGTTCTACATGCTGGCCGAAACCTACGGACTGGATTTCTATCGCATTCATGACGCGGTTACCCGCGAATACCCCCGGATGCGTAGTTTCGCGCGCGCCGGTTTTGCCGCTGGGCCTTGTCTGCTGAAGGACACTTTACAACTATCGGCTTTCTCCGGTAACAATTTCTTCCTGGGCCACTCCGCCATGCTGGTGAATGAGGGACTGCCCAACTTCATCGTCTCGCAGTTGCGGCAAAAGGACCTTGCCACAAAGAAGGTTGCCATCCTGGGCATGGCCTTCAAGGGAGAGTCCGACGATATCCGCGACAGTCTGTCCTACAAGCTGAAGAAGTTGCTCGAGGTCGAAGCCAAGGAAGTCCTCTGCACCGATCCCTTCGTCCAAGAGGCGGGACTGGTTCCGCTCGACGAAGCTGTGCGCCAGGCTGACATCATCGTCCTCGCAGCGCCGCATTCCGCTTACCGCGACCTCGAGATCTCGCCTGACAAGGTTGTGATTGACATTTGGAACTATTGGCCGGAGCGCCGTCGCGATTCTGTGCAACCCGCGGTGGCGGTGGCGGCAGGAGAAAAGCATTCATGAAGGTACTGGTAACTGGTTCTGCCGGTTTTATCTGCGGTTATCTGATCGAAGAACTCCTACAGGCCGGTTACGACGTCACAGGCCTCGACAACTTCAGCAAGTACGGACGGGTGGAAAAGTCCTACGACAAACATCCGCGCTATAAATTCGTCGAAGCCAACTGCAAGAACGTTGACCTGCTGAAGGAACTGCTTTCCGACTGCGACCACTTTGTGGCCTGTGCCGCGATGATTGGCGGCATCAGCTACTTCCACGAGTTCGCCTACGACCTGCTGGCGGAAAACGAGCGCATTACCGCCGCCTCCTTCGATGCCGCCCTCTATGCCCACAAGCACAAGCAACTGCAGAAGATCACAGTAATGTCGTCCAGCATGGTCTTCGAGAGCACGTCGGAGTACCCAACTCCCGAGGGCGCGGAGCAGCGTTGCCCGCCGCCGCGTTCCACCTACGGCTTTCAGAAGCTTGCCACCGAGTATTTCGTCAAAGGCGCGTGGGAACAGTACAAGCTCCCCTACACCATCGTCCGGCCATTCAACTGTGTCGGCATCGGAGAGAAGCGGGCCTTGCATGATCACGACATCTATAGCGGCAATGTGAAGCTCGCTATGTCGCACGTCGTCCCCGATCTCGCTCAGAAGGTGCTCA
>Ga0209040_10004512_pt1 | contig 10496 bp, 9 predicted proteins | sample BogFormECP12_OM3_FD_188240 | JGI IMG/M metagenome (GOLD analysis project Ga0209040, IMG submission 188240) | Bog forest soil microbial communities from Calvert Island, British Columbia, Canada - ECP12_OM3 (SPAdes) (version 2) | ecosystem: Environmental > Aquatic > Freshwater > Wetlands > Bog ... | reverse complement strand
AACTTGGTGATAAATGTCAGGCGCACGCCGCTGGCGTAGGACGTTGCGTCCACCGCGACCTCCGCATACTCGCCCGTCGCGAACAGACGCTGGATGGCGCCGCGCACCAGTAGAGGATCCAGCGAATCTCCGATGTGCACCGGCAACAGCGCGAGCAACTGCTCCCGCGAGAGCGGCTGTGGCGCCGGCTCGAATTCGATACTGGTAACAAGCTTCCCCAAATATGCGTCCGGCGCCGCCAATAAAGGAGAAGCCATACACATAAAAAGAAGCCCATAGCCGACGCGGGTCGACACAAGCGACCATCTTAGCCCAGTTTTATGCAACTGCTACCATCAGGTCTGGATGACTCCCGCCGATCCTAGCGAGGACCGTTACTCGCGTCAAATCCGATTCCAACCGATCGGCCCGGCGGGCCAGGAAAAACTGTTAGACGCCCGCGTGACCATTGTAGGTTGCGGAGCGCTCGGCAGTTTCCAGGCTGGGGCGCTCGCCCGCGCCGGCATCGGAAATTTACGCATCGTCGATCGCGACTACGTCGAGTGGAGCAATCTTCAGCGCCAGTGGCTGTTCGACGAATCGGATGCGCGCGACAGTCTTCCCAAAGCCGTGGCCGCGGCCCGCAAGATCGCCGCTATCAATGCCCAGGTGCGCGTTGAGCCCGTCGTCTCCGACCTCACTTCCGGTAATGCCGAAGAACTGCTGTCTGCGGCGGACCTGCTGCTCGACGGCACGGACAATTTCGAGACCCGTTTTCTGTTGAACGATTGGGCCGTGCGTGAGAGCGTCCCCTGGATCTACGGTGCGGCCGTCGGCAGCTACGGACTCACCATGTCCGTGCTCCCCGGCATCACCGCATGCCTCCAGTGCATTTACCCCGAACCGCCATCGGGCCCGCAGCCCACCTGCGAGACCGCCGGCGTGCTGGGTCCCATCACCTCCCTGATCGCCAGCCTGCAGGTGGCGGAAGCAATAAAAATTCTCTGCGGCGCCGCTCCATCGAGCGCCATCACCACCGTCGATGTGTGGTCCGGTGTCATTCGCCAAACCGCACGTCCGCAACGCGATCCGCAATGCCCCGCCTGCGCCCGCCGCGAGTTCCATTATCTCGACCGCTACGATCGCTCGCCCATCAGCTTGTGCGGCCGCAATGCCGTCCAGATTAACGAAACATCCCGGCCCATGAACCTCGATTCCCTAGCCCTGCGTCTGGCCCCGCTCGGAAAAGTCCGCGCCAACGAGTTCGCCCTGAATTTCGAAGACCCGCCATTCCAATTGATGGTCTTCCCCGACGGCCGCGTCATCGTGAAAGGAACCAACGACATCGGCGTCGCCCGCAGCGTCTGCGCCCGCTACCTAGGCTAAGAATCTCCAGCACATAATGAGGGCACAAGCACCCTCTGAGACATCCCAAAAAATCTCGGGGACACTCCGGCCCACCGTCCGAAATTCTTCGCCCTCAAGTACCGTAGGCGTGTCCCCTAGACTTTTCTCCCGTCTACACTAGATCAATGCCCCAAGAAAGCGCGGTCGCCGTCAACGGCGTGACCCTAACCATCTTCGAATGGCCCGGCGCGGAGCCCGCCATCCTCCTCTGTCACGCCACCGGCTTTCATGCCCGCTGTTGGGATCAGGTCGTCGCCCAACTCGGCGATCGTCGGGCTATCGCCGTGGATATGCGCGGGCACGGCCGCAGCAGCAAACCGGCGCCGCCGTACGCCTGGAAACTCTTTGGCCAGGACATCGCCGGCCTCACGCGCGAACTCAATCTGAAAGGCGCCGTCGGCGTGGGCCACTCCATGGGCGGTCATTCTATCGCGCGGGCAGCGGCCCTCAACCCGCACGCCTTCTCGCGTCTCACGCTCATCGATCCAGTCATCCGTCCGCGCGAAAACTACATCGGCCCGTGGGTCGGTTCCGGCTTCGTCGCAAAACGGCGCAATCAATGGTCCTCGCCCGAAGAAATGTACGACCGCTTCCGCGATCGCGCGCCTTTCCTTTATTGGAATCCCGCCGTCCTGCACGACTACTGTCAATACGGCCTCTTACCCATGGAAAACGGCGGCTTCCAACTCGCCTGCCCTCCCGAAATCGAAGCCAATATCTATGAAAACAGCACCGTGCCGTCAAGCATGATCTACGACGAGATAGCCGCCATCGACATGCCCGTGCGCGTGGTCCGCTCCGGCAAACACGCCGACAAGCAGTTTGCCGATTCCTTCGACGCCTCGCCCACCGCGAAAGATCTGGCCAGCCACTTCCGCCACGGCACAGACCTGGAACTCGGCGGCTTCTCCCATTTCATCCCCATGGAAACCCCCGAGTTAACCGCCCAAATGATCCTAGCCTGTGGGGCCGGTCAGGGCGCAAAGAAGAATGAAGACCGGTGAGTTCGAGACGCGGACGGGGACACAGCGGGCGCGAGTCCGAACTCCTTCGTCAACATTTAGCGCAGCTGTGTCCCCTGGCGGATGGCCAGCTTGTGGGGCCGGTTGTTAACTAAGCTGTTAACCGGAGGCGAGTTCCTAACCCGCCTCCCGCTAGTGTCCACGTTACTTCCCGTTCTCCGCAAACCGTTGTGGGGCCGGTTGTTAACCGGCGGCGGGTTGACAACCAGGTTGACAACCCGCCCTGCCTCTAACTCCCCATTACTTCCCCGTGTCCGCAAACCCTTGTGGGGCCGGTTATTAACCGGCGGCGGGTTCTCAACCCGCCTCCCGCTAACGTCCCATTACTTCTCCACAAGCTCTCAACCCATCCCCCGCCCCCACTTTTCCGCAAACTCCACCACCTGCCGCGCCACCGTAGTCAACTGCATCAACGCTGCCCGATCCGCGCACGCCCCGCTCGCATCGAAAATCGCCTCCGCCGTATTCAGCCCCGCTCCCAGCGGCGTCGGCCACCCCCGCAACGCATGCACAATCGACCGCAACGCAAGCAGCGCCGTCCCAATCGTCTGCCATCCATTCGCGGTGATGATGCAACCCACCGCTCGCCCATCCAGATAACACCGTTTGTCGTCCCGCAAATCCTCAAATAAATCGAGGGCATTCTTCACCAGTCCCGAGATCCCTCCGTGGTAACCAGGACTCGCCAGGATCAACCCATCGGCGCAGCGCACCGCTTCGACCAACTCGCACTGCTCCGCGGTGCGCTCGCGCGTCTCCGGCGCATAAATAGGCATCTTGGCCAAGAACAACCCGCTAAACAGCAGCGTCCGCGCGCCCGCTTCTTCCGCCGCGTCCAGCGCCACATGTAGCGCGCGCTCCCCGGTAGACCCCGTTCGCGTGGTGCCGCCGATGCCCACCACCAGTGGCTTCATTGAGCCGGCAGCGCGCTGACCACTTCACTGGTCTTCTCAAACGTCACCATATGCCCGGCTTCCTTGATCATCACCAGATCCGCGTTTGGCAAAGCCGCTTGAAACGCCTGCGCGTACACCGGCGGCACCAGCTTGTCGCTTTCCCCCCAAATGAGCATCGTTTTGGCCTTGATGCGATATAACCGGTCGCGCAATCCGCGATCCGGAATCGGAAACAAAATCTTTCCCGCAGCTCCCAGTTGCCGGGCATTGCGCACCAGGAACACCTGCAAAAACGATGGATCGGTCAGAGCGATATTCGCCCCGATCGCCTTCGCCCCCACTTCCTGATCGTGAAACAGATACTTGGGCAGCTCGAACGGCATCGTCGAGAACAAGTCAGGAATAGGATGCTCGTCCAACCACAGACCCGTAGGCGCGATCAGCACCAGCCGCGAAACGTCATGCGGAGCAACCGCCGCCATCTCCGCCGCGATCATGCCGCCCATGGAGAAACCCACCAGAATGGGGTCTTGGATGCCCAGCGCGTCCACTACATCCCAGCCATGCAGCGTGAAATCGAGCATGTCGCGCAGTTCAGCGCATTCCTCGCTATCACCGTAGCCGGGCAAGAGCGGTGCGAACACATGATATTTCTCCGCCAGTGCAGCCAAAAAAACCTGCTCCAGATCGAGCCCACCCGCCCCATGCAGATAGACCAGCGGTTGGCCTTGCCCGCCCTCAAAATAACGGACCGGGACGTGCGCCGTTTGGATCGTCTTCAGTTCCATTAGACCGTCTCCGTCTGCATCTGCGGCAAGCTACCTGCTTTCACCCGCTGGGTCATCGGTTTGCACCAGAATCGATTGTCGTCATCATGCTCCGGAAACATATTCCGTAGCCTCGGCATGACCTTCTCCGCAAATAATTTAGTCGAGTACATGCATTTCTCGGCCGGCATGTTGCCTACATGCATCAGGCAAAACACGTGACCCACATGCAGTCCCTTGATCAGGTCCTCCATGCGCTGGCGCACTGTCTCCGGGCTGCCCGCAATCACATGCCCACCTTCAATCAGGTCTTTCCAGGTCAGGTTGTCAAACCCGCTCAGCGGAGCATACTGAGAAAGCACGCCCTTCTGGATCGTTTTGATCGTCCGGTATCCCGGTGCGTCCGCGAACCCCGGATACACATGCAGACAGCGGTTGTAAAAGTAATTCACGTGCGGCGCATACAGGCGCTCTGCTTCGGCGTCAGTGTCCGCCACGCAGATGGTCTGCGCAAACCCCGCGCGGTAAGGCGAAGCATCGGCATTGCGCGCGGCCACGCGTTCCCAGTAACCCTGTAGCAGCATCTTGGCGCGCAGGTACCCGGTGAAACTCAAATAGGAATAAGAATACGTATTGTCGATGCAGAAATCGTAAGTCTCAATCGAACCACCGCCCGGTATGTGAACCGGCGGATGCGGCTGCTGAATCGGCCTAGGCCAGATATTCACATATCGCAGTTTCGTATAGCGCCCATTGAATGCAAACGGCTCGCGTTCATGCCAGGCCCGCATGATCAACTCGTGCGCCTCGCGGTATTTCTCACGGGTCAGAGCGGGAATCTGCCCGTAGCAATAATTCGTATCCATGGACGTTCCCACCGGAAAACCTGCAATCAGCCGCCCGCCGCTGATGCAGTCCAACATCGCGAACTCCTCCGCTACTCTTACCGGCGGATTATACAGCGCAATCGAAGCGCCCAGTACTAAGAGTGCGACATCGTCAGTCCGGCGAGCCAGCGCCGCCGCGATCAGGTTTGGCGACGGCATCAGCCCATAGCCGTTCTGATGATGTTCATTGGCCCCGATGGCGTCAAAGCCCAAGGTTGCTGCGTATTCCAGCAGATCGAGGTAGGTGTTATAGACTTCGTGACTTTTCTCGGGATCGAAGAGCTTGGAATCGATATCCACCCATACCGAATGATTCTTCTCCCGAAAATCGTCCGGCAGGTAAGGCCACGGCATGAGGTTGAACCAGGTAAACTTCATGTACCCTCCGCAATGCAGCCTATCACAGGGCAAGTACCTTTTTGCCTTCGGCCTAGTCACCCTGCTATCCTGGTACTGGATGCAAAACCATCACACAACCCTTTCCTCCTACCACTTCAAGCGCGCCCACACAGACGGCATTATTCAGGTCCTCAACGAAGGTTCCTATGTAATGGCCGAATACAGTGAACGCACCGGCGCAGTTATCTGGCAGCGCGTAGTGGTTGCCACCCAAAGAGAAATGGTGGAGAGGTGGCTCCGCGAGCGTTACCCAGTCCACGCAGCCACCGCCCGCTCAGCCGCCAGCGGACGCTAGACCGAAAACGGACGACGCTGAAAAGCGGACCGGGACACTCCAAACGCGGACGAGGCGCCCCAGAGCGGACGGAAGTGGGCGGGGACATTCCCCAAACGCGGACGGGGACGTTCCTAATGCGGACGGGGACATTCCGGGCTACCGTCCGAAGTCTTTCCCTGTCCGCTACCGCAGGATTGTCCCCCTGCGCCACCGAAGAAGCGGACGAGTGCATTCCCCAATGCGGACGGGTGTTCCCCGCCAACCACAGTAGGATTACGGCCTCGCGGTGGCATTCGAAACAATTCAACTTAAAACTGTCTGTGCTCCTGTTTTCTCAATAACATGCAGTCAAACCGAAACCGCTGAAATAACCTAGCTCAGAGCCCCCGGCGGCGTGGCACCGGCCCAGGCGGCTCCGGCGCAATCGAGGCCCCCAGCACCGCATCCGCTATCTGCACTACCGACTTCATCTTCACGACATCGTGAACACGGACAACATGCGCCCCGCCCAAGATCGCCGCAGTCACAGCCGCCGCCGTGGCGAACTCAATATCGATTCCGTCGGGCCTCGTTCCGAGAAACGACTTGCGCGACGGTCCGGCCATAATCGGCAGATCAAGCGAACCCAACTGCGGCAACCGCGCGAGGATTTCAGCATTCTGCTCCCTCCGCTTTCCAAAACCCAGCCCCGGATCGATCACCATGCGCAAGCGGTCGACGCCCGAACTGACCGCGCGGTGAATGCCAGCTTCCAGATCGTGCAGGATTCCGCCCATCACATCCTTCATCGGAGGCAGCTTGGCCCAGGTCTCCGGCGTTCCGCGCATGTGGTTGAGAATCAGTCCCGCGTCGCCATGCGCCGCAACTCGCGCCAGTTCCGGATCGAACGTCAGGTTTGACGGATCGTTCACGATTTCGGCCCCATACTCGATCGCTTTCGTGGCTACGGCCGATTTATAGGTATCGACAGAGATCGGGATCGAGACCTTGCCTTCCAGACGCTTCAGAATCGGGATCAGCCGGCGCAACTCTTCCGCTTCCGAAACGCGTTCAGACCCTGGCCTGGTGGACTCCGCTCCAATGTCTATGATGTCCGCGCCTTCGTCCTCCAGCTCCAACGCTCGGGCAAAAGCGCGATCCGGATCCATGTAACGGCCCCCGTCGGAGAACGAATCCGGCGTCGCGTTGAGCACGCCCATGATCAGCGTGCGTTCGCCGAGCAGCAAAGTGCGCTGCTTCAGCCTCCATTCAAAACGTCGTCTGGTCATCTATGATTCACACCGGAGCTATTCGTACCGGAGACACACAATCGGGTCGAGATTGGCGGCGCGATTGGCGGGATAGTAGCCGAAAAACACGCCAACCCCCACGGAAATACCCACTCCCAGCACCACCCAGAACAAGGAGAGCGTCGCCGGCACCGAGGGTAACAGGGCCCTCACCGTAAAAGCAACTATCGCGCCCAGAGCGATACCGATGATCCCGCCGGTGCACGTCAGCACCACCGCTTCCAGCAGGAATTGAACCCGAATATCCGCCTTGCGGGCGCCAATCGCTTTGCGGACGCCGATCTCGCTGGTGCGCTCAGTTACGGAGATCAGCATGATATTCATCACGCCGATGCCACCCACCAGCAACCCCACGGAACTGATAATCCCGGTCAGGATCACCAGAGCGCCGGTGAGCTGATTCCATAGATTGGTCACGAAGTCCGGTGAGATGACGTCAAAATCGTTTTCCGCGTTGAAGGGAACATGCCGGCGCCGGCGCATAGCCTCCATGACTTCATCCTGGGCGCGGCTCAGATCTCCTCCCTTAGGAACGGTGAATGCGATTATCAGTTCCTTTGAATTGGGATAGTCTTTGTGAAACGTGCTGAGAGGAATAATGGCGAACTGATCCACCCCGGCGCCGGCGAACAACCCGGAGTCTTTTTCGAACATACCGATCACTTCAAACAAGGAGCCGTTCAATCGCACGATCTTGCCCACGGGGTCGACCGTTGGAAAAAGCGTGTTGGCCAGATCGGTCCCGATCACCACCACCGCCCTTGCGTGTTCCACGTCGTATTTCGAGATAAACCGGCCAGTGGCAACCGAGAACGCCGGAATCGCTCGCGAGTATTCAGGCTCGGTGCCGCGCAGGAACAGCCGCTCGATCCGCTGGCCTTCATAGCTCATGACGTTCGTGTCGCCAAAAAAGAAAGCTCTAGTTCCGAACGTCGTAGCCGTTTCGATATCCGGACAGGCCTCTCGCAGATACGCGGCGTCGGAGTAATCGATGTACTTGCGGATGCGGGTTTTCAAAGGCAGGTGCGATGGGTCCGATCCCGGCGGAAACCTCGTGACGAAATAAGTTCGCGAGCCGAACGATTCCACTTTGTCGGCTACAAATTTGTTTAGCCCGTCGATGATCGAGGCCACCGAAATGACGCTGGTAACGCCAATCACAATGCCCAGGATAGTGAGCGTGGATCGCCCCTTGTGTGAGCGCAGGGTTTCCATCGCCACCATCAGGTTTTCGATCAACTCATGCCGGGTCATATGATGGGGACTCGCACAATACAATGACACTTGCGGGGCAGGATGGCATCTCAAAAATGACAATCTTGGCAGGGTGGCATCTTAAAGAGGAGAACCGGCGAGTCCGCGACGCGGATGGGGACACTGCGGGCTCGAGTCCGAACTCCTCCGCTCAAAACTACCGCAGCGGTGTCCCCCTGAGCGCTTGACCCTAATTCCAACACACCGTATTTCGCGATTCTCATTAGTCCGACCGTAAAGCTACCACCGGGTCGAGTTTCGCGGCCCGGGTTGCCGGATAAATTCCGAAAAATAGCCCGATCACCGAACTCAGCACCAAGCCGAGCACCGCTACCCACGTCTGCACAGACGCAGGAAAAGATGTGAAAGAGCGCAGCGCCAGCGCGCAGGCAAAGCCAATGCTAATCCCTACGGCGCCGCCCATCAAACACTGCATTACGCTTTCCGCTAAGAACTGCCGCAAAATATCCTGCTGCGAGGCGCCCAACGCGCGCCGGATCCCGATTTCCTTTTTGCGCTCCGTTACGCTCACCAGCATCACGTTCATGATGACGATGCCGCCCACCACCGCTGAGATGGAACTCACCATGATGAAGACCGCAAAGAACGCCGAGCTGATACTCTTCCACAGCGAGATGTAACTGTCTTTGGTGCCGATGAAAAAATCGTCGTCCTGCGTGGGATCGAGATGACGGCGCGACCGTAAAATCACCCGCGCTTCATCCTGCGCTTCCTCAAAGTTACCGCCCGATTCCGATTTGGCGTTAATCGTGATACTGTTTCGCGCGCCGCGCATCCGTAGATACGTGTTCATCGGGACAATCGCGAACGTGTCCTGATTCTGCCCCAACACCGAGCCGATCTTCTCAATCGTCCCGATAATCGTGAACTCCTGATTGTCAATCCGGATCACCTGGCCAATGGGATTTACGCCCACCAGCAACTGTTGCACGATGTCATCCCCAACCAGGCACACGTAGGACGAACGGCTATCCTCGGCTTCAGTGAAATAGCGGCCCTTTTCCACCGTCCTGCTGTCCAACTCGGCCATTTCGGGCGTGTGACCGATAAAAGAGACGTCGGTCAAGTCCTTGTCGCGGAACTGCACGCGCGCCGTTCCGCTAAGCGCGGCCCCTACCTCCTCGCAGGCCGTGCAACCCTCCGCGACCGCGCGCATGTCTTCCAAGTCTATGTTCTTGAACTTCAGCGCTTTGATCACCGCGTTAAAATCGGTCAGTACAAACGGCGTCTTGCTGATCTGGAATACGTCCGTGCCCAGCCGGGCAATTTTTTGTTCCACGTACCGATTCGCTCCCTGCACCAGAGTCATCACGGTGATCAAAGTAGCCACACCCATGGTCAGGCCAATAATGGTCAACACCGCGCGCAGCTTATGCTGGCGGAGCGCGTCTATGCTCTGCGCGATGTTGTCGCCGAAGGCGAGCATTCAGTTTCCGATGTGCTTAAAATTCTTGCCGGCGCGAATCGTGTAATTGCCGGGGTCAATCCGCTCCGCTGGGTTCTCAATGGTTACAAAATCCGCGCCTGCGCCGGCCACGCTGACGGCGCTCGCCTTCACCAGCCGATCCGCTTCTTTCACTGACGCCGCCAAACCGCTTTGCACCAGAATTCGGTTCAAACGCCAGTCCTCTATCGGGATTCGCTCGGCGGTTTCCGCTCCCTTGCCCTCGGCCAAGACCTGCTCCACACGCGCGGCGGCTTCCTCGGCCGCTTGCCTGGAATGAAAATCCGTTACGATGCGCTTGGCTAAATCTATTTTCGCCTGTTTGGGGTGCAGCCGTCCACTTTGAATGTCCGAGCGGATGACGGCAATCTCCTTCAACGGCACATCGGTGAGCAGTTCGTAGTAGCGGAAAACCAATTCATCGCCGATCAGCAGCAGCTTGCGGAACATTACCTCCGGCGATTCGGTGATGCCGACATAGTTGCTCTTGCTCTTGGACATCTTTTCCACGCCGTCCAGCCCCTGCAGCAGCGGCACGGTGGCCACGATCTGCGGCGGCTGTCCATAATCGCGCTGCAGTTCCCGCCCGACCAACAAATTGAATGTTTGATCGGTGCCGCCCATCTCGACATCCGCGTGCAGCGCCACTGAATCGTAGCCTTGCGCCAGCGGATAGAGCAGCTCATGCATGGTGATCGGAATATTTTCTTTTAGGCGCTTGCTGAAGTCGTCGCGCTCCAGAATGCGCGCCACCGTGTACTTGGAACACAGCCGGACGACATCCTCAAACTTCAAAGCTCCCAGCCAATCGCTGTTAAAACGCACTTCCGTCTTCGCGGGGTCGAGAATCTTGA
>Ga0209040_10004510_pt1 | contig 10499 bp, 12 predicted proteins | sample BogFormECP12_OM3_FD_188240 | JGI IMG/M metagenome (GOLD analysis project Ga0209040, IMG submission 188240) | Bog forest soil microbial communities from Calvert Island, British Columbia, Canada - ECP12_OM3 (SPAdes) (version 2) | ecosystem: Environmental > Aquatic > Freshwater > Wetlands > Bog ... | reverse complement strand
ACTTCCCGTTGCTCGCGCTCACGACTTACGCCAAGGTCATGGAGAAGGCGGAAAATTAGAAACCAGTTCTCAGTTCCCGGTTCTCAGTTCTCAGTTTCGCAGCGTTGAGGCTTTGAATGAGAACCTTGAACTGAGAACTGAGCACTGATTCTGAAAGCTTTCGTCACAGGTGCAACCGGATTTCTTGGCTCCCATGTCGCCCGCGTTCTAGCGGAGCAAGGCGCTGAGTTGCGGTTGCTGGTCCGTTCGACCAGCAACATGAAGAACCTGGAAGGGCTGAAGGCCGAAACGGCGACGGGCGATCTACGGGATTCGGCATCGCTGGAAAAAGCCATAGCAGGCTGCGAGGTGGTGTTTCACGTGGCCGCCGACTACCGGCTCTGGGTGCGGGATCCGGCGGAGATGTACCGCTCGAATGTGGAGGGGACGCGCGCGCTTCTGGATGCGGCGCGAAAGAATAAGGTACGGTGCGTGGTCTACACTTCGAGTGTCGCGACCATCGGGTTCACTGGAAACGGACGTGACGCCGACGAAGATTCCCCAGTTTCGCTGGCCGACATGATTGGCCACTACAAGCGCTCGAAGTTCATGGCGGAGCAGGTAGCGCTGGAAATGGGCCGCGGCGCAAACTGCGTGGTGACGGTGAATCCGACAACTCCAGTGGGAGAGCAGGATGTGAAGCCGACTCCGACGGGGCGGATCATTGTGGACTTTCTGAAAAGAAAGTTTCCGGCTTATGTGGAAACGGGACTGAATCTGGTGGACGTAAGGGAATGCGCCCGTGGACACGTGGCGGCGCTGGAAAAAGGTAAGAGCGGCGAGCGCTACATTCTCGGCGGCGAGAACCTGACGTTGAAGCAGATTCTGGATAAGCTGGGCGCGATTTCGGGGTTGCCGTCGCCGAAGGTGAAGCTGCCTTATTTTGTTGCCTATGCGGCGGGTGCGGTGGATCAGACCGTGTCCGGCAGGTTGCTGGGACGTGAGCCGCGGGCGACGATCGAGACGGTGCGGATGGGGAAGAAAAAGATGTGGGCGAGTTCCGCTAAGGCGGAGCGCGAATTGGAATGGAAGTCCATGCCAGCGGACGACGGGTTGCGCCGTGCAGTGGAGTGGTTCCGAGCCAACGGGTATGCCTAAGATCGCCATCGTGGCCGCGCTGGAGCGCGAAGTCTGGGGGCTGATCCGGAATTGGAGCCGCATCGAGCGGGAGTATCAAGGCCGCAGGTTTGCTTTCTTCGAGCGGGACGAGGTGGTCGTGGTTTGTGGCGGGATCGGCGCGGAGGCTGCGCGCCGCGCGTCCGAAGCGGTGATCGCGCTATACCATCCGACGCTGGTCGAGTCGGTGGGGTTTGCGGGAGCGCTGGATAGAGGCTCGCGCGTCGGGGATGTTTTCCTGCCATCACTTGTAGTTGACGCTCGCGACGGAAGCCGTATCGCGACCGGCGATCAAGGCGGCGATGGCGTGCTGGTTACCTTTATGGCAGTTGCCGGAGTGGAGCAGAAAGCAAAATTGGCGGAGGCCTACCGAGCAAGGGCGGTCGATATGGAAGCGGCGGCCGTGCTGGCTGCGGCTCGAATGCACGGGATTGCTTTCGGCGTTATAAAAGTTATCTCCGACGAGCGTGATTTTGAAATGCCCGCGACCGCCCGCTTCGTCAGCCCGGAGGGCCAGTTCAAAACCGCCAGCTTCGTATTATTTGCTGTCCTGCGGCCCTGGTTGTGGGCGCGGGTTGCTGCTCTGGCGCGCAACAGCAGCCGGGCAGGCAACGTTCTCGTCGCACATCTCGCTGCACATGTTGAGTGTTCTCGCGATGGTTTGAAAGATGCGGCGCCAGCGGCCGAGAGCACGACTTTGCCGGTTACGGCAACCGATGGGCCGAGTGGCGAGGGTAGAAAATGAGAGGGCGTTTGCTGAGTGCGCTCGTATTGTCTTTAATGGTATCTCTGACGATGAAGTTGAGCGCCCAATCCGCCCGCATAGAGGTGACGGTGCCTCCAGTCTCCCTCTATGCGGAGAGTTTTCGACAAAGCTCGACGCACATCATAGAAGACCACTTCGAGGCGAAGTTGACGCCGCAGGATTCGGAATACCGCGAACGGATCAAAGATTCGCGCGGAGCTGACAGGTTCACATTTTCCATCATTCCCCTGGGGCCGGAGGGCGATAATAAAGTCACATCCTGGCAGGTAAAGTTGGGGGATCTGCATCACGCCATGTATGACAACCTATTGCTTATCACGCAGCAGCCCTCCGATGATCCGAAAGACGCGCTGTGGTGGCTCAATCCCAGCAAGTTTGCGCATGTGCCCGTGGCCGCGAAGCGAATAATCAAGGTGGACAGTTTTTATGTGGTGCTGCAAGTGAAGGCATATCGCTTCAGCCCGCCCGATTCGCCTTATCTGGACTCGATGACCGTAGCGGTGGAGTTGACCAACAGCGATCCCAGAAGCGCCGATGATAGTCACAAATAGAGGGCGAGGACGGAGATAGCGCTGAAGCGAACTCAGCTTCCGGCGCATCGAAAGACGTTGTGGCAATTGCCGGACAATTCGTAATGGAAGAGCGTACGCGGTCAATTCCCGCGACTATGATGGCGGCGGTGTACCGCGGGGTGAATGACGTCCGTCTGGAAACCGTGCCGGTGCCGCAGATTGGCGCAGGAGAATTGTTGATTCGGGTGCATACCTGTGGAGTGTGCGGTACCGATCTCAAGAAAATTGCCACCGGATCGCATTCTGCGCCGCGCATCTTTGGACACGAAACCTCGGGCGTGGTTGCGGCGGTGGGTGCAGGAGTACGGAAGTTTGAGGCGGGCGACCGGGTAGTGGTATTTCATCACATCCCTTGCCGGCAATGTTACTACTGCCGTCATACGACATTCGCGCAATGCTCGACCTATAAGCAGGTTGGATGCACGGCAGGCTTTGAGCCTTCCGGCGGGGGGTTCGCCGAATACGTCCGGGTGATGGATTGGATCGTCGAGCAAGGGACGGTAAAGATTCCGCAGGGGGTCTCGTTTGAGCAGGCGTGTTTTCTGGAGCCAGTCAACACCTGCATGAAGGGCATCGAGGCGCTGGGGTTGCAGACAGGCGAGACGGTACTGGCTATCGGGCAGGGGCCCATCGGCATCATACTGAGTGTGTTGGCGCGCAGAGCCGGGGCCACGGTTATTACTTCCGATTTGTATCCCGAGAGGCTTAGAATAGGGGAAAGCCTCGGATTTGAGCATACGATCGACGCCTCAAAGGACGACACGGTGCGGTCTGTGCGCAAGCATACTGAAGGGCGGGGAGCGGACGCTGTAATCTTGGCTGTTGGCAGCAACGCCATGATTCGCCCGGCCATGGATGCGGCGCGTCCGGGAGGGCGGGTGTTGTTGTTTGCGCAGACCCAGCGGGGAGAAGTGGTGGTGGATCCGGCGGCGATTTGCGTGGACGAGAAAACGTTGGTCGGGTCCTACAGTGCATCGGTTGATTTGCAGCAGGAGTCGGTCGATTTTGTCATGGGCCGGAAGATGGATCTGGAACAGTTGATCAGCCACCGGTTCCGGCTGGAGGAGAGTGCGCCGGCGTTGGAACTGGCTGCGCATCCGCAGCCTGCGTCGATGAAGATCGTGATTCAGCCTGGCACTACCTGGGAGAGCAAGTCCTGGGAAGGAAGCGCGCAGTGAATGGAAAAATGACGGCTGCCGTCCTCTACGGCAAAGAAGACCTCAAAATTGAAAGAGTTCCGATCCCCCGCGTGGAAAAAGGGGAAGTGCTGGTCAAAGTGCAGGTCGCGCTCACCTGCGGCACCGATCTCAAGGTTTATCAGCGTGGCTATCATGCCCGCATGATTGTGCCCCCGGCGTTGTTCGGCCACGAACTCGCAGGAGTTATCGAAGAAGTTGGCGAAGGCGTCCACAGCTTCAAAAAGGGCATGCGGGTGGTGGCGCTGAATTCCGCGCCCTGCCAGATGTGCTTCTACTGCTCCAAACACCAGGAAAACTTGTGCGAAGACCTGCTATTTAATAATGGAGCCTATGCGGAATACATTCGCGTCCCGCGGCGGATCGTGGAAGCGAATATGCTGGTGATCCCGCAGAACGTGAGCTTTGAAGATGCCGCGATGACTGAGCCTTTGGCCTGCGTGTTGCGCGGTTTGCATGAGACCGGGGTGGAGATCGGGGACACGGTCACCATCATCGGCGGTGGACCGATTGGTTTGATGTTCGTACAGGTGGCGCGAGCCATCGGTTGCAACGTGATCTCGGTGGTTAAGCGCGACGAGCAGGTAGTGGCCGCCAAGCACATGGGGGCGCACGAAATCGTGCAGACCACCAAGGTGCAGAACGTGGTGGAGGCGGTGCGCGGGCTGACCCCGCAGAAGCGCGGCTGCGATGTGGTGATCGAAGCGGTGGGGCGTCCTGAGGCGTGGGAGTGGACAGTGGAGATGGTGCGCAAGGGCGGCACGGTAAATTTCTTTGGCGGGTGCGCCAGCGGAAGTAAAGTGCAACTCGACACCAACCGCTTGCATTATTCGGAGATCACGCTGAAGGCTACCTTCCATCACACACCGGAGACGGTACGCCGGGCGTTTGGGCTGATCGCAGCCAAGAAGATCCGGCCTACGGACTACATCACGGGGGAAGCTCCGCTTTCGAGCCTGCAGAAGGTGCTGCGGCACATGCTCAATCGCGGTGGCGACATTAAGACTGCGATCATTCCCGGGCATTGAGTCAACCACTACGAACTGCAGTGACAGCGGCGATTACGCATCCTGGGCACTTCGATCTTTCCGTCGCGCCGACATGTTGCATAGTTCCTTCGCTTCGCTCACGATGACAAGCAGACAAACTGATGAGCTCAATTGCCAATAGTTCTCAGCCCGCTTCCGTTGCGTCTCCGTCCACGGGCTGGAGCCGTCTGCCTGTTGCTTACGCAATTCCGGAAATTGCACCCTCGCTCGAACAGGCGCACGAATACTGCCGCCGCCTAGCGCGCAGTCATTACGAGAATTTTTCCGTGGCGACGTGGTTTTTGCCGAAGAAGCTGCGCCAGGATTTCTTCAACGTGTACGCGTACTGCCGGATCTCCGACGATCTGGGCGACGAGGTGGGTGACCCTGCAGCTTCGCTGGCGTTGCTCGACGAGTGGGAACGAGAGCTGGAAGCTTGTTACGCGGGCAGGCCCCGGCATCCGGTGTTTGTGGCGCTGGCTGCGACGGTAAGGCAGTTTGAGATTCCGAAGCATGAGTTTTCCGATTTGTTGATCGCATTCCGGCAGGATCAGAGGGTCACCCGCTTCGAGACTTTCGACGATGTGCTTGCCTACTGCCGCTATTCGGCGAACCCGGTGGGGCATCTCGTGCTCTATTTGTGCGGCTATCACGATGCCGAACGCCAACAGCTTTCCGACTACAACTGCACCGCGCTGCAGCTGGCGAATTTCTGGCAGGACGTGAGCGTGGACTACACCAAGGGGCGAATTTATTTGCCGCTGGATGATATGCGACGGTATGCGGTCAGCGAACAAGACTTGGCCCAAAGACGCAACACGCCTGGGTTTTGCGCGATGATGAAGTTTGAAGTGGAGCGGGCGCGGGAGTGGTTTGAGCGCGGCCTACCCTTAGTTGGAAAAGTAGGCAAAGAACTGGCGGTCGATCTTGAACTTTTCAGCCGAGGCGGGCAGGAAGTTCTGAACGCGATCGAGCGGCAGGAGTTTGCCGTGCTGGGGCAGCGTCCGGTGATCTCGAGGACTCGCAAGCTGGCGCTGGTGGCGCGAGCAGCACTGGGGAAGTGGTTATGAGCGTAGGAGCGCAGTCTGCATCGATTCCGTGGAGTCCGGCTCCGGCGCAATTGACCATGGCGTATTCGGTATGCCGCGGGATCACGCGTTCCAATGCTAAGAATTTTTATTACGCATTTCTTGTGCTCCCGAAACGCAAGCGGGAGGCCTTGTGCGCCGTTTATGCCTTCATGCGGCGCTGCGATGACATTACGGACGATGCCAGCCTGAGTCTTGCGGAGCGCCGATTCAAGCTGGATGCATGGCTAGGTGAGTTGCACCGGGCGCAGCAGAGTCAGCCCAGTGACGATCCGATTCTGCTGGCGCTAACCCATGCTCAGCGAGCCTATACGATCCCGGCTGGGCTATTAGATGAGCTTGCGATGGGAACCGCGATGGATGTGGAATCCGAAGGCGCAGAGCCGGACACGAGCGGTTCGACGAATGCGGCGATTCCGCCGCTGACGGTGCGCTACCAGACCTTCGACGATCTGAAAGTGTACTGCCATCGCGTGGCATCCGTCGTGGGGCTGGTCTGCATCCACATCTTTGGATATCGCGATCCCGCGGCTGAGCTGCTGGCGGAGCAGTGCGGTCTCGCGTTCCAGCTCACCAACATTATTCGCGATGTGAAAGAAGATGCTGCCATGGGCCGTGTGTATTTGCCGGAGGAGGATCTGGCGAAGTTTGGCCTTTCGGCTGCGGAACTGGTTAACAGGCCTGAGGCGGGCCGCTTCCGGCCGCTGCTGGCGCTCGAAGCTGATCGTGCCCGCGAGTTCTACCGGTCCGGCGACCAATTGATTCCCTATATCTCGGAAGACAGCCAACCCGCGCTCTGGGTGCTGGTGAACATTTACCGCAGGTTACTGGAAAAAATCGCCGAGCGCCAGTACGACGTATTTGGCAGCAGAGTTAACCTCACCGTGGGCGAAAAGCTGCGGATTCTGGGGAAAGGTTTTCTGCAGCGCCTCACCTGACGCTGTGGCATGAGGCCCCCGGTGAAGCAAACGCCGCAGAAGAGTGAACAGGGCGGGCGTTTCCAATGAATCCCGCATGAGTCAGAATCCAACTCAGCCTTCTTTATCCGGGTCGGTAGCCATCGCTGGCGGCGGCCTGGCTGGACTGGCGGCTGCATGTGCTCTGGCCGATTCCGGTTTTCGCGTCACCGTGTTCGAGCGCCGTCCTTATCTGGGCGGGCGGGCCTCTTCCTACGAGCATCCCGGCACCGGCGAAGTGGTCGACAACTGCCAGCACGTGCTCTTTCGTGTCTGCACCAACCTGGTGGAATTCTACCGGCGGATCGGCGTCGAGGACAGGATCCGCTGGTACGAGGACATGACTTTCATTGAGCCGGGCGGCCGCGCCAGCGTGATGCACGCATCTGCGCTGCCGGCGCCACTGCACACGGCTCCGTCGTTCCTAGGTTTTCCATTTCTTACGGTGAAAGACAAGGTCGTGATATCGCGGGCCATTGCGGCGCTTACCCTTAGCCAGCAAATCGACACTGGCCAATCCTTTCAGCAGTGGCTGCTGCAGCACCGCCAGACCGAGAACGCGATCCAGCGCTTCTGGAGGCCGGTCCTGGTGAGCGCGCTGAGTGAGAATCTGGACCTGGTATCGATTGCCTATGCGGCGCAGGTTGTACGCGAATCGATGAAGTCGCCGGCGGCGCGGCATATGGGGGTTCCAAGCATTCCCCTGTCTGAGCTTTACAACCGTGCGGGCGACTACGTCCGTGCCCGTGGGGGCGAGATTCGGTTGCGCAACTCGTTAGAGGGCTTTTTGCCTGAACCCGGACAGGTGCGGATTCGCGTGGGCGAAGGCGAAGTAAGTTTTGACTATCTCATCGCGGCGCTGCCCTTCGACGGACTTGGACGTGTTTTGCCCGAAGGACCTGAGGCCGCCCCGCTGCGCGACCAACTCGGCCACTTCGAGCCGTCTCCCATAACCGGCATTCATCTGTGGTTCGACCGGCAGATCAGCGATCTCGATCACGCCGTGCTGCTGGACCGGACCATTCAATGGATGTTCCATAAGTCGCGGTTGCTGGAGGCGCGCAACGGAGCGTCGGGAGAATCGAACGGCAGCTATATCGAACTCGTGGTCAGCGCGTCGAAGAGTCTGATTGACAAATCCCGCAGCGAGATTGTTGACCTCGCGCTGAAGGAAGTCCGGGAATTTTTTCCGGGGGCGCGCGCGGCGAATCTGGTCAAGTCCGCCGTGATCAAAGAAGTCCACGCCACGTATTCTCCGCGTCCGGGCATTGATGCTTACCGCGCGCCACAGACGACAGTGTGGCCTCGGGTTTTTCTCGCTGGCGACTGGACCGCCACGGGCTGGCCCGCCACCATGGAAGGGGCTGTGCGCAGCGGATATCTTGCGGCAGAAATGCTGGCCCGGGCTGCGGGGGTGAGGTCTGCTCGATTCCTGGTGGCGGATATGCCGGCCACCGGATTGATGCGGCTTGTATTGAGCACTTAGCACTCGGCGCCAGCGATCCTGCCGCCCATCCATCACGCGGCAGCGTGTCCAGGCGCACAGACAAAGATCGCTCGCGGCTGAAAACATACAGGCTGGGCTACCAGGGCACCACGCAGTGACCCCCTCGGGAGGTATCCCATGCGGCCCAGACTTTTTATTCTGCTATTGTTGCTTCCTCTCACTTGCATGGCCCAAGGCCGAGACGGTACTGGTGACCCCAACCGGCGTAATCCGTTGGATGGGACAAAGATTTTTCAATACTACTGCGCGGCGTGTCACGGCGCCGACGGGCGAGGGCCATCGTCTTCTGTCCTCGAGCATGGGGTTCCAGATTTGACCTTGATCTCGCGAAGAAATGACGGGAAATTTCCACGCCAGCGTGTAAGGGACCTGATCGAAGGCGAGGTGGCTGGGCCAGTCGTGCACGGCAATCGCGAGATGCCGATTTGGCGGCCGGTCTTCCATGAAATCGAAGCGGATCAGGACTGGGGAGAGGTAAGGTTGGACGCCGTTACTAAACACCTGGAATCCATTCAGAAAAAATAGGCGGCGTCGTAATTCCATGCACACTCTCGTGCTTCGCAACGAAGGAGGTTGCCATGCCGCTTACCAAGCTCCGGGAGTTTCTCGATAGTCAAGGTATCCGATATCTGATTTGCTCTCACTCACTCGCGTACACGGCGCAAGGTATTGCGGCGCTTACGCACATCTCGGGGAAAGAACTAGCCAAGACGGTGATCGTAAGAATCGATGGGGAGTTGGCTATGGTGGTCGTTCCCGCTTCCCGTCCCGTCGATCTCGTGCTGCTCAAGCAGGCCGTGGGCGCACGGGCGGTGGAGATCGCGTCAGAACAGGAGTTCAAGGATAAATTCCCTGACTGCGAGGCGGGCGCCATGCCGCCGTTCGGAAATCTGTACGGGATGGCTGTTTATGCGGATGAGAGTTTGAGCTCGAATCAGGAGATAACGTTCAACGCAGGCACGCATCGTGAGCTCTTGCGTATGGACTGGGCCGATCTCGTAAGACTCGTGGAACCCACGATTCTCAAGATCACAAGGAGCAGAACGCCTGAGGCCGCGGCTTAAGTGCGGCTCGGCAATCGTGTACGGCCGACGCAAAGATTCTTTTGCTAGCCCGCCAGCAGCGCCACGCCTGCCGCCACCAGACTGGCGGCGATCCAACGGCGGCGGTCCACGCGCTCGTGCAAAAAGACCCTCGCAGCGACCGCATTGCCGATGAACGTCAGGGAGGCGGCAGCCGGGGCCACCAGGCTTACGTCTCCCCAGGAAAGCGCAAACAACAGACTGAAGAAAGCGACCGCCATCGCGGTGACGCCGAGTAAAAAGTTGGGATTGGCGAGCGTTCGACCGATTACCGCGCCCAGACCTTCGCGGCGCCATAAGGCTCCCACATCGCCGACCTCTTTCATCGCGCGGGCTAATAGCACATCGCCAACTACCGAAGCGAAAACGATAGCCAGGATCGCACCCCAGGTGTAGAGGGCTCTCATGGCTTGTCCCCTACTTCGTTGGTCAACTCGAGTCCGGGCGCGGTTTTGGTCGTGAGTAACTTGGCTTTGGCGGGGTGTGTGGTAATTTCCGGGCCGCCGGCAATGAATCCCACGCCGCCGGTAATGAACACGATCCCCAGCCAGCGCAGCGGGCTCACGTGCTCATGCAGAACGAATCTGGCGACCAGCGCGAGCAGCACGTAGCCGAGCGAAGTTGCCGGCAGAACATAGGTGAGATCGGCCCAGGAGAGCGCGGTCATGTAAGTGGCGAAAAACGCCAGCAAAAGAAGAATTCCGATCGCCACCCAAGGATTGAGGACGGCGAAGATGACACTTTGCAGGTGATGGATAGAGATGTTCCCGGTTTGCTTCATACCGTGCGAGAGCATGGAGTCTCCGGCCGCGGCGAAGACGGTGACTCCAGCCAACACTAGGTATTTGCGAAAGTTCACGGGAGATCAGGGATTACCACGGAGTCACAGAGAAACAAATGCGAAAAAATATGAATGGTTAAAGATTTTCTCCGTGTCTCTGCGGTGAAAGTATTTCGGCTTTTTCTTTCACGCCTTGACGAGCGCGGCGGCGGCATCGTCGCTGTGCTGCTTGACCAACTTGTTGCGCGCGGCGCGCAGCTTCAGGAAGGTCTTGGCTTCTTTATAAAGGCGTTTGCGGTCGTTGCTGTCAAACGCGGCGTTCTTCAGGATGCGGAACACCGCCTTGGGCCGGAAATAGTACTCATCGT
>Ga0209040_10004509_pt1 | contig 10499 bp, 8 predicted proteins | sample BogFormECP12_OM3_FD_188240 | JGI IMG/M metagenome (GOLD analysis project Ga0209040, IMG submission 188240) | Bog forest soil microbial communities from Calvert Island, British Columbia, Canada - ECP12_OM3 (SPAdes) (version 2) | ecosystem: Environmental > Aquatic > Freshwater > Wetlands > Bog ... | reverse complement strand
TACCCCTTGTACAGCCTGCTAGGCGATTGGGTGCTGTTCAAAGACATTCTGACCGGCCGAATTCGCTTTTAGCGGCCGCGTCCGAGGTTTCAAACGGCGGCCAGCGCAAACTCCAGGTCGGCGATCAGATCCTTGATGTGTTCAAGGCCGATTGACAGCCGCACGGCGTCCTCTGGGACCCCCGCCTGCTGCAATTCGGTCGGCGACAGTTGCCGGTGAGTCGTCGAGGCCGGGTGAGTCGCGAGCGAGCGCACGTCGCCGATGTTGACGAGCCGCGTAAATAGCTGCAACGCATCGAGAAACCGTGCTCCTCGTTCGCGTCCCTGGCCGGCGGGCCCCTTGACTCCAAACGTCAACAGTCCGGATGCCTTTCCCGAGAGATACTTCTTGACCAGAGCATGGTCCGGATGATCTTCGAGCCCCGCGTAGTTGACCCAGGCAACCTGCGGATGGGATTTCAAATACTGTGCAATTTGCAGCGTGCTATCGCTGATCCGATCGAGCCGCAGCGAAAGCGTCTCGATGCCCTGCAAGATCAGAAACGCGTTGAACGGGGAAATTGCCGCGCCGATATTGCGTAACGGCACGACGCGTGCACGACCGATGTAGGCCGCCGGCCCCAATGCCTCGGTATAAATGACGCCGTGGTAGCTCTTATCCGGCTCATTGAGCCGTCGGTACCGCTGCTTGTGCTCGGCCCACGGAAATTTTCCGGAATCCACGATCGCGCCGCCGACGCTCGTGCCGTGGCCGCCCAAATACTTGGTCAGCGAGTGCACGACGATGTCCGCGCCGTGATTGAAGGGCCGGCTCAAGTACGGCGTCGGCACCGTGTTGTCGACGATCAGCGGCACACCGTGCCGATGCGCAACCGCTGCAACGCGCTCGATATCGGTCACATTGCCCTGCGGATTGCCGAGCGATTCGACGAATACGGCCTTGGTCTTGCCGTCGATCAGCGGTTCAAAGGAACTCGGATTGCGATAATCGGCAAATCGCGTTTCGATGCCATACTGGGGCAGCGTGTGGGCGAATAGGTTGTAGGTTCCCCCGTAGAGCGCGTTCGAGGCAACGATGTTGTCGCCGGCCTCGGAGATCGTCAAAATCGAGTAGGTCACCGCGGCCTGCCCCGATGCCAATGCGAGCGCCGCAATGCCGCCTTCGAGGGCGGCGAGGCGCTGCTCGAGCACGTCCTGCGTCGGGTTCATGATGCGCGTATAGATGTTGCCGGGTACTTTGAGGTCGAACAGATCCGCACCATGCTGCGCATTGTCGAACGCGTACGCGACCGTTTGATAAATCGGCACGGCAACGGCTTTGGTGGTCGGTTCCGGCGAGTATCCGCCATGCACCGAGATGGTTTCGAAGCGCCAGTTTTCGCGGCCGCGAGCTTGAGCCATGTGAGAATTCCGGAGCGCCGGGTAAGTCCGGCAAGTGTGCAGATTACGGGGTGCGATTATGCGCTGCCCAATTCGATTTTGATATGAGCTTATGGCATTTGGGCAGGCCTTATCGGCTGCCGACGGCGGTCGCAGCTGCGCTGCGGGAACTGTTTTCCGAGCCGGTCGAGGAGGTGCTCGTGATCGAGCACTCAGCCTATGCGCGGCTGCACCGCGGAATGGCCGCGACGACGCGGCCGAACCGGATCCTGCTTGCGATCGACGGCGCCGCGTTCGTGGCGAATCCCGAACTGATGCTGCATGAATATTTTCACGTTTTGCGGCAATGGCGCACGGGTCGATTGACGCGCTGGCGCTACCTCGCCGAATCGGCGCGCTGCGGCTATTGGGGCAATCGCTTCGAGCGAGAGGCGCGCGAATTTGCGGCGGCGGCCGTTCCGCAGTATCGCCGCTTGCTGCCGCAAGTCGTTCGCGGAGCGGTCTGAATGAGCCCAGCGGCGGCGGCAGCCCCGGCTCAGCGCGGTGATTCGCGGTGCGGGCTCAGCGCGAGCGCGACCAGCGTACAGATCGCACCCGAGAGCAGATAGGCACCCGCGGCCATCAGTCCGAAATGACTCGCGAGTATGAGCGCAACGAACGGCGCGAAACCGGCGCCGAACAGCCAAGCGAAGTCGGTGGTCAATGCCGATCCGGTGTAGCGGTAGGAAATCGGGAAACTGGATGCGACGGCGCCCGAGGATTGGCCAAAGGACAGACCCAGCAGCACGAAGCCGAACAGCATGAAAATCGCTTCACCGACATCGCCGATGCTGAGCAACTGCGGCGCGAACCCGCTGAACGCGGCGATCATCCCGGCGGTGATTCCCAGCATTGCACGGCGACCCACGCGATCGGCGAGGACGCCAGAGGCGACGATCGATGCGACGCCGACCGCCGCGCCCACCATTTCGATGATCAAGAATCGCGCCGGCGATTGGTTCGTGTTGAGCAATACCCAGGAAAGCGGGAACACCGTGACGGTGTGAAACAGCGCGAAGCTCGCGAGCGGCGTGAATGCGCCGATCACGATGTTGCGTCCTTGCGCCCGCAGCGTTTCCGGCACGCTCGTGGGGCGCAGCAATAGCGCCTCGAATTGCTGGGCGAATTCGGGCGTTTCGACCAGGCGAAGCCGCGCGAACAGCGCGACGACATTGATCGCGAAAGCCACGAAGAACGGATAGCGCCAGCCCCAATCGAGAAAGTCGGCGTTGGGGAGCTTGGCGACGAAGAAGGCGAACAAAGCGCTCGCGACGATGAGACCGAGCGGCGCTCCAAGCTGCGGAATCATTGCATACCAGCCGCGCCGCTCTTCAGGCGTGTTGAGCGCCAACAGCGTCGCGAGCCCGTCCCACTCGCCGCCGAGCGCGAGGCCCTGACCGAGTCGAAACAAGATCAGCAGCATGGCCGAGAACGAACCGATCTGATCGTATCCCGGCAGGAACGCGACTGCGACGGTCGAGACTCCGAGCAGCAGCAGGGCGATCATCAGTTTGACGCCGCGTCCATAAGCGCGATCGACCCCGATGAAGATTACGGTGCCGAGCGGGCGCGCAACGAAGGCGACTGCAAAAACCGCGAATGAAAGCAGCGTTCCGGACAAGGCATCGACATACGGAAATACGAGCTTCGGAAATACCATGACCGACGCGATCGCATAGACAAAGAAATCGAAGTATTCCGACGTGCGGCCGATGATGACGCCAACCGCGATGTCGCCCGGCGTCGGCTCTCCGTGCCTATGCTTCGCGAGATCAACGGAACGATCGGGCGTCGACGCCGGCGATATCACGCTGCGCGTGCTCATCGAGCCCACCGGCTTGCGGTCACTCGTCGTACGGGTTCGATCCACGCTATCATTTTGTGCGTCGCCTGCAGTAAAATGCGCTGCCTGGCGTGACTGCGCTACGCCTCGTGAAGCACATTGTAGGGATTTGAGACTGCAGGGCAAGTGATTCTCCGCCGCGAATCGCGCTCGTTCATTGATCGGAGATGCATTGGGCCGTATTCGTTTCACCGTTTCCCTGCCGTTTATCGCGATGCTCTGCGCTTGCCATTCGGTAGTTTTGAATCCATCGGGCGATGTGGCGCAACAGCAGCGAGACCTGCTGATCTACTCGACCGTGTTGATGCTGATCGTCATCGTTCCCGTCATGGTCATGACGGTGCTGTTCGCCTGGCGGTTCCGCGAGTCGAATAGCGCCGCTCGCTACGAGCCCGATTGGGATCACTCGATCCATCTCGAACTGCTGATCTGGGCGGCGCCGCTGCTGATCATCATCGGTCTTGGCGGGCTGACCTGGGTCGGTACCCATCTGCTCGATCCGTATCGGTCGCTCAGCAGAATCAAGGCGGGCGAGTCGATGCCGTCCGCACGGGCGGAGCTTCAGGTCGAGGCGGTGGCGCTCGATTGGAAGTGGCTGTTCATTTATCCGCAGTTCGGCATCGCGACGGTCAACGAGCTCGCCGCTCCCGTGGATCGGCCCATCGATTTTCGGATCACCGCCTCCTCGGTCATGAATTCCCTGTTCATTCCGACGCTCGCCGGCCAGATCTATGCGATGCCCGGCATGGAGACGCGCCTGCATGCGGTCGCCAACGAAGCCGGCGACTTTGAAGGGTTCTCGGCAAACTACAGCGGCGCGGGCTTTTCGGGCATGCATTTCGTATTTCGAGTGCTCGCAGATGCGGATTTTGAACGCTGGGTCGCACGCCAGCGCACCGATGGCGGGGAGCTCGGGCGCAGCGTCTACCTGCGGCTCGAACAGCCGAGCGAGAACGCGCCTGCCCAAGCGTTCGCGACCGTGGACCCGGGCCTCTATCGGGCCATTCTCAATCGCTGCGTCGAGGCGGGAAAACCTTGCATCGACGAAATGATTGCGATGGGCGCGGCGAGCGAGCGATGAGTTTCCCGGCAGCGACACCTCGAGCGATGCCAGCGCCATGAGCTTTCTCCTTGGTCGACTGAACGCGCAGGCCTTTCCGATTCACGAGCCGATTCTGGTCGCGACCTTCGTGGTGGTCGCGATCGGCGGCCTGATCGGACTCGCCGCGATCAGCCATTTGCGCCTTTGGGGCATTCTCTGGCGCGGATGGATCACGACGATCGACCACAAACGCATCGGCATCATGTACATGATTCTCGGGCTGGTCATGTTGCTGCGTGGATTCGCCGATGCGTTGATGATGCGTTGGCAGCAAGCGGTCGCATTCGGCGGCGCGCAAGGGTTCCTTCCGGCTCATCACTATGACCAGATTTTCACGGCCCACGGCGTGATCATGATTTTCTTCATGGCGATGCCGTTCATCACGGGTCTGATGAATTTCGTGGTGCCGCTGCAGATCGGCGCACGCGACGTCGCCTTCCCGTTTCTCAACAATTTCAGCTTCTGGGCGACGGCCATGGGCGCGGCGCTCGTCATGGTCTCGCTGTTCGTCGGCGAGTTTGCGCGCACCGGGTGGCTGGCTTACCCGCCGCTCTCGGGCATTGCGTACAGCCCCGACGTCGGCGTGGATTACTACATCTGGGCGCTCCAAATCGCCGGGGTCGGCACGCTGCTCTCGGGCGTGAATCTGATCGCGACGATCGTCAAGCTGCGCGCCCCCGGCATGACCATGATGCGCATGCCGATTTTCACGTGGACCGCACTTTGCACCAATGTGCTGATCGTGGCCGCGTTTCCCATCTTGACGGTGACGCTGGCGCTGCTGAGCTTGGATCGCTATGTCGGTACCAATTTTTTCACGAACGATGGCGGCGGGAATCCGATGATGTACATCAACCTCATCTGGATCTGGGGCCACCCGGAGGTCTACATCCTCATATTGCCGATATTCGGGGTTTTCTCCGAAGTTACCGCGACATTTTCCGGCAAGCGCCTGTTCGGCTACACCTCGATGGTCTATGCGACCGTCGTCATCACGATCCTCTCGTATCTGGTCTGGCTGCATCATTTTTTCACGATGGGCTCGGGCGCAAGCGTCAATTCGTTCTTCGGGATCACGACGATGATCATCTCGATTCCGACGGGCGCCAAGATGTTCAATTGGCTCTTCACGCTCTATCGGGGACGCATTCGCTTCGAGCTGCCCATGCTTTGGACCTTGGCGTTCATGTTGACGTTCGTGATCGGTGGCATGACCGGCGTGCTGCTGGCGGTACCGCCGGCGGATTTCGTGTTGCACAACAGCCTTTTTCTCGTGGCCCATTTCCACAACGTCATCATCGGCGGCGTGGTCTTCGGCGTGTTTGCCGGCATCAGCTACTGGTTTCCGAAGGCCTTTGGATTTCGACTGGAACCGTTCTGGGGAAAGATGTCGTTCTGGTTTTGGGTGATCGGCTTCTACTTGGCTTTCATGCCGCTCTATGTGTTGGGTCTGATGGGCGTGACGCGCCGGCTGCGGCATTTCGAGGATCCGAGCCTGCAGCTATGGTTCGTGATAGCGGCGATCGGAGCCGTGCTCATTCTCCTCGGAATCCTCTGCTTCTTGATTCAAATCGCCGTGAGCATTCGACGCCGCGAAGCATTGCGCGACCGCAGCGGCGATCCCTGGGGCGGCCGGACACTGGAATGGTCGACCGCTTCGCCGCCGCCCGACTATAACTTTGCCTTTACGCCGGTAGTGCACGACAACGACGCGTGGTGGGACATGAAGCAGCGCGGATTTGTGCGCCCGGTCTCGGGTTTCAACGCGATCCAGATGCCGCGCAACACCGGCGCGGGCTTCATCCTTGCGACCCTGTGCGGCGTATTCGGTTTTGCCATGATTTGGCACATCTGGTGGCTTGCGGTGCTTGCCTTCTTGACGGTGCTCTCGGCCGCAATTTTCCACACCTTCAATTACCAGCGCGATTTCCAAATTCCGGCGAGCGAAGTCGAGCACGTCGAGCATGGGCGCACCCGCCTGCTCGGCTCAGAGGCATGAACGCATGGAGATAACGACGACGAGCGCTGGCGCCGCCGCGGCGCCGATCTTTTGTCTGACCGAGGAGCATGAGCATGCCGCGGGCGGCAGCACCTTGCTCGGCTTCTGGATCTATTTGATGAGTGACTGCCTGCTGTTCGCGGCGCTATTTGCGACCTTCGGCGTGCTCGGCGGCAGTTACGCGGGCGGTCCGGCTCCGAAACAGGTGTTCGAGCTTCCTCTCGTTGCGGTCAATACCTCGATGCTGCTGCTCTCGTCGATCACCTATGGCTTCGCGATGCTGACGACTTATCAGGGGCGGGTCGTCGCCACGCAGGGCTGGCTCGTCGTGACCGCGCTGTTTGGATTGGCTTTCATCGGCATCGAGTTGTACGAGTTTGCACATCTGATCCACGATGGTGCGGGTCCGCAGCGCAGCGCTTTCCTCTCGGCCTTCTTCACGCTCGTCGGTACGCACGGCTTGCACGTGACCGTGGGCTTGATATGGATGACAACACTGATGGTGCAGGTCGGCCAGCGCGGATTGATTCCCGCGAACGTACGCAGGCTCGCCTGTCTCAGCATGTTCTGGCACTTTCTCGACGTCATTTGGATCGGCGTGTTTACTTTCGTTTATCTCGGGGGGATGCTGCGATGAGCGCTCCGCCGCACGCGAATAATGGGGCGACCGGACACGGCGACGCCGCAGACCATGGTTCTCTGCGCAGCTACCTCACCGGGTTCCTGCTCTCGGTGTTCCTGACCGCGATTCCGTTTTGGCTCGTCATGAGCGGAGTGCTCAACAACCGGATCGCGACTGCAATCGCGATCACGGTCTTCGCGATCGTGCAGATCACGGTTCACATGGTGTATTTCCTGCACATGAATACCCGCTCGGAAGACGGCTGGTCGATCATGGCGCTGATGTTCACGCTGATTCTGGTCGTGATCGCGCTGGTCGGGTCGCTGTGGATCATTTATCACCTGAACGGCAATATGATGCCGGGCGGAGACATGAGTCAGATGCCTTGAGCATCAGTGCCGTAGGCCGCACGGACGCCGACGACCCGAATTCGACCGCAGGGCTGCGTCGCGGGGGCGATCGGCCAAGGCCGGCGCGCTCGAGAGGCGTGCTTTGTCTGCTGGGTTTGTTCACTGCACTCACGATCGTTTCACTGACGGCGCTCGGACTTTGGCAACTCGAGCGGCGCACTTGGAAATTGCATCTGATCGATGAGATCGCGCAGCGGGTGCACGCCGCGCCAATCGACGCACCCGGCCCCTCGCAGTGGCCGCGCGTCGGTCAGGGCGGCTACAGCTATCGGCGCGTACACGCCTCCGGGCAGTATCTCAACGATCGCGAAACCTTGGTGCGAGCGGTCACGCGGCTCGGCGGCGGCTACTGGGTTCTGACGCCGTTGCTTACCGAGCAGGGCTACACGATCCTCGTCAACCGCGGTTTTGTGCCATCCGATCGGCGCGATTTGGCGACGCGCAAGGATGGACTGATCGGGGGGCATATTGTCGTCGGCGGTTTGCTACGCATGCCTGAGCCCAATGGCGCATTCCTGCATGCGAACGATGCCGCCGCCGAACGCTGGTACTCACGCGACGTCGCCGCGATCGCCGAAGCGCGTCAGCAGTCCCCGATTGCACCCTATTTTATTGATGCCGATGCGACACCGATAGCGGGCGGTCTTCCGGTCGGCGGATTGACCGTCATCGATCTTCCAAACAATCACCTCGTCTATGCGCTGACGTGGTTTACGCTCGCGCTCACGGGGGCCGTTGCGGTGGGCATCGCCGTGCGCTCGGAGTGGCGCAGCCATCATCGGTCTTAACCGACGGCGTTGCGCGTCCGCACCGTGGAACCGCGTTTGGAATCACCCCGCGCGTAATGATCGAGCCGGCGTCGGTTTCAATTTGGCAAAGCATCGGTTTTAATTTGGCAAAATTGTGGAGTACTCTTGCTCCGCGATTCCGCAATCATGCATCGGAGGCTAGCTGCCGAAGCGTCCGCCAGAGCCGGAACATGCCGACGGGCATTTTGCATCGATTTCGCCAAAATGACGGTCGTCGCTCGCAGCGATCAGATCGGCGATCACAGGGGAGTGGCGCCCAGTCGCACCAGTCGGGTCTTCATCTAATTCAAGGAGGAACATCAGATGAACATGCAAGCGGCCGTTGGGACGATTGCGCTCGTCCTGCTCTCGCCGATTTCGACTTGGGCCGACGGAAGGGTCCCCGCGGTCCGCGATCTCGTCCGAATGGTCCGATTGACGGACCCGCAGTTTTCGCCCGACGGCAATAGCATCGCGGTCGTCGAGACCCGCGCCGACATCGATAGCGACAAATACTTCTCTGAAATTCAATTGCTCGATGTCGCGAGCCGCCAAATGCGGCCTTTGACCCGATCGCGCCATCTTGCCGGTTCCCCGCGCTGGTCGCCAAGGGGGAATCGACTGGGGTTTCTCGCCCCGGACGCCGATAACGTCATTCAGCTTTACGTGATGCCGATGGACGGCGGCGATGCAGTTCAACTCACCAAAGGCAAAGACAGCATCAATCAGTTCGCTTGGAGTCCGGATGGGCTCAGCATTGCCTACGCGATGCCGGACCCTAAACCGCAGCTCACAGGCGAGGACAAGTTTCGTACGACCTTCAGGGTCGGAAACGATGACATCACCGTCAGTGAGGCGGTCAGGCCGGTCCATCTGTGGATGATCTCGGCGCAGGGTGGGGAGTCGAAACGCTTGACCAGCGGCAGCTGGTCGCTGCCGTCGAGCCTGCCGCCCGGGCCGCCTTCATCGCCGCTCGCCTGGTCCAAGGACGGCAAATCCATCGTCTTCGTGCGTCAAGAGACGCCTTCGACGGGCGATCAGTTTTTGACTCGCATCCAGGTTCTCGAGGTCGCGAGCGGAACTATCCGCTCGTTGACCGGCGAGGGCACGCTCGAAGGCTTTCCGATCGTTTCACCCGACGGCTCGACCATCGCTTATTGGCGCAATCGTGATGCGCAGCCATGGGCCTATCAAGACGTATGGCTCGCGCCCTTCGAGGGCGGCAAGGGCCGAGATATCAGCGCGCTGCTCGACAAAAATGTGTTCGTGACGCGCTGGGCGCCAAATGGCGCGTGGCTGCTCGTCGGCGGAAACGTCGATGCGACGGTCGGGCTCTGGCGCCTCAAGCCGGACGGCGCGGCGACGCCGGTCAATCTCGGCGCCGTCATGCCGAACAACGGCTATTGGATCGACTTGGATATGGCGCGCAGCGGGGAGATCGCCGTCATCGGCCAGACCAAGCGCGATCCCTCCGAACTGTACATTGTTCCGGCCGACGGCGGCCCGCCGGTGGCGATCACCCGGGTCAATGCGCGCCTCGAGGACTTGAACCTGGCGCGCACCGAGACCGTGGTTTGGAAAGGCCCCACCGGCCGACTATTGGACGGCGTCGTCACTTATCCGGCCGACTATCATGAGGGCGTGCGCTATCCCCTGGTGCTGCTGATCCACGGCGGACCGAATTCATCGTCGCGAGAACGCTTCAATCTGCTGCCCGAGGTGTTGGCGACGCACGGCTGGGTCGTGTTCGAACCCAACTATCGTGGCAGTGATAATCTCGGCAATGCCTTCTACGCGTCGATCTACAAAGACGCGGGGCAGGGACCCGCAGAGGACGTCATGTCCGGCGTCGAATTCCTCAAGAGCCGCGGTCTGATCGATCCGGCGCGTATGGCGGTGACCGGCTGGTCCTATGGTGGATTCATGAGTACCTGGCTTGCCGGCCACTACCCGCAATGGAAAGCAGCGGTGGCCGGCGCGCCGGTCACCGACTGGGTTGAAATGTATGATCTGTCGGATGGAAACGTGACCTCAGTCGCGTCCACGGGCGCCTCTCCTTACCTTGGCGACGGCATGGCGATCAATCGCCGTCAGTCACCGGCGAGCTCGGTCACCAAGATCAGGGCGCCGACGCTGATCCTGTGCGACACCGGAGATTTCCGCGTACCGATCGCCCAATCATTCGGGCTCTATCGGGCGCTGCAAGACAACCATGTCACGACGGAGTTCTATGCGATACCCACGGCAGGTCATTTCCCCCCGGATCCGATACTGCAAATGGACGTCTATCAGCGGTGGATCGACTGGTTGGTAAAAT
>Ga0209040_10004508_pt1 | contig 10499 bp, 10 predicted proteins | sample BogFormECP12_OM3_FD_188240 | JGI IMG/M metagenome (GOLD analysis project Ga0209040, IMG submission 188240) | Bog forest soil microbial communities from Calvert Island, British Columbia, Canada - ECP12_OM3 (SPAdes) (version 2) | ecosystem: Environmental > Aquatic > Freshwater > Wetlands > Bog ... | reverse complement strand
AGGACCTCCCGTCACGGCTGTCCGCTCGGGCACGGTCACCCTCTCCGGCGGCGCCGACGGCCTGGCCACCCTGCAGCCGGGCCATCTCAGCGGCGACAGCCCGCCCGGGAAAACGTGGGGCCTGGCCGCCCTGGACAACGTCCAGGAAGTGGGCGTAGTGGCGATCCCCGATGCCATCAACCATCCGGCCGAGCCGGCCCGGCCCGCCCCGCCGCCTCTGCCCGCGCCCGGCTGCTGCGATCCGGCGCCGGCCCAGCCGGTCGGCGCGGCCGGCGCCCCGCCTCCGACCGCCAGCGAGCAACCGCCGCAGCTGTCTCCCGGCCAGATCACCAGCCTCTATAACATCTTGCTCGTCAGCTGCGCGACCCGGCGCCGGTTCGCCCTGCTGGACGAGCCGTCCGCGGCGGACCGGCCCGACAACGCCATTGGCTGGGCCCAGACCCTGCAGGCAAGCTCGACCGCCGCCGCATTCGGCTGCCTCGGCTACCCGTGGATCCTCGGCCCGGATCCGTTCGGAAGCGCGGGAGATGTCCTGGCCACCCCGGTCAGCGGCCATCTAGCGGGAGTTTTCGCGCGCAACGACCTGACCGTCGGGGTGCACAAGGCTCCCGCCAACGCGACGGTGGTCGTCGCGCGCGATGTGGCGTGGGCGGTGGATAGTCCCGCCCACGCCCAGCTGAACGCGGCGTCGGTCAGCGTGATCACCGTCCGGCCGGGCCGCGGGATCCGGCTGATGGGGGCGCGCACCCTCGATCCGGGGCCCACCTGGCGGTACGTCAACGTCCGGCGGCTCATCAGCATGATCGAGCTCTCCCTGGAATCGGCGCTGAGCTGGCTGGTCTTCGAGCCGAACAGCCCGGCCACGCGTAGCGCCGTCGAGCGCGAGGTCCGGGCGTTCCTGCTCACCCTCTGGCAGCGCGGGGCGCTCGACGGCGCCCAGGCCACCGACGCCATGACCGTCCGCTGCGACGACACGACGACCACTGCGGACGACGCCGCCGCGGGCCGCCTCATCTGCCTGGTCGGCGTCCAGCCGCCCATTCCCGCGGAGTTCGTCACCGTGCGCATCGCCATCTCCGAGGCGGGCGTCCAGGTGATGGGCGAGCAGGGCCGCACCGCGCTGCCAGCACCGGGGGGACCCAGTGGCCAATGATGCCACCCGCAACGATCCGTTCGCCGCGTTCCGCTTCGCGGTGAGCCTGGCGGGCCTACCCGCGGGCGGGTTCTCCGACTGCTCGGGGCTGTCCTCGGAAACGGAGATCCAGGAATATCCCGAGGGCGGCCGCAACGACACCGTGCACAAGCTGATCGTGCGGTCCAAGCAGGTCAACCTCGTGCTCAAGCGGGGGATCGTGGACCGCCTGCTCTGGGACTGGTACTTCGACCTGACCCAGGGACTCATCGTGACCCGCCACGGCACGGTCAGCATCCAGTCACCGGACGGCGGCACCGCGGTCGCCGAATGGGAATTCAGCGACGCGTTCCCCATCAAGTGGACCGGACCCGAGCTGAACGCCGGCCAGTCCGCGGTCGCGGTCGAGACCCTCGAGCTGGCCCACAGCGGGCTGCGCAGGAGGACGTAGATGCCCATCTTCATCGAAGAGCTGTCCACCCAGGTCACCATGCGTTCCGGGGAGATCCCGCTGACCCCCGCGCAGCTCGACCAGATCGCCGACTACGTGCTGCGCCGCCTCGCGGAGCGCCAGCGCGACGAGCGCAGGAACCGGATAGCCGACGGCGTGCGCGCGTCAGCCCTGCCCCGGCCCCACGACGGCGACGGGCACTGAGATGCAGCTCGCCCCGCTCGTGATCGAGATCACCGACACTGACGCCATCGACGGCGCGAAGGGCCTCCAGCAGCGGATGGAGGTCCAGTACAACCCCACCCAGTACAGCCTGTCGAAAAGCGCCCAGATCGCGGAGATCGCCATTCCCGGGCTGGACGCTCCCATCCAGCAGTTCATCCGGGGGCAGACCGAGAAACTGAGCGTTGAGCTGCTGTTCGACACCACCGCCCAGGGCATGGGCGCCGGCGCCACCGACGTGCGGACGATGACCGGGCCGATGTACGAACTGGTCCGGATTCAGCCGAAGACGCACGCACCGCCCAGGCTGCGGGTCACCTGGGGGTACAGCGGGCTGTCCTTCCGGGCCATCGTCGAGTCGATCGACCAGAAGTTCGTCCTGTTCAGCCCGGAGGGCATCCCGCTGCGGGCGACGCTGACCATGACGTTCCGCGGTTACGCCACCCTGGAAGAGCAGCTCGCGGACCTCAAGCTCGAGTCCGCCGACCAGACCAAGCTGCACGTGGTGACGCGCGGGGAGAGCCTCAGCCAGATAGCCGGCACCGAACTCGGGGATCCGGCCCAGTGGCGGGTCCTGGCCGACGCCAACACCGGCGCCGACATCATCGAGCCTGAGCCCGGCACCATCCTGACCATCCCGCCGATCGGCCTGTTCCGGGCGGGATCGCCATGACCACCCCGGCGGCCGAGACGGCGCGGCCGATCTATACCGGCCAGAACTTCTACATCCCCGCCTTCGAAATGCGCCTGCGCGGCGCGAACGTCCCGCGCGACGTCATCCGTGACGTGATGCAGGTGAGCTTCAAGGACAGCATCACCGACGTCGACAACTTCGACGTGACCATCAACAACTGGGACGCCCAGGCGCGGGCCTTCAAGTACAGCGACGACTACCTGTTCGACCCGGGGACCGAGATCGAGCTGTGGATGGGATACCGGGACAGCTCGCTCCAGCTCATGATCACCGGCGAGATCGTGGAGCTGCGGCCGTCATTCCCGTCCGCCGGGCAGCCCACGCTGGGAATCCACGGGCTGGACCTGCTGCACCGGCTGCGCAAGGAACAGCGGTCCAAGGCCTGGGTGGCGAAAACGGACACCGAGATCGCCCGGCAGATCGCCAGCGACCTGGGCATCACCCTGGCCCCGCTGTCACCGGACCTGCTCGCCGTCGAGACCCGCAATGACTACCTCATCCAGGACAACACCTACGACATCGTCTTCCTCCTCGACCGGGCCCGCCGGATCGGCTACGACCTGCGGGTGCTGGAATCCGGCACGGACGGGTCGGTGCAGGGCCGTCAGCTGTACTTCGCGCCGTCCACCAGCGTCAAGCGGCCGACCTACGAGCTGGTATGGGGCCGGTCGCTGGTCGAGTTCCAGCCGAGCCTGAGCACGGCCAACCAGGTCGGCTCCGTCGTAGTGCGCGGCTGGGACGCCGTCAACAAGCGCAAGTTCGAGCACACCGCCACCCTGGACGACCTGGCGACCAGGGGACTAGGCCCGCAGGGCCGCAACCAGACCTTGTACCGGTCCTTCTCCGACCGCAAAGAGGTCGTCGCCACCAAGATCGTGGCGAGCCAGCGCGAGGCGGAGCAGCTGGCTCTCGAAACGCTGCAGCTCATCGCCAAGGGCCTGGTCACCGGGACAGCAACCGTGGTCGGGCTGCCCGACCTGCGGACCGGCAACGTCGTGATGATCTCGGGGATCGGCACCCGCTTCGACGGCCGTTATTTCGTGACTGAGAGCACGCACACGATCAGCGACGCGGGCTACGTCACCCAGTTCGGCTTCCGCCGCGAAGAGATCCAGGGGAGTGCGTGATGGCGATCCAGCACGGTGTCGTGATCGGCCTGGTGGACGACCTGGACGACCCGGACGGCCTGGCCCGGGTCCGGGTGACGTACCCGCACCTGGCCGACGAGCCGAGCAACTGGGCCAGGCTGGCGCTGCCGATGGCCGGCCCCGGCCGGGGCACGTTCTTCCGCCCGGAAAAGGGCGACGAGGTGCTGATCGTGTGTGAGCACGGCGACATCCGGCAGCCCTACATCATCGGCTCGCTGTGGAGCGCAACCGACAAGCCACCCGACGGAACCGGCGCGGCCGCCGACAACAACATCCGCGTCATCGTCTCGCGCAGCGGGCACCGCATCACGCTGGACGACACGGCGGGCGCCGAGCGCATCGAGATCCGTGACCAGTCCGGGCAGCAGACCGTGGTGCTCGACGGCTCGTCCATCACGGTCAAGGCCGATGGGAGGAACGTGACGATCCACGCCGCCCAGAACGTCACCGTGTCGGCGGGCAGTGACCTCAACCTCACCGCCAATGGGAACGTGGTGATCAGCGGCACCGCGGTCAGAATCAACTAAGGAGCGTCATGGGCATGCCCGCGGCCAAGCAGAACGACCGGATCGTCGCGATCGACACGCACCTGATCCAGCCCGCCGGTCCTGTCCCGCCGGTGCCGGCCCCGTGCCCGTTCGACGGCCCGATCACGGGGAACCTCAGCCCGAACGTCTTCGTGCAGGGCCTCCCGGCCGCGACCGTCGGCTCGACCGCCACGAACACGCCGCCGCATGTGCCCACGATCCCCGGGACGTTCGTCAACCCGCCCACCAACCTCGGCACGGTGATCTCGGGCAGCACCACGGTGCTGATCAACGGGAAGGCCGCGGCCCGGCAGGGCGACCAGGCGCAGACGTGCAACGACCCGGTGCCACTGCCGGTCGGCGTGGTGACCGCCGTGAGCACTGTGCTGATCGGGGGCTGACGGTGACAAGCATCCTGGGAGCCGGCTGGGCCTTCCCGGTCATGCCCGGTGCTGACGGCAAGCTCGCGCTGGCCAGCGACGAGGACCGGATCCGGCAGAGCATCTGGCTGATCCTGGCCACCGCGCCGGGCGAGCGCGTGATGCTGCCCAGCTTCGGATGCGGGATCCACGACCTGGTCTTCCAGCCGAACACCGCGGCCGTCAGGGGCTCAGTCCAGGCCGAGGTCAACGACGCGCTGGCGCGATGGGAACCGCGCATCGACGTCATCGACGTCACGGTCACCGCGCCCGCGGACCGGCCGGAGGTGATGCTGATCGACATCCAGTACCGGATCCGCGCGACGAACTCCTTCTACAACCTGGTCTACCCGCTGTTCATCTCCGAAGGCGTGGCGTCCGGGCGCGGCAGCGGAGGAGCCCTCAATGCCACCTGACCCGCCGAACCTGGTCGACCAGCTGTACCAGGACATCCTCACCGCCCTGCAGTTGCGGATCCCCGGCTACACCCCGGAGTGGAACGACTGGAACGAGAGCGACCCGGGCACCACCTTGCTGGAGCTGTTCGCCTGGCTAGGGGAGTCCATGGGCTACCGGCTCAACCAGGTACCCGCGACGAGCTACCAGAAGTTCGTCGAGCTGATCGGCCTCCAGCCGCTGCCCGCGCTCCCGTCGGTGGCGTACCTGAGCTTCACCCCCACGCCGGCCAGCACGGCCGATCCGATCCTCGTCCCGCAGGCCAGCGCGGTGTCGGCGACCGGCACCGACGGCAAGCCGGTCTACTTCGAGACCGACACCGCCCTCGCGCTGACCCGCTACCCGCTGGACGCCGTGCAGGTCTTCGACGGATCGACGCACGGCACCAGCGGCCCGTTCAGCCCGTTCGGCGCGACCCCCAGCCCGGGTAACGCGGTCTACCTCGGTTTCGGGCCCGCCGATCCGTCGGTCAGCCTGCCGGCCTTCCCCGATCAGATCCGGCTGCATGTGGTCGTGCCGGCCGCCAGCAGCGGCGCGGTCCAATCGGCGCAGGTCGCCGCGCAGCCGGTGCCGTCGCCGCCGGTCACCGTGCAATGGGAGTACCTGGCGGCCGCCCAGCCGGCCGAGACCTGGAACCGGCTCAACCTCTATGAAGACGACTCGGTGGCCTTCACCCGGGAAGGCGACATCCTCATCGAGGGCCCTCCGGCGCAGACCGTGGCCCAGCCTGGCATCGGCGCGGTCGACGCCCCGCACTACTGGATCCGGTGCCGGCTGACGGGCGGCGTTTACCCGGGAGCGGCCCCGGTCGTGGTGCAGCTGCAGGAAAACACCGTCCGGGCGACGAGCCTGCGGACCGTCACGGGCGAGCCGGCCGGGCAGAGCTCGGGCCTGCCCAGCCAGCAGATGACGCTGGCCAACAGCCCCGTCGATCCGGGCAGCATGCAGCTGACCGTGACGAGCGGCGAGCAGGCGCCGGTGCTGTGGACGCCGGCCGAGGATCTGTTCGCCGCGTCGGCGACTGACACTGTGTACGCCCTGGACGCCAACGCGGGCACGGTTCAGTTCGGCGACGGCAGCCACGGGCTCATCCCGCCGGCCGGCAGTGACATCACCGCCTCCTACCGCTACGGCGGCGGCGCCGGGAGCAACGTCCCCGCCGGCGCGGCCTCCTCCCTGCTGGCACCCGTGCCCGGGGTCTCGGCCGTCACGAATGCCCGCGCGGCCGCCGGCGGCCAGGACGTCCAGTCGGTCCAGGATCTCCAGCAGCAGGCCCCGGCCATGCTGCGCTCCCAGCAGCGCGTGGTCACGGCCGCAGACTACGTCGCGCAGGCGACCCGGGCCGGCGGCGTGGTCCGCGCCACCGTGGTGCCGCTGGCCCACCCCGACTTTCCCGGGGTCAGCGTCCCCGGCGCGCTCACCGTGGTCATCGTCCCGGCGGTGATAGCCCCCGGTGACACGGTGCCGCGGCCGGCGCCCGAGCTGAAGGAAGCCGTGGCCGTGCAACTGGACGGGATGCGGCCGGTGACCGCCGAGGTGTACGTCGACGGCCCCGTCTACCGCCAGGTGCAGCTCATCGCGCGCGTCGGGATCCAGCCCTACGCCAGCCCCGACCAGGTGAGCCTCGCGATCACCGGTGCCCTGGACGCGTACCTCTCGCCGCTGCCCATCGCTCTGGCCGACGGCACGTCGAGCACCCCGCGCGACTTCGGCGCGAACTTCTACCTCAGCAGCCTCTACCGCGTGATCCTCGACGTAGAGAACGTGGTCGCGGTGCTGAACCTGGATGTGTCGGTGGACGGCGTGAAGATCGACGACCCGCCCGGCTACGTCACGCTGGAGCCCAACGAGCTGCTGGCTTCCGCTGGTCCCGGCAGCTACGACCTGACGGTGGTCCCGCAACCGGGCAGCGCGGCGAGGCTGGGATGAGCGCATCCCGGCAGGCGATCCTGCTCGACCCGCGCACCGGATGGCGGACCGGCACCACGGACAACGTCGGCACGCTCGGCGCCCTGCAGCTGACCGGAAGCAGCGGGACGGCCGGCGCGTTCGCCGCCATGCCAGCCTGGCTGGCCGCACCTCCGTGGGCCGATGACAGCACCGGCGCGGCGGACCCGCCAGCCTGCCTACTCGGCTGGGACGGCTGGGTGCGCCGCTACGAACCGCTGACAGGCCGCTTCACCCGGATCATTCTCGCCACCGACTACGGCCTGGCCGCCGATGACGACACGGCCCTGGCCGGCTCCCGCGATGACCTCTACCTCCTCGACACCCGACAGGCCAGGGTGCTCGTGTTCTCACGGCTCGGCTACCTCCGGCAGATCCTGCGACCGCCCGCCGCCTGGAGGCCGGCCGCGGTCTGCGGCCTGCCCGACGGCGCCGCGGTACTCGACACCCAAGAGGGCGCCCCGGCGATCCACTGGCACCGGACCGGATCGCCTGACCTGCAGCCAGGCCCGCTCCGGCTGGCCCAGGCGGCATGGTCCCGGATCGCCGCGGGCAGCGACGGGCGGCTCTACGTCCTCGACGCCGCTACCACGGCGTCCACGGTCATCGGCCCGGACCGCCAGACCGAGTCGGTCACCCTGGACGGACCGGCCGTCCAGGCCGCCATCCGGCCGGCCGGGGTCACCGTCGACCCGGCCGGCGGTCTCCAGCTGCCTGGCCTGGCCCGGCGGGTGGACCGGTCAGGGGAACCGGTATGCGAGCCGCCCGGCACCACCTTGACCAGGCCGGTCCTGTACCGCGCGGGCCACTGGATCAGCGAACCGCTGGACAGCGATATCTATCACTGCTCCTGGCACCGGATCCGCCTCGCAGCGCAGCTGCCGACGGCCACGGCACTGTCGCTGAGCACCTACAGCCAGGACGATTCAGCCACGTCCGACCAGATCACCGCGCTGGAGCCGGGGCAATGGCGGCCGATGGGCATCGTCGGTCCCGGCGACAACGACCTGCTCATACTCAGCGCTCCCGGCCGGTATCTGTGGGTAAGGATCGACCTAACGGGGGACGGATACAGCACACCGTCGGTGTCCAGCATGCGCGTGGAATATCCGCGGAACTCCTATCTGCGGTTCCTGCCCGCCGTCTACGCCGCCGATCCGGGCAGCGCCGACTTTCTGGCCCGCTATCTGGCCATCGCCCAGACGTTCATCGAGGACATCGAGGCCAAGCTGGCGGCCATGCCGGCGCTGTTCGACCCCCGGGCGGTCCCGGACCCGTTCGTGGACTTCCTCGCCGGCTGGCTGAACGTGCCGGTCGAGGGCACCTGGAACGCCGCGCAGCAGCGGCAGCTCATCGACGCTGCCCGCGGCTACTTCCGCACCCGGGGGACCCCGGCGGCCATCCGGCAGCACGTCGCCGCCTACCTGCGCAGCATGTCCGGGGCCGTCCTGGCCGAGGACGGGCTGCCGCAGCTTGTCGAGGGCTTCCGGCAGCGCCAGTACCTCACGCTGCCCGCCAGCCTGCGCAGCCAGCGCCCGCTATGGAGCCTGGCCAGGACCGCGCGGCTGCAAGCCGACCGGTTCGACCGGCTGGGCCAGGTCCGGCTGGTGTCCGTGGGGGATCCCGAGCTGGACATGTTCACCGAACATGCCTACCGGTTCTCCGTTTTCGTCCCCGCCTCGCTCGCGCCGCGGCCGCAGGACCGCCAGATGCTGCGCCGCGCGATCAGCGCCGAATGCCCGGCACACACCAAGGGCGAACTGGTCCTAGTCCGGCCGGCGATGTGCCTCGGGACGCAATCCCATCTGGGACTGGATTCCATGCTCGCCACCACGGCGCCGATCCGCCTGACCTGCACCCAGAGCATCGAAGACGCCCAGGACTCCGGCGAGGAGACGGCCGGCAGCCGCATCGGCGGGCTCGCGGTGCTGGGCGCATCCGGGACCTTCCGCAACTTGCGGCTCGGACAGCAGGACCCGGGCAGTTCGCTGCTGCCGGTGTCATGACGTGGCTGAAGGAGGAACGGCTGTGATCAGCGAGCAGACCGGACGAGAGTGCCAGCACGCCTCGTGCGAAAGCATCCCCGTGGAACGCATGCGCTGGTTCACGGGACGGTTCGTGACCGCCCGTGACCTCACCGATGAGCAGCGGTACATGGTGCAGCGGCGGTGGCTGATCAACCGCATGCTGCACGGCGAAGGCGTGCTGTGCGGGCTGGAGGTGGTCCCGCACGAGCGCGACGATTGCGCCGCGACCACGGTCTGGATCGAGCCCGGCATCGCCCTGGACTGCCGCGGCCGGGAGCTGATCAGCCCCTGCCGCCTGTGCGTGACCTGGCCGAGCCCGGCCGAGCCCGGCTGCGACCCGCCGGCGCACGAGGAGAAGCTACTGGTCATCCGGTACTGCGAGGAGGCGGTCGACCCGCAGTACGCGATGCTGTCCGACTGCACGTGCCAGGGCGGGAAAGAGGCCAGCCGCATCCGCGAGCAGGTCGCGTGGAAGCTGGCGGGCCGGGATGAGTTGCCGCACTGCTGGCCTGACGAGCGCCCCCTTGTCCACGATGACTGCGACGAGCGCTCCGGCGGCCACAGCGGATGCATCGAGCCGTACTGCCGGTGCGACGGCTGGGTACCGCTCGCCGTGCTCACCAGGCGCGAGGGCGGCCCGATCCACATCTCTGACCTGCTGGCCGGCCGCCTGCCCGCCGCCGGCTACCTGACCAAGATCTCCCGGATCAACTGGCCGCACGGGGGCGAACTGGAACTGGACGAACTCATCGAGCGGCGCGGCCGCCTCGAGGTCGACTTCGACCGGCCGCTGCTGGAGGCGGACAGTGATGCCCGCGGGATCAACCAGTTCACGTTCCGGGTCCAGTACGGCGGCTTGGAGCGGAACCTGGAGTTCCTGCCCTCGCCGGAGGACAGCCCCGCTCTGGAGGACCGGACCAAGGCCGTCTTCACGATCGAACGCGAGCTCTGGGACCGGGAGAGCCACCCGCCGAAGCGGCGGGAGACCTGGCAGTCCAGCCTCCGGGGCTCGTTCGTCATCGTCACCTTGCTGTGTGACTTCATCCTCGACTGCCACGGCAACCCGGTCGACGGCGATCATCTGCGTGGCCGCCTGCCCAGCGGGAGCGGGACGCCCGGCGGCGTCTTCCGTAGCTGGTTCGCGGTGTCCTGACCTGGCGAAGGGAAACGTCATGACCGCCCGATACCTCACGACTTCCGGTTCCACGGCGACCTCGAGCCAGCCGGGCGGCTGCGGCTGCGGCCAGCAGTCCGGCGGCTGCGGCCAGGGGAATCAGCGTGCCTGCGGCGGCGGCTGCGAATGCGACACCGGCTGCCTTACCCGCCCGCGCTTCTACTGCGGCATGGTGCTCACCGACGATCAGCTGAACGATCTGGAACACTGGGTCAGGCGTCGTTCGGCCCTCCATCGCTACGTCGAGGGCTGGGGGGTGGTCCGCGGGCTCGCGGTCCGGTGCGACCAGGAAAACCCGGGGG
>Ga0209040_10004507_pt1 | contig 10500 bp, 8 predicted proteins | sample BogFormECP12_OM3_FD_188240 | JGI IMG/M metagenome (GOLD analysis project Ga0209040, IMG submission 188240) | Bog forest soil microbial communities from Calvert Island, British Columbia, Canada - ECP12_OM3 (SPAdes) (version 2) | ecosystem: Environmental > Aquatic > Freshwater > Wetlands > Bog ... | reverse complement strand
GCCGCGGCGCGGCCCGCGCGGTCGGCATCGAACTGGCCGCCGACCTGCTCCTGGCGGCCCGCAAGCTGGTCAGCGGCGTGATCATGACGGCCGCCGAGGACGACCCGACCGGCCTGACGCCGCTGCTGGCCGCCGTCGGCTGACGTTCTCCTGCGGGGGGTTCCGGAGGGTCGTCCCCCCGGGCCAGCACAGATCCCGAACGGGCTTGGTCCCCGCCCCCCTCAGCGGAACAGCCGGTCGATGTAGTCCGCGCCGATCCCGTTCTTGGCGTAGTGCTCGCGGCACAGCGCGATGTAGTCGAACACGTCGAAGGTGCCGTTGGGCTCGCCGTTCTCGTCCAGCCAGATCAGCGGCCCGGTGACGTTGAACGTCACCCGCATCGGCTCGTCGCACTCGTAGGCGACCAGCGTGTGCGACTCGCCGGGGGCCTCGTAGACCCAGTCGCCCGCGGTGGCGATCCAGTCGTGCTCCAGGTAGCCCCACTTGCCGGAGATCGTATAGGCGAAGACCTGCTGCGGATGATAGTGCCGGTTCACCAGCCCGGCGCCGCGGCACATCAGCACGTCGCACCACCGGTTCTGGCTCGGGGAGATCCACAGCGGCCGGGTGCCGACGGTCTCGGACAACGGCGCGTAGAAGCGCTCGTCGTCGGTGGGCGCGTTGGCGACGTACGCCTCCGGCAGCGCGCCGGGCCGGAACTTCTGCTCGATCGGCTTGAGCTCCCGCCAGAACTCGCTGTTCGCCGTCTCCGCCATGGGTCCTCCTATGCTCATCGCGCTCAGCGCATCTAGCCTGGCCAGCCTCAGCGTCCCCCGCCCGGCGGCTCCGCGGCAAGGCGCGCGGTCCGGCCGGGTCGCGCGATTGTCCCGTACGACATTCGTGCCCGCGCCCGGTTGTGCTCCCGCCATGGGCCCGCAAATCACCGCCGGCCCGTGCTTGCCGCGGGGTCGTTCGGCGCGGAAGTCTCGTACTTGTGTCGGGGCCCACGGAGATCCGTACGCAGGAAGTCCCCGTCCCGGAGCCGGACCTGACGCCGGAGGCGGTCATCGGGCGGGCGCGGGCGCTCATCCCGGCCATCCGCGACCAGCAGGACGAGGCGGAGGGGCTCGGGCATCACACGGCCGAGCTCGACCGGAAGTTCGTCGAGGCCGGCTTCTACCGGATCCTGCAGCCGCGCCGGTTCGGCGGCTACGAGTTCGGCCTGCCGACCTTCTGGCGGGTGATGCTGGCCGTCTCGGCGGGCGATCCGGGCACCGGCTGGGCGCTGACGCTGGGCTCGCACCACGCGCTGGTCGTCGGTGCGTGGTTTTCCGAGGCGGGCCAGCGTGACATCTTCGCGCCCGACGGCGAATTCCGCGCCCCGCACCGGGCGCCGCCGATGGGCACCGCCGAGCCCGCCAACGGCGGGTACGTGGTCGGCGGCACCTGGGACTACTGCTCGGGCATCGCGCACGCCACCCACTTCATGGGTAACTGCACGGTCGCCGGGACCGACGACCTGATCGTCGCGGTCATGCTGCGGGACCAGGTCACGGTCCTGGACGACTGGGGCGGCGGCGCCACGCTCGGCATGAACGCCAGCGGGTCCAACAGCGTCCGGGCCGACGCGGTGTTCGTGCCGGCGCACCGGACCGCGCCGTGGGGCTGGACCCGCCACGACCCCCCGGCCCCCGGCGCCGCGCTGCACGCCAGCCCGCTGTACTGCGGCCGGATCTACGGCGTGTACCACGCGGGGCTGGTCATCCCGGTGATCGGCGCCGCCCGTGCCGCGCTGGAGGAGTACGAGCAGATCATCAAGACCAGGCTGACCTACTTCCCGCCGCAGGTGCCCAGGTACACCCACCCGGACTACCAGCGGGCCTACGGCCAGGCGCTGGCGCTCACCGACGCGGCCGAGGCCATCGTGCTGCGGGCGGGGGATGAGTACATGGAGCGGGCCGCGCGCTGGACGGACGGCGGCACGCCGTTTACCCGCGAGGACGACGTGCGCCTGTTCACGATGATCCAGCAGGCCGGCCAGCTCGCCGCCCAGGCCGTGGAGATCATCTTCGCGGCCGCCGGGTCCTCGGCGGCCAAGCGCGGCACCAGGCTGCAGCGCTACTACCGGGACACCGCCATGTACCGCGGGCACATCGCGGCCCAGTACCTGTCCACCGCGGGCGAGCTGGCCCGGGTGCAATTCGGCCTGCCGGACTCTCTCTTCTGACCAGCCGTCCCCCCGCGAGGGAGGTCCCATGACACGCCAAGCTGGAGCTCGTGGTAGAGATCGCCGCCGACCTCTGGGGCTCCGAAGCCCCAACGCGCCCCGCTGCCCACCGCGCCCCCACCTAACGGCAACGATGGAACATCGGTGTCACTGCAGCGACAGCAATGCTCCATCGATGTCGCTGTACCGGGTGACCGCGCGCAGCGATCAGGACTCGTGGATGAGCTACGGTCAGGACTCGTGGATGAGCAGGCCGCGGACGTTGCGGCCGTCGAGCATGTCGCGGTAGCCCTGGTTGACGTCTTCCAGCCGATAGCGGGTCGTGACCAGTTCATCGAGCTTGAGCCGTCCGGCCCGGTAGAGCTCGAGCATCCGGGGGATCTCGTCGAACGGGTTCCCGCCGCCGAATAGCGCACCCTGAATCCGCTTCTCCATGACGGTGAGCTCGAAGCTGGGCAGTTGGATGGTGTTCTTCCCCGGGCCAGCTATCCCGGTAACGACCACCGTGCCGCGCTTGCGGATCGCGGCGAAGGCGGCCGTGATCACCTCCTCGGTCACCACGCCGACGGTGACGAGAGCCTGGTCCGCGCCTACACCCCGGGTGACCTCCGTGATGATCTCCTGTGCCTCTTCGGCGTTCGCTGCGGTGTGAGTCGCGCCCAGGCTGGCGGCTACTTCTCTCTTGCTGGCCAGCAGGTCGACCGCGATGACGTTGCGCGCGCCCGCGAACACCGCACCCTGGACGGCGTTGATCCCGACGCCGCCAATTCCATAGATCACGGTCGTGTCGCCCGGCCTGACGCTGCCCGCGTTTACCGCGGTGCCCCAGCCGGTCGGCACCCCGCAGCCGACCAGCGCCACCGTCTCGAGCGGCAGGTCGTCGTCGATCTTGACGCAGGAGTGCTCGGAGACCACCGACCACTGGGAGAACGTGCCGAGCAGGCACATCTGGCCGAAGTCCTCGCCGTCCCCGTGGAACCGGAAGGTGCCGTCAGGCAGCGAGTTCTCGAAGAGCAGCGCGCCGAGGTCGCACAGGTTGGTCATGCCACGCGAGCAGAAGCGGCAGTGCCCGCAAACTGGCAGGAACGAGCAGACCACATGGTCGCCGGGCTTGAGCCGGCTCACGCCGGCGCCGGTCTCCGCCACGATCCCCGCTCCCTCGTGGCCGCCGACGATCGGATAGCGGACTGGGATGTCGCCGGTGCGCAGGTGGTCGTCAAAGTGGCACAGCCCGGCCGCCACGAACCGGATAAGCACCTCGCCGTCGCGAGGCGGGTCGAGGTCCAGTTCGGTGATCTCCCAGTCCTTGCCCATGTCCCTGAGCACCGCTGCCCTGGTTTTCATGCAACCCTCCTGAGGCACCCGACCGCGACCCTCTTGCCATATCCGTCCGCCATCCTCCGCCCGCGTGACCGTGCGGTCCACTGTGTGCGGCCCCAAAGAGTCCCACCTGTACGTTGGCTTCCCAGGCCAGCGACGGGAGCCTGCCACGGTCAGCGCCATGCCCACCTCGGCGGGCCAGTCGCGCTAGCCGTCGACCGCGGGCGCGGCGCTCAGCTTCAGCTCCGAGCTGTGATAGGCGGCGCGGTCGGCCAGTTCGGGGCCGTACCTGGTGATGATCTGGCGGACCCGCAGGGCGGCCAGCGGGCCGAGCAGGTCGTAGCACCCGATGAACAGCTCCCGTGCCTGGGCCCGCGGCCACGCCGCGGGGAGCAGTTCCGCGGGCAGATCGGGATCCAGGCCCGGGAACGCGCGCCACTCGTCCATGACCCGGGTCCGGGCGATGAGCGCGTCGGTCGGCGGCATCCGTCCGGCTGCCGCTGCGTCCCGCAGTTGGCCGGCGAACGCGATGAAGCATTCGTACCGCGCGCGCAGCCCGTCCAGGTCCCAGGCCCGGGCCGGGATCTCGCAGTCGGCGGGCACCGAGCTGGCCCGGAATGCCGTGCCGGTGGTGACGTCGAGATCCTTGAGGTACCCGATCACCTCGGCGGCGTGATCGCGCGGGGAGACCCACAACCCGTCGTACAGCGGCGCGAAGCCGCGCCAGCGCAACTGCTTGCGTAGCGCGTCGCGCGCGGCGCGGTTGTCTTCCGGGATGGAGAACGCGACCAGCGACCACATCCCGTCCCACGGCTGGTTGGCCCCGCCGAACGAGAAGATGCGCCGCGCGCCGTCGTCCAGGATCTCCGCTGCCCGCGAGCTCAGCCGGGAGAACGTGCGGCGCCCGGTCTTGGACGTGACCAGCAGCCCGTTGCGGGTCAGCCTGCTCAGCGCGGCTCTGGCTGCCGAGTCGCTGACGCCGAACTCGGCCAGCAGGGCCACGATCGCCGCCGAGGGCAGCGGTTCGGTCCGCTGCCACCAGTAGTCACCGAGCAAGGTCAGCAACAGCCGCGGCCGCTGCGCGGCGCCGCCGGGCGAGGTCCACGGCTCGGGCGCGCGGGGATCGGCCCGTTCGAGGGAAATGGTACTGCTCACATGATGAGAATAACTTCGGCGGATCGCTGCCGAGGAAGCGGAAGCAGTTGTGCCAGGTCGTTGCACCGATATATGACACTTTCGACGACGAGAAGCGCATGATACGACTGCCTGGTGCCCAAGGACCTGATGCGCGGTATCCTCGGCCAGGCGCTCGGCGTACCCCCGGACGCGATCGACCTGACCTATCCCTCAACATCCGAGCAGGAGAGGTAGCCATGGCCCGCAGGACCAGCCCCCCATTCCGCGCCGACCACGTCGGCAGCCTGCTGCGCCCGCAGCGGCTGCTGCAGGCGCGCGACGATTTCGCCGCCGGCCGGATCACAACGGCTGACCTGCGGTCAGTCGAGGACCAGGAGATCCCCAAGGCCATCCGGATGCAGGAAGAGGTGGGCCTGCAGTCGGCCACCGATGGCGAGTTCCGCCGGGCTTCCTGGCACATGGACTTCATCTACGCCCTCGGCGGGATATCCAAGGCGCCGGGGAACATGGCCGTGAAGTTCCGGAACGCGGCGGGGGAGATCGAGTTCACCCCGGCGTCGATCCGGGTCGACGGGAAGATCCGCATCGACGACACGATCTTCGCCGACGCGTTCACCTTCCTGAAGTCGCACGTGACGACGGCGGTGCCCAAGCTGACCATCCCGTCGCCGAACATGGTCCACTACCGCGGCGGCCCCGCCTCGGTCGACCCGGCGGTCTACCCCGACATGGAGGAGTTCTGGTCGGACCTGGCCGCCGCCTACGCCGATGAGGTGGCCCGGCTGGGCGAGCTGGGCTGCACGTACCTGCAGTTCGATGACACGTCGCTGGCGTACCTGAACGACCCGGCGCAGCGGGCCGAGATCGCCGAACGCGGCGAGGACGCCGAGCACATGCACCTGCGGTATATCCGGCAGATCAACGCCGCGGTCAAGGACAAGCTGGCCGGGATGGCGATCACCACGCACATGTGCCGGGGCAACTTCCGGTCCTCCTGGGTCGCCTCCGGCGGATACGACTTCGTGGCCGAGGCCCTGTTCTCCGAGCTGGACGTGGACGGGTTCTTCCTGGAGTACGACGACGAGCGCTCCGGCGGCTTCGAGCCGCTGCGGTTCGTGCCCCGGGGCAAGCAGGTCGTCCTCGGCCTGGTCACCACCAAGCGCCCCGAGCTCGAATCGAAGGACGACCTCAAGCGCCGCGTCGACGAGGCGGCCAAGTACGTGCCGCTGGAGCAGATCTGCCTGTCCGGCCAGTGCGGTTTCTCCTCCACGGTGGAGGGCAACGCGCTGACCTACGACCAGCAGGTCGCCAAGCTCCGCCTCATCGTCGACACCGCCCAGGAGGTCTGGGGCTAGCAGAGCATCTGGGGCTAGCAGAGCATCTGGGGCTAGCAGAGCATCTGGGGCTAGACGTGGCCAAAAGCTGTGGTGTCAACCGTGATGCGGCCGGAGGCAGGATCCGCCGACGATCCGGTGCATGGATAGCACCGGCCGGGTCGTCCTGCGGCTAGAGGTGATCAGGAGCGGCGGGCAGCCGATAAGCGGCCTGGTGTGGGATGGCGACGGTCTCGCGCACGGGTTCAGCGGCTGGTCGGAGATGTTCGCCGCCTTGCAGACGCTGACATCAGCATCTGGCGACGGCGCGGATACCGAAGACGGCACGTGAGCCGCATGGTGGCGGCGCCTGGTGCCTAGACGCGGGTGGCCGGGCGGCGGCCAGCCAGCGCGGTCGGCAGCTCGGGCCGGCAGCTGATGCCGAGCTTGGCGTAGGTGCTGGTCAGGTGATTCTCCACAGTTCGCTGGGTGACGAACAGGGCCTGTGCGATCTGCCGGTTTGTCTGCCCGCCCGCCGCCAGCTGCGCCACTCGCAGTTCGCTTGGCGTCAGCGCGTCGCGTCCCCGCGTGGCATCGCGGCGGGGCCTGCCGCCAGCGACCACGAGCTCGCGCCGGGCCCGGTTGGCGAGGGCCAGACCCCCCAGTGCGTGGGCCAGGTCGAGGCCCTCGCGCAGGACTTCACGTGCCCTGGCCCGCGACCCGGCCCGGCGATGCGCCGCGCCGAGGTCGATCAGCGCCCGGGCCAGCTCAAGCCGGGCCGGCGAGCGACGCAGCACGCTCACGGCCTCGGTGAGCAACTCGATGCCACGGTCGGCGCCCTCGGCCACTCCGGCGACGCTCAGGGCGATCCCGAGACCCCGGCTGGCGCCCCACCGCCGCGCGAGCTCGATTTCCTCCGCGCACAGCCGGCTGGCCTCGCGACAGTCGCCCAGCGCGATGAGCGACAGCGCAGCGTCCGAACGCCAGGGCATCAACGTGGGGTTCCGGACTCCCCACACCTCCGCCAGCTCTCCGGCTTCAAGCAGTTCCTTAACCGCTGCGGCGTGGTCTCCGACTGCGGCAAGCAGGCATCCGCGTGCGTGCCGGACAACGTTGTAGGGCCACGTGGGGCCGAGTCGGCCGTTCAGGTTTCCCGCAGCCAGCAAGGCGCGCGCCTGTTCGATCGCGCCCCGTTCGATCAGCGCCGGAATCATGAAGGCGGTGGCCATCATCGAGATCCAGTCGCCGCCGCCGGTCATCGCCTGCTGCCCGTACGCCAGCGCTTGCTGGACGTCGCCGTCATAGAGCGCGATCAGCGACGCCGCCGAGGCGGCGATCGCGGACGCCAGCGGCCATCCCCGCTGCTGCGCCAGCCGCAGCCACGTCTGCGCGCCGTCTGCGGCCTCGCCGCTCCGGTCGGCGAACAGCAGCACAGTGACCGCCTCGGGCAGCGCGGTCGAGGTGAGCGACATCAGCCGGGGCGTCGCCCGGACCGCCGCGCGGGCATGGCGGATCGCCCGCTCGCGGTCCAGGCCGGCCGCGCCGAACTCGATCGCCAGGTTGGCGTGCAGCTGGGGGTCAAGGTCCTCGCCGGCTTCGGCCCGCGCCTGCAGCCGCTCAAGTATCGGCCGCATGACCGGCCGGGTATCGAGGTCCCAGCGTGCGACGTTGAGCAGCGCGGCCTGCAGCGAAACGGCGATCGGGGAGGGATCATCGCCAGCTGCTTTGATGGTTCCCTGCAGCAATTCGGCGGCTTCGGCGAAGCGTCCGCACAAGCCGATGGCCTGGCTGAGCGCGAGCGCGATCTCGCCCCGGCGGGGCCAGCCCGCGCTTCGGGCCAGCGCCTCGGCCAGGTGCTCTGCTGCCACGGCCGGCGCGTGGAAGGTCTGGGCGCTGCCCAGCTCGAACAGTACGTCGCCGCGGACACTGGCCGCTGGCGGTTCGGCCAGCGCGCGTTCCAGGCACTGGATGGCGACATCGGGAGCGCCGCGGCTACGGGCATCGGCCGCGGCCTGGCGCAGCCGGTCCACCACCCAGGCGTCGCCGGTCGCGGCCGCCGCCAGTAGGTGCACGGTCACCTCCGCCGCGGCGGCATCCTCCGCATCAAGGATGCGGGCGGCGCGCTTGTGCCAGCGCTGCCGCACCGGCGGGGCCAGATCCTGGTAGACCGCGGATCGCACCAGGGGATGCACGAACCGCAGCGCCCGCTCGCCTTCGATCAACCGCTCCGCCATCAGCGCGCCGATCGCCTCGGCGGATGCGTCGCCGTCCAGGCCGGCCAGCCGGCCGGCTCGCTCGGCGGTGGCCGCGGTGCCGAGCACGGCGACCGCGCGGGCCGCGGCCAGTGCGGCGGCGGGCATCCGCCCGAGCTGAAGCAGCACGCTGCGCGAGACCGAGCCGGGGGTCAGCCGCCGCAGGTGCGCTACCTCGGCGTCTGTTCCCTTCACGCCCTCGGCGGCCAGGCTGGCCAGCAGACCCCGCAGCAGCAGCGGGTTGCCTCCGGTAAGTTCGCGGCAGGCATCCTGGAACGCCGGCGACGGGCCTGCGCCCAGCGTTCCGCGTACCAGTTCCGCACACGCCGTCGCGCCCAGCGCGGCCGGACGCAACGCTATTACGCTCGCCTCCGCGGCCAGACCCGCTATCAGCGACTTCTGCTGCGCCGTCCCCGACCGGGGCTCACGGACGGTGAGCACCAGCAGCACGGCCAGGCCTTCCAGCCGATGCGCCAGGTGGGCGACGAACCGCTGCGACGGCTGATCCGCCCAGTGCAGATCATCGACCGCCAGCAGCAGCGGCGCCTGCTGGGCGATGTCCGCGGTCAGCCAGTACAGGCCGTGCAGGACCGCGAAAGAGTCCTCATCCCCTGGCGGCGCGTCGCGGGTCAGGGCCAGCGCCGCCAGCGCCACCGCGTCGTCCGCGAGCCGCTGCCCGCCGCCCGTGCGTATTTCGGCCTCGAACAGCTGCCGGACCACTCCCCACGCGTAACCGTCCTCGAACTCGGCGGCGCGCGCCGCCAGCACCGTCATGCCCGCCTGGGCCGCCTGTTCGCACGCGTGCGTCAGCAGCCTGGTCTTGCCGATCCCGGCCACGCCCTCCACCAGCAGCGCCGACCCCGACCCCGCGCATGCCGATTCAATCGCCGTCGCTATCGCGGCGAGTTCCGCCCCCCGGTCCAGCAACTGGAGGGGAAACGGACCTCCAGGCCCCATGCTCGTGATCGTAGGCCCAAGCTCGCGCCGGCGCCATCACGGAACCCTGTGCAAATGACTGTGGTACCTACCGTGACGCGCCGCCCGCCGACCGGACTGACCATAACGGAGGTGAACAGTCTGGCGCATTAACGGACTGATAGCACCAAACGGGGAGGGGAAACAATGGTCGACACATTTCCGGTGCTGGTCCCGCTCGTCTGGGTGGTCACGGTCAGCATCGTCTTGATCCGCCGGCCGGCGCTGGCCCGCGGGGCATAACCGGGAGCGGGGCGCCACGCGGCCGGCCAGCTTGGGGGGGCCGCGTGGCGCGTCCGGGGCTGTCCCGCACATGGCGACGACCGGTCGCCTATCTCATTTCAGTTACCGCGGCCGCCGCTGACCCGGCGCTGACGTGCAGCGCCAATCGCCCTGCCGGGCCCGACCTGGCGCTGGTCAAGCAGGTCAGCGACCGGGTTGCGGTCATGTACCTCGGCAGGCTATGCGAGATCGGTCCGGTGCGGGATATCTACCGCGAGCCGCTGCACCCCTACACGCTGGCGCTGCTGAACTCCATCCCCCAGAAGGTCCGCATGCAGGATACGCAGGGCATAGAACAGCGGCCGGCCGCGACCGCAGCGCCGGCCACCGGGCGGCCGCCGTTCCGCGCCGACCATGTCGGCAGCCTGCTCCGCCCGCCCGATCTACTCCGGGCCCGCGACGCCGCCGCCGCCGGGCGGATCAGCGGCGAGGAGCTGCGGGCCGCCGAGGACACCGCCATCCGCGAGGTCGTGCGCAGGCAGCAGGGGGTCGGGCTGGCCTCGGCGACCGACGGCGAACTGCGCCGGGAGTCCTGGCACATGGACTTCATCTACCAGCTCGGCGGCATCAAGAAGGTGCAGGACGACACCATCAGGGTGGCGTTCCACAACAAGCAGAAGGACTACGAGTGGGCCCCGCCGTCGGCGCATGTGGTCGCGCCGCTGACGCTCGAGCGCACGATCTTCGGCGACGCGTTCACGTTCCTGGCTGACACGGTCCAGACCGCGGTGCCCAAGCTCACGATCCCGTCGCTCAGCATGGTGCATTACCGCGGCGGCCGCTCGGCGATCGACGAATCGGTCTATCCCGACCTCGGCCAGTTCTGGGCCGATCTGGCGGCGGCGTACGCCGAGGAGGTGCAGCGGCTGTACGAGCTCGGCTGCCGCTACCTGCAGCTCGACGACACCAGCCTGGCTTACGTGAACGACCCCGCTCAGCGTCGGCACATTGCCGAGATCGGCGGGGACCCCGAGCACCAGCACGAGCAGTACATCGCGAACATCAACCGGGCGCT
>Ga0209040_10004506_pt1 | contig 10503 bp, 13 predicted proteins | sample BogFormECP12_OM3_FD_188240 | JGI IMG/M metagenome (GOLD analysis project Ga0209040, IMG submission 188240) | Bog forest soil microbial communities from Calvert Island, British Columbia, Canada - ECP12_OM3 (SPAdes) (version 2) | ecosystem: Environmental > Aquatic > Freshwater > Wetlands > Bog ... | reverse complement strand
CGGATCACCCGAGAAGACTGCCAGTCTTGGGTAATTTCCTACCCGGATCTCTGCGGCGAAGTCAGACGCAAAGCACTTTCGCGGCGGCGTAGGTAGGTCGAGCGAATGCGCATCGAGGTCAAGCTAAGCGGCGATTTGTTCGTGTGCGCTCGGGCTTGGCGTTGCAGTTCTGCCATTGCGCGGTGGACGGCCCCACGCTGGGCTTATGCTCCATTCGTGCCTTATATGACGCAGTGGGTTATTAATCGGGCCCTCGCGGTGGCCTGATGAAGAAGCGCACCATCGCATTCGCGATCCCGAGCGCTGCATGGTTGTGTCTCAGTGTGCCTGTCACCCACGCCGACATTGGCGGCAACATTCCCGGGCCCGGCTTGTGCGATTACCCCGGCGTGGGGTCAAGTGGCAACGTGTTGGGCGTCAACTGGTACTAATGCGACTTCCCGATCGAAATCAACGGCAGCCACTGGCACTGCGCCTACGGGATCTACATCCTGGGCGGGTTTGGTGGTAACGGCCCGAATTTCGGTGCGGCCCTTGGACTTCAGATCGGTGGGGGCGGCGGAAACTGCTACTGGGCCTGCCCGGACCTGAGCCAGGCCGAACAACCCAACCCGCCCGGCGCCTGGAAGAACAAGATCAGCCCGGAAAAATGCAAGACGGTCGGGCAGGCGCCGACAATCGTTGGCCCGGAACCTTTGGCGCCGCCCTCACCGCCGCCGGAACCACACGAACCACAGACGCCTGCGGTGACCAACCCCGGCGTCCCCAACCCCGGCACGACCCAAAACTCCTGATGAGAGACTAGCCCGCCCCGTTGGGGGGCTGCGCGGCGAGCAACTCGTCGACCCCAAGCGGTGATTCCTCTACCGGAGTGGGCGTATGGTGCTCACAGTGTCGGCACCAGCCCGCCGTCGCAGCGTAGTGCCACTCCGGTCACGTATGACGCTCGCGCGCTGCACAAGAATGCGGCCACGGCGCCGAACTCGTCGGGCTCTCCATACCGGCCTGCGGGAATCTCACCGGTTGAGGATTGCTCGACGTCGGCGAGGGGCATGCCTGATTGTGCCGCGGCCGCTTCATTGATCTGGCGCGCCCGGGGTGTTGCGATTCGGCCGGGCAGCAGAGAGTTGACCGTAATGCCTTGCGAGGCAAGTTCACTCGCGAGTGTCTTCAAATAACCTGCCAGTCCGGCGCGGCCGAGGTTGGACAGCGCGAGGTTGCCAATCGGCGCCACTATGCTGGTTGAGCTGATGCTCAAAATGCGGCCCCAGCGCTGCGCCTGCATGGCAGGCAGCACCGACCGCACCAGTTGCACCTGAGGCTTGACCAACGCGGCCACTGCGGAATCGACATCTACATCATCAACGTTTGCGGCAGTTCCGGGCGCCGGACCAGGCCCATTGAGCACGAGGATGTCAATCTTGCCGACCCGTTTAGTCGATTCGCTGAACAGTCGCGCCGCACCATCGGCGGCGACCAGATCGCAACCGATACCGATAGCGTTCGGGAGCGTGGCTGCCACTTCCTCGGCGCGTTCGCTTGATCGGCTGGTCACCACGACTCTCGCGCCGTCCTCACACAGTGCCCTGGCGGTCGCTAGGCCCAGCCCTGACGTTGAGGCGCAGACGAGAGCGGTGCGTTCTGCAAGTCCAAGATCCATATCACCACCATGCTCATTAGGACCGTTCGCGGGTGACCCGCCGTGCCAGCTTAACGGGCATACTCATCCCCTTGCCCAGGTCATGTCATTTCCGGGAGCCGTGGGCCTGGGAGCATTGAGTTGCTCAGCACAGTCGTTCGGCACGTTTTAGACTTCTGGCGTGAAGCTGCGAGTAACTGCCGAGGGTCCGGGGCGCACTGGTGAAATCATCGCGACCGCACGACGTTTCGCTGCCGTCGTCATCATCGCGGTGTTGGCCGCGGGCTGCGCGCCGGCCCGGGCCGCCGGCCCGCACACCATCACGTTGACGCTGGTGCGGCACGCCCAATCGGCGGCCAATGCGTCGGGCTTGATCGACACCTCGACCCCCGGTCCGGAACTCACGCCCAAGGGATGGTGTCAGGCGACGCTCGCTGCCACCCAATTAGCCCCCAATCACTACGACGGCATCTACGCCTCGAGCATGATCCGCACCCAGGAGACGGCCACGCCGACGGCGCAGGCGTTGGGCGAGCCTGTCAGCGTCCTGCCCGGGCTGCGAGAGATCGAGGCCGGCCAATACGAAGGCACGCCCGAGGCCAACATCCCACAGACTTACTTTGCCGCCCCGCGGCGGTGGCTGCAGGGTGACCGCAGCGCGCGAATCCCGGGCTCCGTGGACGGCAACGAATTTGACGCGCGGTTCGATGAAGCCGTCCAAAACATTTACGACAGTGGCAACCAGAACCCGGTCGCGTTCTCGCATAGCGCGGCGATCATGCTCTGGGTGCTGATGAACGTGCGTAATCCCGACCCGTCACTGCTGACCGGTAAGCCGCTGCCGAACGTCGGCCACGTGGTGCTGACCGGAAATCCTTCCGAGGGCTGGACATTGACCGAATGGGATGCCGATCCCCCGCCGTGCTGATATTCCGACCCGGTCGCCCGAACTCTTAGCTCTTGGTGCCAACGGTTATCAGGTCGGACACGATCCGAATCCACACCGGTCGCCGGATGCGGTGCTGGTCGCTGATGGCGAACCCTGCGTTTTCGAACAAAGCCCGCATCTCGGAGGGCGACGCGTTGTGCTGCGGTTTCCACATATTGGCCGAGGGGGCCTGCAGCCGCCGTTGGCGCGTGCTCAGGGCGGCGACGGCCACCAGTCCGCCGGGCGCCAGTACGCGATGGAATTCTCGCAGTGCCGCCGGCTGGTCGAAGAAGTGAAATGCCGATGTCGTCACGACGGCGTCGAGCGCACCGTCGTCGAAGGGCAGCTGCTCGGCTGGGGCGCGCAACCATTGCACCCGGTTGGATCTGGCGCGGGCCTGGGCGAGCATGCCGTCGGACATGTCGACGCCGTAGACCTCGTCGGGGCGTAGTTCGCGCTCGATCCGATCGCTGAGAATGCCTGTGCCACAAGCGATATCAGCGATCCTGCGGGATCCGTGTTCGCGCAGCTGCGCGATCACCTCGTCGTGCGGTGGACGGTAAACCCACTGCTGCAAAATCGGCAGATCGTAGGCTGGGGCTAGGAAACTCCACATCCGCGTGACGGCGTCGTTGAGTCCGCGGCGTCGCGGTGCCGTCATTTGCTGACCGTGCCCACGCTGGTGGCCAACTCGCAGGTTTCGTCTTCTGTGTGTGGCATGAGCCCGTTCTCCGAGGGCGGAATGAAGCATTACTTAGCTAGTGTAACAACCGAAGAGCTCCGCCCCGTGGCCACGCGGTGAGACGCCTGGTGGCGGCCGGGCCCGCCGGGTCCACCCGGTTCGAGCACGATCGCCGCATACTCGGCCAGATATCACCATATTTGGCCAGGACGATCGTCGGTTGCCCGCGGCCGGCCTACACGACGGAGCGGTTTATGCACTTGCTCGCATCGGCTGTGACAATGTCGGCTGGTCGCGGATGCCGTCAGTGGACTGAGTCCGCCCGGGCTGAGCTGGTCTACCCTGATCCGGTGAGCAACGAGCGAATGCCCGGCGGGGTGGTGCACGAGCTGCCGGCCGACCTGTGCGAGGCGCTGATCGCCAACTCCACCGCACTTGCTGCTTGGAAGGACATCACGCCCTTGGCGCGCAACGAGTTCATCTGCTGGGTCGAAGATGCCAAGCAAGAGATGACGCGAAAGCGCCGCATTCGCCGAACCCAGGAGGAGCTGGAAGAAGGTCAGCGCCGGCCCTGCTGCTGGCCGGGGTGTAAACACCGCGAGCGCACTGGCAGGTAGGGGGCAACGCCGGCGCGAATGGCCCTGTGGAGCTCACATCGACTGCGCCACAAGTATTCTCAGCTAACTTGGCATGCCGCCAACACTGCATCCCTACCACACCAGGCTCCCGTGGTTGATATAAGGGCCCCCCGTGGGATCGTACTGTGAGTAGCCCTCGTTGACGATGGGTGTGAGGATGTTATTCAGCTTGTCGACAATCGGGGGACGGAACGCCGATTTGCTGAAGTGGTATCAGCATCGGAAGCTTGGATGCGGGGATCATGTACGTGGTCGTGGTGCCGCCCAGGGAGTTCGTGACAGAGGAGACCTCCACCGCCTGTGACGGCGAGGCAAACTCGGTCGGTACGTGTAAGTAGGCGGCGCCAGCCACCGCGTTCACGTCGGCGAGCAGGTGCCAGGGACGGTCGGGGGGATTACCCCAGCCCTCGTACTGGTTGTACACCACCGCCGTGTTGTATTGGCTCACGGGCGCATCGTGCACGGTATATCCGACGCCGGGGATAGTAACGCCTGCGGGCAGGTAGGTGTCGGCCAGGCCGCGCTGAGGGTTGGAGAACTCGACGAATGTCACCATGTTTGGTGGTGGCGCGTTAGGTGCGGTAGCCAAATAAGCCTCCTCGGCGTCGATGACGATCGTGCCCTCCGACAGACCTGCCACGACTACCGGCTGTCCGTTGGCCACCGCGTTGAGATGTCGGTGTTCAGCATGTGCTGACCGATCGCCACGACTGGTTGGCGGTGGGTGCGGTGGGGCTGTTGATCAAGCCTGCGCCGGCTGGATAGTTCACCACTTCTGGGGTGGTGCCGGGAAACCAGTTCTCACCGATCGCCGCGTTCAGGGCCGCATACTGCGGGGCCGTCTGCCCTTCGAGCTTCTGAATAAACTTCGGGCTATACAGCGGAGAATTCATCGGGACGGTGATACGGGTCTCGCCTACTGTGCCTGACTCCTGACCCAGCGGGCGTTGCGGCGACTGCCGCGCCGACATCAGTTGCCCCCCGGCACTCGATGCCGCCGTGTGATAACCGACCATCGCGGCCAAATCCTGGGCCCACATTTGCTCATACATGGCCTCGATCGCCGCAATGGCGGAAGTGTTCTGCCCGAAAACGTTCGACCCCACCAGCGACAACAACTGCGCGCGATTGGCCGCGACCTCCGCCGGATGCACCGTCGCGGCAAATGCCGCCTCAAACGCCCCGACCGTGACCCGAGCCTGGGTGGCCGCCTGCTCGGCATGGGTCGCTGCCGCCCCCAGCCACGCGACGTAGCCGACGGCCACTTCCCCCATCGCCACCGACGACGGACCTTGCCACCACTCACCCGACAAGCCCGCGGTCACCGACCAGAATGACGTCGCTGCTGACCGCAGCTCGGCGGCCAACCCATCCCAGCCCGCCGCCGCCGCCAACAACGAACCCGACCCCGCACCAGAAAACATTCGCGACGAGTTCACTTCAGGTGGCAACACCAAGAAATTCATCATCACAATTTTTCTCGGCTCAGCTATATGGACTGTGCGTTTCCGTGAGTTTGTGTCTCACGCACCTATAGATAACCTCACGTAGTGCGTCATTGGGAAGAAACGCGGATCTCAATGTTGAGTTCGGTAGCGTCAGCACGAGCCGTGAAGTTCGACTAGCTCGTCAGGCGCTCGGGCCTCATACCGGGCCAACCGCATCCTGGACGGACCACCCGGAAGTGAACGCATTTTGCGGCACCGTGGCACCGGTTGCCGACGTGACACCGGTCCATTCACCGATCGCGTTTTCGGCCCATCGGGCCCACTGGAGGACAGCCTCGTATTGGCCCATGAGCAGCTTGCCGGTGATCGCGACGATTGGCAGGCGGTCTGGAAATGGGCCGCCAGTGGTTGCATACTGCGTTGATCTGTCAAGGATTTCAGCGAGTCGCGCCTCAGCGTCTGCCCGGATTTCCCCCACCGCCGCCCGCAACTGAGCCACATCACCAGCGTCGGCGAACGCCACCTTCATCATGGCTTCGAACTCCATGCGCATCCCGGCGGCAGGTGCGTCCAGCCAGCCTCGTAACGCCGCGCGTCCCGCATCGGTGATCTCGTAAACGGTGCTACGCCGCTTGCCGGTGAAGGTGGCTTGAGAGGTGGCCAGGCCGGCGGCTACCAGCTTCTTCGGCTCTTCATAGATCATGCTGGCCGCCCGAGGCCAGAACCAGCTCAGGGTGCGGTCCATCTGCTGGGCGAGTTCATAAGTCGTAAACGGCTGGATCGAGAGCAGCCCGAGTATCGCGAACGACGTGGGGCTCGGTTGGGTGCGGAACATGAGTTGACAATACTCCGAATCGGACTATCGTGAAGTTACTCCGAATCGGAGCATCGTAGAGGAGAAGCCATGCACGACTCGTCCACTGATCCGGTTATCGACGACGGCCATCGGCGCGCGGTGGGCGCCCCGCCAGATGTCCCTGCCCTTCCGACCCGATTGACCCGGGAGTACGGCGTCCGGCATCCGTTCGTCGGGGCGGGTATGGGATTCATCGCACACGAGCAACTTGCCGCTGCTGTCACCAACGCCGGCGGATTGGGTGTGCTGGGAGCATCGCCCGATCCTGCGGACAGCCTGGCGGTAATGGTAGAACGATTGCGCGCCTTGACTTCTGGGCCGTTTGGGGTGGACCTCATCTGCGCCGATACCGGATTCGGGCCGGCCAGCACAGGCCTGCATATCGATGTTTGCGTCCAGCTGAATGTACCGCTGGTGGTATTTCACCATGACCCACCGCCGGCCCGCTGGGTCAGCGCGTTGCGCGCCGCGGGCATCCGCGTATGGATGCAAGCCTCCTCACCCTTAATCGCCGCGGCCGCAATCGAGCTCGGCGTCAACGGGATAGTCGCTCAGGGCAGCGAGGCGGGCGGCCATGCCCGCGGACGCATCCCGTTGCACGCACTGTTAAGGACGATCCGCCACAAGTGGCCCGACATGCTTCTGCTGGGAGCGGGCGGTATATCCGACGGGACCGCAGCAGCGGCCGCTTTGCGTGCGGGCGCTGACGGAGTGTGGGTAGGCACCTCCTTGGTCGCGGCCGTGGAAGCCAACGCTCACCCCGAGTACAAGCGTCGACTCATTGATTCGCCCGGTAAGACGCTGCGTACCAATGCCTTTGGACCCGAGTGGCCCGACCAGCCCTACCGGCTTCTCGCCACCCCCGCAGTGCGCAGCGCCGAGGCAAGCGATCGCGGTGCCGATCCGCAAACCCGCGACCCCATCGGCCGAACGCGACTGTTTCCGCATTCGGCGAACATGCCTTATGACATCCCGATCAGGTCAGCGCTGCCGCCCACACCGGAAACCAGCGGTGATTGGGAGTCGATGGTCTACCCGGCCGGCGAAGGGGTGGGCGCAGTTCGAAGCACTGCCCCCGCCGCCGCGATCATCCGGCAGATGATGAGTCAGGCATACGACATACTCACGACCCAACACCCGCTCCCCGCCCAGATGTGAATTCAGAGGATCTCCCGATGCCAACTTTCAGCAGGGTGTCGCACATTTCGTTTTCCGTTCGTGACGCCGACGCGAGCGCCCGATGGTGGGCTGAGCTGCTCGAACTCACCGAACTCGATCGTGTCGTCGGCGATGGGTGGCGCGCCATTTTGCTCATGCATCCGCCGTCGCGAACCATCATCGAGTACCAACAGCATGACCGGAACCAGGGCGAGACCTTTGATCCCCGCCGCACCGGATTCGATCACATGGGGTTCAAAGTCGACACGCGGGCCGACCTCGATGAGTGGCTGGCACGGTTCGAACAGCTCGGCGTGGCCCACTCGCCGATCGCCGAGGCCGAATACGGTGCGGTGCTGACATTCAGGGACCCCGACGGCATTCAGTTCGAGATGTTCTTCAAAGCCGACCACCCATAGAGCTCCGCCGAAGGGCACGCGTGGCGTTATTGAAAGCTCAGTGGCGTACTGCCTCGTGCGCGAGCTGGATGCACGATTTAAGACCCAGCTTGGTGTAGACGTGGGTGAGGTGCGTTTCCACGGTGCGCGATGAGATGAAGAGACGCACGCCAATGTCTTTGTTGGCCAAGCCCTCGCCGACGAGCCGCGCGGCGCCTTCAGCCCAGGCGACCTCGAAGGCGTCGACGCCGCCCAGGTCGCTCCAGTTCAACGGTGGCGTGTCCACCCGCGGGTCACTTGCGCTCATGCTAGTCAGCATGCCGACGGGAGGAGCTGGAAAACATCGGGGAAAGCCCGTACACCGACCGCGGTGGTCCCGCGGATTCGCTCCAGTGCCGGCCGTCACGGCGGCCACCCGTTGCATGGGCGCGACTGAACTGTGCGCGCAGGCACCGCCGATAAACCGCTGTTCTGTTTCGGCGAACAACGACGTTGACTCTCTTTCCGGAGAAAGATGAGCTGGGTGCAGTTACCGGGCCCCAACAAGGAAAGAAGGTGCCATCACATGACCGCCGCCAGCCCGCCCACCTCTCCCCGACCCGTGTACGCCGGCATCGGGAAGGCACTCGGCACCGACTACTTCCTACTCAGGGGCGAGTTGACCGACGACGAGCGCAGCTACCTCGAGCGCACGCGGCGATTCGTCGAAGAGGAAGTCATGCCGGTGATCAACGGCTTCTGGGAGCGCGCGGAGGTGCCCATCGACCTGTGCCGGCGACTCGGTGAGCTCGGACTCGTGGGCGATGGCCTCGACGGCTACGGCTGCCCGCCGATGAGCCCAACCGCCGCCGGTCTGATCGCCATGGAGCTCAACCGCGGGGATGGCAGCGTGGGCACCTTCCTCGGTGTGCAGGCCGGCCTGGCCATGCGCTCGATTCACATGCACGGTTCAGACGACCAGAAGGAGCGCTGGCTCCCGGCAATGGCGCGCTGCGAAAAGCTCGGCGCGTTTGCGCTGACCGAGCCGCGGCACGGATCCGATTCCGTTTCGCTCGAGACGGAGGCGCGACGCGAGGGTGACGAGTACGTGATCAACGGCGCCAAGCGCTGGATCGGCAACGGGTCGATGGCCGACATCGTGGTGCTGTGGGCCCGGGATAAAGAGGATATGCAGGTCAAAGGTTTCCTGATCGAGAAGGGCACGCCTGGATACGATGCCCGCCCGATCGAGGGGAAGGGTTCGCTGCGTGCGCTGTGGCAGGCCGACATCGACCTGACCGAGGTGCGCATCCCCGCCGAAAACCGTCTGCCGGGAGCGAACAGCTTCGATGCTGCCGCCAAGGTGCTCAAGGCGACCCGGGCCTCGTGCGCCTGGTCGGCACTGGGTCACGCGGTCGCGGGCTATGACGCCGCTCTCAACTACGCCTTGCAGCGCACCCAGTTCGGCAAGCCCCTCGCGCGATTCCAGATCGTGCAGGAAAAGCTGGTGCGGATGCTCTGCGAGATAACCACCATGCAGCTGTACTGCGCACGCTTCGGGCAACTCGACGACACCAATGAGCTCTCCGACACCATCGCGGCCTTGGGCAAGCTCAACAACACCGTCAAGGCCCGTGAGGTCCTTGCCGAGGCACGCAACGTGATGGGCGGTAACGGCATTCTGCTCGAGAACCACGTGATCCGTCACATGGCGGACATCGAGGCCATCTACACCTATGAGGGCACCGAGACGATCCAGACGCTTCTCGTCGGCCGGGACATCACCGGATTGAGCGCGTTCACCTGAGCCGACGGCCCCTCGCCCGGCCCGTCCAACCAACTGTGCTGCAATCAATTTCAACGGAAGACCCGGGCCCAGAGTCAACGGGCGCTGCGCGGAGCGCGACGAGCCGCATTGCGCCGCGGCCAGCCGTTTGGCTCGACCGCCGCATGAGAACGCTATCGGCCGGAGCAAACAACTCGTGTTTGCTGACGCGTGTCTGTCACCGCCGCAGGCGTGGCGGTACGGTGCGAGAATTTCGGGCCGAAACACCGATAGCTAGATCCACTAACCCCAAAAGAGGTTGCTGAAAGTATTTCCCCCAGAACGCGTGATCGGACCGAAACAGAAAAGTCTTTTCCCTTTACTTTCCCGTTACATTCTTTGCTGGCTTACCGGCCGTTTGCGGCGCACACTGCTGACTTAATGCGCGCGTGTTACCGACGAGGAAACAAAACATGAGAGGGAGTTAGCGATGAGCAGGACAACCGCCCGCCGTCGTCGACCCATTGATGTGCGTGCCGTTCTCGCAGCACTCGCTATCACGGCGACAGCCGCGGCTCCGGTGGTGGCTTTCGTCGAAGTCGCTCACCCGGCCAAGACCACGGTGAGCGCCGATCCTAACGACCCCCCAGTCCCAGACCCATCTGGCGGCTCAGGGAGCTACACGCCCTACGCACCTCAGTACGTTGATAACTTCGATTACACCTCCATTACCGGCGACGGTGGTGGTGGTGGTGGCGGCGGCTAGTCCGCGCCCCTGACCGACCGAGGTACCCGGCTCTCGGGCACAATTGCCGCGGCACCGTACAAACGGAGGCTTTGAAGGACCGCCCGCGTTAAAACAATTGCGTGTATTCGGACGACGTTTCAAATGTCCGATTCCGAGAGCCGACAGTATGCCTCGACATTTCACGTAGTTGACAGCGGATGCGTGTCGTGAATGTGAAAGGTGCACTGCCTCAACGAGAATCGACGTTGCCGACGTTCGATTATC
>Ga0209040_10004505_pt1 | contig 10504 bp, 8 predicted proteins | sample BogFormECP12_OM3_FD_188240 | JGI IMG/M metagenome (GOLD analysis project Ga0209040, IMG submission 188240) | Bog forest soil microbial communities from Calvert Island, British Columbia, Canada - ECP12_OM3 (SPAdes) (version 2) | ecosystem: Environmental > Aquatic > Freshwater > Wetlands > Bog ... | reverse complement strand
GTGCACATTGAACTGGTATACGGCCGCTGGTTCGGCTCCTGGAAAGAGAGCTTGAACAATTGGCAGTGCGCGCTCTTTGTAGCGATACTCATTCCCGCCATGCTGTTGCTGTCGCTCGCGCGCACCAAGCTGCGGGGTGTGCGCTGGTCGGATTGGTTCGCTCCGTACGCTGGACTGAACAACGCGCGCCGGGTGTCGGGCGATTGAGCGGGCGGTTCTGTTGTTGGTTCTTAAGAGCTGCAGCGTGCATGATTCTTCGAAAAAGTTGGCGATCAGACTCGATTCGGACACCCGTCTAGCCCCGAACGTAAGTGAGGGGATCGGCGCTGTTTCCTTCAGCGAGTGAGGGGACTCCGCCATCCCCTCACTAACGTTCGGGGCTAGGCAATCGAACGGAGTCAAACCAAAATGTTTGCGTTCTGTTTTGGGCGTACAATAGAGATGCGGTGATACTTCGGTCCGGCAGTCGGCTCGCTCTCCTTGCGCTGTTGCCCCTATTTTCAAGGGGCGGCTCGCAATATTTCACACCCAGGCACCAGATCTCGGGCATCGGCCTGGCTCGCCATGAAATGTCCGCCACGGCGCTGGCTGTTCGCACGGACAACATGATCCAGGCGCAGACCTTCGCCATTTTGCGCGATCCGCAGGCGCTGGCGGGCGCCCAGCGCATTACCGAGATGCATCCGTTATTTGAAAAGGCGGCAACGGCAGCGGGCATTCCCACTTCGCTGCTCTCCGCCATCGCGTACCTCGAAAGTTGGGGCGATCCCAATGCGCTAAGCCCGGCAGGCTGCAAGGGCATCATGCAGTTTGCCCAGTCTACGGCGCGGGAGGCCGGCCTGCAGATCGTTTATGCCACCCAGTACAGAGTAACAACCACGCGGCAGGCCGCAAAAAACAAGCAGGGAAAAACTGTTTATCGCGACGTCAAGCTGCGAACTCCGTACTTGGTGAGGGTTCGGGACGACAGACTGGTTCCGCAACTGGCGGTGCCCGCAACGGCCAACTATTTGCGGCGCCTGCGCGACGCCTTCGGCAGTCTGGATTGGGCCGTGTTCGCTTACCACTGCGGCGAGGGATGCGTTACTGAAATGCAGGCGCTGACACGGGCGGCTCTGGGCGAATCGAAAAGCGATCTGCCAACCGTGCCGCAGATGTTTTTCACCGCCTCTCCAGCCCGCCATCGCGAACTCTACGACGCCATACAGCGCCACATGTTGCGGGATTTTTCTCCCACCTACTGGTTTCGCATCAAGCGGGCCGAGCAGTTGTTGACGCTCTACCAGGAAGAGCCGGATGAGTTCCGCGCTTTGCGCGCCGAATACCGCAATCCCTACGATCCCGACAAGCGGGTGAACGACCGGCTCACCCTATGGTTAAGGGCGGAGGATGCGGTTTACCGCAGCGGCGAGGATTTGCGCAGCGCCCAGGGCAAGACTTTGGCGGCCGTGCCGAACGATCCGCGATTCTTTGGCTTTTCGCTGGCGCGGCTGAAGATAGACGGAGTGAATCGCGATCTGTATCTGCAAGCATCCCCGCCCGCGTTGGGAACGCTCAGCTATGTCGCGTTCGAGACGCGCCGGCTATTTGACGCGATGAAGACCCAGGGAGAGAAGTGGGCGCCGATTGAAGTGGTCGAATTGGTGAGCACCAAAGACCGCCCGCGCGAGGGCGGCGGCGATGGCGGCCCGCGCGCGCCGGAGATTCCGGAGCACGAAACCGGCCAGGTATTTGACCTCGACATCGCCGGCTTGCCGCGGGCCGAGCGCGAAGCATTGACTTTCATATTGAACGAACTGGCGTGGGATGGTTACCTGGGCTACGTCGAGCTTTCCGGAACGTCGCTGCACATTGGCTGTGCGCCATCGGCGCGGGAGTTCTTCACCGAAGTGTTTCAGGAGACCGCGGCTAGTGAGTGACGGCTCTAAGCCTCTGGCGGGTGTCTGTCGCCGCGCATTAGCGGTGCGGAATCGGCGCGACCTACCGATTCGAGTTTGGTTCGTCGAAGCGGAAAAGCGGGTTGATAACCCGCCGCAGGTTGATAACCCGCCCCACAAGACCGAGTTCTGAGAAGCGCGCGCTAAACTAAAGCTGAGCTTCGCTTGATGACGCGCCGCTTATTTCTGACGGCGGTTGCTGCAACTGGCTACGGCGCCGATCTTAGTCCGGTTTACCCTTCCGAGTGGCGGCGTTACGCCGACCCCGCGACCGAGTTTGAGGTCCTGCGTTTAACCGATCCCTCGCGGGAAAGCTATCTGTCGCGGCCCTATAATCGCACCATCAGCCGGCGGGGAGGTTTTCTCCTCTACACCACCGATCGCGGCAACGGTTTGGCGCTGCTGCGCATGGATTTGAAGAGCGGGCAATCGCATGAGATCGCGCGGGACGAAGCGATCGTGCCGGGTTCGCCGGCTCTTTCCCAGGACGAAAAGAGCTGCTTTTATGTCGCGAAGGGCGGAGTTTTTTCGGCCAATTTAAATAACGGTAAGTCGCGCCGCGCATATTCCATACCGGAAGGATTTGTGGCGGGCGATGGCTTTTCGGTGAGCGAAGACGCTCTAAACGCTTTTCTAATTGAGCGCAGTCCGGCGGGCCGGCATCGGCTGATGGTTATTTCTCTGCGTGGCGGTCCGGCTGTAGCGGCGGCCGAATCCCAGGAGCCGATTTCCGATCCAGCGCCACGGCCTCACAGAACCGGAGTGCTGTATCGCCGCGGGCAGGAGATCTGGCTGGTCAACTATGACGGGACCCAAAACCGGCGCTTGCGGGTGGCTTCCGGCGGTACGGGCCCGGCGCTGTGGTCGCCGGATGCGCGGCAGGTCGTGTACCTGAACTATCCCGAGGACCGCACGCAACTAAACAGCGTTCGCGAGATGACGCCGGATACCAACGAGGACCGGATGGTCGCGGCGACTACCCAATTTGTGGGGTTTGGCCTCAATGGGGATGGCAGTGTCATCGCGGGCGCCAGCGGCAGCAAGGCCTCGCCTTACGTTTTGCTGTTGCTGCGCTCGGTGAGGCGGGAATTGACTTTGTGCGAGCACCACTCAAGCGACGCGACGCGGGTGTGCCCGGTGTTTGCGCCAGACAGCCGCCGGCTTTACTTTCAAAGTGACCGCCACGGCAAGCTGGCGATTTACTCGATCAACGTCGAGAAACTGGTAGCGGCAACGGAAGTCGAGTGAGCTTCGGCCACCGGCTAAAGAGGTGGCCTGGAGTTTACATCATTTGCAGCCCACTTTGCTTTCGCGCTTTGGCTGTCTAGCCCCGAACGTGAGAAGGTGTGAAAAAATCGACTTCCGGTCCGTTTTGCACAGGGCGAGTGGTACAAAACATTGTGTGGCAAAAATGCTTTGATCGATTTTTTCACACCTCCTGAGTGAGGGGTTTGCGCCAATCCCCTCACTAACGTTCGGGGTTAGACGCCCAGACGGGCAACAGAGGACGGCAATGCCATGTTGGAAACTCCATGTCCGTAGAAGACGGAAGTCCGTGCGATTCACGCCACTAGGTAGAAAAGCTCTCAGCGGAAACGGGCTTCAGACGGTCCTCTGTGTTGCTTTCCAAGTGCCGTGCGAGCGCGGCCAGGGCGCCACCGCCGGCTTCTTCCGGAAGGCGCGGCAGCGCACGGAGCAGCGCCTGGGTATAGGGATGAACCGGCCTGGCGAAGACCTGTTCCGTTTTTCCGCACTCGACCAGAACGCCATTCTGGAGAATCGCCACCCGATGGCAGAGGCTCGCCAGCGATAACAGATCGTGTGAAATGAATAGCAGCGACATGCCCAGAGTCTGGCTCAAATCGCGAAATAACCGCAGGATTTCGCACTGCGTGATCGCATCGAGCGCGCTGGTGGCTTCATCCGCGATCAGCAATTTCGGGCGATGCAGAATGGCCATGGCGATCAGCGCCCGCTGGGCTTGACCGACGCTCAACTCGCGCGGGTAGCGGGCGAGCAATTCTTCGCCATTGGGCAGGCTCACCAAGCCGAAGGCGTCGAGCGCATGTTCGCGCCAGTGCTTGGGCTGATCGCTATGAGCGCGCCAAGCTTCGGCCATGGCAGTGCCCAGCTTCAGAGCCGGATTCAGCGACAGCAGCGGGCTTTGCAGCACCAGTCCGATCTCGCGTCCGCGCACTTTGCGCCAGTCTTTCTTCGGCAGTTCGAGCAGATTGCGCCCATCGAATGAGATCTCGCCGCGCGAGACGCCGTTCTTGTAGCCGAGCAGGCCGAGAATGGCGAGAGCCACGGTGCTTTTTCCCGATCCGCTTTCGCCGGCTAAGCCGACAATTTCGCCGGGCGCGACTGCAAAAGCGACCTCGCGGAGGACGCCCGGCTTGGCGGGATAGTCGGCCGAGATTCGGACACGCAGCAAGGGCTCCATCTAGTTTTGTGCGGCCGCGACCAATGCGCCCGAAAAGTACAGCCGGTCCGCGTTCCAATACAACTGCGGACGGAGCGCTGCGGGCGAGACGTTCTTCAGATTGAGGGAGAATGCGCCCAGGGAATTCGGATTAACCAGGAAAATCATGGGCGCCTGATCGACGACGATCTGCTGAACTTCGTCGAAATAGACTTTGCGCTTGCCGCGGTCGAGCGTCTCGGTTTGAGCGACGATCAGCTTGTCGACCCGCGCCTCCCACTCGGTTTCCGGACTCTTTTGATTCGGGTTCCATTGGTGAACGTCGGCTGAACTGAGCCAGACGTCTTTCTGCCCATTCGGATCGAGATCGACGTTGGTGATCGACATCAAAGCGCCCTCATAGTTGAAGCTGCGGCTGAAGCGCTCAAGTATGGACGAATAGTCGAGCGGCACGGCGTTGACGTGAATTCCGATCTGCGCCAGGTCCTGTTGAATCAGGGACAGCATGCGTTCATGGGTTTTGCTGCCGGCATTCGTAATTAATGAGAATTCGACGCGGTTGCCCTCGCGGTCGACCAGATTGCCTCCCGTCCGGTGGAAACCGTCTTTTTCGAGGCGCTGGAGCGCCTCCGCAGGGGAATGCGGATCCGGCTTGAGCGCGGCATTGTGCCAAAAGTGGTTGGACGCCGAGACGGGCCCGGAAGCGGGTTGAGCATGCCCGCGGAACACGATGCGGCAGAGGTCCTCGCGGTTGATGGCCTCCGAGATGGCGCGGCGGAACGCGGTGGAGCGGAACCAGTGCAGTTTATAGGCAGGCAGCGGAGCCTTGGCTACCTGGTTGAAGACGATAATCTCCCAATCGAGCGACGGGCCGGCATCAACCACGGCCCGGGGCATTTCGGCGGCGAGCCGCTCGTACGCCTCTCCGTCCAGATGTTCGACCAGATCGAGTTCGCCTCTGCGAAACCGTATGACTTCGAGGTCGCGATTCTGCTGGATGTCGAGCCGGATGGAATGCAGATAGGGCATTCTGTGCCCTTTGGAATCCGTCTTCCAGTAGTACGGATTGGCTTCCAACGAGACATAAGACCCAGGTTTGTATTCATGCAGCAGAAACGGCCCCATCACCGCGGCCAGCTTTTGGGGCGAGTGCGCCGACTGGATTGCGACTTGATCGAATTGGTCGGCCAACGCGGATACGGGGGCAGGGAAGCGGATGGTCACCGAGCCGGCGCCGCTGCAGGCCACATCGACCTGCCCGGGAACCGTGCGAAACGAATCCGCGACAGTTGAGTGCAGCGACGGGTCCATCATGCGTTTGATGGTGAAGGCGACATCGTCACAGGAGAACGGTGTGCCGTCTGAAAACTTCAGGTTGGGCCGCAATTGAAAATCGATGCGCCGGCCTTGTTCGGCGATCTGCCAGCGGGTGGCCAGTTCGCCTTCCAACTCCTGAGTGAGCCGGTTGCGGCGGATCAGATAGCCGCCGGTCAGATAGCGGATCACGCCGGATGGCTCGTCTTCGACCAACAGTGGGTCGAAGGTTTTCGGATCGGCGCGCAGGCAGAAACGCAGGGTGCCTCCGTCGGCGGCCAGAAGCGCATCCACGAACAAAGTTAGTGTAAGAGCCAGAATTGCCGGCAGGCGGGTTAGCATGATAGCGCTTTCTCCCTACTTACCAGCAGGTGCAGGCAACCGGCCAGGATGACCAGCACGGCTACCGGCGCGAAGACCACCGGGTTCTGCGAAAGCGCATCGTAGTTCGCCAGTTCCCGCAACAGACTTCCCAGAGAGGCCAAGGGTTCAGAGACGCCCAGCCCCAGCAGGCCCAGATTGGCCTCACTGAGCACGTAAACGGGAACGGCAATCCAGAACTGGGCCAGCAGAATCGGAAACAGATTGGGGACCAGCATCCGCCAAAACAACCTCCAGCCGCTAACGCCGCAGGCCCGCGCATGCAACACATAGTCGGAATTGGCGGCGGTGCGCGCGGCCGCGCGCACCAGGCGTCCCGGATTGGCCCAGCCCAGGCATCCCAGCAGCAGGAACGTCAACAATACGGAAGCCATGGGGGACGTATTGAGCGGCAGCAACGCGCGTACGGCCAGTAGCAAGAGCAGCCATGGCAGCGATAAGAACAGGTCGGCGACGGTGACCACGATGCGGTCTATTCGTCCTCCGCGATAGCCCGCGATTCCCCCGATCGCGGCGGCGAGCAAGGTGGAGAGTAGAGCGGCCGCCGGCGCCAGCAGGATCGACACGCGCGTACCTTCGATCAGACGGGCCAGCCGGTCGCGGCCCAGGTCGTCGGTGCCCAAAGGAAATTTCGCGGAAGGACTCACGGCGATAGCCTCCCGATTCTGCGCGGAGGCGGAGTCTCCGCGTGCGCCCAACAGCGACAGGAGGGCCAGAAGCAGGAAAACACCGGCGGCGGCTTTTTGTAGTTTAGTCATGGCCGCCCCCGACGTCGCTCACTCGTTCTGGCAAAGGACAGCGCCAGGTCGGCCACGCTGGTGGCCGTTACCGTCATCACCGTGATCAGCAGCGTCACGCCCGTCAGCAGCGGCAGATCGCGAGCGAGCGCCGCCTTCCAAGCCATCTGGCCAATGCCCGGAGCATCGCAGATCACCTCAATCGGGACGGCGGCGCCGAAGGCGACACTCACCGCAACGGCGGCTAGCGCAAACAACTCCGGCGTGGCTGGCCACAGAACATGCGCGGCCAGAATGCGGGGTTCCGACTGCCCGCCGGCCCGTGCCGCGAATACGTGTCCGGTTCCGTAGGCTTTGCCGAGAATGTTGCCGGCATAACGGTAAATATGAGGGAATACGGCCAGGGCGATGGCCCAGGAAACCGGCGCCCGCAGCCAGAAGCACCCGAGCGCGATCAGTCCCGCCGGAATCGAAAGGCTTAAGCCAGCCAGTGCCGAAGCGGCGAGATCTAACAGCCGCCAGCCGGCATAGGCATTGGCGATGGCCAAGACCAACCCGGCGAGCAGTCCCACCGTTACTCCGAAAGCCAGGGAGCGGGTGGTCTCCGGCAGCCGTTCCCGCAGAAGGCCAGTCACAGGCCGATTGAAACTGCGCGAAATTCCCAGGTCTAACGAGAGTGCTGCCTTCAGATAGTGAGCGTAGTAGATCAGCACGTTGCGTTCGGACTCATATTCGGCGCGCGCCGCCTGGCGGCTCTCACTCGAAAGATGAGGGTCCAACTCGCGCTCATCGAGCCCCCAGCCGGGACTAAAGCGGAGCAGCGTCGCTCCCAGGAATCCACCCAGCAAGATGGTGAGCAATGCACGGCGTACTTGTTGCAGCAGCACTTGCATGTAAGCGTTATATCGACCAGCAGTCCCCTTTCTTTACCGCCCTTTCTTTATTGCTCCAGGTCGCCGCACCCGCGTTCGGTGGCCGTCAGTAGAGCGCCGACGCCGATGCCGAGAGAGAATCGAAAGCAAACCCTCGCGGCGATACATCCTGCTTGTCGCGGTGCTTGGCAATGTACATGCGCCGGTCGGCCTCGCTCAGCAGTTGCTCGGCGTCGCTGCCGTCTTCCGGGTACATGGCATGGCCGATGCTGACTCCCAGCGTTGCGTTTTCATTGATCTCCTGGCCTGCATCCGCCGTAATCGCTCGCAGCCGGAGCGAAGTAGTATGGACCTGGTCCAGACCGATTCCAGGCAGAATCAGCACGAACTCGTCGCCGCCCATACGGGCGACATAATCGTATTCCCGGCAAGAATCTTTCAGCTTCCGGGCCACCGTGTGCAACAACCGGTTGCCCTCCAAGTGTCCGAAGCGATCGTTGACTTGTTTGAATCCGTTGAGGTCGCAAACCAGCACCGCCAGCGGTGAACTCAACCGCCGGCAGCGCGCCAGTTCGCTGTCCAGATGCAGAAAGAGAGACCGGGCATTGGGCAGGCCGGTGAGATAATCGGTGGCCGCGGAACTCTCCGCCTGCTCATATTTGAGAGCATTCTCGATGGACAGCGCCACTTTGGCGCCAATCGCCAGCAGGATGCGCAGATGGTCCTTGGTGAAAGCGTCGCGCTCGGCTCGATATAGGGTCAGCACGCTCACCACGCCACTCAGCCCGACCAGCGGAATGGCTACGGCGCTGCGCATGGTAGTGAACTTGGTCTCATCGTTCAAATAGCCGGGTTCAACCGATGGGTTTCCGTTGAGGATTGGTTTGTGATTCTCCGCCACCCAACCCGATAGCCCTTGACCCATGGGAATCTCGAGCGAAGAAAACAGGCGGAAGTTCTCGCCGCTGGCGTATTCGGCCTTCAAGATATCTCCATGAGGGACGTAGATGGCCAGAGCGTCATAGGGGATCATGCGCTTCAGGCGGATCGCCAACAAGGAGAGCGTTTCATTCAAGCTGAGCGAGTTTCCCAGGTCCTGCGCCAACTCGAACAGGTTCTGCACCTCCTGGCGCGCCGCCGCGATGGAGGTCAGGAAGTCGGTCTTGCGGTCCGCTCCGATCGACGCTTGCGCGGTCTCAAAGCCAGCCGCCGGTTCAAGGCCCCGGGCGACCACCACATCGGTGGAAAGTTTGGTCCGCGGATCGGCGGTGGAGGTATTGGCCATTTTCTCCAGTTCGACATATCGCCGGTGCATGATGTTGACGATCTCCGGATCGAAACTCGACCCGGACTCGGCCAGCACGCGGCGCATGGCGTCGTCGAGCGGAAGCGCGCGCCGGTACTGGCGATGGGAGGCGAGCGCGTCCAGGCAATCGACCACGGCCAGAATGCGGGCGCCAATTGGGATGGCATCGCCTTTTAGACCGTCCGGATACCCGCTGCCGTCCCATTTCTCATGATGGGAGCGCACGATGGGGGTGACCGGATAGGGAAAGCGAACGCGTTCCAGAATCTCGGCGCCCACCACCGGATGGATCTTCATTTTTTCGAACTCCTCACGGCTCAGCTTGCCCGGTTTGGAGATAATGTGCTCGGGTACGGCGAGTTTGCCGATGTCATGCAGGAGCGCGGCGGCGCGGAGAGCGTCGAGCTCGGGAGGAGCGAGCCCCAGTTCCTTGCCGATCTCGATGGCATAGACTTGCACCCGTTGCAGATGTTCGTGCGTGGTCTGATCCTTGGCGTCAATGGCCATCGCCAGGGCTTCGATGGTGCGCAAATGCAACGAGGCCATTTCTTCGGCGTGTTTCTTTTCATCCTCCATCCGGCCCATGTACAGGTAGTAGGAGCGGTAAATCAGGTAGACCACCGGCAGCACCAACATGGCGGTCTGCCAGCCCACGTATTTGGTCGCGGCGCTGGTTCCGCCCGCCACGGCTGCGCCGAGCAGATAGTACGGGAAGGACCAGAAATAGCATTCGTGCCAGATGGTCTTCAGAGATTTGTTTTCCGTTAGAGCGATGGCGGCCGAGACCGGAAACGTGTTCATGAGGAAAAACACGACCGACGCAGCGACCAGCAGAATGGCGGTATCTATATGCGAACGGTGCAGAACCGGCGAATGGTACACATAGCTGGTGGCGGCGATGGCGATGGCCATGCTGCCGGTGTTGAACGCCAGTTGATAAGGCTGTACGGGTTGGCGCGACCATAAGCACTGGCATAAAGCCGCCAGGCAGCCCATGAGAAGCGACTCCGGAAGGCTCAATTGAACGATGCCGAACAACATGAAAAAGAACAGCACCGACATGGTGCCGGTGATTCCGGGCAGGGCCACCTTGAGCCGGGACGAGGCGACGGCCAGGATCAGGTAGCAGCTAAAGCGCCACAGGTCTTGCGATTCCCACCGCAATAAGTTCTGGACTAGCAGCACACTGCCGATCAGGGCTACCGAGTAGACGTAGATCTTGGCAGTTATCGACATTTGGTCTCGAGCGGGGATCGTGATGGCATACTACCTATCTCAATTCGGTGTCAAATCCTAATTCGCTGGCAGTCTCAATCAGTCTCGATCTCAATCAGTCTCGATGCGATGCACCTGCGGGGCCACATGCATCCTGTTGTTATATCGACCCACAGGGCTTTCCCGATTACGGCTGGCCGGACAAACTGTCGCCGGCCGCGCCATTTTGTCCCTCTCGGTCTTTTCCCCTATGTTTTTGTTGCCGTTGTACTATAGCCAAACGCCCCGCGCTGGCCGAATAGTAGTAACAAGATGACTTG
>Ga0209040_10004502_pt1 | contig 10509 bp, 6 predicted proteins | sample BogFormECP12_OM3_FD_188240 | JGI IMG/M metagenome (GOLD analysis project Ga0209040, IMG submission 188240) | Bog forest soil microbial communities from Calvert Island, British Columbia, Canada - ECP12_OM3 (SPAdes) (version 2) | ecosystem: Environmental > Aquatic > Freshwater > Wetlands > Bog ... | reverse complement strand
ATGTACCTGCGGCCCATGGGCGCCAAGGTGCCGGCGATCTACGGCGAAAGCTACGACAGCGCGCAGGCCAAAAAGGCCAGCGCACAATAAACTATTGCGGCGGATAGCCCTCGGTCCCTTTCACTTCCGCAATCTGTTTATCATGTCTCTCGGTATGCAGCGGGATGTAGATCAGCCACTGATAGGCATTCAGTGTGCCGAACACCTTGAACGGATGCTCGACCGTATGTTCCTTGAGCGCCACTTCTGTGTCGGCGGCAAATTTCTCGATTTCGGCCCGTTGCTTCTCAAAGCGCTCTTTCACTTCTGCCTGCGTCAGTTTGCCCGTGGGCACAATCGGTTCCGGCGCCTGCGCTTTGCCTAGCCGCGGCGCCATCACCTTCTCGATAAACTCCGTCTTGCCCTTGGTCTGCTCTTCCCAGTCGGCATTGACCGGAGAATGGATCGCCTGCTGGACAGTACTGAAGAGCAACGCCTCGGCCAAAACAATGTGCTCAGCCGTTTCCCCCACGGACCAGCGGGTGGGCACGGGCTTCCACTTCCACTGCTCCACGCTGACGCCGTCGATCGCCGCCAGAAACTCCTTGTGGGATTCAGCGAGATAGTTCAGAACCTTCGTTCTTTCCTCAGTGGACATATTCGGGTCGGCGCCTAACAGGGGTGCACACAAAAACAGGGGCGCACACAAAACGAGCGACAAAACGATTCGATTCACGCTTTCGAGAATAGCGCATTTACACTGAAAATTGTGGAAGCCAAGCGACCGCTCAAGACCTTGGAACGCGTGCTCTCCAAGGCCGGCCTCGGATCGCGGACCGACGCGCGCAAATGGATCGGCGCCGGCCGGGTGAGAGTGAATGGCAAGCTGGTGCAGACGCCGGACCGCTGGGTCGATCTGGAGCGCGACCGCGTCACGCTCGACGATCGGCCGGTGCGGGCGGCCAAGAAATTGTACTTGCTCCTGTACAAACCAACCGGCTATATCACTACGTATAAGGACCCGGCCGGCCGGCCCACGGTTTACGATCTTCTCGGCGATCTCGGCAATTGGGTAGTGCCCGTGGGGCGGCTGGACCTCGATACCAGTGGGCTGCTGCTACTCACCAACGACACGCAGTTCGCCGAACGTGTCATGAATCCGGATTTCAAGGTTTCGAAGACCTATCTGGTCAAGGCATCCACGCGATTGAGCGACGAACAGCTCGGCCAATTGCGCCACGGCGTCCAGTTGAACGACGGACCCACCCAGCCCGCGGAAATAACACGCGTGCGCGATTCGGAGAAATACAGCTTCATCAGCCTGACCATTCGCGAAGGACGCAACCGCCAGGTCCGGCGCATGCTTCAAGCCGTCGGGAGCAAAGTACTCAAGCTGGTGCGCACGCACATCGGCCCAATCGCGATTGGCGACCTCGAGATCGGCAAGTATCGCGAATTGCGGCCGGAAGAAGTGCGCGCCTTGCAAGCCAAACCGAGCGACGCATAGGCGATCTGCGATTTCTTCATACCGAGAATCCGCGTTCATCGGCGTTCATCGGCGGCCAATCCCGATGTGTCGCTACACTAGACTAGATCGCGATGATACCTGACCTCTTCTGGATACAAGGACCGTGGCGAGGGCGGCTGGCCGTTGTTGCTCGGCCTAGAGGTGGGGACTGGCTCGAAGATGACGCAAGCGGGTGGCGGCGCGCCGGAATCGATGTTATCGTCTCCCTCCTGGAATCGGAAGAAGCTGCCCAGTTGGGCTTGGCGGATGAGGCGAAAGCTGCGGAAGCCAATGGCATCCGCTTCATCTCGTTCCCCATACCAGATCGGGACGTGCCAAAATCCACGTCCGATGCGATCTGGCTAATCGCCGCCATCTCCGAAGCCTTGGGAAGCGGAAAGAACGTTGCCGTGCATTGCCGCCAGAGCGTTGGCCGCGCAGGCTTGATTGTAGCTGGAGTTTTGGCGCGATCCGGACTTAGCCCGGAGCAAGCAATCGAAATCGTCAGTTCTGCTCGCGGCCTGACCATTCCTGAGACAACGGACCAGCGTTCTTGGATCCAGCGATTACCGTCTGAGCGCTTTGTTGACGCGCATTGACTCGGATTCCTCCATCAAAAGAATCCGCGTTTATCGGCGTTTATCGGCGGCCAATCTCGGTGTGCCACCCAACCCAATACCTCTCAGAATTATTATTAGCCGCCGATGAACGCCGATGAACGCCGATCATTGGACAAAGCTAGTTCGAGTTCTAATTCCCCTCCGCAACCGGCAGCGTGAAACAAAACGTCGTTCCCTCGCCCAGCTTCGACTCCACCCAGATGCGCCCGCCGCTGCGTTCCACCACCCGCCGGCAAATGCCCAGACCAAACCCGGTTCCGGGAATCTCGCTGCCATGCAGCCGCTTAAACACTCCAAAGATTTGCTCCTGGAACCTGGGATCGATGCCAATGCCGTTATCGGCCACGGCAAAGCGCCATTCCTCGCCCGTTCGCCGCGCCGAAATATGAACTTTGGGCGGGTGCTCCTTGCGATATTTGATGGCATTGGAGATGAGATTTTGAAATAACTGAATGAAGTACGTTTCCCGGCCGCGGACCGCCGGCAGCCCCTGATAGGTTACCTGCGCGCCGCTTTCTTCGACGATCGTCTTCAAGTTCGCCAGCGTTTCCTCCACTACCAGATTCAGGTCGACCCGCTGGTCGTGACGCTCTTCGTCGACGTTCAGTTGCGTATACATCAGCAGGTCGTCCAGCAGCCGGCCCATCTTTCCGTTCGTTTCCACAATGACCCCGACAGCCATCTGCGCATCCTGCTCGCGCCCTTCCCGCGTAGCCTCGATCAGCAATTCCGAATAGGTGGACACCGTTCGCAACGGTTCACGCAAGTCGTGGCTGGCGGCAATGGCAAACTGTTTCAAATCCGCATTGACGCGAGTCAGCGCCTCATTGGCGGCGCTCAGATTACGCTCGTGGGCGCGCAAAGCGTCTTCCGCCGCTTTTCGCTCCGTATTGTCGCGCAGAACCTTGACAAACCCCCGCAACGTTCCTTCCGGCGAATGCAGCAGTTCCATCGCTCCGCTGGCCCAGAAGCGGGACCCGTTCTTGCGCGTTTGCCAGCGGTCGTCCGAAGACCGGATTCCATCGGCGGCCCGCGCCATCTCGGCCTCGGGAACACCCGCCGCGCGGTCCTCTTCCGTGAAAAGGATCGCGCCCGAGCCGCCCAAAATTTCTTCCTCGCGGTAGCCGAAGATGCACTCGGCCCCCGAATTCCAGGTCGCCACCCGTCCCTCCGCGTCGAGCATGAAGATGGCATATTCCCGCGCGTTTTCCACCAGCAACCGATAGCGCTCTTCGCTCTGGCGCAACTCTTCTTCGGCGCGCCGGCGCTCCACGAAATCCGCCGCTTGCCGGGTGTATAGATCCAGAATTCGCAGGTCGCGTTCCGATGGGACACGGGGCTGGGCATAGTGGGTGGACAGGATTCCCAGGATGCGTCCGTCCCGGCTGACCAACGGAGTTGCTTGCAACGCCCGGTACCCGGCCATGGCCGCCATTTCCCGAAACGGCTCGTATCGCGGATCGTTCAACACGTCCTCAATCACCACTCGCTGCCTTGTCTGCAACGCCCGCCCGTAGGCCGTGCCGGCGTCGGTGGCCACGGAGCCGAAGCGATCGAAAAAATCAGGCTCAAATCCGCGAGAAGCGGCTATTTCCAGGTTGTTGGTCGACGGGTTTACTACTCGGATGGTTCCCATTTCGGCGCCCGTGATCCCAATTGCCGAATCCAAAACATCCTTGAGCGCCGCCGCCAGGTCCGGACACACCAGCAGGCGAGCCACCAGACCGTGGAGCCGTTGCATGGCGTCGAGTTCCTCGGACAGCCGCTTCTCGCTCTGGCGTAGCGCCGTCTCTGCGATCACCCGTCTGCTGATGTCCACAAAGGTGATGACCACGCCCTCAATCCGGTCGTCGGTGCTGCGATAGGGCAGCACACGCGTCAAATACCAGCGCCCGGCGTCGTCCCGCACCTCGCGCTCAATCGGGGCCAGATCATGGAGCACGGCCTCGGCGTCGCTCTGCAGTTCGCTATAGCCTAAGCGATGCGTCAGATCCGAAATCGGCCGGCCCCGATCCGCCGTCCGCACGTTAAACAGCTCGCTTACTTTGGGAGTGAAGCGCATAATGCGCAGCTCGCGGTCCAGGAACAGCGTTGCAATCCCGGTGGCGGACAACAGGTTATGCAGATCGCTCGAAAGTTGGCCGAGTTCCTCTACCTTATAGCGGTTCTCCTGGTTTAGCGTCAGGAGTTCTTCATTGATGCTCTGCAACTCCTCTTTCGAGGTCTCCAACTCCTCCATCGTCGAACGGAGTTCCTCGTTCGTCGACTGCATTTCTTCGTTGGACGCCCGCATCTCCTCCTGGCCGGTTTCGTATTCCTCGATGACCGACCGCAGCCGCTGGCGCGACACTTCCAGCTGGTTTTCAAGTTCTTCAATCCGGGTCGTCTGCCCTGCGTCGTTCTCGGAAAACCCCGCCGCCTCGGGTTCGCCCGGGACCGGTTTTCGCGGCTCACGCTCCTCAAAAATGATCAGGGCGAAGCCTTCCTGCTCCGCCTCCGGGGCTGGCCCCACATGCATTACCACCGGGCGCGCATACCCATCGAATTGCACCGCAATCGGCTTGGAATCGCGGACTTCGGTGGTCTCGCGCGCCCCTTGCAGCAAGGCCCGCAGTTCAATTCGCAACTCCTCCCTCACCAGCTTGAACACATTCGCCGTGGGCTCCCCGCCCGGATGCAGCAGGTAGCGTCCCGCATGCTCGGATAGGTGGACCAGCTTGTTATCCGGACTCACCAACAGACTCGGCGGCGCATACCGCTCCACCATCCGCTGATGCAGCATCCCGTAAGAGATCGGATGGGCGAATTGCGTCTTCGGCTCGGGTTCGTCCGGCAGCCGGGCGCGCGTCAGGGGAAAGACCGGCAGCCGAACTTCCGGCGCGGGTACATTGCGCCTCCGGTACAGACACAATTTCTTGTCCTCGGCGCGAAACAAATCGGAAGCTTCGATGGTTTCGGCCGAACCCAGCAATAGAACGCCATCCGGATTAAGCGCATAGTGAAATAACTCGATCACGGCCCGCTGCACATCGCGATCCAGATAGATCAGCAGATTGCGGCACGCGATGAGGTCGATCCGGGAGAACGGCGGATCGCTGAGCACATTGTGCGGAGCGAACACTACCGCGTCGCGCACCTCTTTCCGGATCCGGTAACTGCCGTTTTCCTTATGAAAGAACCGTTTCAGCCGCTCCGCGCTCACATCCGCTTCGATGTTGCCCAGGTAAAGACCCTCCCGCGCCTGCTGCAGCGACCGGGTATGCAAGTCCGAACCGAAGATTTGGATTTGCGGCGCCGCCTCGCGGTGGCCGGCCTCTTCCAGCAGCAGCATGGCGATCGAATAGGCCTCCTCACCCGTGGCGCATCCCACGCTCCACATGCGCACCGTATCGTTCGGGCCCTTGTTTGCGAACAACCCAGGGACGATCTCCTTCTCCAGCTTTTCGAACGCTTCCGGATCGCGGAAAAAACTGGTGACGCTGATCAGCAGATCGTCGGCCAGCTTGCGGACTTCCGCGGGGTGCTCCCGAAGTCTTTCCAGGTACGCCGGCAGGTCTTCAATGTAGTTGAGCTGCATCCGCCTCCCAATGCGCCGCATCGCCGTGGAGTGCTTATAGTGGCTAAAGTCCCGGTCGGTCTCCGCCCGGAGTTGGGCGAACACCTGATGCAGGACCTTGTTCTCGCTCTGCTCCGCCTCCGCTCCATCCCCGGGAACCTTCACTTGCGGCTCGGTGCGGTCATGCCGCAGAATCGCCCCGGGAATCTCTTCTACCGGAAGAATCAGGTCCGCTAATCCAGTCGCGATGACGCTCTGCGGCATCCCATCGTACTCGGCGTCATTCGGATCCTGTACGATGACCAGACCACCATTGGCCTTGATGTCTCGTATTCCGAGAGTGCCATCCGAACCCGTCCCACTCAGCACGACACCGACGGCGTTTTCATTGTGCGTGTTCGCCAGTGTCCGGAAAAAGTGATCGATAGGCGCCCGATGCCCCCGGTTCCCTTCCAGTTCCGATAGACGTAAATGAGTATCGATCGTGCTGATATTTGCGTTGGGAGGAATAATGAAAGCGTGGTCCGGCTCCAGCAACGTTGTTTCGTTGACCTGCTGGACCGGAAACCGGGCATGCGGCTGCAGCAGGTCCGCAAGGTGGCTCTTGTGCCCTGGCGCAAGGTGTACGACTACCACGAACGCCAGCCCGCTGCCGGCCGGCACGTTGTCGAAAAATTTCTTGAGTGCGCCGAGTCCGCCGGCCGAAGCTCCGATGCCAACTACTGTGGGTTTGGATGAGGATTTCATCCCAGTATCTTCTGGCCGAGGCTGATTGTCTTCCAAGAGCAGGCCTCCTCGTGGTCACCTATCGAGCGCCTCGCAGCAGCTCCGCGCGTCAAACACCACGCGTCAAAATCCGAACACAAACTCCGCGCGATAATCCGATGATACCGCCTATTTAATGAGACTCGTAAAATACTGCAAATACTGTTGGCGGTATTTCGGGCTGTAAGCCCAGTCGGCAACCTGCCTCTGGGCAGGTCCTCGGAGCGCCTGGCCAGAAAGCGGGTGTGCCGGCGCCGGGCCAGGCCAAGCTCGCAGCCAAATTCATATCCGGCATTCTCTTTCCGGTTATGCTATTGAAGGATGCTCGCGGACACGGTGATGAATGTCTGAGAGAAGAATCGTCGGCGCCGGGACCGCGTTTCCGGAACATTATTACCCTCAATCCGTCTTGATTGCGGCGCTGGAACACCATTGGGCCGGCCGCATGGAAAATCCTCAGATGCTGCGCCGCCTGCACACGCGCACCGGCGTGGATGGCCGCTTTCTCTGCCTCCCATTAGAGCAATACCCGGGCCTGGACACTTGGGGAAAAAACAATCGCGTTTGGCAACAGGCGGCGGCGCAATTGGGCAGTCAGGCCCTCTGCCGCGCGTTATCCTCTGCCGGGCTCGAACCTAGCTCTTTGGGCGCGCTCTTCTTCACCTCAATCACCGGAATATCGAGCCCCTCTATAGATGCTGTCCTGATCAACAAAATGGGCCTTTCGCCGAATATTCGCCGCCTGCCCATCTTTGGACTCGGTTGCGTGGGAGGCGCCGCCGGTCTGGCCCGCGCCGCCGATTACGTTCGAGGCTATCCGAATCAAATCGCCGCGCTGGTGTCGGTCGAAATCTGCTCCCTTACCTTGCAGCACGACGATTTGTCGATGGCCAATCTGATCTCGTCCGGTTTATTTGGCGACGGGGCGGCCGCGGTTCTGGTGGCGGGTTCTGAATGTAGTAGCAACGGCCATGGCAGCTTGCCCGGTCCCGAAATTATCGACACCCGGTCCTGCTTTTATCCGGACACCGAACACGTGATGGGCTGGGACGTTTCCGAAAAAGGCTTTAGTATCGTTCTCTCGCCCCAGGTCCCGGACGTGATTCGCGAACACCTAGGCGTCGACGCTGACGAATTCTTGCGCGATAACCATCTTTGCCGCGCCGACATCGACGCCTGGATCCTCCATACCGGCGGACCTAAGATTCTCGAAGCCACCCAAGAGGCGCTCGGCGTCACACGCGAAGACCTGGCTGCCTCGTGGGAGTGCCTGCGCAAGGTGGGCAATCTTTCTTCGGCTTCCGTTCTCGTGGTTCTCGAAGACTTTTTCACGCACCGCCGCCCCGCTCCCGGCGCCTGGAGCGTCTTGGCCGCCATGGGCCCGGGCTTCTGCTCGGAGTTAGTACTGCTGCGATGGTAGAACCAGCGTGAATCGACTCCTCGTTCTTGCCGTCGCCTTGCTGCCGTTTGTTTACGGCCAGGAAAAGCAGGTCTCCATCGATCCCGCTGCTACCGAGATCCACTGGATTCTACCCGGCAACGTGCACACCGTGCACGGCACGTTCAAGCTCAAGCGGGGTCAATTGCGCTTCAATCCGGAGACCGGCGCCGCGTCTGGCGAACTCGTGGCCGACGCCACCAGCGGAGAAAGCGGCAGCAAGGATCGCGACAGCAAGATGCACTCAAGCGTCATCGAAAGCCAGAAATACAGCGAGATCGTCTTCCTGCCGGATAAAGTAATCGGCGCTGTCAATCTGGCGGGCGAGTCCACCGTGCAAATCCACGGCCGCTTTCGCATTCACGGCACGGAGCAAGAAGCCACTCTTCCCGCTACGACCCACATCGAAGGAACACGAATCAAAGCCACGCTGCATTTCCCCATCCCGTACGTTCAATGGAAGATGAAGAACCCGAGCAATTTTCTATTTCGCGTGAACCCGGCGGTGGACATCGAGATCCAGGCGGTGGGCACGATCGCTCCTTAAGCGGGGCCGGTTATCAACCGGCAGCGGGTTAGCAACCCGCCCTGGGCGGGGACGAATCTCTGCAACAACCAACGCAATAATCGATGAGAGAGGACCGAATGAGGACCACCGCACTCTTATTTCTCTTGTCCACTCCTCTCAGTGCCGGTCCCCCTTTTCAGACCGACGACCCGGAGCCCATTGACTTTCGTCACTACGAGTTCTATACGTTCGCCAACTCGGATGGCACCCCGATCGAAACGGACACAGAAGGACCCGCCCTGGAATTCAATTGGGGCGCTCTTCCCAATGTTCACCTTCACATCATCATTCCCGCCGCCGCGATTTTCCCTTCCATCGGCCCAAGGGCGTTCGGCCTGGGCGACATCGAAGCCGGCATAAAATACCGCTTCGTGCAGGAGACCAAACACCGTCCGATGATCGGCACATTCACCATGTTCGAACTTCCCGCCGGAAGCGCCAGGCGTGGCTTGGGCGTAGGCAAGACGTGGTACAAGTTGCCACTGTGGGTCCAAAAAAGCTTCGGCCCCTGGACCACCTACGGCGGCGGCGGAGAAACCGTGATCAGAGGCGTGCCTGGCTATCGCAGCTACCCGTTCGCCGGTTGGCTGGTTCAGCGGGATCTGGGTAAGAAATTGACGCTGGGAACTGAAATCTTTTATCACGGCCCCGAAGGCGCCGCCACTGCTCAGACCCGGCCCGCCACGCTGGTCGACATCGGCGGTTATTACAAATTTCGGGACCCCGGTTTCCAGCTGCTCTTCTGCTACGGCCACACCGCCGTCGGGCAGAGCGAGAATTATGCCTATCTGGGCCTATATTGGACGTGGGGCAATAAGTCCGCGAGTCCAGACACTCATGCCTTCGGACTTCTAAGCAGCAGCCCCTAACGGCCCAACACGTCCGCGATCGGTTTTCCGGCCTGCGGAACGGCGGCGTTGTAGTCCTCGCCAAGCAGCGCCGCCAGCGTCGCCGCCACTTGCGATTCAGTCACTGCGGGAATGCGTGCGCGCTCGCCCAAAGCCGGCGTATCCGGGCCCAGAAACGCCAGCCATACGTCCTTTGAGTCCGGATGTTTCAGGCCATGGCCCGCCCAGTCTTTCAATCCGCTGCCGCGGCCATGATCCACCGCCAGAATCAGCGTGGTCTTGCCGCGATACTCTTCCATGGCTTGCGCCGCCTCCCAAACTTCCCGCGCGTACTGGTCGAAGCGATGGACGGATTTGAGATACATATCGTACCTGGAAGCGTGCGCCCACTCATCCGTGTCCCCCAGCGACAAGAACAGAACCCTTGGCTTGTGCAGTTTCCAAAATGCCATCGCCGTGTGGAATACGCCGGCGTCCAGTGGCTCGCTTTCCCAGATTCCCGTTTCGATCTTGATCCGGTTCAGCACTTCCATCTCCGGCGTCACCGGCGGCGCCAGCATCGGATCGTATCCGGCGTTGACGAACAATCCGGAGCGAGCGGTGTTCAGTATGTAGGGAAACACGTCCCAGACGGCGAAGGCGGCGATTTGCTGCCGGAACGTGGCCTTTTGCGACAGCCACTCCAACACGCTGGAATTGGGGTTGGGGACCTTGTCGTTGCTGTCGATGCGGGGATCGGCAAACCCGCAAAGAATCTCGTTATAACCCGGATAGGAGAAATTCTTCCCATTGGTGACGGAAACCTTCGAATCCAGCGCCGGATTTCCGAAGATTTGGCCCTGCCTCGCAACGACCGTCCATAAGAACGGCATCAGCGCCTCGCGCCGCGCTTCCGGTTTCTCGCGCCAGAACTCCTGGCGTAGTTTGGGAATATTCGCGACGCGGCCGTTCTCTTCGGTCATCAACAGCGCGTCCGCCCCTTGGAACACATCCTGCCAACGTAGCCCGTCGCTCATCAAGAGGATCACGTTGCGCGTCTTGCGCGCCGGCGGCTCCGCGGCAGCAATCGAAATCAACGCCAGTATGAGGCCGGATACTCGCATCACTATATGCTCGCACCCGACTCGTCCCTGGGCGCGCTCGCACTCGATTCGTCCGCAGGCGCGCTCGCACTCGATTCGTCCCGGACATGATGGCACAGATTCATCCCCGGCGGGCTCGCACCCGA
>Ga0209040_10004499_pt1 | contig 10511 bp, 9 predicted proteins | sample BogFormECP12_OM3_FD_188240 | JGI IMG/M metagenome (GOLD analysis project Ga0209040, IMG submission 188240) | Bog forest soil microbial communities from Calvert Island, British Columbia, Canada - ECP12_OM3 (SPAdes) (version 2) | ecosystem: Environmental > Aquatic > Freshwater > Wetlands > Bog ... | reverse complement strand
CGGTGGTCAGTCCCAGCCCGATATAGCCGATCGCGAAAAAGGTCAGACCGACGCCGAACAATGCCGGTCTGCCGACGCGGTCGGCTAGCGATCCGGCCGGGTAGCTGGCCAGGGCATACACCGCGTTGTATCCGACGTAGGCCAGGATCACCTCCGCCACCGAGAAGCCAATCTCGTTGAGCCGCAGCAATAACAGGGCGTCTGGAAAGTTCACCGCGCTGAAGCCGATGAGCAGTGCGGTCACCCGCCAGTACGGCCGCGGTAATGTGCGCACACCGGCCCACATGGACTGCCGCTGCTCTCGCGGGACGGGACGGTTGCGCTCCCGCACAAGAAAGACGAGTGCCACGCTGAGGACGGCGGGCACGATAGCGACATACAGCAACGGCGGGATTTGATGGTCGAGCAGCTCGTAGCCCGCCAGCCCGAGCAGCGGGCCGACGACGGCACCCAAGGTGTCCATCGCGCGGTGGAAGCCGAAAACCCGGCCGCGCAGGGCCTCGTCCACATCGTCGACCAGCAGCGCGTCCCGCGGTGCGCCGCGGATGCCCTTGCCGAGCCGGTCGACCACACGACCCGCGAGCACACCCGGCCACGCCCCGGCCACCGCGATGATCACCTTGCCGAGCGCCGCCATCCCGTAACCGGCGGCGATCAGCGGACGCCGCGCAAACCTGTCGCCCAGCGGGGCCGCCGCCAGCTTTGTCAGCGACGCCGCACCCTCGGCCACGCCCTCTACGGCTCCCACCACGGACGGCGGCGCACCCAGCACGGCCGTGAGGTAGATCGGCAACAGCGGATACAACAGTTCACTGGCGGCGTCCTGCAGGAAGGAGACTCCGGAGAGCACCCGAACGTTGCGGGTGAGCCAGCGGGGCCCGGAGCGTCTCGGTCGGATCAGTTCCTGCCTCACGGTCGTCAGCGTAGGGGAGACGCTCAGTCCCGTACGCGCAGCCGCACCATCCGGGTCGTCGAACTCTCGTCCAGCTCGACGACGTCGGACCGCGAACGCAGGAAATCGCTGAATGACCGGAATCCCAAAGACTTCTCGCTGAAGGACGGGTCCATCCGCTTCATCTGTGCCTTCACCGCCGAGTTGTGCAGCCAGTCGACGTCGTCTTTCTCCAGACCGATCTGCAGCGCGCGCGTCAGGAGCGCGGTGGCGGCGGCCTGCGGATCGGGTGGCTCCTCCGGCTCCTCGCGCTCGGGCGCCTTGGCGCGCCTGGTCCGTCGCTTCGGCGGGGCTGCCTCGGTGTCGGCGCCGGCCGTCGCCGGTTCGGGCTCGAACACCGGAACCCCCGGCAGCGCGTCGTAGATGACGAACTCGTCGCAGGCCGCCGCCAGCGCCCGGCTCGAAGCGCCGGCCACCCCGATGCCGACGACATACCGGCCGAGCCTCTTGCAGCGCTGCGCCAGCGGGATGTAGTCCGAGTCGCCCGCCACGACCACCACGTGGGTCAAATCGGGCAGCCGGAACATGTCCTCGACCGCGTCGACGGCCAGCCGGATGTCGGCGCCGTTCTTGGCGTAGGCCGCCGCCGGGAACAGTTGCACCAGATCGACCGCGCGCGCCACCAGCTGCCCGCGATACCCGGCGTTGACGTCCGCCGACCAGTCCGCATAGGCGCGGGTGAGCACCAGCGTCCCGAACGACGACGCGAAGTCGATGATCGCGCCGACGTCGACCGTGGCCCGGGCCTGACGCTCGGGATACTGCTCGAGCCCACTGGCCTTGTCCCGCTGGAACGAGTTGCGTCCATTCACCTGGTCGTACCGCGAGATCACGATGTTGTCGAAGTCGAGGTAGACCGCCACACGGGCCGCACCTGGTTCGGTCATGCCCTCAATCTTGTCCGATGCTAATGCGCGGCGGGACACTTGCCCTGGTAATCGACCCGCCAGTGCTTGATGCCGTTGATGAAGGACGATCGCAGCCGCTCGGGATCACCGGCCGGGGCCAGGTCGGGCAGGTGGTCGGCGATCGCGTTGAACATCACGTCAATCGTCATGCGCGCCAGGTTGGCGCCGATGCAGTAGTGGGCGCCGGTGCCGCCGAATCCGACGTGCGGGTTTGGGTTTCGCAGAATGTCGAAGGTGTACGGGTCGGCAAAGACCTCTTCGTCGAAGTTGGCCGAGCGGTAGAACAGCGCCAACCGCTGGCCCTTCGTGATCCGCACGCCGCCGAGCTCGGCGTCCTCCAGCGCGGTGCGCTGAAACGCCGTGATCGGGGTGGCCCAGCGGATGATCTCGTCGGCGGCGGTCTTCGGTCGTTGCGCCTTGAACAGCTCCCACTGATCCGGGTGGTCGGTGAAGGCCATCATGCCCTGCGTGATCGAGTTCCGGGTGGTCTCGTTGCCGGCGATGCCCAGTGTGACCACGAACATGCCGAACTCCGCCTCGGACAGGCGTTGGCCGTCGGCGTCGGCTTGGATCAGGGTCGTGACGATGTCTCGATCTTCTGACCCCGGTTCCTGCCGCTTTCGGGCCGCCAATTGCATGGCGTACCACATCAATTCGCCCGCCGAGGTCAGCGCGTCGTAGTCGGCGAACTCCGGGTCGTCGCTTCCGATCATCTTGTTGGACCAGTCGAACAGCTTGCCACGGTCCTCCGGCGGCACGCCGAGCAGGGCGGCGATGGCCTGCAGCGGCAATTCGCAGGCCACCTGGAGGACGAAGTCGCCCGACCCCGCTGCCGCGGCCTCGGTAACGATGCACCGCGCACGCTCACCGAGGTCGGCGCGCAGCCGCTCGACCGCGCGCGGCGTAAAGGCGCGCGAGACGATCTTGCGCAGCCGGCTGTGTTCGGGATCGTCCATCATGATCATCGACGCCCGCCCGGCCTCGATCTGGCCCTGCGCCAGGTCCTCCCGGTAGCGCGGGACGATCGACTTCTTGGCCGACGAGAAGACGTCGCTGCGCAGTGAGACCTCGCGGATGTCGCGGTGCTTGGTCACCACCCAGTAGCCGCCGTCGCCGAACCCACCTTCATCGGGCGGCTGCTCGTTCCACCAGATCGGCGCCGTTGCGCGCAGCTCGGCCAACTCCTGCACCGGAAGCCGGTGGGCGTAGATGTCGGGATCGGTGAAGTCAAATCCCGGCGGGAGGTTCGGAGTGGCCATCAAACTTCTCCTCAGCTTGGCGATGGGCCGCGGCTGTTAGGGAGATGGTAGCCGCGCCGACGCTCGGGCGAACGCAAGAATTTCGCAAGAAATTGGCGAAAATCCGGCAAGCGGTGTGCCGCATCCTAAGCGCATGTACACCACCCACAACCTGAAGTGGGTCTTGAAATTGGCCGTGGCCGGCGCTCTGCTTTCGGGCGGGGTCGCGGTGGCCGCAGTGGGGCCGGCCGCAGGTACCGCCCATGCAGACGATGACCACTGTTCGACAAGATCGGGGTGCTACCACGGCCCCGGGATGCGCTGGTGCCCAGGCGACTATGTTTGGCCCGGGTTGAGGGCCACCGGGTGGGACTTGAGCGTCTGCCACGTTTACCACGAGCAGTGTGCTCCCGGGTATTACGGTGGTTGCCCCGACAACATCGTCGAGGGACCTCCTCCGCCACCGCCACCGCCCGTCTTTCGTACCCGCGAGGATTGCGAGCGGGTGCTCGGATTCATCTGCGCGTTCGCGCCGTAATGCGGAGGGCACCAAATGCGTTTCTTTCCAACGAGAATCACAGCGATAATTGAGGCCGGTCTGTTGGCCGCCGCAATGCTGACAGCTCATCCCGCGCACGCCGACGCGACGGCGCAACCGGCGCCGGGTTACTTCTACCCGCTGCAGCCGCCCCCCGTTCAGTCCGATCCCTTCTCGGAGGCTGAAGAGCTGCGGCGCCAGATCGCGGACCTGGACGCCAGCTGGGACGGTCTCACCAAGGAGCAGCGAAATCAGCGGATAGCGGGGCTACAGCAGCAGGTCACCAAGGTGGATCTGGACTCCCGCAATCTGCCCCAGGACCAAAAGGCGGCGGTGGACGCGATCCTATTGCCGTCGCTTGTCCATCTGGCTGATCTCCTCAGGAAAGTTCAGACGCCGCCCACTTCGCCGTGCATCTTCCCCGCCTGCTTGCCCGGCCTGTAGCGGGCGTCGGCGCGGCCTTCAGCTCGCAGCCGGGCTGGGTGCCTTCAGTCGGTCGCGCGCGCCGAGGTTGGTCGCCGCGGTGACGATCGCTCGTTCGATCTGGCGAAGCGCGTGCACCGCGTTGAGGAATCGCCGGGTATCCGGCCCAGGTTGGCCCCCGTCGTCCTGATGTCGCGCCAGGCACTCAGCGGAGTCGAGCTCATCGGTGGTGGAGTTGACAGTCACGTCCTCGACGCCGTCGACGATGGCGATCAACGCGTCGATGTTGCTTCGGGTCTGCGCCGCGGCCGCCATGAAGGCGGCGGCTAGTTCCGAGACCAGCGGCCCCGGCCCCACCGGGTCCTGGTACTGCTCGCTGCTGCGGGCCAGGCTCCGCCCGTACCGATCGCACGCGGTGAAGATCCGCAGGCCGCGTCGGATGCTGCGCCGGCCGGCAAGGCCGGCGACCCCCGCCAGCAGCGGCTTGGCGCTGACCCGGAACTGCTGCACGGCCCGGTCAAGCTGGCGCGCCTGCTCGGTCGGACTGCCGGTCTCGTCCCCGCCGAACATGGTCGCGGTACAGATCTCGATCAGCGAAGACAAGGCCGTCAAGTACGCGCGGGTGTCTTTCCGGATGGTGGTTCGGGTATTGGTCGGCAGCACCAGGATGGCCACGGTCACCCCGATGACGGCACCGATCGCCGTTTCTTCCAGCCGAAGCATCAGCACGCCGAAGGAGAACTGGCCGAGTAAGCCGTACAGCAACGCCAGCATAGTCGTGATCCAGAAGGTCATCAGGCTGTAGGTGACCGTCATGAAGTAGAACGAGCAGAACAGGCACACGAAGATGGCGATCAGCGAGGCGGTCTTGTCGCCGGCGAACAGCGTGGCAACCAGCACCCCGCAGGGCACGCCGAGCATGGTCCCGAGCAGCCGCTGCCAGCCCTTGGTCAGGGTTTCGCCCCAGGAGTTGGTGCCGGCGAAGATCACGAACGCCGCGATCACCGCCCAATACCAGCGGGAGGGGGAAACCAACTCGCCGGTCACGATGGCCAACGACGCGGCCACGGACACCTGGATGGCCTGCCGGGTGGTCGGCCGCAGACCGTCGTCGGTGGCATCGTCGGGGCCCGCCGCGTCGGACGCCGGGGGTGGCACGCTATCGGCGCCCTGCAGGGCGCGAGCCTTCCCGGCGGCGGCGCCCTCAACCATCCGGACCTCGGCGGTGGCCGTGGCGGCTGTTGATGATCGCCAGGGCCAGCCGGCGCACGGCGGCTTCGCCGGCGTCGTCAGCCGCCGTCGCCGCTGACTGCCGGTCGAGGATCCGCTGCGCCTGGCTCGCCGCCTGAGGAAGCCCGCCGGCTTGCGGTATGCGGATTGCCCGCGCGAGCTGGGTGAGCGCCCCGATCAGGTCGGCGCGGGTGGCGGCGGGGATGGCGGCGGGCGTTTCCGACATGATGGCCGCCGCTCGCCGGCCCGCGGTGGCGACCCACTCGATGGCCAGTTCCGCGTCGAACAGCCAAGGCGCCAACTGTTCGCTCGTCACCCCGGGCCACAGCACTGCGGGGTCTGCTTTGTCCTCGATCTGACTCTGCACCATCAGGGCCGTCTCGTTGAGCCGGATGGTGCGAGCGCGCATGCGGCGGCGGTGCCGTTCGTCGAGGCGGCCGGTGCGCACCGCCTCGGCGGTGGTGTCGACCACGATGGCCATCCGCGCCCGCAACGCCCGAATGGTGCCTCGCAGCACGCGTTCGGGTCGATCCGGGAGGCCGTACGCGGACATGACGAACGTGCATACCGTTCCCACCACGACCGCCCCGACCAGCCAGGGCAACTCCGAAATGCCCGCTCGCAGATACAACGTGAAGAAGTAGGACATGAACGCGACCATGCCCAGCGCCCTTCCGCGGGCCCCGAAGCGGCGGATGTAGACCGCCGCGAAGACGATCACCACGAAGACGGCGTCGCTCGCGACCTGGTGCGGCGCGAGCAACGCGGCGACGGTGATGGACAGTGCGGCGGGCACGGGCAGCAGCGCCATCGTGATCCGCTGCCGTCGTGGGTCGGGCTCGTTGACGGATCGCGAGGCGACCATGGTGATGACGACGCCCAGCAAGGCGACCGTCAGCGGCTGTCCCGTCGCCCTGGTCACCACGAAGAGGATCAGCAGGGAACAGCCGAGCGCGGCCGTCGTCCGCATCGCGGTCCGCAGCCGCAGCAGACCGGGATCCGACCCGATCCACCAGTTTCGGGCGCGCTCGTAGAGCACCATCATCGATTCCCCGAGGCGGGCGGCGACGTCCCGATCGCCTTGCCGGGTGCCCCCGACGTCTCGCTCGTGCACGCCGTAGCGACCGGACACCCCTGACCGCCTCTCTCCCGTGGGCACTTGTCCAAGCTAGTCTTCGACGTCGTGACAGCGCGTACGCGGGCAAAGCTGGCCGACGGCCGTGACCTGCTGTTCTTCTCGTTGCCCGGGCACCGTCCGGCGCCGGTCGAAGATCGCAGGCCGTTGCCGGCGCGTGCCACGGACCAGTCGCAGTTGCGGTTCGACCGGTCGACGGGGCAGTGGGTGATCATTGCCGCGCTGCGCCAGGACCGCACCTACAAGCCGCCTCCCGACCAGTGCCCGCTGTGTCCGGGTCCGACCGGCCTGACCAGCGAGGTGCCCGCGCCCGACTACGACGTCGTCGTTTTCGAGAACCGGTTCCCGAGCCTGTCCGGTGCCTCAGATCCGATACCGGCGCCGGCGCCCGTGCCCGCCGGTGCCGGCTTTGTGTCGGCGCCGGGTTGCGGCCGCTGCGAGGTGATCTGCTTTTCCAGCGACCACACCGGTTCGTTCGCGCGGTTGGAACCGGCGCATGCCCGGCTGGTCGTCGACGCGTGGCGGCACCGCACCGCCGACCTGATGGCCACACCGGGCATCGAGCAGGTGTTCTGTTTCGAAAACCGCGGCGAGGAAATCGGGGTCACGCTGACCCATCCGCACGGCCAGATCTACGGCTACCCCTATCTGACGCCGCGAACCGCCGCCATGCTTGGGCAGGCCCGCGAACATCGAAAGCAGTTCGGCGGCAACCTCTTTGCCGATTTGCTGGCGCGCGAGGTTGCCGACGGCGGTCGCATTGTCGCGCGCACAGAGCTGTTCACGGCGTTCGTGCCGTTCGCGGCGCGCTGGCCGGTCGAGGTGCACATCTACCCAAACCGGTTCGTGCACAACCTCGTCGAACTCGACGAGGGCGAACTGGATGGGTTGGCGGAGGTCTACCTCGATGTGCTGGGCCGGTTCGACCGGATGTATTCGGCTCCGCTGCCCTACATTTCGGGACTGCACCAGTTCGCCGCCAGCGAAGCCCAGGCTGATGGCTACTTCCACATCGAGCTGATGTCGATCCGGCGCAGCAAGACCAAGCTCAAGTACTTGGCGGCCTCCGAATCGGCGATGGACGCGTTCATCAGCGACGTCACGCCCGAGAGTGTGGCCCGGCGGCTGCGGGAACTCGGATGACGGTCCGGTACGCCGCTCCCGGGCGGATCAACCTGATCGGGGAGCACACCGACTACAACCTGGGGTTCGCGCTACCGATCGCGCTACCGCAGCGCACCGCGGTGACGTTCACCCCCGACGGCGGCGACGCGATCACCGTAAAGAGCGATCGCGCGGAGGGCCCGGTGCGCATTCGGCTCGGCACCGCTCCCGGTGACCCAGCCAGTTACATAGCCGGCTGGGCGGGCTATGTCGCCGGGGTGATGTGGGCGCTGCGCCAAGCCGGCCACCCGGTGCCCGGCGGCGCGATGTCGATCACCAGCGACCTGGGGATGGGATCGGGCCTGTCTTCCTCGGCGGCGCTGGAGTGCGCGGCGCTGGGCGCGATCGCGTCGGCCGCCGGCGTCCACATCGACGCAAAAGATCGGGCGCGGCTGGCCCAGCGCGCCGAAAACGACTATGTCGGCGCCCCAACGGGTTTGCTCGACCAGCTGGCCTCGCTGTTCGGGCAGCCGTCGACGGCGCTGCTGATCGACTTTCGCGACCTCACCGTCGCGCCGGTGGCCTTCGACCCGGACGCGCGTGGTATCGCGCTGCTGCTGATCGACTCCCGGGCCCGGCACAGTCACGCCGGCGGCGAATACGCGGCCCGTCGCGCATCGTGTGAGCGGGCGGCCGCCGATTTGCAGGCATCATCGTTGCGTGACATCTGGGATCGCGGGCGCGCGGCGTTGGATGCGATCGGCAACCCGATCGACGCCCGCTGCGCCCGCCACGTGCTCACCGAGAACGGCAGGGTACTGGATTTCGTTGCGGCATTAGGTGATTCGGACTTCGTTGAAGCTGGCTGCATCTTGACCTCCTCACACGTCTCCATGCGTGATAACTTCAAAATCACCACCGAACATATCGATCTGATCGCCGACACCGCGGTGCGCGCGGGCGCTCTCGGCGCTCGGATGACCGGCGGCGGATTCGGCGGCTGTGTGATCGCTTTGGTGCCGGACAGCCGGGCGGACGCGGTCGCGGAGGCGCTGCGACGGACGGTAACCGGTGCGGGTCACCCGCGGCCGGTGATCACAAGAACCCGTGCGGCCGCGGGCGCGGGGCCGTGCGGGTGAGCGAGCCGGGCGGCTACGTCGATATTCGGGCATACGCCGAGCTCAATAACTTCTTGCCGGCCGAGTCGCGCGGCGTGACCGTGCGCCGTCCGTTCCGCGGTCATCAGACGGTCAAGGACGTGCTGGAGGCGATGGGCATCCCGCACACCGAGGTCGACCTCATCCTGGTGAACGGGTCTTCGCGGGGGTTCGGCTACCGCCCGAGCGTCGGCGACCGGATCGCGGCCTACCCGATGTTCGAGGCGCTGGACGTCGGGTCGACCGCCGGGCTACGGCCGGAGCCGTTGCGCGATCCCCGGTTTGTCGTAGATGTGAACCTCGGCCGGCTCGCCCGGCTGCTCCGTGTGCTCGGCTTCGACGTGTGGTGGTCGAGCGACGCCGACGACGCGACGCTGGCCGACGTCAGCCTGGACGAACAGCGGATCCTGCTGACCCGCGACCGCGGCCTGTTGAAGCGCCGGGCTATCAGCCACGGCCTGTTCGTCCACTCCCAGGATCCCGAGGAACAGACGCTCGAGGTGATAAGGCGACTGGACCTGGCGCAACGGTTGGCCCCGTTCACCCGATGCGTGCGGTGCAACGGCGAGTTGGCCGCGGTCCCCAAGGACGAGGTGATCGACCAGCTCGAGCCGTTGACCCGCCAGTTCTATGAGGAGTTCAGCCGCTGCGCACAATGCGGGCGGATCTACTGGGCCGGGTCACATCACGCGCGGTTGGTCGGTCTGGTCGAACGGCTCCGCCGGCAACTTTGACGGGGCCCGCGACGAGCGCTAGTGCTAGTTGGCCGGAGTCAACCGCACCGCCGCCAGGTGCATCCGGTCGACGGCCTCCGCGAACTCCTCGCGCGTCGGTACTCGCGGGTCGCGGAATTTCAATCCCATCATGCGCTGTGCGCGCTGCACCCCATAGGACTCGGCGCACCGGTGGAACAGGTCGGAGACGACGGCGCGGTCGCGGATGAGCTCGCCGCGCATGGCCGTGGTCTTACCGTCGTAGACGACCTGGGCCGGCGCGCCGTTGCGGAAGTTCTGCTTCCACGGGGCGCCGGTAAGCGCGTAAAGGTCGTGATCGATCACATGGGCGCTCAACGGAATTGAGTACGGCCGCGCGGTCTTTCGCCCGGTGAAGCTCAACACCATCAGCTGTTTGCGCGCGGGTCCGGCAAGCGGGGTGCGCAGCAGGAACCCCAGCACGGGGTTGACGAGACGCAGTAGTGCCGACGGTGGGTGTCCGACGTCTATCGCATGCGACTGTTCTGCCATGCCCAACACCGTAAGGCCAATCGGGCGCCGCAACGTAGCGATTTCACGGCCATTGTCAGGTGGGCGCCGCGGAGCGTGCTCGTCCCCGCGGCGCGATCCGCCTCAAGGGTTGCGCGTCAGGGGGTGATGGTCGTCTGGTCGTCGATGATGTTGGTGGCGTCCATCAACGGACCCTGATCGCTCTGCAGCGAGTCGGCGTTGAGTTGCAGCACGAACACCGCGCCCTGGCTGGGAATCACCACCGTCTTTTGCGCGACGGCCCGAGTGTTGCCGTCCCTCTGGTACGTGCCGCTCAGCTGCCAGGCCTGGAAGCCGCCGAGCGTAGCGGCCTGGCCGTTACCGGAGCCCTGATAGCCGGGCAGATTCTGCAGCTCGCCGGGGGCGTATTGGATGATCTTTGCCGGGTCGACATCACCGGTGAGCTTCGAGTAGAGCGCCGAAATGGTGGGCGGGTCGGCGGGATTCGCGGGCTGCGACAAAACGATGCCTCCATAGGACGTACCGGCATTCTGGTTGATCTGCCAACCGGCGGGCACCGGCAGATCGACGTTGGGTCCGGGATCGCCGTGGTGAATGGGAGTT
>Ga0209040_10004497_pt1 | contig 10512 bp, 6 predicted proteins | sample BogFormECP12_OM3_FD_188240 | JGI IMG/M metagenome (GOLD analysis project Ga0209040, IMG submission 188240) | Bog forest soil microbial communities from Calvert Island, British Columbia, Canada - ECP12_OM3 (SPAdes) (version 2) | ecosystem: Environmental > Aquatic > Freshwater > Wetlands > Bog ... | reverse complement strand
GGTGTGATTTCCATCCTGGTTGGCAACAAGTGGCGATTTTCGACAACGAAACCGGAGAAGTGAACGAGCACAAGCTGAACCACGGCGACGGCGCCGCCGAGCGGTTCTACCGCGAGTTGCCGGCGCCGGCGCGGGTGGGGCTGGAAGCTTGCGGCAACAGTCAATGGTTCGTGAACCGGCTGCAGAAAGACTGCATAGGATAGAACGTGAGCCTTCACTCTTATCTAATCAGGGTCTCGCGGTGTCCCAGACCCAAGCGTCTCGGAGCTCACTCGTCCATCCAGGTCTCGAAAAGCGCGAGACCTGCCACGAAACATTTTCAACGCCCCTACGCCTCTCGCCAGAACCCCGAGCGCCTCTGTCCACCCCCGGACACCGTTTTCTGCCACAGGACAATCCGACCTCCGTCACATTCCTGCTGCATAAAGTTGCGGCAGGTTTATCAATGGGTTACGAGACGCTCGCTTCGGCAGTCAAAGTGATGCACCATCGTTAGGTTTCCTCCGCCGGGAGGCGGTTCGATGCAGACCATTTTGCAGGACCTTCGTTTCGCTCTGCGGCAATTTCGCAAGAGCCCGGGCTTCACCGTAACTGCCATCTTGTCACTGGCGCTGGGCATCGCGGCCACCACCGCGGTTTTCAGTGTGGTGCGTGCTGTCCTGCTTGACCCCTATCCCTACGTCGACTCTGACCGGATGGTGCATCTGGTGGACAAGCCCAAGACCGGGGACCGCGACCGGGACTTCATGTCTCTCACCGGGCCCCAGCTTAAGCAGTTCGGACAAGCCAAGGCGGTCGAAAGTTGGGCTGCAATGGACCAGTGGAGCCTGAGCACCACTGGCAGCGAACTTCCTGAGGACGTCGCCGGGGTGTACCTCACCTCGAACGCTTTCAACCACTTTGGCGTGCCCACCCTGCTGGGACGGGGACTTATTCCCGCCGACGCGCCGGAGGGCCAGGATCCGCAACCAGTGGTGGTTTTGGGCTACCAATTCTGGCAGCGGCACTACAACGGCGACCCCGGAGTGATCGGCCGCACCCTGCAACTGGTACACAAGAACTACACCATCGTAGGCGTAACGCCGCCGCGCTTTACCTGGGGCGATGGTGACGTTTATCTTCCCCTCAAGCTCACCAATGACCCCAGCCGAGCTTACTGGCCGATGATCAAGCTCAGGCCCGGGGTAACGCGCGCCGCCGCCAACGCGGAGTTTCAACCGCTGATGGAAGCCTTCGCCAAAGAGACGCCCGGCCATTTTCCGCCGGACGGGTTCCGCATGAACATCGAGGGCCTGAACGACCAGTTCGTTGAGCGCATCGGCGGCTCACTGTACCTGCTGTTTGCCGCGGTTGCGCTGTTGCTGATCATTGGTTGCGGCAACGTCTCCATCCTGCTGCTGGCCCGCGGGACTGCCCGCGAGCACGAAATCGCCGTGCGCTCTGCGGTGGGGGCCAGCCGCTTCCGCATTCTGCGGCAACTGCTCACCGAATCGCTGATGCTGTCGCTGGCCGGGGCCGTGCTGGGCGTGGTGCTGGCCTACCAAATCCTGTCGCTCATCGTGGCCTGGCTGCCCGAGTTTTCCTTCCCCCACGAAGCTGCCATCAAAATCAATATGCCGGTCCTGCTGTTCAGCGTGGCGCTGGCGCTGCTCACCGGCATCCTGTTCGGACTGTCGCCTTCACTGCAGCTTAGCCGGCCGGACGTTTCAGCGGTGATGCAGGCCAGTTCCAAGCGCACCGGCGGGGTGCGCGGCAAGCGCCTTCATAGCGCGCTGATCGCTGGCCAGATTGCGCTCACTCTGGTGTTGCTGGCGGCAGCCGGAGCCGCCATCGAAGGCTTCCTGCATCTCATGCGCACCAACCTCGGCTACGACCCGCACAATACGATGTCGGTCGGCATCCCGGTGCACGACAATACGTACATCACGTGGGAAGCGCGCGCGCAGTATTTCGACAACCTCCTGCACAAGGTGGGCGAGCTGCCTGCGGTGGCTTCCATCGCCATCTCCACCAACGCCACCCCGCCTAGCAGCGGATTGGAGCAGAAGTTTGAGGTCCTGGGCACGCCATCCCTTCAAGACCAAGGGGCGCGCTTGGAGTTCGTCAACCCGGAATACTTTTCCGTGTTGCAAATTCCGCTGCTGCAAGGCAGGATTTGGGACGAGTCCGAGAACAAGCGGGCCGCGCACGTGGTGGTCATCAACCAAACCCTCGCCCGGCAGTACTTTCCCAAGGGCGACGCCGTCGGCCACCAGATCAAGCTGCCGGACGCGAAAGCCGAGCCGCCCATGCGACTGGAGGCGCCGGGTGCAAGCAATCGCTGGTTGGAGGTGGTGGGCGTTGTAGCCGATTCCCGCAACGACGGCTTACGGAAGACCGTGAAACCCGCCATCTACCTTCCTTACACGCTGTTCCTGGTGCCTTGGACGCAGCTTTTGGTCCACACCCACGCGCCGCCTCTCTCCGTCCTGCATGATGTGCGCGCCCAGATCCGCACGGTCGATCCCGACCAGCAGGTGGAATACCACGTGCGCGATTTGGACCAGTGGATCACCCACCAGCAGGAGTGGGCGCAGGAGCACATGATCGCCATGCTGTTTGGCGGGTTCGCTATGCTCGCGCTGCTGCTGGCGGCGGTCGGCCTGTACAGCGTGGTGTCGTATAGCGTGCTGCAGCGCACCAACGAGTTCGGCATTCGGCTGGCGCTGGGAGCGGGACGCGGGGACGTGGTGCGGCTGGTTTTTCTCTCGACGGCGTTTAGTGTTGGCGGAGGACTGCTGGCCGGACTGATCTTGAGCCTGGGGCTGAATCGGGTGCTCGCGAAATGGGCCGAGAACAGCGTTCGCGATCCCTTAATCCTGTTCGCCGTCGTGCTGTTAATGGCTGCGGTTTCGGCCATGGCCTGTCTGCTGCCCGCGCGCCGGGCGTCGTCGGTTGACCCAACCACCGCACTGCGCTACGAGTGACGCTCGGGGAACTGGCCCAGGGCGGCGAGAACGTGGGTCATCAGGCCGGGAGCAGCCACCTCCGAGCCGTAGGCTGAACCTCTACCTCCCACCGCTGCAATAGCTTAGACCGTAATGCGAAATTCAGTTGACATTGTGGCGGCCCAGCGTAATAACGGGCACAACGCGATACGACAGACTGTCCACCGCTGAAACGAAATCGAAACATCCGAAGCAGGAGTCAGCGTCGGCAGGGGGTACTACGCCCAAGCGTCACGCTGGCGGAAGCGTTGCCACGCTTCCAGGCAATTCGGCAATTTGAGACCTTGCAAACGGGAGGACGACTATGGCGAGTTCACAGCCAAAGCAGAATCAGATTTCCCCAGCATCGCTGGGGGCATTCACGACTGCAGCGCTAGTTTCGGTGTTTGTCGCTTTTCTAACTGTAGGGGCTCGTGCCCAGACCTTCACCATCCTTCACAACTTCACCAACGGCGCGGAGGGGGGAGTTCCCACCTCGACCCTGACCGCGGATGCAGCGGGAAACTTCTTTGGCACGGCCGCCGGAGGCGGAGGACCATACAATTACGGCACTGCCTTTAAGCTGGCCCTCAAGGGACCCGGCTGGACTCTTACCCCCATTCTGCAGTTTGGAGGTTCCAGCGGCATCAATCCGCTCGCCGGAGTGGTGTTTGGCCCGGACCATGGTCTCTACGGCACTACATGGAATGGTGACAATGGAGGCTCGGTCTTTAGACTTACGCCTTCACCAACAGCTTGCAAGTCCGCTCTGTGTTTATGGTCGCAGACCGTCCTGCACTTCTTCCAGGAACAGGGCGGCGATGGACGAGGCCCGGCTTACGGGAACGTGATCTTCGATCAAGCAGGCAATGTCTATGGCACGACTGAGTCGGGCGGCGCCTATGGCTACGGCACGGTGTACGAACTGACGCCGTCGAACGGAGGTTGGACGGAGACCATTCTTTACAACTTTACCGGGGGCAGCGATGGAGGTGTGCCCTATTCTGGCGTGATCTTCGACAGCGCCGGAAACCTGTACGGCACCACCTTCTATGGCGGGACCCATGACGGTGGCGTGGTCTATCAGTTGGCGCCCTCTGCGTATGGCTGGGCGCAGAGCGTCCTCTACACGTTTGATGGCTATAGCAACAACAACGCACCGGCTGGTGGCCTGATCTTCGACCAGGCAGGCAATCTTTATGGCACCACCACCAACTCGAAGGGCGCATCGGGAGCCGGTACGGTTTTCATGCTCTCGCCTGCCGACGGCCAGTGGACGCTATCCGTGCTGTACTCCTTCCCGGGGTATCCCGGTAACGGCCCCTATGCCAGTCTGCTTATGGACGCAGCTGGCAACCTCTATGGCACCACCACGATGGCGGGCGCCTATGGAAAGGGGTCGGTCTTCAAGCTGACCCCGGGAAGCGGCTATTGGACCTACACGGCCCTGCATGACTTCAACGCCTTCAGCGACGGCTTCGATGTTTACGGCGGCGTGACCCGGGACCAGAACGGCAATCTCTTTGGCACCGCGGCTTATGGCGGAACCTATGGCTATGGCATCGTCTGGGAGATCACGCCGTAAAGGGGTGGTCAGTAGTCAGTTGTCACTATGTGAGAGTACAACCGGGTATCTCACAACATATTTCAATCGAAGGCGGTCGTCAGTGGCCAGTAGTCAGTTGTCAGTTAAAAGGAGATTAGCATGAAGAATCTGGCACAACAACGGAGTTGGAGTTGCAATCTGATTTTGCGGTCTGCAACTACGGCGCTGGGGATTGCAATTACGTTTGCGGGGACGGCGGGAATGACACAGTCGGCGCAGGCGCAAACCTTTACCGTGCTGCACAACTTCACCAAGGGAGCAGATGGCGGAGTTCCCGCGGCCGGAGTGACGATGGATGCGGCAGGAAATCTCTACGGAACCGCATATTTCGGTGGGTTGACCGCCAGCAATTGCTATAACAGCTGCGGCACCGTCTTCGAGATGAAGCGTGCGCGCCAGGGCTGGGTCTTCAATTCGCTGTACAGTTTTCAAGGCGGCAGCGATGGCGGTAATCCCGATGCCAGTGTGGTGTTCGGTCCGGATGGGACTCTGTACGGCACAACTTTCAGCGGAGGAGGAGTTACCTGCCCAAGCGGTTTCGGCTATGGGTGTGGCATTGTTTTCAACTTGCGCCCTAAACCCACGGCATGCACCAGCGCACTGTGCCCCTGGAGCGAAACCGTGCTTCATCGCTTCGCCGGAGGAGCCAACGACGGAGCTCAAAGCGATGCAGCCGTCGTCTTCGACGAGGTAGGAAATCTCTACGGAACGACTTATGAGGGCGGCTACAACAGCGCAAATTGCAGTTTCGGAGATGATTGGTGCGGCGTCGTCTTCGAGTTGACCCCCTCGAATGGCGGTTGGACCGAAAGCTTGCCCTACATCTTCACCGGAGGCAATGACGGAGCCAATCCCTACGCCGGATTGACGCTTGACGCGGCGGGAAACCTCTACGGAACCACGTGGGCCAACGGGGCAGGTGGTGGCGGCACGGTTTTTGAGTTGTTTCCCTCGGGCTCCGGCTGGGCAGAGACTACCATGTACTCATTTAGCGTCAGCGGCGACAACGGCGAACGTCCTGAGGCGAGCCTCATCTTTGATCCAGCGGGCAATCTCTATGGCACCACGGTGGTCGGTGGTGGTGGGACTGGCAATGGTACGGTCTTCGAGCTGACGCCCGCCTACGGCGGATGGATGTACAGGCAGATTTACGGTTTCACCGGCTCCTCCGAAGAGCTAGGTTCCCGTGCCCAACTCGTCAGGGACACCGCCGGGAATCTGTACGGCACAGCATACAGCCTGGGGACGTGGGGTCTGGTGTTTAAGTTGAGCCCCGCGTACGGCGGTTGGACCTACACCGTCCTGCATCAATTCACAGGTAGCAGCGATGGGGGCCTTCCGCTCGGCGGCCTAACACTGGACGCTAACGGCAATCTCTACGGAACGGCCTCCGCCGGTGGAACCTACAACCAAGGAGTTGTCTGGGAGATCACGCCGTAATGCAGTGGTCAGTGGCTAGTTGCTAGTGGTTAGTGGCTACTACGCCGCTCTGCAATGCGGGACTTCACGGGAAGTCAAACATCGTATTTCTGAGGGAGAGGAGTTATGACAGGCCAAAAGCAAGATCGCGGCAGAACATTTGGGATCGATATGTGGGCGACGATTGCTGCATACGCGCTCGCACTCCTGATGATCGTTCTAGCAACTCAACTGCACGCCCAGACCTTCACCGTACTTCACACCTTCACCGGCGGAATAGACGGGGAGAGTCCCCTAGTGGGACTGACGATTGACGCCGCCGGAAATCTCTACGGAACGGCGTCCGAAGGTGGGTACGGCAAGCTTGGAGCCTGCTACCCGGGTGGATGCGGCACGGTTTTCAAGCTGAGGCACACCAGTTCCGGCTGGCTCTTTACACCCATTTACGATTTCCAAGGTCACAGCGACGGGGCTAATCCCTACGGCGGTGTGACCCTAGGCCGGGACGGCACTCTCTACGGGACGACGGAGCTCGGTGGCAGTTCCAGCTGCGGCACGGTCTTCAACCTGAAGCCTCCACCGGCAGCTTGCACCAGCGCGCTCTGCCAATGGACGAAAACGACTCTCTACTCGTTCCAGGGGGATGACGGTTGTGCTCCCTCGGGCCCCCTGACCTTAGACCAAGCCGGTAATTTTTACGGCACAACCCTGAATGAGAATGGCAAGGGTTACGGGAACGTTTACGAGCTGAGTCCTTCCCATGGCGGCTGGACGGAAACTGTTCTTCACGCCTTTACCTTGAGCAACGGCGACGGGATATTCCCGGGCTACGGCGGCGTGGTCTTCGATAAAGCAGGCAATCTTTATGGAATGACTTCCGGCGGCGGCGACCTATCGTGCGCTCCCGGGTATGGCTGCGGCATGGTTTTTCAGTTGACGCCCTCCGGCTCCGGCTGGACCGAGAGCGACGTTTACAGTTTCGAGAACGGCAGCGACGGGGCATACCCCTTAGGGGGCGTGATCTTTGATTCGTCCGGCAATCTCTACGGCGCCACCAGCACCGGAGGCTCGGGTAACGGCGGAACCGTCTTTGAGCTGTCGCCTTCCAATGGCTACTGGAACTTTGGCCTGCTTGCCGGTCTCGTCAGCACAGGGACGAGCGCCGGTAGCTGGAGCTCGCTGGTCATGGACAAAGCAGGAAACCTCTACGGCACGGCGCGAGCGAATGGGGTTTACGGTGAGGGCTCCGTCTTCAAGCTCTCGCCCTCGAATGGCGGCTGGACATACACATCGCTGCACGACTTTTACTGCGCTACCGATGGTTGTAGCCCTTATGGCAGCGTGGTCTTCGATGCGAACGGCAACATCTACGGCACCACCGGCGGTGGCGGCGCCTCTTACGCCGGCACCGTCTGGGAGATCACGCCGTAAAACGGTGGCTAGTGGTCAGTGGCCGATAATTCGATGACGCGTCCCACAATGTGGGATTAGAGGCTGGCGTTGCATAAGAATTTGCGCACCAGAGAATAGGGAGGAACCTCATGACAGGATTGGGACCACATCGGACTCGGAGTTTGGGAACCAGCCCGCGAGCTTCGCTTATCGCGTTGGCAATTGTGTTTGGGCTAACGATCGCCGCCACTCCAGCCGCGCAAGCGCAGACGTTCAACTTGCTCCACACCTTCACCGGCGGAATTGACGGCACAAGTCCTGCATCCGGCGTAACGATGGATCGAGCAGGCCGGCTTTATGGGACAACCCAGTACGGCGGCAGCATCGGTCTCGGATCGGTCTATCAATTGACCAGGAAAGGCTCGGGGTGGGTCAACAACCCTATCTATAGCTTTAATGGAAATGCGACGAATGATGGCTCCTATCCCCTCTCCGGGTTGACTGTCGGCCCCGACGGCAGTTTCTATGGCACGACCAGGGAGGGAGGCGGCGGCTGTGCGCAATCCAATCACGGTTGCGGAACGGTGTACAGTCTGAGACCCGCTGCGGCAGCCTGCAAGACCGCGCTGTGTCCGTGGAGCGAGACGGTCATTTACCGATTCGCCGGGGGCAGCGATGGCGCAAACCCTCAGTACGCGAACTTGGTTTTCGATGCCGCGGGCAATCTTTACGGTACGACGAGCAGCGGAGGCGCATCAGGCCTCGGCACGGTTTACCAGTTGACCCCTTCCAACGGCGGCTGGACGGAGAGTGTCCTCTATAGCTTTGCAGGTGGAAGCGACGGTTCACAGCCCTGGGGCGGGGTGATCTTTGACCAGGCTGGCAAGCTCTACGGCACCACCTATGAAGGCGGCGGAGGGTGCAACGGTTTCGGATGCGGCACCGTCTTCGAATTGACACCCTCCGGATCAGGTTGGACAGAAAGCGTCCTTTACAGCTTCCAAGGCAAAAGTGACGGAGGCAATTCTTTCGCCGGCCTGGTAGCCGACCCGTCGGGCAATCTTTATGGCTCAACCGCGTTTGGCGGATCCGGGGCCGGAGGTGCGGTCTTCGAATTAAGTCCGTCCAAGGGCTCCTGGACATTCACTGTGCTGTACGGCCTGGACGGAGGGGAAGGGCCGAATTGCAGCTTGATCATCGACGCAGCCGGTAATCTCTACGGCACAGCGTCCCAGGACGGCGGCGGTTTCGGCATTGCCTTCCGGTTGTCACCCGCTGGCAGCGGCTGGACCGCTACCACTCTGCACAACTTTAGCGGCGGATACGATGGGGCCCTTCCCCTCGGCAGCCCACTGTTAGACGCCAACGGCAATTTGTACGGCACCGCATACGACTACGGAGCGAACGATGATGGCACGGTGTGGGAGATCTCGCCGTAGAGCAGTGGTTAGTGGCCAGTTGTTAGTGGCCAGTTGTCAGTGGCCAGTTGTCAGTGGTCGTTATACCACAATGTGGTATTAGAGGCTGGCTCAACATCAACCTTTGCGTGTGGTGCTGGATGCCAATGGCAATATCTACGGCACTTCGACGGCAGGGGGGCGCAACGACGAGGGCACAATTTGGAAGATCGCGCCGTGAAGAACCGTGGCTGGTTACGAGTTTCAGTGAGGCAATGTCCCGCAATGTGGGAGTTGCGCTCTACGATTTACCACTCGCAGACGGAGAACTTTGTTATGACGAATCGAGAACACCGGGAGGTTTTCGGAACAAGACTAGCGTCATTCTTCGCGCTGGCGATCCTGTGTGCGATGCTCGTCGCCGCAACGCCGGCGGCGCAGGCGCAGACATTCACCATACTGCCCAACTTTACCGGGGTGCCTCCGGATGGAGCCAACCCTTATGCGGGCTTGACCATTGACCCAGCCGGCAACCTTTACGGAACAACCAGGAACGGCGGCGCTGGCAACGGAATGGTGTACCAGCTTAAGCATACGAACTCCGGCTTTGTTTTTCGTCCGCTGTACGTCTTTGAGGGAGGCAACGACGGCGCTTTCCCCGAAGACAGGCTAACCATCGGCCCGGACGGCAGTTTCTACGGGACAACCGTTGACGGTGGCGGAGCACCTCCCGAAGGAGTTGGTACGGTCTTCAACTTGAAGCCACCGCCGGCAGCTTGTAAAACGGCGCTGTGCCCATGGTTCGAAACCGTGCTTCTAAGCTTCAACCAAGCGAATGGTTCCGAACCGCACAGAGAGGTAACGTTCGACCAGGCGGGCAATCTCTACGGAACGGTGGCCTCTGGCGGTCAGCGCGATGACGGCGCTGTCTATGAACTGACGCCCCTCAATGGTGGCTGGACGGAGAGCACCGCTTACAGTTTCTCGGGGAGCGATGGCCTGGATCCCATTGCGGGCGTGATTTTCGACAACATGGGCAACCTCTATAGCACTACACAACTAGGTGGCAGTTGTGGCTACGGCACCGTTTTCCAATTGGTGCCCGCCGACGGTGGCTGGACGGAAAGCGTCCTTTATAGCTTTGCGGGAGGAAGCGACGGCGGTTTTCCCGCCGCGGGCCTGATCTTTGACCCGTCAGGCAACCTCTACGGCGCCACCACTCACGGCGGCACCGGCTCCGGTGGTACGGTTTTTGAGCTGACACCCTCCAATGGCAGTTGGATCTATTCCCTGGTTTACAGCTTTTCCGGACCCCCGAAGGCGTCATGTGGGCCGCAGGGCAGTCTGGTCATGGATGGGGCGGGCAATCTCTACGGCACAACATTTTGCGATGGCGCGCATGGGTTTGGCAGCGTCTTCGAGCTGACACCCTCAGGCGGCGGCTGGACCTACACCGCTCTGTACGACTTCACGGGCGCCAGGAACGGGGGCTATCCCTACGGCAGCGTAGTTTTCGACAGCAACGGCAATCTCTACGGGACAGCCTCGATCGGCGGTACCGGATCGGACTGCGATGACGGCAGCCTGGATGGCTGCGGCGTGGTCTGGGAGATCACGCCGTAAGGCAGTTGTCACTAAAGCGTGTTTCATAAATCCGTTGGCGGGACTTGAGAAAACATCCCTCAGGGGCTAAAGCCCCGATTTTAGGTGCGCGTTGCCGGCACGGCTGAAG
>Ga0209040_10004495_pt1 | contig 10516 bp, 7 predicted proteins | sample BogFormECP12_OM3_FD_188240 | JGI IMG/M metagenome (GOLD analysis project Ga0209040, IMG submission 188240) | Bog forest soil microbial communities from Calvert Island, British Columbia, Canada - ECP12_OM3 (SPAdes) (version 2) | ecosystem: Environmental > Aquatic > Freshwater > Wetlands > Bog ... | reverse complement strand
ACGCAGATCGCTGAGAAGCTGAAGCCCTACGCGAAGGGACTGGGCAAGCCGGTGCTGGCGAGCTGGATGGGCGGCGCGGAGGTTGCGGCCGGGGAACATATCCTGAACCAGGCCGGCATTCCGACCTTCCAGTTCCCCGATAGCGCGGTGCGGGCCTTCAATTACATGTGGCGCTATTCCTACAACCTGAAGGGCATCTACGAGACGCCCACGATGCCGCAGCACGCCGACGCAATGCTGCAACGGGGAAAGGCCGAAGGCATCATTCGTAACGCGCGCGAATCGGGGCGCACGATCCTCACCGAATACGAGTCGAAGCAATTGCTAAAGGCATACGACATTCCTACCGTCGAGACGCGGATTGCCGCCACCGAGCAGGAAGCGCTACAAGCGGCGGAAGAGATCGGCTACCCGATCGTACTCAAGCTGTATTCCCTTACCATCACTCACAAAACCGACGTGGGCGGCGTGCAGTTGAACCTTCGCGATGCGAATGCGGTAAAGACCGCTTTCCAGACGATCAAGCAGTCGGTCACCGAGAAGGTTGGCGCTGACCACTTCCAGGGCGTGACCGTGCAGCCGATGGTAAAGCTTGACGGCTACGAGTTGATCATCGGCAGCAGTCTCGATTCGCAGTTCGGTCCAGTTATCCTCTTCGGGACCGGCGGGCAGCTGGTGGAAGTCTTCAAAGACAGCGCGCTGGCGCTGCCGCCACTGAACTCGACGCTTGCGCTGCGCCTGATGGAGCAGACGAAGATCCTGAAAGCCTTGAAAGGCGTACGCGGGCGCAAACCTGTGGATGTCGCGGCGCTGGAAGAGCTGCTAGTGCGCTTCAGCCAGTTGGTCGTTGAGCAGCGTTGGATCAAGGAGATTGACATCAATCCGCTCTTGGCGTCGCCGGACCGGCTATTGGCGTTGGATGCGCGCGTGGTCGTGCACGGTCCAGAGATGACGGAAGAGGAACTGCCCGAGGCCGCCATCCGGCCATATCCGATTCACCTGGTCACGGAGTGGACGATGAAGGACGGGAAGCCGGTGACTATCCGGCCGATTCGTCCCGAGGACGAACCGGCGATGATCGAATTCCACAAGAAGCTGTCGGAGCGAAGCGTGTATCTGCGGTACTTCCAGCCGTTGAAGCTGACGCAACGCACCGCCCACGAACGGCTGACTCGAACCTGCTTCATTGACTACAACCGCGAGATGGCGCTGGTTGCCGAGCGCAAATTGGAGAACGGTGAGACCGAAATCCTCGCCGTTGGCCGCCTCAGCAAGCTGCATGGACGGGACGAAGCCGAAATGGCCGCTGTCGCCATCGATGCCGCTCAGCACAAAGGTCTGGGAACAGAGCTGTATCGCCGGCTGGTCCAGATTGCTCGCGATGAGAAACTGAAGCGGGTCGTCTCCACCATGCTGCCCGAGAACCGGGAGATGCGGGCAGTCTGCGTGAAGACCGGATTTAAGATGTACTCGAACCTGGAGGAGAACTTGATCCGGGCGGAGTTGGATTTGTAGGGAGCGATTCAACACAGAGACACGGAGGTACTGAGAAATCGAGAGAGCTGCCATGTTATGATTCGGAGCTTGCAGGAGTGCAATCGGCTGCGGTTGCCGCGGTGACCGGGGTCCCCGACGAACGCCGGTTTTGTGTTCATGGGGGGTGGTTGTGGCAGGCGCGTCCAAGGGGCGATCGAGAGAGCGTGCCAAGCGAAAAACAGGTGAAGTGGTCGCAGCTCCGAGTTGGGCTGACGGTACTCTTTGCACTGATCACACTTGCGGTCCTCATCTTCGTCATGACCGGAACCACCGGTCTGTTCACCAAGAAAATCATCCTTCGTGCTTACGTTGACAATGCAGGCGGTCTGCGTATCGGCGCGCCGGTGCGCCTGGAGGGCGTGGACATCGGTAACGTCACCAAGATTCGCGTGGTCTCCGACCCCCAGCGTGCCCTGGCGCCGGTGGAAATTGTCATGAAGATTACCACCAGGTTCGAAGACACGATGAACAAGAACTGCGAGGTCGTACTGACCACAGCCGGCGTTCTGGGTGAGGTCTTCGTGGACCTGGACTGTCGACAGACCAACGGTGCCCGCTTGCAAAGCGGCGATGAGCTGCCCACGAAGGATGTGCCGCAATTGCAGGATGTCGTGCGCGCCAGCCAGGGCACACTGCAAAACGTTGACACCCTGGTGAAACGAATGGATAGCATCCTTTCCTACGTCCAAAGCGGACAAGGCTCTATCGGCAAAGCAATTTACGACCCTTCGCTCTTCAATCGGGCCAACGACATGCTGACCCAGCTACAGAAGGCCGTGGGGCAGATCAACTCCCCGAATAGCACGATCGGCAAACTCCTTACCAGCGAGGAGCTCTACAACAAGGCCAACGCTGCCGTTGATAATCTGAACAAGATCATTGACGAAATCAACAGCGGCAAAGGCACGATCGGCAAGTTCGTGAAGGACCCCTCGCTGTACGACAACGCAAACAAGACCGTGACGGACGCTCACGAGCTCATTGGTGGCATCAACGCAGGCAAGGGCACGCTCGGCAGACTCGCCAAGGATGAAGCGCTGGCAAACAAAATCGACAATACTGTCACTCGCCTGAATAGCATCGCCGACCGGCTGGATAAGGGCGAAGGCAGCGCCGGCAAGTTCCTGGTAGATCCTTCGTTGTATAACAATGCCGACCAATTGCTGGTGGAGACGCGGAACCTGATCGCGGCCGTCCGCCAGGACCCCAAGAAATACCTGACCATCCATTTGAAGATCTTCTAAGGGGCAGCAGCACTTTATCCCTGCTCACCGGCTGCCAATTTCTCAGTCTAACTGCCCTTGTAGTAGTGTTTCCTGTGGAGCGTGCCGTCTCCTCTTTCCACGGGACGAATGCGGTCCTACCTATCGTTGCTATGCTCTGCAATAGTTTGCCGCAGGGCGACAATATTCTTGCGAGGCAAAAATGCGGATTCGAACTCTCTTGACTCTCCTGATACTGCTTGCGGCGGTTTTCTCCGCCGCCCAAACAGCGCCCTCTAATTCTTCTTCCTCCGAGTCCCCCAAACAAGTCCCCGGTTTCGATGTAACAGCCATGGATAAATCCGCGGATCCCTGCGTGGATTTCTATCAGTACTCCTGCGGCAACTGGATGAAGAACAATCCCATTCCAGCCGACAAGTCGCGGTGGGGCCGCTTCAACGCATTGGACGAGTACAACTTGTACACTTTGCGCGACATCCTCGAGAAGGCTGAGGCTCCGGGGAACCACAGCGCCATCGAAATCAAGGTCGGCGACTATTATGCGGCCTGTATGGACGAGGCGACCATCGAGAAAAAGGGCATCGCGCCTCTGCAGCCCGAAATGGAGCGCATAGCGGCTATCAAGTCCAAGCAGGAACTGATCCCGCAAGTCGCAAACATGCATCGCAACGGCATACCAGCGCTATTCGCCTTCTACTCTATGCCGGACATGCACGATTCAACCTTAACCATCGCCAATCTCGACCAGGGAGGCATCACGCTGCCGGATCGCGATTACTACATCAAGGACGATGCGAAGTCGGTCGAAACCCGCCAGAAATACCTGGAGCACGTGCAGAAGATGTTCGAGCTCGCCGGTGACAAACCTGAGGCGGCCGCGTCGGAAGCCAAGACCGTGCTTACCATCGAAACCGGGCTGGCTAAGGCCGCCATGGACCGCACCGAGCGGCGCGATCCAAAGAAGCGGGATCACATGATGCAGGCGACAGAGATCGCTGCTGCTGCTCCCAACTTCGAGTTGATTCAGTACTTCGCCGACAACGGCTCCCCCAAGTTCACCAGCCTGAACGTAGGCAATCCCGACTTCTTCAAGACAGTGAATGAGCAGCTCAACGCGGTAGTGCTCGACGACTGGAAGACCTATTTGCGCTGGCGCACTCTGGACACCTACGCTCCAACGCTCTCGAAGGCTTTTGTGGATGAGGATTTCCAGTTCAAGGGCAACTACATGTCGGGGCAGAAGGAGATTGAGCCGCGCTGGAAGCGCTGCGTACGCTCCACCGATCGGGACCTTGGGATGGCCCTGGGCGAACTCTATGTTGACAAAGTCTTCGGCCCGGACAACAAGGCCCGCACGGTCAAGATGGTGCAGGCTATCGAGCAGGCAATGCACACTGACATCGAGCAATTGACCTGGATGTCAGACACGACCAAGCAACAGGCATATACAAAGCTGCAGGCCATCGTCAACAACATCGGGTATCCCGACAAATGGCGCGATTACAGCACCGTTGTCGTGGCGCGCGATGACTACGCAGGCAACCACACGCGGGCAGCGTCCTTTGAAGTGAAGCGCCAGTACAACAAGATCCAGAAGCCTACGGACCGCAAAGACTGGACCATGACCCCGCCGACGGTGAACGCCTACTACCGCGCACCGATGAACGATATCAACTTCCCCGCCGGCATCCTGCAACCGCCGTTCTACGGCAACAACATGGACGATGCGGTGAACTACGGCGCTATCGGCGTGGTCATTGGACATGAGCTCACGCACGGCTTCGACGACCAGGGCCGCAAATACGACGCGGAGGGGAATCTGAAGGACTGGTGGACTCCGCAGGACGGCAAGGCCTTTGAAGAAAGGGCTAACTGCACGGCCGAAGAGTATTCCAGTTTTGTTGCCGTGAAGGACGACAAAGGCGAAGTGCACCTCAACGGGCGGCTCACGCTGGGCGAGAACACGGCTGACAACGGCGGCCTCAAGCTGGCGTACATGGCGCTAATGAACATCCTCGGCAATACACCGGTGAAACCCATCGACGGTTACACGCCGCAGCAGCGTTTCTTCATCGCCTACGGCCAGATCTGGTGTCAGAACGTTACCGACCAGCAGGCGCGTGTGCTGGCGATCACCGATCCGCACTCGCCGGGACGCTGGCGCACCAACGGTGCTGTGGAGAATTCGGCTGCGTTCCAGGAGGCGTTTGGCTGCAAGGCGGGTCAGCCAATGGTGCGCGAGCCCGCGTGCCGAGTCTGGTGACGCGTCCGGCGTTTTGCTGGGTAAGAAGTGATTAGGGGCTACGTTGTGTGGTAGTGAGCGCAATGTTGTCGATCAGGCGGGTCGCGCCTACATAAACGGCGACGGCGACCAGTGCAGCGCGCGACACGTCTGGCAACGGATCGAGCGTGTCGGGATCGACGATCGCGAAATAATCCAGACGCGTGCCCGGCTCTTCGGCGATCGCCTGCTTGCCAATTGCAATCAGCGTTGCGGCATCGCGCTCGCCTGCATCGACGGCTGCTTGCACGCGCATCAGCGAGCGATGCAACACTAACGCCTGCTGCCGCTGTTCGGGTGTGAGGTAGGCATTACGCGAGCTCATGGCGAGCCCGTCTCTCTCACGCACGATGGGACAGACCACTAGCTCGACATCGAAATTGAGATCGCTGACCATCTTGCGCAGGACTGCAACTTGCGCAGCGTCTTTTTGGCCGAAGAAGGCATAATCGGGACGGACAATCTCAAACAGTTTCGCCACTACGGTTGCGACTCCGCGAAAGTGTCCGGGACGCGAAGCGCCATCGAGCTTGTTGCTGAGCTCTTCCACTTGGACGAAGGTCTTCGCATCCCTCGGATACATCTCTTCCACGCCGGGAACGAAGAGCAGGTCCACGCCAAGTTCCTCCAGCAGCCGGGCGTCGCGATCCAAGGTACGGGGATACTTAGCGAGATCTTCGGACGGGCCGAATTGCAGCGGGTTGACGAAGATGGAAACCACTGTTACGTCGCAGCGCGACTTCGAAGCACGCACCAGTGAGAGATGGCCTTCGTGCAGCGCGCCCATCGTGGGCACGAATCCGAGTACCTTTGCATTGAGTTGCACTTGCCAGCAAGCGGCTTTCATCTCGACTATGGTGGAAATGTCTTTCACAAGCGCTCAGCGTGATGGGGCAGGCGATGTCGCCGCCTTCGGAGGAGCAGATTTCTTTGGCGCATCATTGTTCGTGTGTTCCGCAAAAGGCTCTGGCAGAGTCCAGCCCGCCAGCACTCCGTTGACCATCGGCTCAAGCCGCTCCAGGTTTTGCGGAGAACACTTCAGCGCCACTGAATAAATTTCGTTGTCCGGGCCTTCGATGAAAATCATCTCCTCGATCCAGTCGCGCCCGGTCGATTTCTCCTGATAGCGCGTCTTCAGCATCTGTGCGGGTTTGTGATCTACGGTGCGTTGCTGGCGTTGCAAGGTCTCGAAGCTCTGTCCACTTTCCCGTAAGCCAGATGTAGCCCGCTCGATCACGCCGTTCAGTCCGATTGGTTCTTCGTCGCCTTCCGGCGGCCGCACGACCAGGGCAACCGTGATCGCGTCCCACAGCGCACGGTCCTCCTTCTGCGGAGGGGCGACCACTACGCCGTTCCCGTCAAATACCTCTCCCAGCATCGACCATGAGCCTGGATACTTGAAGCAGAAGCCGCCTTCCGGTTGGCAGTAACGCTGCCACTCGACGGCCTTGCGAGCTGAGGGAGGCGAGGATGTTTGGCCTGCGATGGGGAGAGAACCGAGCACCACCACTATCAGCACCGAACTGCGGAGCAAAAGCCGCATGCCTTACAGTGGCACAGCCCGCTTGCGTTCCGCAATCGTTTGCAAAGACGAGAGCGTCTCCTTCGGCAGATGGTAGGACTCGGCATCGGAAGGATAGCCGCCCGACTTCACGTCTTCCTTGAAGGCAAGCACGGCTCCGCTGATGACCGAACCGAGGTCGGCGTAGCGGCGCACAAACTTGGCTGGCGGAGCAAATGTCAGTCCCAGAAGATCGTGAAAGACGAGCACCTGACCGTCGCACTCCGGGCCTGCGCCGATGCCGATGGTAGGGATGTCAAGTTCGTGGGTGATCATGCCGGCGACCTCGCGCGGAATGCCTTCCAGCACCACGCAGCAGGCGCCGGCGCGCTCCAGCGCGAGAGCATCGTGCATGAGCTGCTCGATGGCTTTGAGCGTTTTGCCTTGCACCTTGTAGCCGCCCATGGCATGCAACGATTGCGGCGTCAACCCGATGTGCCCGACCACGGGAATTTCTGCTTCGACCATCCGCTCGACCAACCGAGCGCGCTTCTCGCCACCCTCGATCTTCACCGCTTCCGCGCCTGCATCTTTGACGAAGCGCGCGGCATTGCGCAGCGCCTCGCGCTGGCTGACGTGGTAGGAGGCGAACGGCATGTCCGCGATCAGGAACGCATGCTTTACGCCGCGGCGCACCGCGCGGGTATGATGCAGCATCTCCTGCATGGTGACGGGCAAGGTATTCTCGTAGCCCAGCATCACCATGCCGAGTGAGTCGCCGACCAGGACCATGTCGATCCCAGCCTCGTCTACTAGCCGTGCACTGGCGTAGTCGTACGCCGTGAGGCAAGTGATGAGTTCCTGACGCTGTTTCTTTTCGAGAAGAGTGGAAGCAGTAATCTTGGAGCGGAAGTCGCCGGTGGTAATACTCACGTTGTCCTCCAGTGCAGTTCCGCATCTGCGGATACCGCCTGCGTGCCTCGTTACGGGAAGTAAGCCCGCTGGGGAGACGGTTGGATTCTACACCCGCCAGCGAGGCCGTCAATGCCCTTTTTGATGTAGGCCAGGGGGCGCCGATGCGGAATTGCGGCCGATTATTCCGTAGAGAACTGAAAGCGGTGGGCCGAAGCCCACCGCTCGGTTCGTTTGATCGAATTTGGCTTTAGCGAGCCTGAGAGATTGACTCTGCCTTACCGCGGCGCACAGTGGCCAGGAAGCGGTCAGCCTCGTGAGGCGGCGGAACCTGCCCCGTTAGAGTGGGACGGAATCCTACGAGTCGGCCGTAGAAGGCGCGTGTAGCATCGTCGTCCTGCTTGATGACGGCGCCATTCAGCGTGAGTCCGGCGAAGAGGCCGCGGGTGCGCGAGTAGGTCAGCACTTCCGCCTTCAGCCTCCAGTCCGTATTGGCACTGGCGTCGCGGCCCACAGGTCCCGCGGCCACACCGCCGGTAGCACCCAACTTGAACTTGGCGCTCAATAAATTATTCATGCCGTTGTCGTTCATGATCAGCAGAACCAGGTCAACCGCTTCGCCCCCGATCTGGGCTCCCCAGCTTCCACCGGTGATGACAAAGAAGGCCGGCGCGCTCCAACCGTGTGCTGTCCGGCAAGTTGCCACGCCACGGCCATGCTCGGCTCCAAAAATAAATCCGCCCCTAGCCATGGACGGAATCACCGCTACGCATTCTGCGCTCTCGAACACCTTCTCGGGGATGCCCTTGTCGGGCGTCGCCAACAATTCATTGAGCACTTTGGAGGAATCGTCCAATCGGGCCAGCACTTTGTCGTGCTCCGCGCCGGCGCTGCTGCTTGTCTCTTTGGCATCCTGTTTTTTCTGGTCGGCCGCGTTTGCGTCACTCTGCGCTGCCTCTTTGTGCGCGTCCCGCTGCGTCTGTTCTTGCGCGTCGCGCGCAGCATCACGGTCCGTGCTGTCCTGAGTTGAGTTGTCGTTCTGCGCCCACAGCCCAGACGCGCAGAACATCAAAAGCGCTAACAAAATTCCGATCTGCTTCATAAACTTTTTCGTCCTCCTGGAAGAAACCAGTCCCGATCTTCAGTTAAGGTTGGATAGCGAATGGAGTGGCGGGGTTGGCAGCAGAACGGGGAGTATTTTGTGAGGCGAGCTTACAACCTGGGGCGCATCCGGAACATCGCAAGCTCGGACGCGGCTTAGGCGGGACGCTTCGCGGCTGCGGGTTCCTGCCAGGGACGTTCAGGGCGCTCCGATTCCGGCAGATCACGGTCGCGCACTCGGTCGTACATGTAGGATTCGCTCACCGTACCCAGGCTTTCGTTGTAAAGACTAATGGCGCCGATCCCTTCTTTCAGTTCCTCGGCGAAATCGTGCAGCGCCTTCAGGTGATCGGCTGTGGCCGCATATTCGGCGTTGCTGGTCTTCAAGACCTTCTGATGTCCGTAATCCACCAGCTTGGAGATCTCGCCACCGAACATGTATCCGGGGTAGGCGAAGATTCTCACTCCGTCATCCTCGCTGCGCTCAATCGCAGCTGAGCAGTGATATTTCTTCAAGAAGACGCGGTTGCTGGTGCCCGGTGCCTCAAGAACATCAAAGCCATGGTCGCGGAACCAGGCCACGGTATCTTCATATGATTTTGTTTTGATCTTCTTCGTCATGTCGTAAGGTACAGCTCGCAAGTCAGGAATTCACACTTTCGCACACTGCGTGGGCAAACAGCAACTTCAGTGCCGTGAACATGTGATGAGTAGTGCTGCCATTGGGTCGCAAAGAACGAGCTGGCCGGACTGAAAAGCTGCTTAATTCGCGGGCCTAACTAAAGGCCCGCGCTTCCACCGGATTGTGTCGCTCGCCTATGTATGAGATGGCTTGATGGCTTCTAGTTGCTGTGGCTGACCGCTGGATGCTGAGTGCTGCGTGCTTGAAATCAGCTACAATCTCCCTTCCTAATGCTGCGCTTTTCGACCGCCGGTGAATCACACGGAGCGGCCCTGGTGGCGGTGCTCTCGGGCATGCCCGCCGGGCTCGCGGTCGACCTCGAATTCGTGGATCGCGAACTTTGGCGGAGACAGCAGGGTTACGGCCGCGGTGGAAGGATGCGTATCGAGCGCGACGCGGCACATATCCTGAGCGGTGTGCGGCACGGCAAGACCATCGGCTCGCCGATTGCCGTCGTGCTGGTCAATAGGGACTGGCAAAACTGGACCGAAGCGCTGCCGGTCGAGGAAGGCGATCTCACGAAGCACAAGCGCGTGGCGTCGCCGCGGCCGGGCCATGCCGATCTCGCGGGCGCACTGAAATACAACTTCAGCGAGGCGCGCTACGTCCTGGAACGGGCGTCGGCGCGTGAATCGGCGGCGCGCGTCTCTGCGGGAGCAATCGCCAAATTGCTGTTGCGTGAATTGGGAATCGAAGTGCTGAGTCACGTGATTGCGGTTGGCAATGTGCAGCTTGATGTTCCGGTCGCATGGGAGGCGATCCAGGCACTCGCAGAGAAACAAAACATCCTGCTCAATTGCGCCGATTCCGATACTGAAGCCCACATGAAGGAACAGGTGGACCTCGTGCTGCGCACGGGCGACTCCGTCGGCGGCATCTTCGAGGTCGTCGCGCACAACGTGCCGCCCGGGCTCGGCACGTACGCCAATTGGGACGAGCGCTTGGACGCGCAACTCGCGGCGGCCATGATGTCGTTGCAGGCGGTGAAGGCAGTGGAGATCGGCGATGCCGTGCGCGCCGCGACTTCGCTTGGCTCCGATGTGCATGATGAAATAGGTTATGAGCGTGAGGGTGCAGGGTCGTTCACTGGCTTCACGCGCCGTTCGAACCATGCCGGCGGGCTGGAGGGCGGCGTTTCCAACGGGCAAGACATTCGCGTGCGCGGCTATCTGAAGCCGATTTCCACGCTGCGGCGCCCACTCGGCTCTGTGGACTTCGACACCCGGGAGCCGGTGAAGGCCGCTTACGAGCGCTCCGATGTGTGTGTTGTTCCGGCTGCG
>Ga0209040_10004494_pt1 | contig 10517 bp, 6 predicted proteins | sample BogFormECP12_OM3_FD_188240 | JGI IMG/M metagenome (GOLD analysis project Ga0209040, IMG submission 188240) | Bog forest soil microbial communities from Calvert Island, British Columbia, Canada - ECP12_OM3 (SPAdes) (version 2) | ecosystem: Environmental > Aquatic > Freshwater > Wetlands > Bog ... | reverse complement strand
CCGACACGGCGTAGTCGTGCGCCACGATCGCCGTCGAGACGATCCCTTCCAGCGCCCACAGGGCCTCGACGAGGTCGGCCTGCTCGTGCAGCGAGTAGGAGTGCTCGGCAGGCTTCTCCGAGGCGCCGAATCCGAGAAAGTCGGGCAGCAGCAGCGCGTAGTGCTGAGCCAGCGTCGGCGTGACCCTCGCCCAGTCGTATGAGGAGCTGAGAAAGGCGTGCAGCATCGTCATCGACGGACCCGAGCCGATCCGGCGCACGAAGATCGCACGATCGGCGTCACCGAGCCGGATCGAGATCCGCTCGCCTGATGCCCACCATTCCTCGATGCTGCTCACAGCGAGAAGTATCCCTTCACACCTGAGGAGTGTGACGACATCAGCGAGAGCATTGCGAGGCCCCACGGCCAACCGGTCCAGCCATCGCAGACACCGCGCTCCCTCACTCGCTGGTCAGTACCTACTCCCAAAAGGATCTCGCGTCCGTGCGACCGCCGCGAGTGGAGCGGAAACCTACAGCAACAACGAGACAAGGTCAAGATTGTCCCATCGCCCTGGTGGGATTCGTGGGGCGCCGATCCGCGTGCGCGGCTACCCTCGAGGTCCTGGGATCGTCAGGGGCCTCTCGACAGAGCGCCCGAGCGGACGTTGGAGGTGTTCGTGTTGAGGAAGCCGATGTGCGCGGGAGCATGGCCGCAGGAGCGGGCACCCAAGCCCTCCCCCGCGGCGCGCGGTCGCCGCGCGATGCTCGCTCCGGCGAGCGCGATCGACACCGGCGCGGCGGCGCGCCGGCGCAGTTCGCGCATCGAGCGGCGAGGAGGAGCACGGCGCTCCCCGGATCGCCCCAACCGCCGCGCGGGAGCGGGAGCGGCGCGCCGATGACGATGAGCCCCGCACCCCCCCTCGAGCCGGCCGACGGCTCGGGCCTTCGCAGCACCGGCGGCGGCGCCACGGTGCGCAGACGCGTCCGAAAACAAGCGAAGCGGCTCACGAGCGGCACGAGCAGACGCGTGCGGGGAGCGCTCTTCAACAGCCACCTGGTCGCGAGGATCCTTCGACACCGGTGTGTCCTGTGCCTCGGAGACAGCCATGTCGCCGTGATGCGGGACGTGCACCTGCCGGGGGTCTGGTTCCTTCCCTTCGCGATCGGCGGCGCCACCGCGTCCGGGATCCTCAACCCCAACAGCAAAAGCGATTCCGCGAAGGTGTTCGGCGCGCGGCTGGCGCGCGCAGGGCTCTGGCAGGAGGTGCTCCTCCTGCTCGGAGAGGTCGACTGCGGGTATCTGATCTGGCACCGCGCCGCCAGGCGCGGCCTCACGGTCGACGAGCAGCTCGAGCTGACGATGGACGCCTACCAGACCTTCATCGCCTCCATCGTCGAGCGCGGCTTCAGCCGTGTGGTCGTGCTGAGCGCGCCCCCCCCGACTATCGATGACGAGCAGACGAGGCCGGAGGGCTCGGTCGCCGACCTCCGCCGCAGCGTGACGGCGTCCAAGGCGGAACGCACCGAGCTGACGCTGCGCTTCAACAGGGAGCTGCGCCGCCGCTGCGAAACGGTCGGCGCGGTCTTTGTCGACGTCACGACGGGCACCATCAACAGCGAGTCCGGTCTGCTCCAGGCGCGCTTCCGGCGGGCAGCCGTGGTGAACGCCCACCTCGCGCGTGAGCCCTACAGCGCCCTGATCGAGCGTCAACTCTCGGGGGTCTTCTAGAGGCGCCACGAACCGCGCCCGCTACGCGGCAGGCCTCCGCCCGCTGAGGTTCCACGACCTGCGACACACACACCTACGGGTCGCTGCTCGCCGCCCCGCCGCCAGATTCGCGCGCGTGGCTCGCCGTCGATACCGTGTCGCGGACTCGTCTTAGACGGAGCGCCAGACGCCAAACATCGACCTGAGCCGAGAGTCCCGTTGGCAACCGTTGAAGTGCTCTCAGGTGCATGGGCAGAGAGGTAAGTGTTCTCACTCAAACCGTCTCGGCGCTCACTGGGATGACTTCCTCTGCGCCGGCGCTGGGCTTCCAAGCGCTTTGACGCCGTGCCACGGCTCACGGTGGCTCCTGTTCGTCTCTTGCGACTCCCGCCGGGATCAGCTCCGTACCACGAAGCGACCGTACATGCCTTCTTCTGCGTGGCCGGGGAACGGGCAGACGTAGTGATAGCTGCCGGGTTCCGGCGCGGAGAAGCTGATGGTCTCGCCCGCCTGGCCGGCAGACGTCGGGTCGCCCAGAGGCGGGGCAGCCGCGATGTGCTGGCCGCCGTGCCCTCCGGGCTGAAACGTCTCCGGGCGGTTTTCGCCTGCTTCCAGCAGCCACATGTGCGCCATGTCTTTGTCGCCGTTGATGAATCGGACGGTGACCTGCGCATTAGCTGGCACTTCGATCGTTGGGTCGTTCATGCCAGCGATCCTGAACTTCATGTCGCCTTCGGGAGGGCTTGCGACGATCACGAGATTGACTTGGCTGGTTGTGAAGCGCACCGTCTTGGCCGCAAGGTCGACTTGCGCGCCGCCAGGTCGCTGGTTTCCCAGAGCCTCGGCGGTTGAGAGGGGCACCGCTTCCTGGCCGTTGCCGGCCAGCTTCTGTCCGAGGGTCGTCGCAAGGTCGCTTCCGGCTGGCGACCCGCTTCCGGATTCTGGACTGTTCCCCGAGGGAGGCACCATTCCTTCGCGCCCCGCTCCGTACGGTGATGGCGAGGGGTGGGTGACGTCGGGCGTCACGCCCATTTCCATCGGCGGCATCTGTGGGTGCATGGGAACGCTGCCGTGGCTCGAGCCGCTGGCGGCGAGCGCCACCGCCGCGGCGGTCGCGACGACCGCTGCGCACGCGGCGATCGGCAGCGCAGCGCGACCGAGCCGCGAACGGTGGGTGCTCGGCCGCTCGCCTGGTTCAGGGTTCGGTTCCTGGGGACGGTATGGAACTAGTTCGGCGTTGTCTTTGCTCATGTCCTATTCCTCTCTTTGCTCGACAAGGACCCGCCTCCCAGCGCGTGACCGAGTTGGTCTCAGTGCGACTCGCGATCAGGCAGCCCACTCCGCCTGCGGCGCCGCGTCTCGGCTCCAGCGCGTCTCGCCCCGCGCCTCGTCGGCGACGTCGACGAGGTCCTTGGGTCGGATCAGGGCGAGCGCGGCTACGGCGCCTGCGAATCCGACCACGGCCGCGATCAGCAGGATGTCGTTGAGCGCATGCGCGAAGGAGCCGGTCGATGCCGCTACGACCTGCCCGCGAAGCGCCGGAGGGGCGTGCGCGATGACCTGCGCGATGTGCCCGGAGCTGACGGCGCTTGCGATCTGGTGCGCGCTGTGCGCCAGCGGGGTGTGCGCCAGTGTCGTGGAGACGTTGCTGCGGATCTGGCTGGCGAAGATCGACCCGAGTGCCGCGACCCCCGCGGCGATCCCGACCTGGCGGAAGGTAGAGTTGATCCCGGAGGCCATTCCTGCGCGGCGCGGGTTCACCACACCCACAGCCACCGAAGCGAGCGGCGTGTTGACCATGCCGGTCCCGGCGCCGACCACGATGAGCCCCGGCAGCAGGTGCGTCCAGCCGGAGGACGCCGTGAGGCCGCGCTCGAGCAGCAACCCGATGCCCACCAGGACGAAGCCCGGGCCGATCAGCAGCCGCGCGGGCAGCTTCGCGGTGAGGCGCCCAGCCATGCCGGCTGTCATGAACGTCGCTCCGCTGAGCACCAGCAGCCGCAGGCCGGTCTGGATCGGCGAGAGGTGCAGCACGTTCTGCAGGTAGAGCACCACGAATGTCAGCATCGACAGCGCGGAGGCGGAGATCGCGAACGCCGACAGCAGGCCGCCCACGAAGCTCGGGTTGCGAAGCAGCGACAGATCGAACATCGGCCTGCGCTGCAGGAGCTCGGCCACCACGAACAGGGCCAGTAGCACGACCGACGCGGTCAGGGGTCCCGCGACCCTGCTCGATCCCCATGCGTGGGAGCTCGACTCGATCAGCCCGTACACCAGCAGTCCCAGCGCCGAGCTGAAGGTGATGAAGCCGAGCCAGTCCGGACGCCCCGCGTCCGGGTCGCGCGACTCCCGGACGCGCCGCAGCGTGATCGCGATCGCGACCGCACCGATCGGGATGTTCACGAAGAAGATCCAGCGCCATGAGAGCCCGCTGGTGATGGCTCCTCCCAGCACGGGTCCGACGGCGCTGGCGACGCCGGTGATCGCGCCAAATACGCCGAACGCGACACCTCGGTCCTTGCCTTGGTACGCGTTTGCGATCAGCGCTAGCGACGTCGCGAACATCGCCGCGCCGCCGACGCCTTGGCCGGCGCGCGCGAGAGTCAGGAAGAGCGGGCTTTGCGCCACGCCACACAGCAACGATCCCGCCATGAAGATCACGATTCCCGTCATGAACACGATCCGACGGCCGAGCAGGTCGGCGAGCGAGCCGGCCATCAGCATCAGGGCGCCGAGGCTGAGCGCGTACGCGTCGATGATCCACTGAAGATCGGAGATCGAGCCGTGGAGTTCGCGCTGGATGTCCGGCAGCGCGACGTTCACGATCGTGAGATCCAGTAGCAGCATGAAGACACCGATTCCCACGGCGATCAGGGTCCACCACTTTGCGTCCAGGGACCTGGCGCCACCCGGAGCCCGAGAGTTGCTTGACACGTGAGAGTTGATTGCCACGTCGTTCATCGCTGTGACCTCCTGAGCCCGGGCTCGCCTACACGGTGCGTGCGGGCGAGCTGATGAGCGTGTTGTTCTGGAATTGAGCATCGACGCGGGCGGGGTGAGCCGTCATCGCACGGTCCGTGCGATTCACCGAGGTGGCAGGCCGCCCCGCGGCGCTAACAGGGAGCGCGGACTTCGAGCCTCACCGGAGGCGAGCACGCCGTAGCGCTGCTTAGGCGCCGAACGGACAGCGCCGCCCGCCCCCCTTGCGGCGGGCGGGCGGCGCTGGTGGGCGTCCGCGGGGATTGTTCAGGTCGCCTTGGCCGCCGGCTCCATGCTCCTTAGCGGCGGCGCGACGACAGCCTCGTCCGGCTCGATCGCCACGCGCGGGATCCTCCGGTCTAGCCACTCGGGAAGAGCCCAGGTGGTGCGGCCGAGGATTTGCAACACTGCGGGTAGCAGGAGCATCCTGATCATGACCGCGTCCAGCAGCACGCCTGAGGCCATGCCGACGCCGAACATCTCGAGGATGCGCTCGCCGGAGAGGGCGAAGGCGATGAACACGGCGACCATCACCGCGGCGGCCGCCGTGATCACGCGTCCGGTGCGGGCGATGCCCTCGCGGACCGCGCGACTGGCGTCGCCGTGGGTGTTCCACTCCTCGTGGATGCGGGAGACGAGGAACACCTCGTAGTCCATTCCGAGCCCGAAGATGACCGCGAACATGAGCAGCGGGATGAACGCGTCGATTGGACCCTGCTGCACGCTGAGCCAGCCGCGCTGGAACAGCGCCTGGACGATCCCGAACGAGGCGCCGATCGACATCAATGTCATGACCGCGGCCTGGATCGGGATGATCAGCGAGCGGAATACCACGAACAGCAACACCATCGCCAGACCGATCACGACGGCCATAAACACGGGCAGCCTGCTCGCGAGGATGTGGGAGAAGTCCACCTCGGCGGCGGTGGGGCCGCCTACGTAGGCGCGCGCGCCTGTAACGCGCTCGACCGGCGGCAGAACCGTGCCGCGCACCTGCTTGACCAGGTCGGTGATCCGCTGACTCTGCGGGGATGTCGTGGGGTAGGCGAGCACGACTGCCGTGGCGCCGGCCGGGCTTAGCTGCGCAGGTGACACCGAGCCGACTCCGGGCGTGCTTGCCAGCGCCTGGCGGACCTGGTTGGCGACACCCGTGTCGCCGGCCTGCGGCAGCGCCACCGCGACCGTGAGCGGGCCGCTGGAGCCGGGGCCAAAGCCCTTGGCCATCAGGTCATACGCTTTGCGGGTGGTGTTGCTGGTCGGTTCTGTGCCGGCGTCGCTCATGCCCAGCCGCAGCCCGAGCGCGGGCACAGCCAGCAGCAGCATCAGCCCGGTGGCTGCGAGTGCGATCGGCACGGGGCGCCGCTGCACGCCGCCCACCCAGCGCTGCCAGAATCGTCCGCTGACCGCACCCTCGCGGGCGGCGCGGCCCTTGACGGCGCCGACTTTGTGCCCGGTCTTGCTGAGGATCGCGGGCAGCAGGGTGATCGTTGCCGCGAGCACCAGTGCAACCGTCATCGCGGAGGCTACGCCGACGCCGCTGTTCATCTTTACCCGCAGCGCGAACATGCCCAACAGCGCGATCACCACGGTCAGGCCGGCGAAGACGACAGCCCGCCCCGAGGTGTTCATTGCGTTTTCGACCGCGCCCTCCACGTCGCCGCCGTTGTTTCGGTAGTTCTCGCGGAAGCGCGTGACCACGAACAGCGAGTAGTCGACGCCCACACCGAGGCCGATCATCAGGGCGAGCGAAGAGGCGAAGTCCGGCATGGCGATCGCGTGGCTGGCTAGCGAGCTGAGCCCCTGGCCGGCCATCAGGCCGACCACCGCCGTGGCGATCGGTAGCGCCATTGCGCTGACCGACCCGAATGCGAGCAGCAGGATCACGATCGCCGCGATGATCCCGACGCCCGTTGCGAAGCCGACGGACATCCCCTCGGCCTGCTGGATAGCCTGCCCGCCGAGCTCGACCTGCAGCGCGGAGGAGTCGGCGGATTTCGCCACGCTGATCACGCGCTTGATCGCCGGCACGGGCAGCTTCTCGGCCCGCTGGTTGAAGTTCACCGTGGCGAAGGCGATCGTGCTGTCGGCTGAGATCGCGCGCTGTCCCGCGGCGAACGGACTGACCACGCCCGTCACGTGTTGCAGCGCGGCGACCCGTGCCAGCGTGGCTTCGATCGTCGGGCGATCCGCCGTGAGCGTTCCGGTCCGCGCGTGAAAGACGATCTGGTCGCTGTCGCCGGACTGGGCTTTGAAGCTCTGGTTCAGTAGGGCCTGGGCAGGCGCCGACTCGGTCCCGGGCAGGGTGAAATCGCTCGAGTTCTTGCGACCGACCCCAGCGGAGACCATCGTGATCCCCAGCGCGGCCACGATCCACGTAACGATCACGAGCCGGCGATGCGTCATTGTCCAGCGGGCTATTTTCTGCATTGGTCTGGCCTTTCACTTACGACGGAACCCGACGGTCCCATCAACGGTGTTGCGAGGAGTAGGCTCAACCAGAGCCGGGTGAGCGGGCATCGCACGAACGGTGCTATTGGCCCCGAGGAGAGATGACTCTCTCTGCACGCCGCTCTCAGTGGCGGGCCGCTGTGATCACCTGAGCGGTGATGACGACGCAAGCAGGCCGAGCTCGCGGGCGCGCTCGACCGCCTCTGCCCGCCGGTGGACGCCGAGCTTCGCGTAAATATGCCGGATGTGGGTCTTTACGGTGTGAACAGAGAGGTAGAGCTCGCTCCCGATCTCCGGCGCCGAGAGGTTGCTGGGCAGGTACCGGAGCACTCTCAGCTCGCTGTCGGTGAGATCCTCCCGAAGCGCCGCCGGCTCGCCCGCTGGCGAAGGCGGGGGCGAGCCGCTGATGACGCTGAGGATGTCTTTCAACAACGCCCCGTGCGCGGTGCCGTGGCGCGGGTGGCGCTCGAGTAGGTCCCGAACCGGTGTCACGACGAACGGCCAGATCAGCCCGTTCGGCTCCGCGAGCTCGAGCGCGCGCTCCACGGCGGACTCGGCCGACCGCCTCTCGCCGAGCCGTTCGCGGGCGATCGCGTCGACCAGGAACGCCTCCACCAGCAACATGGGGTTGGAGGGCAGGGAGCCGTCCAGGACGGGTGCGAGCGCTTCGATCGCGGCTCGCTCGTCCCCTTCGGCGAGATCGGCGTGCGCCAGGGCGGCATGAGCTATGTCCGAGCCGTCTTCCTCGTCGTCGCTCAACTCGGCGAGCGTCTGGCGGGCCGCCTCGAGGTCACCCAACTGCATCTGCGTCTGCGCGAGCAGCCGCCGCGTCGGCGCCGTCATGAGCTGCGGGCCGACGACGAGTTCCTCAAGTCGCACAGCGGCCCGGTAGGACGCGGCGGCCTCCTCATAGTGTCCGTTAGCCGAATTGAGCCTGCCTTGCGCAAGCTGCAGCATGAGCCCGGTCCCCGGTTCGAGATCCGCCCGGACGGCGCCTCGGGCACGCTCGAGCCACTGCTCCGCGTCGCGAAACCGGCCCTGCCACACATCCACGTTGCCGAGGACTACGAGTGCGGCGCCGGCGACGCGGTCGGCGTCCCACCCGTGCTGCTCCGCGATCCCGATCGCTTGCACGGCGTGCTCTCGGGCTTCGGCCATCGAGTCCCGCCCGGCTGTCACGGCGAGATATGAGAGGCACTGCGCCTCCAGGTAGGGTCGGCCTCCCGCACGCGCCAGCTCAAGCCCCAGTTGGAGATGCCGCTCGGCCTCGGCGAACCGCGCAGACCACAGCTCGACGATGCCGAGCTGCAGGAACGCGGCCGTGCGGATGTCCTTGCCTGGCGCCGCCTCACCCGCTTTCGACTCCTGCGCGGCGAGCAGCGGCTGCGCCTCGTCCAGGGCGGAGGTGAAGTCCCCCCGTCGGCGGGCGATCATCAGGCGTGCGAGGCGCAGCGAGAGCTCGAAGCCCCTGCTCCGCTCGTCGCTCACCCTGCCGGCGTTTCGCTCGGCGAGCGTGATGTAGGCGGTCGCATCGGCCAGCGACCCTCCGAACACCTCGCCGCGAGCGAGCACCACGGCGAGCTCCGGCTCGGCCGACACTGCGTTGGGAGGGAAGCCGGCGAGAAGAGCTTCCAACGTCGCCGCGCGACCGTCCAGGGCGAAACTTGCGCTGTGGTCAGCGACAAGGCGTGCCGCGTACCCCCAATCCTCGGCGGCCTGGGCGTGGCGGACCGCTTCGACTACATCCCGGTTTTCCTCATACCAGGCTGCGGCGGCACGATGCAGTTGCGGGATCATGTCGGCTTCGGTCCGCTCGAGCTCGAGCCGAAGCAAGTCGGCGAAGAGACGGTGGTAGCGAAACCACGAGCGGCTCGCGTCGAGCGCGACCACGAAGGCGTTCGCCTGCTCGAGCTCCTGGAGAAGCCGCAGCGACCCCGCGGCGTCCGTGAGCAGGTCCGCGAGCGGCCCGTTGACCCGCTCGAGGATCGAGGTGCGCAACAGCAACCGTCTCGCCTCCGCGGGCTGCCGCTCCAGCACCTCCGCAAACAGGTAGTCGGCGACGGTTCGCTCGCTTCCGGTGAACTCGGCAACGAAGCGCTCGGGATCCGGGTGGCCAGAGAGCGCAATCGCGGCCAGTCGCAGACCCGCCGCCCAGCCCTCGGTACGGTCCTGCAGCCGCGCGACGCTCGCGTCTGACAGCACGACGCCCGTGGCGGCCAGCAGCTCGCGCGTCTCCTCAAGCGTGAAACGCAGATCAGCTCCTCGTATCTCCGCCAGCTGACCGGCAATCCGCAGGCGATGCAGGCCCAGACGAGGGTCGCGCCGGCCCGCGATCACGACGCGCAGCAGCGACGGCCGCCGGTCGAGGAGCGCTTCGAGCTGTCGCAGTACCTCGGGAGAGCGAAGCTCGTGGACGTCGTCGATCACGAGCACGACGACGTCCTCCAGGGCGCCGAGCTCCGAGATCAGGCGATCGACGAGCGCGTCGCCGTCGAAGGTCGGCGACGGTTCCAGGTTCTCGACGATCTCGGCGCCTGCCGCCTCGCGCAGCCGGCCGATCACCGACAGCCAGAACCGCTGCGGGTCCTGCTCTGCGCGCTCGACCGACACCCAGGCGACGTTGCCCTCGAGACCGGCGTCCTCGACCCACGAGCGGAGCAGCACCGTCTTCCCGCTCCCCGGCGGCGCCGAGAGCAGAGTCACCCCAGAACCCTCGTCAGCGGAAAGGAAGCCGAACAGCTCGCGCCGAACGACCACGGACGGGGCATTCACGCGCACCATTTCTGTTGCTGACTCTACATCGCGCATCTACTGGCGACGCGGCGGCCGAGCCGTGAGCGCCTGCATGCCTGGGAATGGCAGCGCTCGACGGCGGGAGAGACGGCGCATCGCGCGACCTCTGCGGTGGTCGTGCACACGCGGGCGAAAGCAGATCGCACGATCCGGGCGATGTGCGCTCACCCACCGCGGGACGATTCTCACACCTGTGCAACGCTCACCGAGCCCGGTCGTGCTGAAGCTCGTCGTCCGAGGCGAGCTGAGCGAGACTCTCCTGGGAGCCTTCCCAGGGTTGCGGGCGAAGCTCGAAAATGGCCAGACGCAGCTGGCGGGAGAGCTGCCTGATCAGGCGGCGCTGTTCGGAGTCTTCTCAGAGCTCGAGGCCCTCGGGCTCGAGCTGCTCGAGGTCGACTGCGACTGCGGCACCGCATAGGAGCGATCTGCCGCCGAGCCCTCGCGGACGCGTGCGCGCGACGAGCCGCCGGCGGCGACCAGCCGCGTGGTGACGAGCGAGCGTTGATCCAAACCGTTCAGGCGCTGCAAGGCTTCCGCCGGCGCGATCCGGCCTTCCTTCACGAAGTCGATCGCCAATCGCAGCGCCGCCCGCGGCGTACGCTTCGCCG
>Ga0209040_10004492_pt1 | contig 10518 bp, 11 predicted proteins | sample BogFormECP12_OM3_FD_188240 | JGI IMG/M metagenome (GOLD analysis project Ga0209040, IMG submission 188240) | Bog forest soil microbial communities from Calvert Island, British Columbia, Canada - ECP12_OM3 (SPAdes) (version 2) | ecosystem: Environmental > Aquatic > Freshwater > Wetlands > Bog ... | reverse complement strand
GCCACACGACAGGTGGATGTAGCCATCCGCAATATCCGCAGGCGATCCGTGGAACACGCCGTCACGCTGCATCTGCTGCAGCTCCGAGGCCGACAAGATCTTGTAGACGATCTGATCCGACATGGCGGCTCACTCACTCCTCGGTCGCAAGCGCTGGCTAGCGCCAACGTGCACCATGAACACATTCGATAGAGTTTTGCGTCAACGCGTCTCCAAGCACGTGCAAAAGAGGAAATCGCAGAGCAAATCCAGCTCGCATAGCCGCTCAGGCGAATATGAACGGCGGCCCCAGAATATCGGAGAACACCGGGCTATGGTAAGGCCACGCTATGCATATCTTCCTGACCACGGGAATCGGACGAAGGCTCCCGATGCCACCGAAGCGCAAGCTGCTCCAGACTGCCCCAGACCGACGAGGCAACGAAGCCGCCGCGGCGATTTGTGCTGTAATCCGCCGTATTCCCAAGGGCTGGGTTGCCACCTATGGCCAGGTCGCCGCGATGGCCGGGCTGCCAAGGCGCGCCCGCCTTGTCGGACACGTACTCCAGCACCTCGACCCGGCAACCGATATTCCCTGGCATCGCGTTGTCAACGCGAAGGGTGAGGTGTCCTACACCCTCTCCCGCAATGGCAGCGACGCTTTCCAGCAGCGCTTGCTGGAAGAGGAAGGCGTCGAGTTCGACAACAGGAACCGCTTCAACTTGGAGCGATTTCGCTGGCCCGAATAGAAATGGTGGGCTGACCTGCCGGTGCCCACGCGGATCGAGCCACACATCACCCGTGATTATTGCTGGTTATCGAAGTCAAACTGACATCTGACAACCTGATCACACTTGTCACGTCAGCGCGTCGAGCGCCCGACCCAAAGTGGCCGGAGCCTTTTCGCGAATTCTTCCGCGACGCGCGTCGGTGGATCAAAGAGCGCGAGCGAATGTACACCAGATGCGCGCGTCGGGCAGTCCGGTGCAAGGTATCAGTGGAACCACATGAGTTTCATGCACGAGCCCTTCGGTTTGTTCCCGGTCGAGCATTGATCGCAGCGTGACCCCGCATTCGCCGGGTCCGCAAAGCTTGGCCAGATGCCGTTGACCGGCAACGCTGGTAGCATGGCCGAAATCCAGAAGGAGGAAACCGCGATGTCCCAGACTGCCAGCAAACCGGTGCCCATCCAGGACACGGTCAGCGCCACGTTCTTCGACGGCGCCCGCGACGGCAAGCTGATGCTGCAATATTGCACGAGCTGCAGCGGCTGGAGTTTCCCGGTGCGCGAGCGATGCCCGCATTGTTTCGCTGCAAGTCTTGGCTGGCGCGCCGCCAGCGGGCGAGGCACATTGTACACGTTCGCGATCATGCATCAGGTGATGAATCCGGGCTTCGCCGAGTCGGTGCCGTACAATGTCTCGCAGATCGACCTCGAAGAGGGCGTGCGCATGGTCTCAAACGTCGTCGGCGTCGCCAACGACGCGCTACGCATCGGCATGGAGCTCGAAGTGTGCTTCGAGGATGTCGGCGACAACGTTCGTATACCGAAATTCCGTCCCGCCGCCGACTGAGCCGGAGAGAAGCCATGGCGAACCAATCTAAAGGTACCATCGTTGGCCTGGGCGTTACCCCGATGGGCAGGATTTACGGCCAGCGCGCCGTCGATTTCGCCGCCGAGGCAATTGCGCTGGCGCTCGACGACGCGGGACTGAACAAGAACGACATCGACGGCCTGCTGATCAACGCGAACATCCCGAATGACATGGATCCGCGCACGCAGATGGCGTTGGGATTCGAGAATTTAACGCTGATCAACGTCATGAACGGCTACGGCTCGACCGCCGGCGCGATGATGCAATATGCCTGCATGGCGATCCGCGAGGGCCTGACGAAGACCGTCGTCCTGGTCTACGCCGACGCGCCGTTGACGCCGACCCGCGGCGCCGGCCAGTCTTATTCCGGACCTCATCGTTTCCCGCTGAACGGCATGGCGGGTCTGAAAGCGCATTATGGCGATTTTGGTGCTAATCTAGGTTACGCCATGGCGGCGCAACGACACATGCACCTCTACGGTACGAGCGAGGATCATTTCGGTATCATCGCTGTAGGCCAACGAAAATGGGCCCAAATGTCTCCCTGGGCCCAGATGAAGACGCCGATGACAATGGAGGACCATCACAACTCGCGCTGGATCGCCGAGCCGCTGCGTCTGCTCGATTGTTGTCTTGTTTCCAACGGCGCGGTCGCGGTGATCGTGACGTCATCGGAACGCGCACGCGACCTGAAGCAGCCGCCGGTGCATGTACTGGGCTACGCGACCTGCGCACCGGGCGACAATCAGAACACCGCGCGACATCCAGCGGTCGAAACCGGTGCGAAACGGTCCGGCGAGATGGCATTCCGGATGGCGGGCATCACACGCGACGATATCGGAACGTGTCAGCTCTATGACTGCTACACCTACACCGTGCTGGTGACGCTGGAGGATTACGGGTTCTGCGCCAAGGGCGAAGGCGGTCCGTTTGTCGCCGACGGCAGGCTGGGGCCTGGCGGGTCGCTCCCGACCAACACCGGCGGCGGTCAGCTGTCCGGTTACTATATGTGGGCCTTCACACCTTTGTCCGAGGCCGTGGTGCAGGTTCGCGGCCAGGGCGGCGCACGTCAGGTGCCACGCAACGACCACGTGCTGGTCAGCGGCAATGGCGGCATTCTAAATTTCCACTCCACGCTGATCCTGAGCCGTCACGCATCAGGCTGACCGCGCCGCTCAATCGCCGGCTATCACTTCAGCGGCGCGGCGTCTGGACGTCGAGAGGGGATCAAACCATCCCGCCATTGGCGGTCGCGAAAATTGGGTGATATTCCTCAAGCAATGCCATCCCGGAAGCCGCGCCGGTTCGCGCCTGGCATGTTTCGACGTGCATACGGTCGGTCACGACACGCCTTACCCGACACCTCACTGCGTAAGGAGAAACCATCATGCCGTTCTACGAAAGAGGCGACGTCCGCATCCATTACGAACAGGCCGGCTCCGGCTTCCCGTTGCTGGTCATCCCCGGCGGCGGGCTGAACTCGACGATCGCGGGCCTGGCGAGCCAGACCCACCCGTTCAACCCGTTCGACGCATTCAAGGACGAATTCCGCGTGATCGCGGCGGATCTGCGCAATGCCAAGGGTGGCCAGTCCTCAGGTCCCGCTCGAGACCGACCGGCCGTGGGACGCCTATACCGACGATCATATCGGCCTGATGGATCACCTTGGCATCCGGGACTTCCTGGTGCTCGGTTTCTGCATCGGCGGCCCCTTCATCTGGAACATGCTGCAGCGCGCGGGCGACCGCGTCGTCGCTGCGGTGCCAGCACAGCCCAGCGGCTGGCGCCCTGAGATGCCCACCCTCTCCTACGACAACAACATGAAAGGCTGGGGTCCGGAACTGTGCGCCCGCCGGTCCGACATCACGATGGCGATGGTCGACACCTTCCTGACCAATATGTACCGTGCCCGCGCCGACTTCGTTTACACCGTGACGCGCGATTTCGTGCGCGGCTGCCAGACGCCGATCCTGGTATTGCCGGACGACGTGCCGGCGCATCCATATGCCGTCGCCATGGAAACCGTGCATCTCGCGCCGAACGCGCAAGTGAGCCTTTACCCGTGGAAGGACACCCCGGATAAAATCCCGCTGGCGGTGCGCCATATTCGCACATTCCTGCGGGCGTATCGGCCGGTGGCAGGAGCGCGAACCATGGCTGCTGCTGCCCAGTAGCGCCGGATCAGATCAAGTTAATTTACCCGTCAATTCGAGATTTCCCAGCCTGACTTTGCCTTGCGCTGGGCATCCACGGAGCCCGGCGCGCCCATCGGGAGTCTCAACGGCCGCTAGGCATTTCGCGCGCGGCGGCCGCTGCGCGTGTTCAGAGGGGTGGAGATTCGTGCACCGCGTTTCAGGACTGCATCACGGGCTTCGTAAACAGCGCGGCCACCCCCAATCCGTCGGCCCGCGGAGAGGCTGGCTCTTCAAACAGGGACGGTCAGCCTCGTCATATCGAAGTTGTACACGCGAGCGGTGTTGCCGCCGACGATCTTGGCCTGCTCGTGGTCAGGCACCCCTGCCAGGATCTCCGTCAGGATCTTCCTCGATTGCGGAAACGTCGACTCGCTGTGTGGATAGTCCGAGCCCCACATCATGTTGTCCACGCCGATGACGTCTCGCAGCCGAATGCCGATGGCGTCCTCCTGGAAGCCCAGTACGACGTTGCGGCGGAAAAAGTCGCTCGGGAGCATAGCGTCCTTGAACCGGTAGATCGCCTCGCCTTGGCGCTCGCGGTAGGTGTAGTCCATGGAGGAGAGCACGTGGGGCACCCACGCCAACTCGAACTCCACGATGGCGACCGTCAGGCGGGGATGACGTTCGAAGACACCGGAGAAGATCAGGTCGCACATCGAGAGCGCCGGATAGAACGCCTTCGTCGCGCGGCTGCTGGCGTCTCGCAGCGTCATGTCGCCGACCCCGCGGATCTTGCCCTGCCGCCGCGTGGCCGTGTGCAGGCTCAATGGCAGGTCGAGCGCCGCGGCCGCAGCCCAGAACGGTTCGTACGCAGATTGGTCGTAGCGCCGGTCCTCGAACGGATACTCGGTGATCATCGCCCCGGCCAGGCCAAGGCGGGCGGCCCTCTCAAGCTCCCTGATCCCATCTGCGATGTCGTCAAGGTTGATCATTGCGATACCCTTCAGTCGGGCGGGATCCGCGCGGCAGAATTCAGCAAGCCACTCGTTGTACGCGCGAAAAATGGCAGACACCAGGGCCGCGTCCGCCACCTTGAAGTAAAAGAGTCCTTGCGAGGGATAGAGGACTTCACCGGAGACCCCATCGAGCACCATGTCCTTGAGATGTTGCTCGGGGTCGTACCCCCCGCGGTGCACGTCTTCAAAGCGTCCCTGAGCGGAGATGGTCTCAGGGGCCTCGAACCGCGCGCCGGCGTTCGAGATGAGGCCGATCCCGGAGAGGATCTGATCCGCCTCGACCACGATCTGATCGGTGCCGTTGATCCGCTGTATCCGCGGCGCACGATCCCGGAATGGCGCATCGATGCGGGTCTGCCACAGATCCGGCGGTTCGAACACGTGAGAGTCAGATGAGAGAATCAGCGGCGGCATCGGCATCTCCTTTCTGACCTGATCGCGAGCGGCACCTTTGGCAACCGACCGATCGCCGTCAAGGTGGGCGCGGTTAGTGATCAGGCGAAATGCTTGAACGTCTTGCCGTCTCGCGGATAACCGCTTGCCGGCAAGTGACGTTTCCGCCAAGGCGTTCGCGCCGGTCTTCGCGGCGGCAATCAGCAATAGGTCCGCTTCAGGCAGATACGGAGCAGCAAGCAGACGTTCGCTCATGTGATCGCGAACGGCAGCCGTCGTCGACCCAGTGCGGCCATAGCCTGACTCATCAGGCAATCCCTGGGAAGCGGACGTTCGGCGCCGCGGAACGTTGGCAGCTTCGCGCCGATCGTGGACGCTTAGTCGCGTTGGACAATTCCTCCAAAGTGGACGTTATGCGGAACCGACGCGCTCGGCATTGACACTCTGTACCCGCTGAAAAGCTCGCGCATTCCTAGCAACTTTGCGATCACGAAGCGCATCGACCAGTAAGGCAAATGCCGGTGAAGGTTGCCGTCGGCTTGGGTAATAGAGGGGATAACCTGCAAACGGCTGGCACCAGCTTGCGAGAACGCGAACAAGCTGGCCATCGGCAAGATACGGTTGCACCTGCTCCTCGGGAAGATAGGCCAATCCCAGTCCATCCAGAGCGGCATTGAGCATAAGGCCGCTGTTGTTGAGCACGAGTTGCCCTTCGACCCGAACCCTGAACTCGCGTCCTTCCTTGTCAAACTCCCAGGGATACAGGCCGCCATAGGTCGGCGTGCGCAGGTTGATACAGTCGTGAACTGTCAGGTCTTGTGGGATGCGTGGCGGAGAGCGCCGCGCGAAATAGGCGGGCGCGCCGACAACCGCCATCCGCATGTCCGGTCCGATGCGAACCGCGATCATGCCCCTGGCAACGTTCCCGCCCGGACGGACGCCGGCGTCATAGCGCTCGGCCACGATGTCCGTCAGGCCATAGTCAACCACGACTTCAACCTTGATCTCGGGATAGGTCGGCAGGAAGCGCTTCAGGACCGGCCGAAGGATCGCATTGGCGGCATTCTCGGTTGAGGTGATCCGGATTGTGCCAGCCGGCTTGCCCCGCAGCTTGCTTAACGCATCCAGTTCGGCGTCGATCTCCTCGAACCGGGGCGCCACGCCGTGCAGCAGCCGTTCGCCGGCCTCCGTCGGCGCAACGCTGCGGGTTGTGCGGGTCAGCAGCCGGATGCCGACGCGTGCCTCCAGGTTACGGATGGTTTGACTCAGCGCTGACTGAGAAACGCCGAGCTTCGCCGCGGCGCGGGTGAAGCTGCGTTCCTGGGCGACCGCGACAAAGGCCGCCAGATCATGGAAGTTCTCTCCGGCCATTGATAAGCCAACCTAATAAGTCCATCCCGATCATAGCGCCTAATCCGGCCTGAGCCAGACGCTACATTGACGCATGAGATGAGCGATTGGCAGCGCTGCTCGAGCCCAGGAGAGTTGAGGATGGACATCGAGCGCATCGGCTCGCAGCCGTCAGGTAAAGGCCCGGCCGAAGATTTCACGGGGATGGTGCGGATCGATCCGCTGAACAGCCCGCCGGAGCCCGCTCGCGAACAGCAGGATTTCGTTTGGACAACCGATCAGATGAGGAATGCGCAGTAAATGTCCGCCACCGTCTCGCTGTCACGTTCGATCGCTGGTCCCTCCGTCGCCACCGCGCTGCTGCCGATCATGGCCGCGGTCTCGCTTGCCTTTCTGGTCATCGGCGTGGCGTTGCCGGTCCTGCCGCTGCACGTGCATCAGGAGCTTGGACTCAGCACCTTCGTCGTCGGCCTGGTCACCGGCACCCAGTTCCTGGCCGCGCTGGCCTCGCGCGTGTGGGCCGGCCGGTTCGCCGATAGAGCGGGCGCGAAGCGGGCCGTCGTTGCAGGAATGCTGGCGGCGGTCGCGGGCGGGCTGCTCTATCTTCTGTCGCTCCGCTTCGTCGCCGCACCCCCGGTATCCGCCGCCATACTTCTGCTCGGCCGCGCGCTGCTTGGCGGGGCGGAAAGCCTCATCATCACCGGCGGTGTCAGTTGGGGGCTGGCGCTGGTGGGCCCGGCGAATGCGGGACGGGTCATCGCGTGGGTCGGCATGGCGATGTTCGCTGCTCTTGCGCTCGGGGCGCCCATGGGAACCTCGCTGTACGCCCTGGGCGGCTTCGCCTCGATCGCGATCGCGACGACGCTGGTTCCACTCGCAGCGATCGCACTCGTCGCACCTCTGGCAGCGGTCCCGGCGCAGCGTGGCGCCCGCGCCTCACTGCTCAAGGTGGCCCGCGCAGTCTGGATGCCAGGGTTCGGGTCGGCGCTCAGCAGCATCGGTCTGGGCGTGATGATCGCCTTCAGTTCGCTGCTTGCGGCGGAACGCCACTGGAGTCCGGTCTGGCTGTTCTTCAGCGCCTTCGCCGGGTCCCTTGTCGCGGCTCGCCTTCTCCTGGGTCATGTCCCTGACCGACTCGGTGGCGCGCGGGTCGCACTGGTGTCTGTGCTGATCGAGGCAGGCGGACTGCTGCTCATCTGGCTTGCGCCGGCGCAGATCTTTGGTGTCGCGGGCGCGCTGCTCACCGGCCTTGGCTTTGCGCTGGTCTATCCCGGTCTCGGCGTCGAGGCCGTCCGCCGTGCGCCGCCGGAAAGCCGCGGCCTTGCCATGGGCGCGTACACCGCGTTCCTCGACGTCGCGCTTGGATTTGGCAGCCCTGCTTTGGGATGGATCGCAGGATGGTCCGGGTTGGGTTCCGTGTTTCTGGCAGGCGCCCTGATCGTGTTTGGCGCAACGGCTTTCGCCGCACGGCTCCTCTGCCTTGGGCCGAGCGCGGGCCGTGGATGATGGGATGAGCGGAGGTGAAATGAAGCCTTATGTGATCTGCCATATGGTCGCGAGCATCGACGGCCGCACCCTGATACGCCGATGGCGGCCTGAAGACGCGAACAGAAAGGACTTGTTCGCCCGCTTGCATGATGGGCTCGGCGCCGATGCCTGGCTCGTTGGTCGCGTCACGGGCCAGGAATACGCCAGGCTGGACGCCTATCCCGACCACGCGCACCAGGCCTATCCAAGGGAACCCTGGTTCGCCAGGCGCGATGCGCGAGCGCATGGCATCGTGCTCGACGCACATGGCAAGATTGCCTGGGGACGCTCCGAAATCGATGGCGATCCGGTCGTGGTCGTGCTGACCGAAAAGGTCTCGGACGCCCACCTGGCGGGGTTACGCGAGGACGGTGTCTCATACATCTTCGCCGGCAAGCAGGACCTCGATCTAGGGTTGGCGCTCGACATCCTGGGGCGGGAGCTTGGAATCAAGCGCTTAGAGATCAATGGCGGCGGCGTCTCAAACGGCGCCTTTCTTCGCGCTAGGCTGATCGATGAGATCAGCCTGGCGATCTTCCCGGCGGTGCATGGTGCGTAAGGCGCGCCGTGCGTCTTCGACTCAACCAATGCAGAGGCCGGGGCGCCAGCCCCGCTTCAGGCTGTGACGCTCGAAAGCAGCCAATTGCTGGAGGGTGGAGTGCTTTGGCTCCGCTATCGCCTGCAGAATGCATGATGCTCACCCGATGAACCTAAGGAGGCCATGATGGAGAAGCGCAAGCTCGGCAACGGCGGTCTCGAAGTGTCGGCTCTTTCGCTGGGCTGCATGGGCTATGGAAAAGCCCGCGAACTTCGGGATCGGACGGAGATGATCGCCCTCATCCGCAAGGCGGTCGAACGCGGCATCGACTTCTTCGACACCGCCGAGTCCTATGGTCCGCTCACGAACGAGGAGATGGTGGGCGAGGCGCTCATGCCGCTCCGCGATCAGGTCAAGATCGCCACCAAGTTCGGTTGGGACATCGACCCCGACACGGGCGTGCATCATGGCGGCGTCAACAGTAAGCCGGCTCATATCAGGGACGCTGTCGACGGCAGCTTGCGACGCCTGAAGACCGATTATATCGATCTGCTCTACCAGCATCGTGTCGATCCCGACGTCCCGATGGAGGACGTTGCAGGCACTGTGAAAGAGCTGATCCAACAAGGGAAGGTTCGCTACTTCGGTTTGTCGGAGGCGGGTTCGGGGTCGGTCCGCCGCGCCCACGCGGTGCAGCCGGTCACGGCACTGCAAAGCGAATACTCCCTGTGGACCCGCGATCCGGAGGACGAGATCATTCCGGCGTTGGAGGAACTCGGGATTGGCCTTGTTCCCTACAGCCCGCTCGGCAAGGGCTTTCTCACCGGCAAGATCGATGAGAGCACGACCTTCGATACCTCCGACTTCCGCAACGCGATTCCCCGTTTCTCACCGGAAGCCCGCAAGGCAAACCAGGCCCTGGTCGATCTTATTCGCTCCGTAGGGGGGCGGCATGGGGCAACCCCGGCACAGGTCGCCCTTGCGTGGCTGCTCGCTCAGAAGCCATGGATCGTCCCGCTGTTTGGCACGCGGACGCTCGACCGCCTGGATGAGAATCTGGGGGCGCTCTCCGTCACGCTCACCGCTGACGATCTCGATGAGATCAAGACCATGGCATCCACCATCCAGATCCACGGCACCCGTTATCCCGAGGAGATGCTTCGGCGCTCCGGTCTTTGACCCGAAAGGGTCAGGGTTGTCCGTCAACGCGCGGAACGTTCCCCAGCATCGTGACCCAGGAGAGCCGGCGCTTCGTCCAGATCTGCCGGGCGGGCTGTCCCAGCTCCTCACGCCGCATCAGCAGCGCCGGACTCGCGGTGTCAGGTTCTCTGAAACGGTCCGCGCGTCTGCCGTTTCAGAGAACCTGTGGCGTCAGAACGGAATCTCATCGTCCGGATCGGCTGGCCCAGTGTGGCCGCCGCGCGGAAGATTACCGCCGCCACTTCCTCCGTCCGTCTCGGAGCGTTCGCCGCCGCTCGGCCGGGAGAGCATGGTCATCTCGCCCTTGAAGCGGGGGAGCACGACCTCGGTGGCATAGCGTTCCTGGCCGCCCTGATCGGTCCACTTGCGGGTGTGCAACTGGCCCTCGACGTAAACCTTCGCGCCCTTGGTCAGGAAGCGCTCGGCAATGTCGGCGATCGCCTCATTGAACACGACGACGCGATGCCATTCCGTTCGCTCCTTGCGTTCGCCGGATGCCCTGTCGTTCCAGGTCTCGCTGGTCGCCAGCGTGAGGCTGACAATCTTGTTGCCGGCCTGCGTGGTGCGGACTTCCGGATCCTTGCCGAGGTTGCCGATGAGGATGACCTTGTTGATTGAACCAGCCATGTCGGTGTCTCTCTGTTCCCACCGGGAGAAGGCCTCCGGCCCGTGCCGTCGCGTCCTCCGGTGTGCGGCTTCTGGGAACCGGACGGATGACCGGGACAACGGCGCGCTCCGCGCGGGATCAGATGCCACGCGCAGAGCCGCGCAGCGGCGGGCCGAAG
>Ga0209040_10004489_pt1 | contig 10523 bp, 10 predicted proteins | sample BogFormECP12_OM3_FD_188240 | JGI IMG/M metagenome (GOLD analysis project Ga0209040, IMG submission 188240) | Bog forest soil microbial communities from Calvert Island, British Columbia, Canada - ECP12_OM3 (SPAdes) (version 2) | ecosystem: Environmental > Aquatic > Freshwater > Wetlands > Bog ... | reverse complement strand
CGAACGCGATGTCCTCGAACAATACATTGGCGAGCAACTATTGGAACTGCAGGCGCAGAAGGAAGGTGTGACCGTTGAGGAATTAATCAAGCGTCATATCTCCTCGACTCTCAAAGAACCGACCGAAGACCAACTCCGCTTTTATTACGAAGGCGTACAAACCGACGAATCCTACGAGACGGCGCGAGCCAACATCATCGATACGGTACGCCAGTTGCGCATGAAAAAGGCACGGGACGCCTACATCGCCGATCTTCGAGGACAGTATAGTGTCGTGGTTGAATTGAGCCAGCCCAGCGCTCGCGTGGAAGTGGCGGATGATCCGCGGCTTGGCTCCGAGAGCGCTCCGGTCCAGATCGTCGAATTCGCCGACTACGAGTGCCCTTATTGCCAGAAGGTGAACGAGGATCTTGCCCGGATCAGGGACCAATTCCCCAATCAGGTGTCGCTGGTTTATAAGGACTTTCCCCTTCCCATGCACCCATTGGCTGCCAAAGCCGCCCAGGCCGCGCGTTGTGCGGGCGCACAAGGCAAGTTCTGGGAGTATCACGATTCGCTGTTTCAGAGCAAACGGCTGCAAACTTCCGAACTGAAAAAGCAGGCTGCCGAGCTGAAACTCGACACCGCCCGTTTCAATCAATGCCTCGAGTCCGGCGAGCAGATTGCCCCGGTAAAGAAGGATTCCCAGGAAGCCCAGCGGCTGGGGTTGCAAGGCACGCCGAGCTTCTTCATCAATGGCCACTTCATGACCGGCTCCGTCGGATTCATGAAGTTGCGGGAAACGGTGATGCAGGAACTGGGCGCAGCGAACGCAAAGAAGCAGAGCGCCGCGCTGGTGCCGTCGACTGAGGAAGTTAAGAAGTAATGGCTCTTGCGGGAGAAGCGTCGGCTGTCGAGGCGGCGGATCTTCCTGCTTGCAGCTGAATCAAGCTTGCTGGTGGAGGCGGCGGGCGTCCTGCCCGCCGCTCCGCCGCTAGTTCACACCCCCTGTACAAGCTGGGGAAATGGTCTTTACTAATCCTTCTTCGGTTCTGCAGCGGCAACCGGTGGAGCGGTCTTGAAGGCGGCAATACTCATGCAGAAGTCAGTTCCCGATTTCCCCCCGGTGAGCGTCGGCTGATAAGTCCCTGGCGGTGCGTCCACGAAGTACGCGTAAGACGTTGTGAACGTCCATGGGGAAGGAGTTACGCCGGTTGGCATAGGTTGGGTTGGGAAAAAACGCGCAATAATAAAGTCCTTGGCTGTGGTCGTAATGCTTGGACCAACCTGTCCCGCAGCCGTGGAAGCTCCGTCGCTAATGTGGACCCCTGTTCCGTCCAACGCCGACGTCGGCGCCATGTTTGACAGTTCCAGAAAAGCATTGATACTGCCTCGGGTCTGGGCCGATAGATGGAATTTCAGCTCGGTCACTCCCGGATTGCAATTTTCGCAGTACCAGATCTCGACCGATTTCTTCTCGCAAGTAGAGATGGCACCTTCAACTTTTTTGTACGTGTTACCGCCATCCGGCGCATTGTCGGTAACACTCATCACCTTGATGCCCGGAAGAAGCTGTACGGGCATGGCAATGAGGAGACTTCCCTTGGCAGTCGGATCCTTAAGATCCATGTCCGACACGTCATTCCCCTGACTGATCGCCGTATACTGTTGCAGGATGGTTTGAGCTGATAACTGCATTCCTCCCCACAGTAACAACGGTAGTACTAGAAACTTTCCCTTCATCACTCCCCCTTCACTCTTGAAGTTTGTTCCAGTTCTCACGAACCTCGGCCTCGACGGCAATAAAAAGACCAGCGAGAGCCGGAAGCTTAATCAGCCCCGGCGCACGTTGTCTTCAAGTGGCCACCGCTAAGAAACATCAAGCTACTTGTTGTCCGTTTGAACCTTAATCTGCGTACGGTCGGCCGCCAGGATGAATGGGGCGCCGGAACCTGAGCCGGCGATCTTGCCGGTCACGCATACGCGCTTGTCCTTGTAGGCGGCAATGACCTCATCGGGCCCGCCAGGCTGCGCTCCAAAAGCCACGAAGTAGAACACTGAACTTGCTTCAGGCTGATCGAGATCAAAGCTGATGGGTTTCCCGTGGCCCGCGATGCCATACTTCGGAATCTTTCTGCTGTCTACGACTTTTCCGCAGACGGTCACAGTCTCGCCGATGTGGCTCTTGGAGTCCGCCGGGGCTACCATGGGGGCGGTCGCGCTCGGCGTGTTAGGGGCGCTTGGCGCGCTGGGAGCACTCTGAGCCCATCCGAGAGCTGAAAGGCCGGTCACGGAGATTACCGCAATAAGAGTTCGAAGGTTTGTCATGATTCTCAGTTCCGTATTTTGAATTTGCTAATCCCGCTACTTGTTTCCCGCCTGGACTCTGATCTGAGTACGGTCCATCGTTATGATGAAGGGAACGCTATCACCCCCGGCTGCAACCTTGCCGGTCACGCATACCTGCTTGTCCTGGTAGGCGGCGATCGCCTCTTGGGGGCCTCCATCCTTTGTTCCGAAGGTTATAAAAGCGAACACCGGATTGGGTTGCGGCTGGTCGAGATGGAAGGTTACCGGTTTTCCGGGGCCGACGCCCGGATCGGAAACCTTGGAGTCTACGACCTTACCGCAAACCGTTACCTTCTCCCCGACGTGGCTCTTCGCGTCGGCTGCGGCTATCCGTGCGGTTGAGGTTTTTGGAGAGCTCTGCGCAAAAGCGAGAGACGTGAGGCCCGTCATACAAACCACTACGATACAGGTTCTGAGAGTCATCATATGTCCATTCCAGTGCGAAGTTTTGATCGCGAAGCCTGAGATTCTGGGAATTGGCGCAGGGCCAATCATCTTCAAAAACTCTAAGCCCATATCCGGTAATGCGTCAATGTTACTTTTGGTTAGGCTGGGTTAGCCCGAGTCGCCCCGCGGCGGCCCTCAACAAAACAACTGTGGCACGCAGCATAAACCGCTGGGCTAACCAATTCGGCGATCAAATTGCTTGCGAAACGCGCTTGTTTCGGGTGTAAGATTATGCCCGGTAAGGCATCGCTGTTCTCCCCCACGCCTACCTATAGCGACTCCCCAGAACCAGCTATCAGGAGGTGTCTGTGCGCCTTGTTCGCGTTGCAACGTTACTGATCACATCCTCTCTGCTCTACGCCGCACTTGCCTGGGCGCAGACTAACGGACAGCAATCGCCTGCTTCGATTTCGACAGCCACTGTACCCCGTTTGATTCAGATCAAGGGATCGGTGCGCGATGAGGCCGGAAAGCCTCTGCACGGAAACGTTGGAGTCGCGTTCACCTTGTACAAAGATGCGAATGACGAGGCGCCGGTCTGGCAGGAAAACCAGAACGTGCAACTGGACTCCGCCGGGCGTTATTCCGTGCTCCTCGGAGCTACTCGTGAAGGGGGTCTGCCGCTCGAGCTTTTCTCCACCGCCCAGGCGCGCTGGCTTGGGGTTCGTCCCGATGGACAGGCGGAGCAGCCGCGAATTCTGTTGCTAAGCGTGGCGTATGCGCTGAAGGCTGCCGACACGGAGATGTTGGGAGGCAGACCAGCTTCATCGTATGTCCTGGCGGAAAGTCAAAACGGACTTGTTCAGCCGGGCTCCGGCACTCAGGGAGCCGCTCCCAGTTCGCAACGCGGCGCACAGATTCCAACTGTGAATTTGAACGCAGGCCCGCTGTTCGCGTCGACAGAAACTGGCTGTACCGGCGGCGTCAACAGTGCTGGAGGGTCTTCGCCAGGCATGTTTGCCATATTCACCGATGCCTGCGACATTGACGGTTCGGCGTCGCTGCTGCTGCCCCCGACCGGCACTACGTCTGGCTCAAGCTTCAATTCGCAACCGCTGGATCTACAAGCATCGTGGTGGAACGGCTCGTCGGCGATCGCGCAGGATTTTCGGTGGCAGGCGGAAGCGGCCGCTAGTCCATCATTAAACCTGCTATTTGGGTCAGGGCCCAGCGAGACGGGTCTCTCCATTGCAAGCAACGGGGTGATTAACTTTGCCCCTTCGCAGATCTTTCAAAACAACTTGCTGGCCCATAGTTCTATCACGGTAAACACGGGAACAGGCTTGTCGGGCGGCGGGCCCGTAGCGTTGGGCGGCTCGCTCACGCTTACCAACACGGCTCCTAGTTCGGGAGGAACTGTCACCAATATAGCGACAGGCACTGGCCTGACAGGCGGCCCCATCACCAATACGGGCACTCTCAGTCTGGATACAAGTTACACGAACACGCATTACTTGCAGCTTAGCGGAGGCACGCTGAGCGGACCCTTGAACGTGAATGGAGCCCTGACCTCGAGTGGAGCGATCGATGCCGTGGTAGGCGTTATTTATCCGCCGCTTGGTACAGCCAATACTTCGCAGGGATACCCCTCCGCCCCCCTGGACATCGAAAATTCATCCTACTTGCAGGGCACAGGGCCGGTGACCTACCTCTTTCGCTGGCAGGCTTTTCCGGTGGGAAATAACTCTTCCACCGTAAACGCCGGAGGAACGCTCAACCTGCTGTATGGGGTCAACGGACTTCTCAACCAGACCGGGCTCTCGATTGCCGGAAACGGAGTTGTTAATTTCGCGCTGGGGCAGACCTATCCCGGCCTGTTTGCGGCCAACCCCCAGACTTCGACTTACACCACGACCTCGACCGACTTCGCAACCTGCGCGACCATCCCGGTTGCTTCCGGGACCTTCACCATCACTCTGGCTGCGGCCGCCTCTCAACCCGCGAGCGGACAGTGCGTGTTCATCATCAACTACGGGTCTGGCCCAGTCACCATCGCCGCCAGCGGGCAGCACTTGAACGGAGCCACGTCCAGCCTCACCTTGGGCGCGGGATCGTCAGCAGCGCCTACCGGCGCGTTCATAGTTTCCGACGGAACCAACTATGTCGCGCAGTTGTTTGGTGGCGGCAGCGGCGGCGTCGGCGGGGTCACCAGCGTCGCCGAGACTATCAACGGCGCGGGGACGTCGGGCATCTTCGCGGTCACGGGATCGCCCGTCACATCTACGGGCACGCTCAACATCAATCTCTCGGGCACGAGCGGCGGCATTCCCTATTTCTCGTCCACCAAAATCCTCTCGTCTTCGGGCGCATTGACCGGAATCGTGCGCGGCGGATCGCCACCCACGGCCTCGGAAATTTCCGGCGACGCTTCCACCTCCGGGTCCAACGTCCTCACGGTTAAGGGTCTGAACAATACGACGCTCTCTTTACTCGCCACCGGCCTCTTGAAAAACACGACCGGCACCGGCGTGCCCAGCATCGCCACCGTTTCGGACATCGTAAGCCTGTTCAGCAGTTGCAGCGGGTCACAATATCTTGGCTTTGACGGAAAGTGTCATTCTGCGAGCGGCAGCGGTACGGTAACGTCGATCACCGCCTCCGCTCCACTGACCGGAGGAACAATCACCACCAGCGGCACAATCGGTCTGATGTCCTGCAGCAGTTCGGGCCAAACCTTGTTGTGGAGCGGGACCGCTTGGGCTTGCGGCACACCCAGCGGTGGCGGCGGCGTTACAGGCTCGGGCACGCCGAATGGAATCGCTTACTTCTCCAGCGGCACGAATCTGACTTCGACCGCCGCCCCAGCCAACGGGCAAATTCCGATCGGTTCGACTGGCAACGCTCCCGTGCTCAGCACGCTCACGGCGGGAGCGAACGTCAGCATTACAAATGCTCCAGGCTCGATCACGATTTCCGCAACGGGCGGGGGAGGAGGCAGCCCAAGCTTGCCATTCTTTGCCACGGCCGCCCAGCGGACCGGAGCCAATCAGGCTGCCGGCCATAACCTCACCAAGGTGTGGGGATTCCTCTTGCCCTATAACCTCACCACCACCCAACTGACTTACGACATAACGACCGCGGACAATACGGGCAACAACTATGACATTGGCATCTACGATAACTCCGGCCATCTCGTGTTGAATATTGGCCCGACTCCGGGGACTACATTCGCACCGTCGAAGATTTTTCAAACGATGGCCTGGGTCCAGGGTTCCACTAACCTTACGGCGGGTCGATACTATATTGCGTTCACCACGAATTGCGCGAGCGCGTGCGCCGCAGTCGCGGGGGATACGATCTACGTAAGCTTCGCCATCAATGCTTCGGCTGGAGCATCCGTGGGCGGGGCCTTGCCCGGCACGATAACTCTGCCGGCCGACGTTTGGGGAACAGGAAATCAACCCATGCTTGTGATCCGCTGATCTCGCGCGCGACGCGTAGCGGCGCCTCGACAGGTAGTACTTCGCATCGATACTTATACTTTTGGCTTTGTGGATGACAGCAAGTTGCGTATGATCACAGCGGCGTCGGAACACGTCCGGGCGCTCGGCCACGTTTCCCGCTAACCAGGGTGCCCTTGAACCGTCCCCCGCAAAACCCGTTTGATAGCGTTGAGAATGCTCACCAGTACGTGCGGCTATTGCTCGAGGCCATCACCGAAGCCAAGAGCGAGATTGCTGCCGATCTGGTTGCAGGAGGGCATGATCAGTCAGAACGGCGGGTAGCAGCCCTGCAGTTGGTACAGTTCAAGCTGGACAAGTTGGAGCGCCACCTGGAAAGCAGCAGCCGGCTGCTCAATGACCTGCGCACCCTGCGGCGGCTTCTGTTCGACGAACGGCCCGAAGAGATAAAGCACGAAGGCGAGCGGGCCGAATCCACTGCCGCCAGCAAGGATCCTGCGGCGTAGAATCCCGGGCGGATTCTAGTGGACGCCCAATTTCGGTTGAGATTCAGGCTCTCAATTTTTCCGCAAACTTCTTTTCCAGCTTCGCCAGCTTCGGTGAAATCACGAACATGCAATAGGGCTGCCGGGAATTTTCGTTGTAGTAGTTCTGATGATAATTTTCGGCCACGTGGAATTCCTCCGCGGGCTCGACGGCAGTCACAATCGGCTCAGGAAACACCTTCGCCGCGGTCATTTCCGCAATCACATCCTCCGCAATCCGCTGCTGCTCCTCATCGGTGTAAAAGATGACGGACCGATATTGCTCGCCGGCATCGTTTCCCTGCCGGTTCAGTGTGGTCGGATCATGCACTGCGAAGAATACATCCAGGAGTTCACGATAGTTGATCTGGTCAGGATCAAAAGTGATCCGCACGACTTCCACATGCCCCGTGTCGCCGTTGCACACCTGATGATAGGTAGCCTGGTCTGCGCGTCCGCCCATGTAGCCCGACTCGACGTGGCTGACGCCGCTGAGACGTTGAAAAACCGCTTCGATACACCAGAAGCACCCGCCTCCGAAAATTGCCGTTTGTTCTTTGGCCATGGTGATTGGATGTACCGCCTTGAAAAAAGTTCCCAGTTCTCAGTTCCCAGTTCTCAGTTCTTGGTAACCCCAAAACCCTTGTCATCCCGAACGAAGTGAAGGATCTGCAGTCGCCCTTTCTGAGAACTGAGAACCGAGAACCGAGAACTGAGAACTTTCTACCTACACCGACACAGTAAACGAAGTTTCCGTGCGTGTGACCGGCCGGTAAAGTGTGTCGCGCTCGATGGGCTCGCGCCCGGCCTCTTGAATCAGGCGCACCAGGTCGTGCCGCCGCAGCCCCTGCGGAGTGGTCGCCCCCGCATCGTGATAAATCTTTTCCTCGACCACCGTCCCGTCAATATCATCGGCGCCGAAGCGTAGCGAGATCTGCGCGATCTTCGGGGTCATCATCTGCCAGTAAGACTTGATGTGCGGGAAGTTATCCAGCACCAGGCGGCTGACGGCGATCTGCTTGATGTCGTCCATGCCGGTCGTCGTAAACAGATGCTGCAGCGGCGTGTTCGCGGGATGAAAGGCGAGCGGAATAAATGTTTGGAAGCCGCCCGTCTCATCCTGCAAGGCGCGTAGCTTGAGCAGGTGATCGACGCGGTCTTCGTCGTCCTCGATGTGCCCGTAGAGCATCGTGGCGTTCGATTTCAGCCCGATCTGGTGGGCGAGGCGCGCCGTATCCAGCCATTGATCGCCGTCAATTTTGTGATCGCAGATGATGTGCCGCACGCGATCGGAAAAAATTTCAGCCCCGCCGCCCGGCAATGAATCGACCCCAGCTTCTTTCATTTTTACGAGCGTCTCGCGGATCGTCAGCTTCGACCGCTTCGCCAGGTACGCGACCTCCACCATGGTGAAAGCCTTCATGTGGACCTGGGGAAAACGCTCCTTCAATCCGGAAACCAGATCGAGAAAATATTGAAACGGCAAATCGGGATGCAACCCGCCGACAATATGAAACTCTGTGACCGCCTCGGTATACCCGGAAGCGGCCGTCTGAAAGGCCTCCTCCAACGCCATGGTATAAGCCCCAGGAGTATCTTTCTTCCGTCCAAAGGCGCACAAACGGCAAGCCGCCACGCAAACGTTCGTCGGATTGATATGGCGGTTGACGTTGAAGTAGGCCTTGTCGCCATGCATCCGCTCACGCACCCAGTTGGCCAGCCAACCCACGGCCAGGATGTCACCGGTTCCGTAAAGAACGAGCGCATCGGCTTCGGTCAAGCGCTCACCCGCCAGGACTTTATCTTTGATTGGAATCAAGCGCGGATCGTCGGTTTGAAATGGGTGAGTCTGGAATGGGTGCGCGTTCGGCATCTGTTCAATAATAACCCAGCCGCGGAACTCCACTAAAAGAGTTGTCATCCTGAGCGTAGCATGGACTTCACGAAGTGAAGTCCATGCGGAGTCGAAGGACCCCTACTCCCTACTAATGCCAAAGCGCGCGAGGGGTTCTTCCAGTTTCCAAACGCTGCGTAACAGCGATCGGCCCGGCCCCCGCTCTACAAGAGGCGTGAAGGCACTCCCAAATATTTCATTGACCTTCGCCAGCGCCATGTCCGTTTACGTGCTGTCTCGCGATGCACTGCAAGATTTGCAAGCGTGTGCCCTACCTCTCGCGGTTTTCGAGACCCGCCCTGAGCGGTAGCCGAAGGGTGGGACGCCGCTCCTGGAATCTGAAGCCTGGTTTTTTCATCACAAACCACCTGTGAGCCGCATCACAGACCTACCAGGCGACTTGCGCGATAATGAAAATCAAGAATCTGATCGGCCAAGGTCTGAGGTGTGCCCGTCTCCAGAGACGGCCTTCGAAGCTGTTCCGACCCATTTTCTGTTTGCTCTTTGATAACTATATTGGGTGCGAAGAGTGGCGCCATCTCGCCGCCGAAACTATACCTTATTAATAGAACTAAGCGAAAAATCGAGCTAACTCCTTATTCCGGAATATTTTGAGAATAAGTCCTTGAGGCTCTAGATTTTGGCGGCTCAATGCCCCACAACCCCATGATTCTAAGGAAATAGGGGGAGGGGGGTAGTGGTAAACACGGGGTAATATCTTAGAAGTAAACATGCCGCAAGATCGCTCCTGTCCATAATGGAAAAGGAGGAATAGGGACTTCCTTTCCAATTACCTTCGCCGCCTACTTTCGAAGGAGCAGGTCGCCAGCCACGAACAGGAAAAACACGACCGATATCACCCCATTCATGGTGAAGAACGCCGCGTTCAGTTTGCTTAGGTCATCGTGGCGAACAAGGGAATGTTCGTAGAACAGCAGCGCAGCCACGGCGATCACTCCCGCGACCGCCAGCTCACCTAGGCCGAAAGTAACGATCAGCGCGACCAGCAGCCCGAGCATTACGATGTGAAACATCCGGGCAATAACCAGCGCATTCTTGATTCCGAAATAGCGCGGCAGCGAGTGCAATCCATGGCTGCGGTCGTAATCATGATCCTGACAGGCGTAGATCACGTCGAACCCGCCCACCCAGAAAGTGACCGCGGCGGTGAGCAGCAATATTCGCGGATCGAGCGCGCCGCGAACCGCGATCCAGGCAGCCGCTGGAGCGATGCCCAGCGCGAATCCGAGAAACAGATGCGACCAGCGGGTGAATCGCTTACTGTACGAATAGAGCAGGATCACGGCCAGCGCCACCGGCGAAAGCATCAACGTCAAGCGGTTCAACTGGGAAGCGGCGAGAATGAAAATTCCGCACGCCACCAGAACGAATGCGCTCACGAAGGCGGGCGTCAACTGGCCGACGGGGAGAGCGCGCGTCGCGGTGCGCGGATTGGCAGCGTCAATCGAGGCGTCGGCCAGGCGATTGAAAGCCATAGCGGCGGAGCGCGCCGAAACCATGGCCACGACGATCCATGCCAATTGACGCCACGCCGGCAGACCTCCGGCGGCCAGCATCGCTCCGCAGAGCGCAAAGGGCAGCGCAAAAATGGAGTGCTCCCACTTGATCATCTCCAGCGTAATCTTCAGATTTCGGAGGAAACCCACCGCACAATTGTAAAGCAGCGAATTAGACCCCCGGGGGGTCAAAGCCGGTCGACGAGCACATCTTTTCAGAGTTGTCATCCCTCGCGAAGCGAGGGAGCTGCAAACAACGCGAGGCTGAGCTTTCTGAGCAAGGCCTATCCTCGCAGAACGGCAGCGCGTTTCCGCGTCTCGTTTACGAACGCGTCGTCCTTTAGCGAATCGAGATTGATCTCCACGTTCGCGAGCGCGCCTTCCAGGGCGGCTTTTGCCAGGGCGATCGCGG